>Ga0209475_10003657_pt1 | contig 13940 bp, 13 predicted proteins | sample tdDd471_FD_187128 | JGI IMG/M metagenome (GOLD analysis project Ga0209475, IMG submission 187128) | Marine sediment microbial communities from the Atlantic coast under amendment with organic carbon and nitrate - tdDd47.1 (SPAdes)... | ecosystem: Environmental > Aquatic > Marine > Coastal >... | reverse complement strand
TGCGAGGATTGGCTTACTGGACCGCCTCGATGGCCCTCAGGACATCGGTCGCGCCCAGTTCCGCCGCGTAGGCTTCCTTGACCGGCCCGGCCAGTTCCAGAAGCTTGCTCCGCTCGGTGAAGGCGTGCGTGGTCAGCAGGCCCTTCTCTTCCATTGCCTTGAGCTTCGCGGAATCCTGCCCGGATTCGATATCACGGCCGAGTTTGCCGCCGATCTTGCCGGCCTTCAGGACGCAATCCTGTTCCGCAGGGGTCAGGCGTTCGAAGGTCGCGTTGGCGAAAGCGATCGGCCGCACGGTGATCGCGTGCGCGGTCATGGCGATATGCGGGCCGACTTCATAGAACTTCATCTGTTCGATACCGGCCGCTTCGTTTTCCGCCGCGTCGATCACGCCGGTCTGGATGGCGTTATAGACTTCGGAATACGCGATAACCGACGGATGCGCCTTGATCGCCTCGAAAATCCGGGTCTGGATCGGGGCGCCCATGACGCGCATCGGCAGCCCTTCCAGTTCGGCCATATTGGTGATCGGCCGGTTCACGATCAACTGACGCGTGCCGCCGCCGGCATAGCCGATCAGCCGCACATTGGCGGTCTTCAGAACGTCCGCTGCGAGCGGCGCAAGCGCGTCGACTTCCATGACCTTGTTCCAGTGGTCGATATCCCGGAACAGGAAGGGCATGTCCATCAAGGGCGCCTTCTGGGAGAAGGTGGACATGTGCGAGGGGCTGACGATCGCATAGTCGACCGCGATGCCCTGGCTCATATTCTCGAAATAATCCTTTTCCAGGCCCAGTTCGGAATTCAGATGAAGATCGAACTTGAGCGATCCGCCGGAGCAGGCCGCGGCCTCTTCCTCGAACTTGCGCAGCGCCTTGGTGAAGGCATGGCTTTCGTCGAACTGAACGGCGCCGACAAGGGTTGTTTCCGCACGCACCGGCATCGCTGCAAGCACGGCAAAGGCGCACCCTAGGCCTAAGGTCTTAAGAACGTTCATTTAATCCTCCCGTCTGGCCCGCGGCTTTATGGCTCTTGGTTCTCTAACAGTGCCGCGGTAAGTCGGTACCAACTGTTCGGCAAAAGACGCCGCGAGTCCACAGGAGAAATATCAGTTAATTCGCACTCAACGTTCAGTGAGTTGTGACGGGGAAGCCGCCAGTACCGGTTTTCGCCGCCAGCTGATCAGGAATATCCCGCCGCCGACCATGGCCAGCGCCAGGAAAATCGACGGCGACAGTTCCTCATCCAGCACGATCCAACTGGCCAGCACGCCGAACAGCGGCGCCAGGAAACTGAACGAGGTCATGTCGGAAGCCGGATAGATCCGCAGGATCGCGAACCAACTCAGGAAGCCGATACCGACGACGACAATGACCTGGAAGGCGAAGATGCCGAGGATCGTCGCGGTCGGTTCACGGATCGGGCTGCCGAGATACAGGGCGAGCGCCAGCAGGATCGGGGCCGAGACGACGAGTTGGTAGGTCAGTTGCATCTCGGGCGTCGACTGGGAGAGCTTCGTGGTCCGCGCGGTGAGCGCGATCCCGGCCCAGCAGATCGCCCCGGCGATACACATCATGTCGCCCAGGAACGCATTGGGGGTCCAACTCGGCGCTTCGTCCAACAACGCAACCCCGACACCGGCAACGGCGAGCAACAGCCCGAAGGCGCGCCGCGGCGTCAGATGTTCGCCGGGAATCAGGAAATGCGCCCCGATCGCGACCCAGACCGGCATCGTATACATGAAGACCGACGCCCTTGAGACGGCCGTGTATTCCAGCGCCGTGAAAAGCAGCATGAACTCCACGGCGAAGAGGGTGCCGCTGAACATGCCCGGAAAAAGGGATCCGTCGCGCAGGGTGAGTTTCCGGCGCATGAAAAGCGCGAAAAGGACAACCGGGAAGAGCGCCAGGGCGGACCGCAAGCCGGCCTGAAAGACCGGGGAGAATCCGGCATTGACCAATTTGATCATCACCTGATTGAAACCCATCAGGATGGAAAAACCAAAGAGCACCGCCGCGCCGATCGCATCGATCCGGTCCTTGCGCTCCATCTCTGCCGTCCTTTCGGGATTACCGGGTATCATTCCATCCGTACATGCCAGACGAATGCCCGCCATGCACTACCGCCTTGCGCCAAAACACCTATGCCCGGATTGTTCTCCAATCCGCCGGATTTGACCGGTAGCATTCCCCGCGCGGGACAGGGGTGACAATAGTCGGTCCGCGCCGATTAGGGAAACGAAGGATACGCCGCCATGGGAAAACTCAACGATCTGACCGCCGTGGACGCCGCCGCCGGTTTAACCGCGGGGGACTTCACGGCGGAAGCCTTGATGGCCGATTGCCTCGCCAGGGTCAGTGAACGGGACGGCGATGTGGAAGCCTGGACCTATCTGGACCCCGACTTTGCGATGCGTCAGGCGCGAAACGCCGACGCCGCCGCCAAGGTCGCCCGGGCGCGCGGCGAAAAGCCCGGCCCGCTTCACGGCCTTCCCGTCGGAATCAAGGACGTCATCGATACGGAAGACATGCCGACGGAAAACGGCTCACCGGCATTCACGGGGCGTCAGCCGACCCAGGATGCAATCTGCGTCGCGGCCCTGCGCGCCGCCGGCGCCGTCATCATGGGCAAGACGGTCACCACCGAACTTGCGAATATCCTGCCCTCCAAGACGAAGAACCCGCACAATCCCGGACACTCGCCGGGCGGATCGTCTTCCGGATCGGGCGCGGGCGTGGCCGACAACCAGGTCACCCTGGCCCTGGGCACGCAAACCGGCGGCTCGGTCATCAGACCGGCCTCGTTCAACGGGGTCTACGGGTTGAAGCCGACGCTCGGCATGATTCCGCGGGCCGGCGTGTTGCTGCAATCCCATACCCTCGACACGGTCGGCGTGTTCGGCCGCTGCCTGGAGGATCTGGCCCTGATCGGCGACGTGCTCTCGATCCCCGATCCCGGCGATGCGTTCAGCTACCGTGGAAGCCGTCCGTCCCTGCGCGCCTCCCTTGGGGTGGAGCGGGACCGGCCGCCGCGTCTGGCCTTTATCAAGACCCCCGCCTGGCCGCAGGCGGATGACGAGGCGCAACAGGCGCTGCAATCATTCATCTCCTCGCTGGGGGATGCCTGCGTCGAGCCCGACCTGCCGCAGCCCTTCGATGAGATCCTGGCCTTGCACGCAACGGTCATGGGCGCGGAGGACCTGACGCATTACGGACCGCTTCTGGAGAGCCGCCCGGAGTCGGTGAGCGCGTTGCTGAGAGCACGGATGGAAGACGCCGCGAAGATCCGCGCCGACGACTACATCAAAGCCTTGCTGGCGCGCGAAAAGCTGCAGCGGGACATGGCGGCCCTGTTCGACGAGGTGGACGCGGTGATTTCGCTGTCGGCGCCCGGACCGGCGCCGCTCGGGTTCGAAACCACGGGCAATCCCGCCTTCAACGGGCTTTGGACCTATCTTGGCCTGCCCTGCATATCCTTGCCGCTTCTTACCGTGAAGGGTATGCCGCTTGGCGTGCAGATCATCGGCCCTTGGGGCGCGGATGCCGCGGCCCTTGGCGTGGCGCGCTGGGTCGAACGGAACGGCAAGGCCTGACCAGCCGGAAGAATACGAGAACTGATCGGAGAGGATCGCAGTGATGGACTACAAGTTTCTGGGACGGACCGGCCTTAAAGTGTCGCAACTGTGCTTCGGCACCATGTCGTTCGGCGGCGACGCGGACGAGGAACAATCGGCGCGCATGTACAAGGCCTGCCGCGATGCCGGGATCAACTTCTACGACTGCGCCGACGTCTATTCCAACGGTGAGGCGGAACGCATCCTGGGCAGGCTCATCGCCGGTCATCGCGACGAATTGGTGATCACCTCGAAATGCTGGGGCAAGATGGCCGGCGACGTGAACGGGGGCGGGTCGAACCGCCGCCACATCCTCCGCGCGGTAGAGGCCAGCCTGGAACGGTTGGGCACCGACCGGCTCGACATTCTGTTCATGCATCGCTGGGATCCCGGCGTGCCGCTGGAGGAAACCCTGCGCGCCCTGGAATCCCTGGTTTCCAGCGGCAAGGTCGTCCATATCGGCGCCAGCAACTACGCCGCCTGGCAAATCGCCAAGGGGCTCGGGATTTCCGAACGGCGCGGCTGGCCCCGCTTCGACGTGATCCAGCCGATGTATTCGCTGGTCAAGCGCCAGGTCGAATCGGAAATCCTGCCGTTGGCGCGGGAAGAAGGCCTGGGCGTGATCTCCTATTCGCCGATCGGCGGCGGCTTGCTGAGCGGCAAATACACCAAGGACAACCGCCCGGCCGACGGCCGCCTGGTCACCAACAAGAGCTATACGGACCGCTACAGCGAGGATTGGGTTTTCGAGACGGCCGAGCGGTTCTCCGCCTTCGCCGCCGCGAAGGGCATCCATCCGGTATCGCTGGCCGTCGCCTGGGTCGCGGCGAACCCGGCCATCACCTGCCCGATCATCGGCGGGCGCAGCCTGGAGCAGCTCCAGCCTTCCCTGGACTCGGTCAAAGTCGACATGACGCCGGCGCTCCATGCGGAGATGTGCGCCCTGACCCGCACGCCGCCGCCGGCGACGGACCGGCTGGAGGAAATGGCCTAGATCAAGTCTAGGCGCCCTTTGCCAGTTCGATGATGGCGGCGGTCAGCGGGGCCGTGGGATCCGTGAGCGCCTCGACGATCGAGAAGTGGTGATGGCCTTCCATCGCCACGTCCGATACCGGGCAGCCATGGACCCGCATATGCTCGGCGAAGAGCGCGCTCTGACGGTGGAATTCGGGACTCTCCAGGCTTCCGACCGACAGGATCACCGGAATCTTGGAAACCGGCCTCATGTTGATCGGGCTCAGCATCGCGATATCGTCGGCCGTGAACCCGAAGACCCGCTGCATGCCGGTCTTGGAAAGCGGCTCCAGGTCGAACAGGCCGGAAATCGGAACCGATCCTTTCAGCAGATTGGCCGGCAGGTCGCCGCGGAACTCCGTCCAATCCGTGCAGGCAAGGGCGCCCGAGAGATGCCCGCCGGCGCTGTGGCCGGAAACCGTCATCCTGTCCCGGTCGTAGCCGTAGTCGCCCGCCACGTCATGGGCGCGAGCCACGGCGGCGCGGCATTGGCGTAGAATCTCCGTCAGGTCGACCTCGGGCATCAGGTCGTAGTTCACCATCGCGACGGCGATCCCGGCCTTCAGCATGGCGTCCGCCATATGGGCGTGGTTCCGCTTGTCCAGGGCCTGCCAATAGCCGCCATGGATGAACAGGTGCAGCGGCGGGTTGGCCGCGCCGTCCGGCATGAACAGGTCGAAGCTTTGTCCGGGCGTTTCCCCGAACCAGACCTCGGCCACACGGTTCTTGCGATAGGCCGGGCCCGAGACCCGCCACAGTTCGAAATATTTCTCGTGGTCGGGCGCCTGCGCCCGCGGACTGTACTGGAAATTGACTTCCGCCTGGGTGAAATCACCATAGACCTTGGCCTCCGGGTCGCCGGCCGGCGGCACGACGGCGGAGAGGGCGGCCTTTGGCCCCTTCAGGCTGCCGTCCACGACAACGGTGATATCGGGAAAGTTTCCCGCCAGGACTTCCCGGAAGGCCAGATCATAGTCGATCAGCCGGTCCTGCAGGACGCCGATCTCCGGCAGCCAAAGGACCATGCGGCTCAAATGCGGCGGCATGGCGCCCTGCCCCATCATCGCGCCGGCGGCGCGCGCCAGCGCGAAGCGATAGGCCGTCACCGGATCGTCCGGCAGGGTGTCGCCGGAATCGAAAACCTCCGTCACGACCAGACGGGCCCCGGCTGGAATTTCTTGATCTTTCAGGTCGGGAGCGACCGTCGCCTGACTGAACTGCATGTTTTCCCCTCTTCACGCCCCATTCCGCCGGACGGTCGGTCCATCCGAAACTGCCGCCGCCATGCGCCACCCGTCTTTGCGAGCGGTACGAAAGCAGTATAGTGACGCCATCACGGACGTCAGAGTCCAGTAAATGTTCCGATATGCGTATCCGGTTACGTCGGCTCCGTTTGGAAAGCCGAAAATGGCGGACCGGCAATTAGGGGAAAAGAGATGAGTGCACCCACCGTCAACGGCGACCGTCTTTGGCAAAGTCTCATGGATATGGCGCAACACGGCGCGACGCCGAAGGGCGGCGTCTGCCGGCTGGCGCTGACCGATATCGACAAGGCGGGCCGCGACCTGTTCGTGGAATGGTGCCGCCAGGCGGGCATGACCATACGGGTGGACGCGGTCGGGAACATCTATGCCCGCCGGCCGGGCCGCGATTCGTCACTGGCCCCGGTCGTCACCGGCAGCCATCTGGACAGCCAGCCGACCGGCGGCAAGTTCGACGGCGTCTACGGCGTGCTGGCCGGGCTGGAAGTCGTGCGCAGCCTGAACGATCAGGCGATCGAGACGGATGCGCCGATCGAAGTGGCGGTCTGGACCAACGAGGAAGGCAGCCGGTTCTCTCCCGCGATGATGGGGTCGGGCGTCTATGGCGGCGCCTTCACGCTCGAGGAAATCCTCGACAAGCGCGACATCGACGGGAAGCGTTTCGGCGACGAGTTGGAGCGGATCGGCTATGCCGGCGAGGACGACCCGACCGACCATCCGATGACGGCCTATTTCGAGGCCCATATCGAACAGGGGCCGATCCTGGAAGCCGCGGGCCTGCCGGTCGGCATCGTCACCGGCGCCCAGGGGCAGCGCTGGCACGAAATCACCGTCACGGGGATGGAGGCCCATGCTGGCCCAACCCCGATGGCGACCCGCAAGGACGCGCTCGTCGCGGCCTCGAAGATCATTCAGCGCGTCAACGAAATCGGCCATGAGTACCAGCCCGGCGCCTGCGCTACCGTCGGCTTCATCCAGTCGAAGCCGAATTCCCGCAACGTGATTCCGGGTGAGGTTTTCCTGACGACCGACATGCGCCATCCCGACGACCGGCAACTGACCAGGATGGACGCCGCGCTCAAGGAATTTTGCGCGAAGGTTGCCGCAGAATCGGGCGTCACGGTCGATGTGGTGGATTTCTGGTATTTCGCGCCGACGCCTTTCGACGAAAAGCTGGTCAACCTGGTTCGGCAGGGCGCGGAACTGCATGGCTACCGGACCCAGCCGATCGTCTCCGGCGCGGGGCACGACGCGGTCTATGTCGCACGCCGCGCGCCGACGGCCATGATCTTCACGCCCTGCGAAGACGGTATCAGCCACAACGAGGTGGAAAACGCGAAGCCGGAAGACCTGGAAGCCGGCTGCAACGTGTTGTACCACGCCATGCTGCATGCCGCCGGCTGGCGGCGCGACGGCCATAACCAACCGAAATAGCAGACACGGGGAAAGGTGACCGGAAATGTCCAAGATCGAAACGCTCGAGCAGCTTCGCGCGCTCTATCCCGCCGCGAAGGGATTGGCCGTGGACAAGCAGCTGTCCCGGCTCGACCGCCACTGCCGGCGCTTCATCGAACTTTCCCCATTTCTTGTCCTGGCGACGAAAGGGCAGGACGGGCTTGTCGATATCTCGCCGCGCGGCGGCGATCCCGGTTTCATTCATGTCGAGGATGACGAGACCCTGCTGCTTCCCGACTGGCCGGGCAACAACCGGCTGGACAATCTGGAGAACATCCTGGCCGATCCGGCGATCAGCCTGATTTTCCTGATCCCGGGCGTGGACGAGACGCTGCGGGTTCACGGCGCGGCCGAAATCAGGACGGACGAGGCGCTGGTCAACCTGTTTGCGATCGGCGCCAAACTGCCGAAATCGGTGCTTCGAATCCGGGTGAAGGAAGCCTATCTGCATTGCGCCAAGGCCCTTATGCGGGCGCGCCTGTGGGAGCCCGACGCGCGGATCGACAGGGACGATCTGCCCTCGATCGCCGAGATGATTCAGGATCAGGCCGGCCTGAGCGGCCCCGCCGAGTCGACGACGGATATGGTGGCCAGGTATCGCAAAATACTATACTGACTGGTTCCCGAAGTTGGCCGCCCGATGAGTTTTCGAAACGACGAAACCGCTCAACGGTGCGCGGAACGTATTGGATTAACCCCTGATCGGATACGGTATGGTGGCGAACCGTGAGACCTCCGCGCCGGTGATCTTCGCCGGCGTCGATTCAAGACTGCGGGACATGGTCGAACATGCCGGCGTCGGTCTCTACGCGATCGATTACAACGGCCGCTATAATTTCGTGAATCGCCATTTCGCGGAAATGCTCGGCTATGGCTCTCCCGAGGAATGCCTGCAAACGAGCCTCAAGGTTCTCGACATCTTCGAGAATGCCGGCGACCGTGAAACGTCCAGGGAACGCTGCATCCGGGAGCAGCAGATCACCGACTACCTCTTCAAGGCCAAACGGAAGGACGGCTCCAACCTCTGGGTCAGCGAAAACTGTTCGGTGATCCGCGAACCCAATGGGGCGATCTCGGGCTTCGTCGGTTCGATCGCGGACGTGACCTCCTTCGTCGAAGCGACCGAGAAGCTGGAAGCCGCGGAACTGGATTTCCGGCGTTTCGTCGAACGCACCCATGAAGGGATCTACCGCTCATCGCTCGACGGGCGCCAGTTGATGGCGAACCCGGCGCTGGTGAAGCTGAACGGCTACGGGTCGGAGGAGGAGCAGCTCGAGGGCGTGAAGGATATCGGCGTCGAATGGTATGTCGATCCCGGACGGCGCGACGAGTTCCGGCGGCAGCTGGACGAATACGGCTATGTCGAAAACTTCGAGTCGGAAATCTACGCCCATAAATCGAGGAAGCGGATCTGGATTTCGGAGAACGCCTATGTCGTCCGGGACGATGAAGGGAATCCCTTGTTCTACGAGGGCACGGTCCGCGACATCACCGAGAAGAAACGGGCGGAGCGGAAGCTGCGGGACGCGCTGCAGACCGCGGAGGAGGCCGACCGCGCCAAGGCGCGTTTCCTGGCCCATATGAGCCACGAGTTGCGGACGCCCCTGAACGCCATTCTCGGCTTTTCGGACCTGATCCGGAAACTGGCCGCGGACGGCATGCCGCCGGAGAAGATCGTCGAATACGCCACCGACATTCACGATAGCGGCCAGCACCTGCTGGAACTGATCAACGACGTGCTCGACCTGTCGCGCATCGAAAGCGACGCGATGAAGGTGGAGATCGAACCGGTCGACACCGCACGCGCCATGGAAACGGCCATCGAGGTCGTGCGCCCGATGGCGTCGCAGAAAGCGGTGGAACTGGTGTTGGAGACGGAGGATGCCGCGGTTTTGATGGCCGATCCCCGGCGCCTGCATCAATGCCTGCTGAACCTGTTGTCCAATGCCATCAAGTTTTCCCATATCGGCGGCAGGGTCACCTTGTCGGCCGCCGCGGCCGGGGAAGAAGTCTCGCTCGCCGTGGCGGACGAAGGCATCGGCATCCCGAAGGAACTTCTCCCTTCCATCGGCCAGCCCTTCGTCACGCTGGAAGACCCGTCCGACACGGCGCAGAAGGGAACCGGGCTTGGCCTGACCATCACCCATTCGCTGACGAAATTGATGGCCGGCCGCATGGATCTGGCGAGCACGCTGGACGAAGGCACGACCGTGACGCTCACCTTCCCGCGCTACAAACGGGATTGAGCCGGCAGACGGGCCTGAGCGCGAAACCGGCTTTGAGACGGGCGCGCCCTTCCCGTTGCGGCGCTATTTCTTCTCCCGCGGCTCCACCGTGAAGTTGGGGGTGTAATTCTTGAACGGGTTCTGGTCGGCGTCGACCGCCTGCGCGCGCTTGAACCCGTCGCGCGCCTGCAGCCGTTTCAGATAGGCCAGGACCTGCGGCGAATAATGCTCGGACAGGCCGACGATCTCGCCCAGATGCAGGGCATAGCCGACCGCGATATCGGCGATCGTGAACCGCCCGCCGACCAGATACTCCCGCCCCTCCAGATGACCGTCCAGCCGGCGCAGCCGCCCCAGGAACCATTTGGCGTAATCCTGCACCACCTGCGGCTGGCGCCGTTCCGGCGGCTCCAGCGCCGAATAGCGCAGCGCGACCGCGGTCGGGAAGGTCAGCGTCGCGTCGCTCTGGAACAGCAGGTTCAGGTATTCGCCGTAATCCGGATGGTCCTTGGACAGGCCGAATTCCGCTTTTCCATATGTCTCGACCAGATAGAGGCAGATCGCGGTCGACTCGGTCATCGCCACCGCCCCGTCGGTGAAATAGGGCACCGTCCCCAACGGGTTCACGTCCAGGAATTCCCGGTGCAGGAAGCGCGGCGGAAAAGGCATGGTGACGACCTCATAGTCGCGCCCCCTCTCCCACCCCATCTCCTCCAGCGCCCAAAGCACCCGCAGCGAGCGGCTGTTGTAACAATGCCAAAGTTTCATCGACTTTCCCCGCTGAACAAACGGAGACAGATTACCGTGTTCGCGGGAGAGAGCCAGGGGCATAGCTGGAATAGGTTCTTTAGGAAACGCTACAGTCGTTTTGGATAAAGTATACTGTCACCGTAACCGTTTTGGATAAAGTATACTGTCACCGTAACCTTACTGTCACCGTAACCTGTCACCGTAACCCGAGAAGATCGTGAAGGCGCTGGAGGTATAAGGGACACAGAGGCCGCGTTCGGAAATTGATTCGACACCGTCAATCGCTGGGCTTCCTTGATCGGTAAATCTCGTTACAGTGCCGCCAAGCGCCAACACACGCGTAGCCCCGACAGCAATGGTGCTGGCGGGGCTATTCGTTTTTGCGGGGTATGGAAATGCGTGAAGAGCAGACACTAAAGAAAATTCGGGGAATGACGACACGGGAGCGCCTGACGATGTCCCAAGAGCTATCTGGCGAGTTAGCCTCCCGAATAGGCCCTATCATTGCCCTAGAAAAGAATCTGCACATCCTTACCTACGAGAAAAAGATTACCGACCAAATCCCGCCATCCTACGCGGCCAACGCGTTCAACACCGTTCGTGAGGCGGTGCATTTCTATCTGTTCGTTCGGCTCTCCTCTTTCTGGGACCGGGCGGACCTCGAAGGCATCAACATTCCCACCGTCCTGGCCTTGATCGAGGGCAAAGAGATGGCGGAACTGATCCGCGCGGAACACCTCGCGGCGATAAGAAGCGGCCCACCCGCCAAGAAAGTCGGCGACGGGTGGTCGAAAGTCGATCCTGATTGGTTTCAGGAGATCCAGGAAAAGCGGGACGCAGAGCGGGCGAATGCGGCGGTTGTCCTTCGCGACGAGGTGATACTGGCAGCGAACGAAATATTGCAGTCCGACTACCTGAACGCCGTGCGGAACCACCGCGACAAGTACGCCGCCCACATTCTGCTTGTGACGGCTAGGGAAAAGAAGGAAATGGAGGGCAAATTGCCGCCAGGGGTGGAGAACCTACGTCCGCCGAAGTTTGGAGACGAAACAACGCTACTGGAGAAAACCGTGCCGATCATCGACCACCTAAACCAGGTGACGCGGCAGTCTGGGTATGCGTTCGATTTCCTCGCGGATCAGCATGATCGCTGTGCGCGGGAATTGTGGGAGAACTGTACAATCACGATCCCCGACAGGACGAAGCCGCCTTCAAATCCAACTCAAACGTCCGTATAGCCAGAGGCGCAGGGCCGTTTGTTTTGCGCTCATGGGTGTCAGATCCTCGCGGAATACTATAACGGATCCGGTAAAATTACCGGACTAAAAACACGCTTCACCGGAACAATACCGGTTCTTTACCGTTTCGGTACAAGGAATGCCTTGGTACTGTTCCGGCATGAAGACGGATGAAGAAACAACCGAGAATATGAGCCGCCGATCCCTAAACCCTGTTTGCGATGGGAACAAAATTCGCGAACTAAGAGATGCACGGTTGTGGTCGAACAAGATGCTTGCTGACGAAGCGCAAGTCTCTGTTTCAGTGCTCGAGCGGGCTCTTGCCGGAAAGAAGCCGGTCAAGTTAGACAAGGTCGAATCTATAGCGAAAGCATTGGGAACAAAGCCGGAGAATATTTTTCTCGATGGAGAGGAAAGGGTGGCTGGGGCCGCTTCAGTCGAAAACCCTCCACTTATGCTCAAGCGTTTAAGAAGCGGCCCAGAATTTCTCAATTTTGTTCGCGTCTCAAACTGCCAATCTGTGATTGCCTCGATCAAAGAACTTGCTTCAGATTTATCGTCTGAGTTGGCAGAGCTAATGGCAGAAATGGTCAAATATGCTGAGGACTACGACCTAGAAGATGAAAGACCTCATTCGCAACAAATTCTACTCGCGGCTCGCTACAACGACATTCTCAGGAAACTCGAAAGTGAAAAGATTGGCCTCTTCGCAGGCACTTTCACTTTCTACTCCATGCGCGTTTCCCCGGATGGAGGAGTAGTAGGCTATTCAAAGGCTGTTTATGACGAAGATGGCGACTTCCTCGGATACGAGGGAACGTCACCGGATGATCCCGATGCGGAACAACTTTTAACAGAAAGCTGGTTTGAAATTCCAAAACAGTATCTGGCGCTTGGGTTCTGCCAACTGAAGAATGAGGAAGTGCAAAAAAGCATTGTCGTGCACAGAGGATTCTCTGAAACACAACGGAAACGCATTCTTCAGTTTTGTCCGGTTTCTGAGCCAAGCGCTAGCAAGTGGTATGCTCGGGAAGCGAAGAAATCAGTCCCAGTGTGGGATGAGGACCCGTTGGAATGGCCCTATCCGGCGGAGTGGAACCTGGAAGGAGAAGCCGAGCCCGGACAATGAACACCCCCGATAAAGCGAAAGCCCGGGACGGGGCCCGGGCAATCGGTAGACGTACAAGACGTTCCTAGCAGTTCTTTTGTATCGCACTAGCGGTTTCACGATCAACCGATTTCGCAATAACCGTTGCCGAAGGCGAGCCTCGCCAGCGGGTACTTGGATTTTGTCCGAAATACAGGAGATGAACATGTTCGGACGGCCTAAGGTCCAGCTATTCCTGGACACTGAAACGACGGGATTTCACTTCCCGCGTGATCAGATCGTTGAAATTGCACTTGTGAACCGGGACGGGGAAACCGTCTTGAACACCCTCATTAATCCAGGGCGAACTATCGGGGATGCGAAACGTTTCCACGGTATCGAAGACGCAATGGTGCAGAACGCACCGACGCTTCGGGAAATCGCCCCGCTCGTGTCCGCAATCTGCGCCGATGCAGAAGTCGTCATCTATAACGCCGAATATGATGCGAAATTCTTGCCCGGCATGTTGGACGACGCACGTTCGGTTCGGTGCTGCATGCAGCGCTTCGCACCGGTCTACGGCGACTGGAATGACTTCCACCAGTCCTACCGCTGGAAGAAGTTGCATGAGGCAATGGATTTCATCGACGGTGAATGGCGCGGTAATCCGCATCGGGCATTAGCCGATGCGCATGCTTGCCGGACGGTTTGGCAGTGGCTTGAGGACCGCGAGCGGTTTCATGACCATTACCAGCTTGCGCCGAGCGTAAATGATGATCTGCTTGATTCGGAGGTGCCGTTTTGATGCCCGGTGTCCACGAGCAGGTCGATGCTCTGGCGCGTGCCACTTCCGAAAGCATCCGCGAGTACGAATGCCGCATGGCCGAAATGGACTATCGGATATCCGTTCTGCAAAAACGAATTGGTGATCTTGAAAGTCTGATCGTTGGATATGAGCAGCAGCTTTGGTTGGCTGTGTATGAGCCAGCCGGTGTTTGCTGAGAACAATAAAAAATTTGGGCCCCCGCTTCGGCGGGGGTTTTTGTCCCGTCGAAGGCACAAATTACCATGCCGGGGAGATGCAAAGGACCTACCCCCAATCCAAAACCACCTTCCCGCTCTTGCCCGACAACATCGCCTCAAACCCCTTTTCGAAATCGTCGACCGTGAAGCGGTGGGTGATGATGCGGGTGATGTCTAACCCGTTTTCCAGCATGGCGATCATCTTGTACCAGGTTTCGAACATCTCCCGCCCATAGACGCCCTTGATGGTGATCGCCTTGAAGACGATGCGGG
>Ga0209475_10003651_pt1 | contig 13948 bp, 9 predicted proteins | sample tdDd471_FD_187128 | JGI IMG/M metagenome (GOLD analysis project Ga0209475, IMG submission 187128) | Marine sediment microbial communities from the Atlantic coast under amendment with organic carbon and nitrate - tdDd47.1 (SPAdes)... | ecosystem: Environmental > Aquatic > Marine > Coastal >... | reverse complement strand
CATCATAACCGAAAGAAGTGGTAACAAATATGAGATTTTTCAGAGTATCAAAGAAGAAGTTACTCTATTATGGTCAAACCGAATGAACAATAGTACTTTCCTATCTGGCGTTTAATCTCGATTCAATTTTGCCTATTTGGTTTCAAGCCGACACAGACTGACAATCAGTTAGTATCTTTCATCGTGCCTGACGAATTTAGATCCATTTATTGTGGACCTTCAGAAAGTATTGTCATGTATTTCAATTCTCCTGAATGGAGCATCTTTTTAGTAGGACTTTTGCTTGAAATGCTGAATGCCTCATTCGAGAGGTTCACAGGAAACACCCTAAATTGCGGTTTTGCTTAAATGGTTATTATCAAGTACATTGATTAGCGAACATATGTTATACTCCGTCCATGAATGATCTTGACGGAAGAAAAATAAATCGCAAAGCTCTTGAGGAGATTCGCATAAGAGCTGTAAAGCGTGTTGAGGCTGGTGAAAGCCCTGAAGTTGTAATTAAAGCATTGGGACTTACAAGGCCTCGGATATATGAGTGGCTTGCCAAGTATCGAGAAGGTGGAATTGATGCACTTCTCAGCAGGAAAGCTCCAGGGAAACAACCTAAGCTTACAGGAAATCACCTCAAGAAGCTGTATCGTCTTGTTGTTGGAGTTGATCCACGACAATTGAAATTTGAATTCGCTCTTTGGACCCGTGGAATGGTTCGTGAGCTGATCCGACGGGAGTTTAAAGTCCAACTGAGTGAAGTTTCTGTAGGTCGGCTGCTTAAAAAGATTGGCTTGAGCCCTCAGAAACCGCAACGCAGATCGCACCAGCAAAATGAGCTTCTGGTCGTGAAGTGGATGGCTGAAGATTTTCCTGCTATAAAAAAGTTTGCTCGCCAAGAAGGTGCTGAAATGTTTTTTGGTTATGAGGCATCGGTTAAATCTGACTACCACTCTGGTACAACCTGGGCTCCACGTGGCAAGACCCCGATTGTCGAAACGACTGGCGCCAGGCATAAGGTCAACTTGATTTCTGCAATCAGTCCGCGGGGTGCAATGCGTTTTATGGCGACAGAAGGAAGTGTTACATCTTCTGTTTTTATCGAATTTTTGAAGCGACTCATCCATAAGGCTAAGAGGCCTATTTTCTTGATTGTTGATAATCACTCAGTGCACAGTTCTACAGAAGTGCGCGAGTTTGTGCAGAGTACAAAAGGCAAATTACGTTTATTCTTTCAGCCACCATACGCGCCTGAACTTAATCCGGATGAGCAGGTTTGGAATTATTTGAAAAATCACAAGATTGGTCGTCAAAGTACAAAGAATGGCTGGGATCTTTATAAACGGGTGGAGAGCGTGATGAAATCTCTTCAAATGCTCCCAGAAAAGATCAAATCATTCTTCAGGCACCCAATGACTAAGTATATCCTAATGTCCGGCAATCTACGTTCGGATTAATAATATTGCCAATACTAGCCTCAGCCATTGTGAAATGGTGTGTCCCTGTAACCTCTCATGGACAACCTTATCTTTCAAATTACATTTTTGTTGTTAGGGATTTGAACAAGCATAACTTCTTAGATACAGGAAACATATCAAACTGAAGTCCTATTGCACGTTTGGGAGGTGTTAACTGGCAATCTTAAGCAGATGAGCAATACAGGAAAATGGATCGCTATGGCTTTGATTTTATATGAATTTTTTAGAACTATTTTTAAGATCACTTAGGTGCTCAATCACTCTGTTTCTGCTTATTGCGTAAGGTGGATCTATTCCATTTTTTTCATAGTAAGCTTTCAAAAAACTACTAATACGCTCTGCATGTCCAGACAATGATTTGTGAGAGAGGCAAAGCAGCATTCCAAGACAGTCCTCGGTTAATCTTTTCTGCTTGTTGTTTTTACTTCCTTCAAAAAAACGAAGCTGTTTCTGTAGCGATTTTATCTCATTACCTTGCTCCCTGATAATTTCATTAAGGAAATTAGCGAGAGGCTCGTTCTTTTCATTGCTGTCGATCTTTTCTTCGTGAAGGCAACATATAATGCTGGAGGTGCTATGCAGCATACTCTTCCTGCTTGTAATCGAGGGACCAAATTCACCAAAAACGTAACCGCAAATGATTGGTGTTTCGTGAAATACCTTGACCATTTCTGTATATTCTCTGCTTATATCCTGTTCCAGCACCACTTGGTGGGTGCAGCATGTGGTGGCAATGACAAGGCTGTTTTGTCCTTCTATTCTGGTAAGGCAGTTTTTGAATTCATCTAATACCTTTTCTTTTGTGGGAAAGGAAAAGCTTATGTGAAAATGAGATGGGAGCGTAGAACTTTGAGTGTAGTAATTGCCAGTAGCTACATCATAGAAGATGTCTCTAATATACGGGTCTTTTCCAGGAACATGAAACCATAATGGATATTCGACATGATCATATTCTTCTAAAGAAAGCGGGTGCTTAATCTCTCTGAGGAACGTGTGTGGTTCTTTGCCGTCAATCTCTGTAAGAGTTGAACCATCACTACGACCGGGATAGAGTGTCCCTAAATCTGACCATCCATAAGAGACTGCATATTTGACCGTAACATTGCCCATAAAAAAGAGACAAACCAAGGTATCTTCTTCAACGTGGATGATGCCGTTTTTTGCGAAGAAGACAAGAGTACTATCAACAGCTGGTACCTTTTGAGAAAAGTTAGCAATATCCTGTTCGTTCCAATAAGCAGTTGCGACTCCACCAAAGACGAGACATTTTTCGGGCAGCATTTCCTGAACGGCATCAACCAGTTTATCCCCTTCAACATTGCTATAAGCAGAGTAGAGGAAACAGGCAGCAGGGTCTTCATCTAAAGTATTTTCTTTGAGTAATTTCAGGAAATTCTGAGCAAGACTATTCGATTTAATTTGGGTTGAGAGGTTTCTTATACAGCCCGTAGTAAAGGTTATTGAATCGCTTACTAACAAACAAAGGAAATACCCATCTTTGGTATACTCGCTATCATCTGTGAATCCGCCAATAACAGTTCCCCCAATAATTTCTATATTTGGGAAGGCTTCACTGATGCCTTTGAGGATATCCTTTAGTTTTTTATTGTCGTGAAAACATGAAGCATAAAGAATACCAACAGATGGCCTATAATGTCTTAATTTCACATTTGATTTGTTTACTAGGTCAAGAACGATGTCTTTGCTGCAGGTTCTTGTGCTGCACGCAGTAATAGCTTTGAACATGATACATCCCACCTTGAATGAAACTCCGGTACAAAATAACTGCTGAAATTTCGCCAAATCAACCAGTTAGGCAAACCAGTTGTACTTAACATTTTTTGTCTCTAATAGCCATATATTATTGAGTCTGTTGTGTTAAACAGTATTAACAACACTAGACATACAGGTTGCTGATTTATTTCAATGTTATTGATTACTTGCGTGATGAACTGCAGATTGATTCAATTACTAATGCCGTGACCACCCGAGCTTCAAATTGAAATCAGGCAAAAGCTGAACTGATGGTGAAATTGATGAATGAAGATTACTAAACAAGCGGAGATTGGAGTTGACTAACTGGCAAATGACCATGACCGAAAAGAATACGATTCAAGAAATAGGATTTTTTAATGTGATTTCATCTGACAATATCACTCGACAAATAATAATAAGCCAGAATGTTAATGTGAACGAATTCAATGTGGTTGTGGCAGCACATAAAGTTTACACACTTAATACACCTGACGGTGAGAAGGTGTACCGCACGAAAGATTCACGATTTTTCCTTAAAGAAGATGGAACTGTGCTGAAGAAAGTTGGGTACAGTCTGGCGAATAATTACTCTGTATTTCATTCAGGTCGACAGAGTCAGTAGCCGAAACCAGGGAGATATTCATGACCGAAGCACAGCGTGACGATTTAATTGTGGAACTTAGCATCTACGGACCTTCACTGGTCCGCGAAATAGTGGCCGAATACGAGCAACGGGCAAAGACAGGCGATTCCAATTATCCTTTTTACGAATTTTTAAAAGAGAAGCTAGAAATCGAAGGCTATGGGAAAAAAGTAGGATTGGCTTAAAACCATGTACTTATCTTTTCCCGACAATTAGTCTATTCGGATAATTGACAGCAGAAATAGGACTGCCTGATGAGCAAGATATTTCTCGAGAATGACAGCAAAAAAATAATATTATACTCAATATTCGGCGGAATATTGGTTTTGTGTTTTAATGTAGTACTTCACGCTGCACGAAATCCTCAAACTACATTCTTTGAATCTTTAATAAATCCATCGAAGTTTGAGATGCACACGCCCCTATTATTTGGAATCACATTTTCTTTACTGTTTGTAATATTATCGCAAAAAAAGACTATTCAAGCCCAACGTGCTCAGGTGGAAAACATATTTATTAATGTTATTCCAATTTGCATAACAAACTTGAACTACGAAATAATAACAGCAAATGATGCATATTGGTCTAATTGGGGAAGGGTCGAAAAATCACCACTAAAGTGCTATGAGCACAGACCAGGAAAATATTGTCATACAAGAGAATGCGCTTTGACGCGGATCGTTAATGGAGCCGAAAAATACTCTTGTGAATCTCAGCTATACATTGACGGTGAAAGCAAAAAATTTCTGGTGACGATAACACCATATGTAGACTCAAAAAACAAAATCGTTGGTATTATAGAAAGTTTCGAAGACATTACAGAACGACAAAAACTTGAAGAGGAAAATGACCATTTAATATCAAACCTTCAAGAATCTCTGAAAAAAGTAAAATTACTTAGCGGTTTACTCCCTATTTGCGCCTCTTGTAAAAGTATTAAAGATGACAAAGGACTTTGGAGTAAAGTCGAGAAATTCATTGCAAACCATTCAGAAGCTACATGCAGCCACGGCATCTGTCCGGAGTGTGCAGAAAGACTATATCCAGAGATCTACTCAGAAATTAAAAGAGAAGGACCAGAAACAGCAATTTAGAAGAAGGACGACGAATTGAATTAATAAGTTAAAAAGATAAAACCACCAAACGAACCACACATCTCAAGAAGAAAAAAATCACCTTAGCTGAACAAAAGCCTAAAGCCTAAATATCACCTGAGCCCTTCTTTTAGCGTTTCACAGCGAGCTTATTCCGGTTAGAAACACCGACAACCCGGAATAACCTTTGATCAAAGGTTATCTAAAATTAATCGGCTCCGTACTATTTTGTATCTTCTCACGGGCCAAGCAAAGAAATGACCTTTATCTCTTCTCTTCGAAATCATATCTGTAACAAAATAGTTTCCAACTAATTTGTTCGCATGACCGTAACTATGTGCTTGAGATATTTTCGGCGGGATGCCTCTCTGTGTTGGATTAGTGTAAGATTCAGAAAATATTTGCTGGTCACCTCGTCAGAAGCGTTAGGCGTCGTTGTTGAGAGTAACTGAGGGTCTTGAACGAATTTGTCATCTTAATGTGAGCAGATCAGAGCCAGTTGCGGGTACAGATTATCTCTGATAGGGTTAGCTGGCAATAACCCACGGAATTGCCTTGGAATGGAGTAATTATAAAGAAGAGGTTACCAAAGATAAGGTAATTTCTGAAACTTGTCATTGCAGTTAATATTGCCAAATCGAAGGTAATGAATTTTGTCACCGACTCAAACGAGAGGTTCTTCCTGTGAAGTTCATAAGTAATCCTACCTAAAAACCTTCTCCGAAATGGAGCAGTTTGTAGTCAAAGATGCTTCCAGAGCATCTTGCCAATCACCGCCTACCTTAGCTGATAGAATTAACTACCATTAAACTATTACTTAATACTCGTTGAAAACAACACTAGAGTTCATATTTTAAATGCAGGTCAATGAGAAATGAGATCATGGATGGCAACTGTTTAGAACCAAATTGTTCGTTGACTTTGGTTACTCAAACATTCAAATATACTTAGAGGTGGTGCTATGAGTATGAGAGGTGAAATAATTTCGAAAGAATATCAAAGTATGGTCTTCCTACACGAACAAAGGGTAAAGTATATGCCTGTTATGCTGTGGATCTCAAGAACCTCAAACCAGGTGAAGACCTAACAGAGAATGAACGTCAAAAATGTACAGACTTAAGTTTAGTACTTGGCGATAGCTGGTAGGTTTGAGTGGGATGAACCTGATCGAACCCCTCCCCTTGATTGGTTATATCCTACTCTGCTGTAGAAGATCCCTGTTGATGTATTTTAGCAGGGATCTTTTTATTTGTTTTGTGGTGATCATTAAAAAAGAAAAAGGAAATATCCTTATTTGAGACGTCCTCTTTCATAACCCTCACTTTAAGATGATCCAAATGCTTACTGACACAAACGAAGATATTTTAAGAAAGGCTATCAAGGGTTTCGTTCAAAATGGCACTCCCCGTAACCTCAAAAATGCTCTTAAAATATTACATAGAGAAGACAACTTTATACAAGAACCACCCTCCATATTTAAAAAGTTAGACAAAGGCAAAGTGATCGAAATGGAGTGAAGTAATTTAAATCCGCATCAATCCTTGCTACGACCACCCCATTCCTGCACTTGCCGATTGATTTCTTTACAAGCATAATGTTATGCCCAGTCAGCTTTGGTCAATCTGCCATGACAAGTGTTACCGAGATGTTAGAGGTTATCTTTTCAATTATATGCGTCAGAGTAAACTAACAGGAGTAGTCCTAAGTTGTAGGGTTTCTGAAGTGGTTAATATTGCCATCACTAGTCTCTACCATTACGATAAAGTGCGTCCCCGCTCAGGCTTACAGAATAAGTTACGGCTAACCGTTCATCTAATCTTGCCGAGATTAGTACAGGAAAGCTTATTGGCATCCTTTAAGGATTAATACCAAGATTAGACGAACATAGTACAATCCCATGATGTATTGATATAACCATTTAAGAATTTAAAGGGGGAGCCAAGCTAAAGTCGATCTACCAGATACCTCCTAGCATACGGAAAATTGGGCGGAGAGCAGTATAGGTGTAGAAGTTTAAATCTGATTTGACATATCATTTTTAAAGAGAGTTACCCGTTTTGATAAAGGTGTCTAAGATACTCTGACGACGTACAATCATGGGAATACCTAGTGGATATTTGCTTAGATTCGATGACATAGTTAAATGTCCTTTTTTTTCGGGACCTGCTTGGTATTATAATAATGTGTGGATATATTTTTTATCTGAAGATGTCTTTAGCGTTGAATATGTACCCTGCAGGCAATAATGATATTTAAAGGTAGATTCTAGATAGGCGAGATATTCGGCGATTCACATTTTTAGGACTTTTCATCTCAAGGGAGGGTAGAATGCGGAATCTTTGTTCGAGCTGCCAGATCTGCTTTGCTTTACCTTTCTTATTCGCACCCACTGCTAGTAGTCGTAAACTCTACTCAAACGAACAACGCCTGATCTGTGCATGTGGCGGTAGCCGAACTATACTCAATGAGGTAGGAGTTCATATCGGTCTCAGTTACACTGCTGAGCCTGCCGCTTCTGTTTCCAATGTTACTGTGCCGGGCCTTAAACTCAATGCCAACCTCTAGTTATCCTCAACCCGTAAAGGAAGAGAAGCATGGATAAAGTCATTATAAAGTCCCCGTTATCCGGAGTGATATACCCGATCGAGCAGGTTCCTGACCCGGTATTTTCACAGAAAATGGTAGGAGACGGCATATCGATTGACCCAGTCAACAACACCCTGGTCGCCCCCTTTGGCGGTATGGTCTCTCAGGTGCACAGCGCCTGCCATGCGGTCACCATAACCCACCAGACCGGTTTGGAGGTGATGATGCACATCGGTATCGATACAGTTGCATTGAAGGGCAAGGGCTTTACTGCCCATGTCAAAGAGGGTCAGGAGGTGACACAGGGAGATGAGTTGATCTCGATCGACATGGATTTTGTTGCGACTAGTGCCAAAAGCCTTCTTACCCAGGTTATCCTAACAAACGGTGAGCTTGTGGCCGATGTCGTCAAGACAAATGGAAAGGTTGAGCATGCTGTTACCGATCTGATGACGGTGACCCTGAAGAAAGATACAGGTGACGAGGAAGAAAAATCCGGTCTGGAGGTGCTTTCAGAGGCATTGGTTGTACCAAATCCAACCGGTCTCCATGCTCGGCCGGCAGCGGTGCTTGCCGCTTTGGCCAAAAAGTTTGATGCCAGAATCGAGGTGATAAAAGGAGAAGAGCGTGCCAATGCCAAGTCCGTAGTTGGCATCATGAAACTGAACGTCGCCCATCTCGACAAGATCCAGCTAAGAGCTATCGGCCCAGACTCCGAGTCTGCCGTGGCAGAGATATTGCCGCAGATCGCAGGTGGCCTTGGCGATGAGGGGACAACCCCCGTCTCTGTGCCTGCATCCATGGAAATATCTAAAGACCAGACCGTGGTAACAGGGCCTAAAAGCGGCGATCCGGATCTCCTGCTCGGTGTTGCAGCAGCACCGGGGATTGCTGTAGGTAAAGCTGTTAGGATGCGTGTAGAGGTTTTCGATTTCGAGGAAGAGGCCTATGATTCTCATCACGAGAATGTCCGTCTTGACGACGCGATAGAAGAGGCGAAAAACTATCTTGAAGCACTACAGATAAACCTGCATAAGCAATCAGACGGGATCAAGGCGGCAATCTTTGCTGCCCATCGGGAGATACTAGACGATCCGGACTTACTTGATATCGCGAGAAGCCTGACAGCAAAGGGAAAGAGCGTGGAGTATGCCTGGCAGAATGCGTATACCACTTATGCTGACCAGCTGGCCGCATTGCAAAACGAGATCCTTGCCGGAAGGGCGAATGATCTCCGAGATGTGGGAAAAAGGGTGTTGCGGATACTGACCGGTAAAGAGTCTGAAGAGTTGCAGCTGCCTGATGAGGCGATACTGATAGCCGAAGAACTGACCCCATCGTTTACCGCTACCATTGACACAACAAGGGTCAAGGGGTTTTGCACGACCACCGGCGGTGCAACCTCGCATGTGGCCATCCTAGCCCGGTCCCTTGATATAGCAGCCGTCGCCGGGATCGAGGCCGAAGCACTTGAGATACAAGACGGAACCCCGCTCATTCTCAATGGCGGTAAAGGAACGCTGAGGATCAACCCGTCAGATGAGTTGATCCGGCAGACCCTTGAAGAGCAGGCGGCTATACAAGAGCAGAAGGAAAGGGATCTCGCGGCGGCAGGGGAAGCGGCAGTAACCACCGATGGTAAGAGGATGGAGGTTGTCGCCAATATCGGTGGAGTTGAAGAGGCGAGGGAATCGATAACCCTCGGCGGGGAAGGGGTCGGACTTCTCCGCTCGGAGTTTCTGTTTCTTGAGAGAACCGGGGCACCGACCGAGGACGAACAGTACGAAGTGTATCGGGATGTCCTGCTTGCCCTTGAAGGTCACCCGCTCATTGTTCGAACCCTGGATGTGGGCGGCGACAAGCCTCTTCCATACCTGCCTATGCCGGTTGAGGAAAACCCCTTTCTCGGGCAACGCGGTATCCGTATCGGCCTTGAGCGGCCTGAAATGTTCCGGGTCCAAGCCCGGGCGATCCTGCGAGCCGGAGCGCATGGCAAGATACGGATCATGTTTCCGATGATTGCAACTATACAGGAGTTTCGCGAAGCCAGGGAGATGTTGGAAGCAGAACGGGAAAAACTTGGAGTCGCGCCAATCGAGGTCGGCATCATGGTGGAGGTCCCATCTACCGCTGTGATGGCGGAACAGTTCGCAAAAGAGGTTGATTTCTTTTCGGTCGGCACCAATGACCTGACCCAGTACTGCCTGGCCATGGATCGGGGACATCCTAAACTTGCATCCAAGGTGGATGGTATGGACCCATCTGTCCTCAGAATGATCCGGCAAGCGGCAGAGGGGGCTCATAGCCAAGGCAAGTGGATTGGAGTTTGCGGCGGCCTGGCCTCTGATCCAGATGCCGTACCAATACTTATCGGTCTGGGGGTTGATGAACTCTCAGTATCCGTACCAGCCCTGCCTTCAATCAAGGCGGAAGTTCGAAACTGGTCGGAGAGTGATTGTCGCAAGTTGGCTGAGGATGGTATCCACTGTGTTTCCAGTTCAGAGGTACGCGAACTGGTAGGAAATGCGAGGTGATGGCATGATAAAGAATATGTGGGGTCAGGGGTTCGCTTTTCTGCAGAAAATAGGGAAATCACTTATGCTGCCGGTCGCCATTTTACCGGCAGCCGGTATTCTTCTTGGTGTGGGGAGCGCTGAATTTTCAATCTTTCCTGATATAGTCAACTCCATGATGGCAGCCGCAGGGGGTGCAATTTTCGGCAACCTGGCCCTGCTGTTTGCTATTGGCGTTGCCTTGGGATTGACAAAGAATGATGGCGTATCCGCATTATCCGCAACAGTGGGATATGCGGTGATGGTTGCGACCATGGGAGTGACTGCCAGTCTGCTCGGACTGGAGACGCGATCAGTACTCGGCATGGACTCCATTGATACCGGTGTGTTTGGCGGGATTTTGGTTGGTGGCCTGGCTGCTTTCCTGTTCAATAAATACTACCGTATATCCCTACCCTCATATCTTGGCTTTTTTGCTGGCAAACGATTTGTGCCGATTGCCACATCCTTTGCCGCCATACTCCTTGGCGTCGTGCTCAGCTTTATCTGGCCGCCTGTTCAACATGGCATTGATGTGTTCTCCGAGTTTGCCTCGACAGGTAATACCACCCTGGCCGTTGGGATCTACGGGTTCGTGGAGCGGCTGCTGATTCCCTTTGGGTTGCATCATATCTGGAATGTCCCTTTTTTCTTTGAACTGGGGAGTTACACCACTCCGGACGGAGAGGTTGTACGGGGGGTTCTGAATCGATTTTTTGCAGGGGATCGTCAGGCAGGAATCTTGGCTGGTGGTTTTGTGTTCAAGATGTTTGGTCTGCCCGCCGCAGCACTCGCCATATATCACACGGCAAAATCTGAAAATAAGGTAAAGACTGGGAGCATCATGCTCTCAGCTGCGCTTACCTCCTTTCTCACGGGTATAACTGAGCCCCTTGAGTTTGCTTTCATGTTTCTTGCACCGCTGCTCTATCTGTTTCATGCGGTACTGGTCTCAGCCGCTTTTGTTGTGACCTACCTTCTGGATGTGCGCATGGGGTATTCATTTTCCCATGGGCTGATTGATTATATTCTCTTCTATGCCATTAATATAAAGCCGTGGATGATCCTTATCCTGGGACCGATTTTCGGGGGGATCTATTATTTGGTTTTCAGGTTCGCCATCACCATGATGGATCTGAAAACACCGGGAAGGGAAGACGCCGAGGCCGATGCGGATGAGGCGCGAAATGTAGCCGCAGATACCATGGCAAAGCAACTGGTCCTCGCTTTTGGCGGTAAATCCAATATTGTCAGCCTCGATGCCTGTATTACCAGACTGCGGGTGGAAGTAAATGATGTCACCAAGTCCAACCCGGATAAGTTAAAAGCACTTGGAGCAGCTGGGGTTGTCACAGTGGGAACAGGGCTCCAGGCCATCTTTGGGACCAGGTCGGAAAACCTGATGACCGATATGCTGCTGTATCTCGAGACAGCAGGAGACGATGCCGAGCTGACAGACCAGGAAATGCCGTCTGAAATTTCCTATAAGGAGGATGCGGTCCAACCTAAGCTGCGTGATCAGAATGCACCGCAGAAAGTTGCCGAGTGGCTGAGTGCACTTGGCGGGGTGGAAAATGTGGCGATGGTTGAAGCCTGTGCCCAGACAAGGCTGAGGATGCGTATTAAGGACGTCACCAAGGTCAATGAACAAGCCCTGTTGCAAAAAGGGGTCGAGGCGATTGTTCACATTGATGATACAATCGTTCATTTGCTGACTGGCTTAAATGCAGACCAGTATGCAGCGGAGATGGGCGCTCAGGTAGCTGGGCAATAGGAAATTATCAGTAGAGTCTTGCACAGGCAGAAAATGGGTATAGAAGCTGCCGAAAACCTGCCTGTGAGAGGACGTTTGTTAATTTAATAAGGGAAGTCTTTTTCTGTTAGTTCACATTGACATGCCAAGGGCTCGTGCTGTTTAAAGCTCTAATCTGTCCTGGAGGATAAGCGTATTCACTCTGGTGAGTACTGGGTGTCCGGAGATGATTGCAGTTCGGGGCCGGTTATTCAACGAATCGTTGCTTGATTGGTAAGTCGACCTGGAATACAGTGCCTTTTTCCTTTCTGAAAGAGACTGTGATCGAGCTGCCGTGGGCTCGTATAATTCCATACGAGACAGAGAGGTCCAGGCCTGTGCCGTTGCTTTTCGTCGTAAAAAAAGGATGGGGTATTAATTGGGGGTCAGATTCCATTTTTCTCTCATTTTAAAAGACACGCATAGTAAGCATCGTTAAAAAAAAATGGACTGAAAAGGACCCCAGCGAAGAAAGCAGGAATCCCCAAATTCATTTATGTGTCAGCACTCAACGATCAGAAATTACAACAAGTGTCAATTTGTAAAGCCAAGGAGCTCTTTGCTGATAAGCTAAAGGATTCTGGTTTCAGCTTCTGGATAATAAGGTCAAACAGTTTTTTTCTGATATGGCAGAGTTTCTAACCATGGCCAAGAGCGGACGGATTTATTTGTCTATCGCAGATGCAAGACCAATCCGATCCATGGAGCGGATTTTGCTGCTGTATGCGCTGATACAATTGAGACAAAAGCCCAGGTGTTAGCGGTTGAAGGGCCCGAAATTCTTACTCATGAGCAAACAGCCCAAATCGCTTTTATCTCACATAATAAAATACCAAAGGTTAACTACATTCCCGAATAGCTCTGGAAAATTGTCCTTAAATCGCTCCAATTCCTTACCAAGGCAACTTTTCCTGGCCTATTGGATTTTTTATGACAGTTATGGCAATGGACATGATCGTTTCTGAATATGGAATCGAACCCTTAAAGAATTCTTTACTGATTTAAGCCAAACTGAAAAGGGTAAAGCTACCCATTGATAACGTAACCTCATCAACTGGACCTCGAACTTAACATTGAGTCTGTAGAAAAAGGTTAAATGCCTTGAAATTACAGGGAATATTTGGCATATTCAGAGGGAACTCGTATATCGACCACTGAACATTCCAAATTGGAGTTTTCAATGCCAAAATACAAGCCCACCAATCAGGCCCAAGGCCATTTCCTTCCTGTGTTTTTCCCTCAACAACTTCAAAAAGCCACTCTTGAATTTGCAATCGATTTTATTGTCGATCATGAGCTTGATCTGTTGTGTATAGATCAACGTTATAAGAATGATGAAACCGGCGCTCCGGCTTACGATCCAAGGGTACTTTTAAAAGTCATTTTACTTGCCTATTCTCGTGGTATTACTTCAAGTAGAGAAATAGCAAGATGCTGTGAAGAGAATGTTGTCTTCATGGCACTGTCAGCCTATAGCAAACCCCATTTTACAACGATTGCTAACTTCATTTCCACTATGGATAAAGAGGTGATAATACTTTTCAGACAAGTGCTTATGTACTGTGATGAACTCGGGCTTATTGGCAAGGAGATGTTCGCAGTAGATGGCTGTAAACTTCCATCCAATGCTTCTAAAGAGTGGAGCGGAACACGAGAAAACTTAAAGAAAAAATGTATTAAACTTGAGAGTGCAGTCGAACGCATTGTCAAACGCCACCGTAATTCAGATCTGACTGATCCTGAAAACAGGGTTAAGGAAACGGAAGAACAATATATCTCCACCTTGAAAAAGCAGGTCAAGAAAATCCAGAATTGGCTTGATGACGATAACGACGATAAACCCGGGCGTATAGGAAAGCCAACTCAGTCGAATATAACTGATAATGACAGCGCTAAAATGAAAACCTCTAATGGCGTGATCCAGGGGTATAATGGTGTTGCAATGGTGGATGACAAGTATCAGATCATCGTTGGTGCAGAAGCTTTTGGTGAAGCAACTGAGTATAATTTGATCGGGCCAATGATCGATTTAACACGAGAAAATCTTTCCACAATCA
>Ga0209475_10003650_pt1 | contig 13951 bp, 12 predicted proteins | sample tdDd471_FD_187128 | JGI IMG/M metagenome (GOLD analysis project Ga0209475, IMG submission 187128) | Marine sediment microbial communities from the Atlantic coast under amendment with organic carbon and nitrate - tdDd47.1 (SPAdes)... | ecosystem: Environmental > Aquatic > Marine > Coastal >... | reverse complement strand
GGCACGTTTGAAATTTAGTTCAAGTGGCAGAGCCGATAACGAATCATATTCAGTTTCCGATATAAAACTCGCTTTCTTCATCTGGTGCAACACCACATTTCTTCTATCTTGAGTTAATTCACGTCGACGAACAGGATTATATAATGCCGGATTTTTAAGCATGCCTATAATTACGGCTGCTTCTTCTACCTTAATCGAATCTGTTGAAGTACTAAAAAATGTTTGTGCCGCACTTTTAATTCCATATGCATCATATATAAATTCAGCTTTATTCAAATACATACTCAAGATTTCATCTTTAGTATAACTCCGTTCAAGTTTTACAGCAATAACCCATTCTTTAAGTTTTTGAAAGGCCCGTTCTATACGGCTGCCGGCTTGACCATGAAATAAAAGCTTGGCAAGCTGTTGTGTAATAGTACTACCACCACCAGAACTTTGGTCCTGCATAATTATAGTACGAAATATTACCCTTGCTAATCCGCGAGCATCAATACCAGAATGATCATAGAATCGCACATCCTCAGTTGCTATCAGGGCATTAACAATATTAGGCGACAATTCATCATAGAGACTATAGCTCCTGTTCTCACGAAAATAATTGCCTAGTAGTTTTTGATCACTAGAAATAACTTCTGTGGCCAAGTTACTTTTCGGATTTTCTAACTCATCAAATGAAGGCATGAACCCAAGCATACCATATGAAATCATAGTGAAAAGAGTAAATACTGAAACTATTCCAGCAATTATAATTACCCAAAAAGAATTGATTAATTTGCGATATTTTAATTTTGAAGCGTCCATTAATAGGAATTTTAACATTGAGAATTAAAATAAAAAGCTTGTACCTTATATCATCAGTAATTGATTATCGGAAGGACAATATGCTCTATTCGTACCAATATTTGATATTTTGGTGTAAAAATAGTAAAATTTGATTGATAGAGATAGCAGAACGTTTGCGTAAAGTATTTTCATTTTTTAACATTGTGGCGAATTATTTTATAATTTTGGGCGCGAAACATCAATTGGTGTTTGTAAGATATTTGAGAGATGGGTAAAAAAACAACGGTTACAGAAGAAAATCTGGTGATAGTCGAGTCACCTGCGAAGGCAAAAACCATTGAGAAATTTTTAGGTGAAAACTTTTTGGTGAAATCAAGTTATGGTCATATCAGAGATTTATCTAAAAGTGATTTTGGCGTAGACATAAAAAATAATTATCAACCCGATTATATTGTCTCATCCGACAAGAAAGATGTTGTTAAAGAATTAAAACAACTCGCAGCCAAAGCAAAAATCGTATGGCTCGCTTCCGATGAGGACCGCGAAGGAGAAGCTATTGCGTGGCATTTATATGAAGTACTTGGTCTGAAGGAAGAAAACACCAGACGCATTGTTTTTCATGAAATTACAAAAGATGCCATTCATAAAGCAGTTGAGAATCCGCGTAAGATTGACTATAATCTTGTAAACGCCCAACAAGCGCGCAGGATTCTGGATCGTTTAGTTGGCTTTGAATTATCCCCTGTATTATGGCGTAAAGTTAAACCATCGTTGTCGGCTGGCCGTGTTCAATCAGTTGCAGTACGGCTTATTGTTGATCGAGAACGTGAAGTATTTGCTTTTAAACCAATTTCATCTTACCGTGTTACGGCTTTATTTGAAGTAACCGATGAAAAAGGTAGAATTAAAGAGTTAAAGTCAGAACTCAATAAACGTTTCAGCACTCTTGAAGAAACAAAAGCTTTTGTTGAAAAATGCAGCGATGCGCGCTTCTTAGTGTCACAAGTGGAGAAGAAGCCGATGAAAAAATCTCCGGCAGCTCCTTTTACCACTTCTACCCTTCAACAGGAAGCATCTCGTAAGTTAGGTTATTCGGTCTCACAAACCATGTCAATAGCCCAAAAACTATACGAAGCAGGTAAGATAACCTACATGCGTACCGATTCGGTAAATCTATCTGACTTAGCCTTAAATATGGCATCAACTCAGATTACTGAGAAAATGGGTGCAGAGTATGTTAAAATAAGGAAGTATAAAACAAAAGCTAAGGGAGCACAAGAGGCTCACGAGGCAATACGACCAACATATCTTGATAAGGAAACCGTTTCAGGATCTAATCAAGAGAAAAAGTTATATGAACTAATTTGGAAGCGCACCATTGCTTCACAAATGAGTGATGCACAACTAGAAAAAACAGTTATCCATATTGAGGCTGGTGATACGGGCGAGAAATTTATGGCAACTGGGGAAATCATAAAATTCGATGGTTTCTTAAAAGTTTATATCGAATCAACCGATTCTGAGAGTGAGCAAGATGATAAAGAAAGTGTTCTTCTTCCTCCAATGAGTAAAGGTGATGAATTAGAAATGCTTAATGTAGAGGCTCGCCAACGCTGGAGTCAAAAACCAGCACGCTATACAGAAGCAAGCCTGGTTCGTAAATTAGAAGAGCTTGGTATTGGTCGTCCGTCTACCTACGCACCAACTATATCTACAATTCAAAATCGTGGTTACGTTGAAAAAGAAGACAGAGACGGAACAGAACGCGTTTTTAAGCATTTATGGCTTGAAAAAGGGGCATCAGTAATTGAAAGTGATAAAACTGAAATTTCGGGAGCCGAAAGAAGTAAATTGTTTCCAACTGACATTGGTATGGTCGTGAATGATTTTCTAGTAAAATATTTCGACAATATTGTTTCTTTTGACTTTACTGCTAAAGTTGAAAAAGAATTTGATGATGTGGCAACTGGCAATATTGAATGGAATAAGTCAATTGATGAATTCTATAAACCATTTCACATTAAAGTTGAAGAAACACTCGAACATTCAGAAAAAAGTACTGGTGAACGTATATTAGGTGAAGATCCAGCTACAGGGAAGCAAATTTCTGTTCGAATAGGTCGTTTCGGACCTTTAGCACAAATAGGTGTTTCTTCTGAAGATGAAGAAGCAGAGAAACCACGATTTGCTTCCTTAAGAAAAGGACAGCACATTGAAACAATAACAATTGAAGAAGCTCTTGACCTCTTTAAGTTACCTCGTACACTAGGTGAATTTGAAAATAAAGTTGTTGTAATTGGCATAGGTCGATTTGGCCCTTACATCCGCCACGATAGTAAATTTGTCTCGCTTAAAAAAGATGAAGATGATCCATTCGAAATAGATCTTGAGACATCTATTGAACGCATCAAAACTAAACGTGAAGAAGATCTTAAGAAAATTATTCTATTATTTGACGAAGAGCCAGAATTACAAGTATTACATGGCCGCTGGGGACCTTTTATTAAGTACCAGAAGAGCAATTACAAAATTCCAAAAGATAGAAATGCAGAAGAATTAACCTTGGAAGATTGCAAAGCTCTAATAGAGTCCCAGGAAAAAAAGGCACCAGCGAAAAAGACGAAAGCAGCTGCTAAGAAAACAACAGCCAAAAAACCTGCAGCTAAAAAAGCAACGACAGCTAAAAAGAAGACAACGACTAAAAAAACTAAATAATATATTACACTGTGATTGAAGACTGGATACACTATTTTGATACAGCTACCTATGACGTAATGCCTTCCTTTGAAGGTGTTACTGAAGATAGACTTATCAGTCAGATAATTCGTTTTCAAGACCATAATATAATTGATTGGAGTACTATTGATGCCGTCATTATAGGCATCAATGATGCTCGAAACACAATTCATAAAGGTTGTTCTAAAGCACCAAATGCGGTAAGACAATATCTGTATGGATTACGCACCATATCGAATAACATGCAAATATTAGATATGGGTAATATCCGTGGTAAAACAATAGACGACCGCTATAGAGCTATTGAAGACATTACGAAAGAACTTATTGAAAGGGAAATATTTCCTATTATCATTGGTGGAAGTCAAGATTACACTATCCCAATGTCTGGAGCACTTAAAAAAAATATTTCTCAATTCAGACTTGCAGTAGTTGACTCTAAAATTGATTGGTTATCACCCGAGAAAGATTTTTCTGCGGCGAGTTATTTAGGCTACTTATGCAACGATACCATACGTGCCCCTCGCGACCTAACAGTTATTGGGGTGCAAAAATACCTCTACAGTCAATATCAGGAGGATAAAATCATTAATGCCTCTTATGACTTCTTTCGAATGGGAGAGTTAAGACAACATGGCCATAAAGCTGCTGAACCTTATATAAGAGATGCTGACTTAATAAGCGTAGACATGACTGCCATTCGTCATGGAGATCAGCCAGCAAGATATTTGCCAATGCCTAATGGACTAACAGGTGAAGAATTCTGTCAGTTAATGTGGTATGCAGGACAAAGCGACAAATTAAAAGCCATTGGCCTTTTTGAATTAGATATCGATCTCGATTCAAACATGCAAGGCACAGTTTTAACCGCTCAGGCATTATGGCACATACTAGAAGGCATAACATTACGTTATAAAGATTATCCGGTAAAAGATTTAGATTCATATCGCCAATTTATCGTACACTTAGAAGATTATGAATTAGATATTAAATTTTACAATAATCCCGATAACGATCGGTGGTGGGTAGAAATACCAAGCGAGAATGACCAAGTTGAGATTGTAGCCTGTGGAAGACAAGATTTTGAAACGGCTTCTAAGCGTGAGATTCCAGAAAGATGGTTTCGCTTTATAAAGAAAAAAGGTTTGTAAATCAGGACAAAAGATTGATTTTAGGATTTATAATTTTAAAAATTGAAACCTTTAAGTCAGATTAAGAGTATATATCTCCAGCATTTTGTCAGCTGGAATTAATAGGTTAAAATCTTCACATGAAGAACACAACCAATAAGATAAAGGACATATCCTTTTTATTAATTAACCAGCTTTTTTAAGGCATGGCTAGGAGAATAGTATTTTTTCTGTTACTTTGCATTGCTTCTGTAAGTTGGGGTCAGCAATACCCTCAATTTAGTCAGAACATGTTTAATCAACTGACTGTCAACCCGGGATATGCGGGAACAAGTGAAATGGTTAATGTAACACTTGGTAACAGACAACAGTGGATGGGCGGATTTAAAAATGAAGCCAACCAATCCATGGCTCCAAGTACAACGGTATTCGGAGTTGATGCAGAAATTAATTTATTGGGATGGGATAGCGGTATAGGTCTTTCCATTATGAATGATGAAATAGGCGAATGGACAAGTTTATACATGTCGGCTATCTATTCTAAACGATGGGAAACGGATTACGGCAAATTAGGAGTGGGACTTTCATTAGGCCTGATTAATCAAGGCATTAAAGGAAGTAACTTGCATACAAGGCCACAAGGCGTAGGTGACGGTTTCGAAAGTGGTGATTACCACGAAGATGAAACTTTTCCAGACGACCAGGGAATGGCATTTGATGCAGGATTAGGAGCATACCTCGAACACAATCAGTATTATATTGGTTTATCGATAGCTCACCTAAATCAACCAAAACCTAAATATAAGGACACATACACTACCTATTTAGATCGTACCATTTTCATTGCAGGAGGCTATTACCTTCAAATGAAAAAACTACCTATCGTATTAGTACCATCCATCTTTTTCAAATCAAATATGTCGAGCTACCAGATTGACTGGAACATAAATGGCATTTTGAAAGACAAATACTGGGGCGGCTTAAGCTATCGAATGCAGGATGCCATTGTACTTCTTGGAGGAGTAGAATTGAACAATGGATTGAGGATAGGATATAGTTACGACATTAGTATTTCAAAACTTAATGGTACAAGAAATGGTTCTCATGAAATTATGTTGGGATATCGTTTTGATTTAAGTTTGGAAAAAAGAAAAAGACAATACAAGAGTGTAAGATATTTATAGAGTAAAAAAATAAGAAAAAGAGTAACTCAGATATTAAGGCTATTATGAAGAAAGTACTTGCCATCAGTGTCATTTTAATCACCATCTTAACTGGATGCGGACAATCCAGTGGTGGAGAATTAACAGGCGTATCTCGTCGCGCTTCGTTTTATGAACCAGATCCTTATGGAATGTTGTTTATCCCTCAGGGGAGCTTCAACATGGGACCTAATGATATGGACGTTGCATCAACGATGACTTCTCAATCAAAAACGGTTTCTATCCGATCATTTTGGATGGATGAAACTGAAATTACAAACAGCGAATATCGTCAGTTTGTATACTGGGTTAGAGATTCAATCGCGCGTCGTCTTTTAGGTGAACAATTTGAAGAGTTTCTTATCAGTGAAGATTATCTTGGCAACGAAATTGATCCTCCGTTTGTAAATTGGGAAGAACCAATTGAGTGGGATAATGAAGAGTATGCTGAAATCTTAGATGAAATGTTTTTACCAGAAAACGAACGTTTCTTTAGAAGAAAAGAAATTGATACCCGTAAATTGGTTTACGACTATGAGTGGGTTGATCTTTTACAAGCAGCTAAAAAGAGTAATCGATATAATTTTGAGACCAAGCAATACGAAGGTGTGGTTTATGATCAGAATGGTGAAGAACGTGAAATTACTGACCGTTCGGCATTTATCATGAAAGATGCTGTACTCGTATATCCTGATACGTTATGCTGGATATCAGACTTCACCTATTCATTTAATGAGCCATGGACTGAAAAATATTTCTGGCACCCAGGTTTTGATGAATATCCGGTTGTTGGGGTTGATTGGAAACAAGCATCAGCATTCTGTGTTTGGAGAACTCAATTATTAAACAACTACCTACAAAGCAAAGGTGAGCCAGTTGTAAATAATTACAGACTGCCAACTGAAGCTGAATGGGAATATGCAGCACGTGGTGGCTTAGAACATGCCATATACCCTTGGGGAGGAATGTACACTCGTAATGACAAAGGTTGTTTCTTAGCAAACTTTAAGCCTTTACGTGGTCGTTATGGTGATGATGGTGGTATGACTTCTATGTCCACAGGTTCATACGCGCCTAATGATTTTGGATTATTTGATATGTCTGGTAATGTTTCGGAATGGACAGCAAGTGCTTTTGATGAATCAGCATATACATTTACCCACGATTTCAATCCAACCTACAAATACAATGCTTTACCTGATGATCCTCATGTAATGAAAAGAAAAGTTATACGCGGTGGTTCATGGAAAGACATTGGTTACTTCTTACAAAATGGTACACGTACATACGAGTATCAGGATTCAGCCAAATCATTTATTGGTTTCAGGTGTGTAAGAGATTATATTGGTGACTAAGCAAAAAATCAATTTTAGGACGGTTAATTGAAAAAAAATTAAGTCATTATGAGTATTTCAGAATTTGTTGAGAGCCCCGCATATAAAAAAATAATGGGTAAGGTATACGGACTTGGCGCGGCCGTAGTGATATTAGGAGCGCTTTGGAAGATTCTTCACTTACCATATGCTTCTTTAATGCTAATTGCAGGTCTGGGAACAGAAGCGATAATCTTTGCTTTATCAGCTTTTGAAAAACCTCACGAAATGCCAGATTGGGGTTTGGTTTATCCAGAACTACATGGTCTTGAGCCAACTGCTAAAGGTGGTGTAGGTGGCGGAAGCGAACTATCAGCTCTTATTCAAAGTGGAAACCTTGATAATAAAGACATCGAAAAACTTTCTGAAGGTATTAAGAAACTTTCAGCAACCTCATCTCAATTATCTGACATTAGTAATGCTACTGTTGTAACAGACGCTTATGTTCAGAATATGAAACAAGCAGGTGATGCCATTGGTCAGCTTGCTGGTTCTCAAATGAAATCTGCAGATGTACTTGATAAAACAGTTGAAGCATTATCTTCTAGTTACCAATCAACAGCTCAATCAATTAGTGACTCAGGTGAGTTATTGGCAAGTAACTTTAAGAAAAGCAGTGAAGAACTAGCTACAAGCTATGCTTCTACAGGTCAGGACTTAAAATCTCATTTTAACACTTTATCAGAAAGTAATAAAGTATATCAAGAGAAATTAGGGGATGTAACTAAGAATTTAGCAGCTATTAACTCTGCATACGAATTACAGTTACAAGGCGTTAGCAGTCAAGTACAGGCTTCACAAGCCTTAACCGAAGGTTTATCTGAAATAACAAATCAATTTCAGCAATCGGCCAATGATGCTAAAGTATACCGTGAGCAAGTGGCTCAATTAAGCCAATCGGTATCAGAGCTTAACTCCATTTATGGAAATATGTTGAGTGCTATGAATATGGGAAGTAAATAATCTGAAGATCATTATTAACTGCTAATTAAAGAACAACACTATGAGTGGCGGAAATTGTCCCGAAACCCCCAGGCAGAAAATGATCGGAATGATGTACTTATTCCTGACTGCAATGCTTGCATTGAATGTGTCGGGTGAGTTACTTCAAGCATTTCAACTGGTAGATGAAAGTATACAAGAAGGTATTAAAACAACAGATACTAAAAACCTTGACTTAATGAGTCGGTTTGATGCTGCTTCAGCGGTTAATGCTGAGAAAGTGAAACCTGCGCTTGATAAGGCTAACGCGATTAAAGAAGCTGCTGATTCATTATATAGTCATATTCGCGAGTTAAAACTCTTAATGATGCGAACTTCGGATAACAGCCCCGAAGCAACATTAGAAAACTATAAAGGCGCAGATAATCAAGATATTGCTGCCCAAATCATGATTACAGAGCAAGCTGGAGCAAGAAGTGAAGAACTGAAAGCTGAAATAACGAAATACAAAGAAATTTTACTTAGTAATGTTGATGCAGAAGATACGGCACTAATTTCTTCAATTACCAAGAGTTTATCTGTTGAAGCCAAAAAACCTTCTCAAGCAGGTCAGGTACAGCCAAAGTGGGAACAACAAAAGTTTGAACACCTACCTTTGTCTGCTTCATTTGCTCTTTTAAGCAGTATACAGAGTAATGTAAGAAACACACAAGCTGATGTAACATCTTACTTATTGAATAGTATTGATGAGAATACTTACAAATTTAACAATGTTATTCCTGTAGTAATCCCGAGTTCATCAATGGTGCTTAAAGGTGATAAGTATACCGCGAATTTATTAATTGCAGCAACTGATAAATATCAGAAACCTCGATTTGAAATTTCAGGTCATACTATAGCGCCAAACGAAGAAGGAATCGGTGTTTTAGAAATTACAGCAAATAAAACAGGTAAACAGACCTGGACTGGTAATATCTGGTTTAAAGATCCTAATGGTAGAGAGATTGCTTACCCAGTATCTCATGAATATGAAGTGGTACAGCCTAACGCTGTTATTTCACCGATAAAAATGAATGTCTTCTATGAAGCCTTAGAAAATCCGGTTGAAGTTTCAGTACCAGGTATTTCGGCAAGCCAATTAGATGTTCGTTTTAGTAATGCTACATCACGATCGAGAGGTAATGGTGTATATATTGTGAAACCAAAACCAGGATTTGCCGGTGGTAAATCAATCGTTACGGTATATGCTAATATCGCTGATAAAAAACAACGTATTGGAAGCAAAGAGTTCCGTATTAAGCCACTGCCATTACCCTATGCTACTATAGCTGGTAAGCGCGATGGAAAAGTTGCTAAGAACCTATTGGCAAGCCAAAGTGGTGTATTTGCCGAAATGGGTGATGATTTTGATTTTGAATTAGAATATAAAGTAACACAGTTTACGATTGCTACAAATAAAGCTGGTTTCTATGTTAGTGAACCATCCAATAGCAATCGATTAACAAAAGCCCAGAAGGATCTTATTAAGGGAACTTCAAGAGGCTCGAAAGTTACTATTGAAGAAATAAAAGCTATTGGTCCGGATAAACGTAACAAAAAACTGGCATCAATAGTATTGACAATTGACTAGGAAATAAAATTTAGAAAGATGAAAAGATTATTCTTTATCCTTTTAGTATTCGTTGGATTAGGTTCTGTTGATTTTGCTCAGGCACAAGAAGTCAATTCAGAATTGTATACAAAAGATCATGTACCAAATCGTAGACCTATACCTTATGCACATGTGCGTGAAGCTGATGTGTTATGGGCTAAAAAAATCTGGCGTGTAATTGATTTACGTGAAAAAATCAACTTACCAATGTATTATCCAACAACTCAAATGGATGACAGATATAGCCTGATTGATCTGTTGATTTATGGTATTCAATACGAAGGATTAACGGCATATTCAACAAAAACGGAGGATGAATTTCAGGTGCCTCTAACACTTGATCAGGTCATGCGTGAAATGGGTGCTGTTTCTGACACTCAGCAAGTACGTAATGCTGAAACAGGTATGTATGAAGATAAAATCATTACTGAAGATGTTCGATCAACTGATATTAAGCAGGTAATGCTTAAAGAAATCTGGTTCTTCGATAGAAATTATTCGCGCATGGATGTGAGAATAATTGGCGTATGTCCAATTAGAGAATATGTAAAAGAAGATGGTGGCGAAGGTAATGTGGTTCAATCACAAGCTTTCTGGATCTATTTCCCTGAGGCAAGAAACCTATTTGCTAAGCACGAAGTTTTCAATCCTCGAAATGATTCACAGCGTCGTACGTTTGACGATATTTTTATCAAGCGTTATTTTGGAAGTTATATCTACAAAGAAGCTAACGTTTATAATAACAGACGTATTGAAGACTATACTGCAGGTATGGAAGCCATGATGGAGTCTGAAAGAATTAAAACAAGCATATTCGAGCTAGAACATGACATGTGGGAATTCTAATTGATTAGGGTAAAGTTTACTAGTCTAAATATAAAAAAAGGGAGCTAAACGCTCCCTTTTTTAGTTCTTAACTACTGTGCCAATATTCTCGCCTTTGAGCACCTTAACAAGGTTACCTTTGGTATCCATATCAAATACGACAATATTCAGGTTATTTTCCTTACACATTGTTGTAGCCGTTAAATCCATTATTTTTAAGCCTCGCTTATATATTTCATCAAATGTGATTTCGTCAAATTTAGTGGCCGATGGATCTTTCTCCGGATCAGCTGTATAAACACCATCAACACGCGTACCTTTAAGCATTACGTCAGCTTCAATCTCTATCCCCCGTAACGAAGATCCGGTATCTGTGGTAAAATAAGGATTACCAGTACCAGCAGACAAAATCACAACTTCACCATTTTCTAAAGCAGCAACGGCTTTAGGCTTATCGTAATATTCACCAACAGGCTCCATGCGAATGGCTGTTAATACACGCGTTTTTACTTCCATTGCCTGCAAAGCTGACTGAAGTGCCAATCCATTAATAACAGTTGCCAACATACCCATCTGATCACCTTTATAACGATCAAAACCTTTTGATGCTCCGCTCAAACCTCGAAAGATATTTCCTCCTCCAATAACAATCCCAACCTGTACACCCATGGCCACAGCTTCTTTGATTTGTTCAGCATAGTCATTTAGGCGTTCCGGATCAATTCCATAACCTTGTTCACCCATTAAGGACTCACCACTTAGTTTCAGAAGTATTCGTTTGTATTTCATTTGATAGTTTATTTATTACATTACAATTGCGCAAAGATAACAAAAGCCGAAAACATACTGCTTCCGGCTTTAATATCATGATCAGAGAAGCTATTATTCCAGCATCTCATCAATTAGAGTTTTTACCTTGCTGCCATCCCAACGTGCTGCACCTTGTTTTTTCATCATAACCTGGCCTTCGGGTGAAATAAGAAAAGAGGCCGGAATACTTCGGGACGAGAAGACATCAGGCTTACGACTCCGAACAACATAAACGGGGAAAGTAAAACCTCTTTCTTCCATAAATTCATTAAGAATACCTTTAGACTCCTGACTGGCTAAAACAAATACCATTTTATTACCATATTCATCATATAATCTCTGAATAGAAGGCATCTCGGCAATACAAGGCGGACACCACGTTGCCCAAAAATTTAGGAATAACACCTGATTTTTAAATTGGGCCAACTCAATTACATTGCCATCCATATCTTCTACTTCCCAATTAAAATCATTTTGATTTAAGAAGGTCACATCTTTTGTTTCGCGAGGTTGAAACATACTATAACGAATTATAGTTGATTGCACCACTTTACGCGATGATGGAAATATAACTGCAATAAGCAGGGCCGTAAATAATAGATCGAATATAATCCCTAATACCGTTTTCTTACGACGGTATTTGTACCATTGTTCTGACCAAAATCCTTTCTTCATTCTACCAATATTGTTTATTCTTCTGTACTAATAACAATGCATTAAGACTATGGTTTCTAAAACAAATATTTCCATAGTGAGGTATGTGTTTTTTGTTTGCTACCTTCTATCTCAAACCTTACCCATTTGTAACCAGCTAAGCCTTCCGCTTTTTGTTTAAAAACATCTAAATTAATGGTGATCTGATGAGATGTGCCAGGCACCAAAGTTAATGGAAATACATCTTGCCCTACTCCACTTTTCAAACGAAACTTACGCGATTTCTTAAACACTCCACCAAAAGTAATTATTGGCGACATAAAGGTAATACTCTCCTTAGTATGGTTAGCAACAGACAATCCAGCCATACGCTCTTTCGTCTGTTTATGCTTCCTCAGATGAATTGATATCCAAACGATAGAAGGGGCTAACTTTTGCAACCACCCTCTTTTGGTTGCGACATAAACAAATAACACAAGCCCCATTAAAATAAACAATGAGGTCATTTCCGGATTACCTGGTTTGTTCTGACGAATATCTTCCTCGTAGATCTCTCGCAAAGGCTTTAGATCGGTATCATCAACCTTACTTTGTACTTGCTCATATTTATCTTTAAGCTGATGTTCAGTTTTAACCTGACCGCCTCTACTGCAGATTTGCATCATCAGTATAAAACCAAAACCAATAATAAGAATAAGTCGGTTCTTCTGATAAAACGCTTTAATTCTATTTATTAAATGTTGCATAGTTAATATCTGGAAATAATTGTAAACCTTTATAATTGATATAATACTCGCCTCCTTTAACCGGCTTAGCCATCTCTTCATCAGTTTGTCCATCAGCATTAGCAATGCCAACACTGGCGAAATAACAAATAGCCTTATGCTTATTACCATGCTTCATAACCTCGCCGGCTACATGTGGTAAAAGCAAGCCCATATCTGGAAAAGTAGCTGTACGTACAACTACAAAATACCGTATATCATCCTTTATGGCTAATATCTGTGGGTTAACATCCGACTCCTGACGCACATTCAACACCTTATATCCTTTATCAACCATATCTTTATAAACCACCTTTATTCCCATAAAGTGTAGCTCTTCAGCAGTCAGTAACTGTTCTTTTCCCATTTCAAAAAAAATTTAACGCACAAAATTGGGATAAATAACTTGAAAAGAAAAATGGTTTCTGATAATCAAGCCATAAGCTTACCACAAACTTAATTTTCATCAAATACTCTTTACAGCACTTCTTTTTAGTAGTATCTTATATCTGCTTTTTTAATCATTAAAATTAAATGATGAAGTATTACTTATCAGCACTAAAGATATTTAAGATTTTCACAGTTATAAACACTTAATTGGAGGGATTGTTATGCCACTTACACGTCTTGAAAACTTCTTAAACATGGAGCACATTAACTACAAACGTATTGTGCATTCGCGGGCTTATACAGCTCAAAAAACAGCAGCCTATTCACATATATCGGGCAATGAAATAGCCAAAACGGTTATGGTGAATATGGATAATAAACTGTGTATGGTTGTTCTGCCTGCTTCGTTTCAGGTGGACTTAAATGAACTACGAAGGGCTACTGGATCGAAGAATATTCGTCTGGCCACTGAATCTGAGTTTAAACATGTATTTACCGATTGCGAGGTGGGCGCTCAGCCACCATTTGGTAACCTGTACAATATGGAAGTATTTGTAGCTGAAAAATTAACAGCTGATACAAATATTGCATTTAACGCATGTAACCATGCTGAGCTCATTCAAATGACTTACAAGGACTATCAACGTTTGGTTCATCCAACCGTACTAAAGTTAGCACGTACTTTTGT
>Ga0209475_10003646_pt1 | contig 13960 bp, 11 predicted proteins | sample tdDd471_FD_187128 | JGI IMG/M metagenome (GOLD analysis project Ga0209475, IMG submission 187128) | Marine sediment microbial communities from the Atlantic coast under amendment with organic carbon and nitrate - tdDd47.1 (SPAdes)... | ecosystem: Environmental > Aquatic > Marine > Coastal >... | reverse complement strand
TTGGACATCATGTACTCCAGCAGGGCGTACTCCCGGGCATGAAGGAGGACGGGTTGTCCGGAGTGGGAAACCTCCCGCGTGAAGCGGTCAAGTTTCAGTCCGTTGACTTTGAGGGTAGAACTGGTGGGCGTTTTGGAGGCGCGCCGGATAAGGGCCTGCAACCGCGCTTGGAGCTCGGCAAAGGAAAAGGGTTTTGTCAGGTAGTCATCACCGCCAGCCTGTAAGCCTGCGACCTTGTCGTCCACGCTCTGCCGCGCACTGAGGATAAGAACAGGGGTGTCGATGCCTCTTCCCCGCATTTCCGCGATGATGGTCAGGCCATCGATCCCGGGCAGCATGCGGTCGAATACGGCTGCATCATATTCGCCGTTTAGGGCGAAATCCTTGCCGTCGCTCCCTGTGGCGGCATGGTCCACGGTGAAGCCGGATTCACGAAGACCTTTTGCAATATAGTCGGCTATGGTCTGGTCGTCTTCGACAAGCAATATGCGCACATCTTTCTCCTTCCATTCAATCTATGCAAGTGCACGGTGAAGCGCAAGGTGTTGAAAGGGCGTGCGGCCACTGTAGGCCGCACGCCTTGGTGTTACCATTTGAAGACAAAGAGTATCAGATACGTTGAGATCATATAGAGGCTCATAGCCCCTGCCGCAAAGTACGTATGATTGACCTCGCGTCCGAGTATGGTGAGCGACAATGCTTGAGCCTTGGAGGGGCAAGCATCTTTGTCCAGACAGTTGAAACAACTGAGGCAGTCTTCCCCGGAGATGGCATTTTTTGTGGACGGGTTAACTTGCATTGGACAAAGACGATCGCACTTTTTGCAGCCAATGCAGACATAGGCATCCCGTTTGATTTGAGTGATTGTGAGAGCCCTGTTGATAAGGTTGTATCCAGCTTTTTGGAAGCACATGTATTTGCAGAAGAATTGGGGGATAAAGAGAGGGATGAACAGCACGGCCCAATGTTTTATTTTGATGAAGTTCCATGAAAAGGCAGTGGATTTGTACATGACGATATGGTCGCCGAAGTAGCTTACGCCTTTGGCGATAAAGAGATAGAGGAAGCAAGCCAAGAGTACATATCGGGTAAGCCTGAGCCATTTGTCGTAAGGTTGAGGTATGTTGAATTGGAGTTTCGGAAAGAGTTTATTCCCGATGCGGGTCATGAAGTACGAGGCGGCTCCGAACGGGCACGTCCATCCGCAAAACAACGGTCCGAATATTACAATTGATGCCATGACAACGTATTCTGTCTCAAGTTCGAAATCCATACCGAGTGTTTTCGCAAAGAGATAGAAGTTGAGGGCGAAAAACAATCGAATAGCATCCCGAGAAAGGGTCAGCGGGGTGTCTTTTTTTAACAGCTTCATAGTGACCTCTATTGCAGGTCCAGCCAAAGCGGAGAAACAAAAATGCCGTCTTCAGCTTCTTTTTCAAGTTGGCGGAACAGGTCCCAGGGCATGGCGAGGGTCAGGTATTCTTCCGGGATAGTCATGCGAGTGTGTTTGCGGGCCGCAAGATCAGTGAAGCCGAGGACCGGGCGCGGATTGTCCTCTTTTGCCTGCTGGAAGACATAGGTTCCGATCATCTGGCAGGCCCCACCCTGAGGAGCCATTATGTCAAGCAAGCCTTCACGGATAGAGCCGGTAAGTGTGATGAGGCCGGACAGCTGAAGAGGGTTGACAACGAAAGTGATGGAATCAGGGATTTCGTGCTCCGCAACTTCGGAAAGAGGTTTCATAATGCGATATCTTTCCTCAAAGTCGTGAATAGGCAGATCTTCGCTGAACCATTTGCGGGCTTTTTCAGGTGTGCAATGGAACCGTTCGCCAATAGTGAGTTTGTTGCGCATATGGGCCGGAGCATTGTCGATTGTTTCCTGATAGGCGACGGGGTCTTTGGCTGCCTCTTTACCTTTAGAGAAAAAAGCCTCGAAGGTATCCGATCCACCCATGACAGATGGGTAAGCCAATCCCATTCCCAATCCGGCAACGGCTCCGGGGCAACCATATGTCTCCCGATCGAAGACGGCTGTCTTTCCCTTGGCGGTTACCTGAGCAAACATGGACATGACGCAGCAGTATTTGCCTGGCTTTGGTTGAAGGGCTTTCTCGGGTCGTTCATTTGAGCGGAGCAAGGCTACAGGGTGAAATTGCGGTTTTAGATGTGATGCGATGAGACTTTTCATGATTGACTCCGTTTTAATTAAGATTTTTTAAGAGGGGCAGTCCTTCGCAGAAGGGCTAGCCCGATTTTTCCAGTGAGTTCCAATGTCGGAACAGACAAGGGTGTTGTCTTGTTGATTGCGGCACTGTTTGATTAAGTCGAATCTTTACAAATCAATTTCTATGCTTGCTATGTCTCGTTCGCTTTCTGGAATGCTCTCGATTGGAATGGCAGCTTTTGCAGTTTGTCGGAGCTTCCCTTTCATTCACTGTCTGATGACAGCCAACGCAGGCTTGTTTTGAATTGGTGTTGTGCCACGCTTGGTAGAACCCGCCAGGTGTGTTTTTGGCTTCCTGGCGGATGTCATCATGGCAGGATTGGCAGGCTTCAATTTCTTGCTCACTTTGAGCTGTGTGATGACATGTGAAGCAACTGATCCCTTCCTCCACATGTTCCTTGTGTGAAAAGAACACTCCAGTCTGTGAATTGGTTGGATTAGGTGACTGTATGATGCCTTTTGAGGGATGATCTTTGGAAGATGCCATCGTGTAACCCAAAAGAATGCTCAGTACGGTGAACAGCAAAACGAGTATTAGGAGTGTATGTTTCATGGTGTTATTCGTGTTGTGTTTTAAAATTAAATGCTTTTATTGCGCTGATTGCAGATGGCAAGGAAAGCGTGAAATGAGGGGGGATGAGTTTAAATGATGTGCACGTAAAAAAGATGGGACCACGTGGAAAGTTTTATAGTTCATGAATGCAACCTCCATTTCAGTTGATTTGAATGATCCGAATATGACGAGAGTTGCTTGCCCGGAGATTACGGGAAGATTACGGGGGTGTAATTTGCGAGAGCTCTCTCCGGGCAAGCTCTGGGATTTAGCGTGAATTTATTGAAATGATATTGCCCGATAGGGGCATGTCAGGACGCATGTTCCACATCTGATGCACCGGGTGTTGTCACGCGTGCGATTTCGTTGACGGTGATGGCCCCTGAAGGGCATTCTCTTTCACATTTTTTGCACATCATACATCGCTCAGTGTCGATTGTTATTTGTGTAATGGTTTCGTTTGATTTGTTTTGTTGTGTTTTCGATGGGGAGGTATCAGCCTCGTGAAAGTGGTTGGTCTGTTGTTGGGAGGGTCTTCCCTTTCTGTGACACGTCTCATGTCTCTGCCTCTTTTTTCCTCGTGTCTTCATGCAGCCTTTTCGCATTTTCTTTTGATCCTTTGCTGTATGGTGAATCCAAGTGAAATTGTGGCCCCAACCATGCAAAGTGCCCCGGCAATCATGAAAGGCTGACTGCTTGCTGATGTGTCGAAAAGCCCTCCTAAGGCATCTATTGCTATCGGGGACATGAATTGACCAAAGTAGAGCATGCTGCTCATGACCGCCAAAGCCCTCACGCTGTCCTTGGGGGCCACTGTCGCCCGGACTGCGTTCATGACGTAGGGGAAAAGATATCCTTCGCCCGTCCCGACAAGGAATGCTCCGGTAAACACCGTTGTGAGGGTGTTCGCTTCACCAATGGTGAACATGCCTAATCCCATGGTACATATCGCGACGAATACAGCGGACTTTCCGAGACGAGTTGTTATTGATCGGAAAAAAATGCCCACGAGGAACGGGGCGCCTGTTACCAGTGCACAAGCAATCCCGGAAGTCGTTGAATTTCCCATGCCTGTTCCTTCGACAAACAGTGAAATGTTGAGCGGAACTGTATAAAAAATAACCATCAACAGCAGCATGAATGCCGCGTTGAAGTATGTTTTTAGCGGTAAAGGGGTTGCTCGGCCCTCTTGAGCATGTGAGGTTGGTTCAGGTAGCCAGAATGCAACAACTATAAGAGATATCAGCGCAATGCCGTATACGCCAAATGAGCATCGCCAAGACATGACTGCCAAGGTCCCGGATATGATTTGGGCGGCCATTCCGCCAAAGTGGTTGGCTGCACTGATCCATCCCATCATTTGTCGGGCTTTCTCTCCATGAAAGAATTCTGAAACAAGTCCAGTCGAGATCGGCATAACCAGTCCGACTGACAATCCCAGTATCGCCCGGAAGCCGAGCAGCGAATAAAAATCGCCGGCAAAAATCCCTCCAAGTCCTCCCACAAGGTAGAGAACCAACCCGACAAGCAGAAGGTTGCGTCGGCCGAACCGGTCAGCCAGTCGTCCTGTGACCATGGCGGTGGGGATGACGAGCAGCGCGGGAAGCGTCACTATCAGCTTGATCATAGAAGCAGACTGTTCCGAAAAGAAGTGAGAGAGGCTTGACATGGCAGGAGCCACAATTGCCCCTGCCATAACAGTGATGAGCGAAACGGACAGTATGGCAACTGTTATTTCGCGTTCTTTATTTGTGTCCATAGTTGTTCTCCATATTCACAATGATTTTCTTCAATACAATTTTGAATGTTTTGAGTTCTTTTTCTGAGAGGTCTTGTTCTGCCTGCGTCAGGTTCTGTTGCGCCAGAGGCATGAGTGCTTTCAATTCGGCGCTGCCTTTTGAAGACAAATATATTCTGTTGTATCTGCGATCCTCTGGAGCCGGTTGACGGGTCACGAGTTTTCGCGATTCCAACCTGTCAATCATTTTTGTCATGGAAGCCTTGCTCTTGAAGGATTTCTCAGCGAGTTCCTGTTGCGTCATTCCATTAGTCTGTCTGAGAGTTGTGAGGATCTTCCATTGTTCCGCCGTTGCACAACATCTCGCATTTGAGATTTTGCGATTCAAACCCAGACGCAATAGTTGGGATGCCCGATTCAGCAAAGATCCGGTCGAATTTTCTAAGTTGTATTTGATTCTTCGTGTCATTGATTCTCCGAAGTAGTTACTGTTTATACAGTCAACGATTTGACTGTTTTTGTGCATCACGAGGAATCAGGAAATATGGAGCAGCCAAATCGATCTGAGGCTGCTCCATAGCACTGGTTCTGTGTGTTTTGTGCCTGTCTTTTCTGATGCCCTGCAAAGCAGAAATCATCTGCGTATTACCGCTTTCGTTCTCTCCGTTTTTTGTTGGCCCGTGATTTCCGCTTGACAATAATAGTCATGACGATCATTGTCAACGCCATATTAGCCAAGGCCGCAATTGTGAGCTTTCACTGCTATGCACTGGTCTTTGGTCGGGATGATGTCGGATGACTTTACAGGGGTGTTGAGTGGCATGGCTAAAGGCCGATCAACAGTCCGGAAAAGGAGATCCTCTCTTGGAATTTTAATAGAACTAACTTCGAGGATGAGTGATGAGTTTAAGGAAATTACTATGGGCGTTACTGGCGGTTTGTATTGTTTGGACGCCTGCAAGGGCCGCTGACTCTGTGTCAGAGGCGTTTATGCAGGGACATTTTCGTGGAGAATTGCGTCTATATTCTTTTGATTCTGATTTTGATCAGGAAAACAAGAGCAATAGTAAAGATACGGCGTTAGGTGGTCTCTTCTATTATCAAACCGATCCCTTGAAGAATATCAGTGTGGGGGTTGCCGCAAGAACCGGATTTGATTTGGGGAATTCCAAGTCAGACTCTTCATATATGTTGTTGCCAACGAATGATGAGAATGAGCGCTTCACTTATGGCGCAATGCAGGAATACTGGATTAAGGGAGAGTGGGCCGATACCGCTATTAAGATTGGTGCCCAGCAGGTGAATACCCCGTTTTTGAATGGGCACGATATTCGCTTGATGCCGAAAACGTATCGAGGTGTCTCTGTCGAGAGCAAGTACTTCGACAATTTGCTCCTGCATGCCATGCATTTCACGGATATTATGGGCTGGGCAGATACCGATTTCCAATCCCTTTCACGTTTCGCTGATCGGACGGGGACAGTTCACGAAGATCGGGGTGTTTCTCTTGTGGGTGCTGTTTGGAAGCCTCTCGAGAATCTGCAGCTTGAAGCATATGATTATCAATTTTGGGACATGTACAATGATATGTACGGTCGCATAAAGTATGATCATCCATTTAATGATACGTTCACCGGTTACGTTGACCTGAGATATTTGGCTCAAAATTCTGTGGGTAAAAACCTGTTGAACAAGGAAGACTCATATATGCTTGGTGCCGGCGTCGGTATCAAGGCGTACGGCGCGGATTTGCAATTCGTGTATGCAAATATCGGTGAAGATGACCTCGAAACGACTGGTGGTAGCCGGTTGATGCTTCTTCAACAGGTAGCCCTCAGTAAACGCGCTGAGGACAATGTATACGCTGGAATATTGCAATATGATTTTGGCTATCTGGGGCTTACTGGCCTGACAGGAAACACTTCTTACGGCTACTACGATTCTCCTGAATCCGGACCCAACGCTTCTTTCGACATTAAAGAGTGGGATTTCATGTTGCGGTATAAATTCAGTGAAGCCCTGAAAGGATGGAGAGCAACTGCTCGCTACGCCATTGTCGATGGTGACGACAGCACAGGCGGTGCTGGCTACGACAGGAACGATCTTCGTTTCCAGCTTACCTATAAATTCGCGTTCGATTTGAACGAATTGTTGGATTAATCAGATCCAAAGGCCATACCCCTCCTCCCGGGGAGTGGATCGAGTTTCGCCGATCCACTCCCTTTGAAGGGGAGATGTGTTTCAATGCAGGGAAGTGGGTTGCGGTTTTTCGGGTTTATTCTTTTATAAAACAAGCATGAGTTGTGCCTTGTTGTTTATCTTTTAAGATAGAGAAGTCTATTTGTGAGGGGATTTCGCTTGACAGTAATAGCCATGACTACCATCGTCATGGCGACGTTGGCTTAGGCCCGTATTTGACCCTTTCCCAGAGCGTAATTTGAAGCGGGCGATAGAGGGGCATCGGCAAAAGCAGAAAGCTCTCATATGGAATTTGAAAAAAGAGTGGAGGTTTGAATTCATGAATCGGTCTTTTGGAAGTGAAGATTTTGATATGACTGCAATGACCTGTGAGTTCCTATCGGTTCTTCTTAACGAAAAACCTACGGAGGCATTTGTCGAACAAATGAGAAAGAACAGTGCCGAATTCCGAGGTCGTCATGAAATGCCGAACAGCAAGACACCCTTGAATGAAGGGATTTGTCACATGTTCAAATATGTCGAGACGACAAAAGAACAAACGGCATCGGAAGTGTCCCGAGAGTTGGCCGTGGGTTGGACTCGGCTTTTTAGAGGGGTTGCTCCTGGATACAGTCCTTTACCGCCTTGTGAAGCGTTCTATGTCGCTGAAGGCAGTCAGGAGGACCATGTAAAAATCTTTCTTGAGTTGACAGATGAATACTCGGCCAGAGGCCTGATTGTCGACGCGATGAGCTTGCACAGACCTGACTATGTCGGCGTTGAGTTGGCTTTTGTGCATCATCTCATGACACAGGAGTCCAATTTCTTGAAAGAGGAAGATTTCAGCAAGGCGCAGGAGTGCAGAGAGTCATATTGCAGATTTGCTGCAATACACTTGGAAAATTGGTTTCCGCTTTTTTGTAGAGAGGCGGAGAAATATGCGGATTCAGGGTTTTACAAGGGACTGCTGATGTCTCTGTCCGAGTTCGTTTCTATGCTGGCACGTGGTGAAGAGGACATGTCCTCGACCTGTGTTTATTAAAGTAAAGTGGGTAGTAAATATTATGTGTAAGAAAGACGCAAATCAAAGAGAAGGCGTGTCCCGGAGGGGCTTTTTGAAGAGGTCCGCAGGCCTTATGGCTCTTGCCGCTCTCGGCAGTGGCTTGCCGCTGCAGTCCTCTGTACTTGCTGCGGGCAAGTCAGCAGGGACTGAGAGTATCAACGGGTTCTGTGATGGCTGTCTCTATAAGAAATGCATGTCCAAGTATACCGTGAAAAATGGTGTCCTTCTGAGTTCGGAAGGTCATCCCGACGGCATTTATAATGAGGGGAACATGTGCGGGCGCGGACAGGCGCAAGTGATGACTCTCTATGATCCATGGAGAGCCAAGACACCTTTGAAGCGTACGAATCCGAAGAAGGGGCTTGATGAAGATCCGGGCTGGGTAGAGATTTCGTGGGAAGAAGCCCTAGATACGACGGCCAAGAAAATTGGGGCTGTCATGGAAAAAGATCCCCGTGAGTTTGTCATGTTGTCAGGGTTCGGAGCCTATCCTTCCCTATACATGCGACCTTTCAGTGCTGCCGTGGGAACGCCAAATGTCATTTATTCTCCGGGATGTTTCTGCTCGGTTCATTCCGCTTCTGAAATACTGCATGGTTCCTTTGTGGAAGGGGCTGATCTGAACTATTGCAAGTTCAGGATTGAAATCGGAAGAGGGGGTGCCAATGTCGGGAGTGCCGACGGAGAAGTTCAGGCCGATGTAAGGTGTTCCATTGATAAGGGAATGCGAACAGTCAAGGTCGATGCTCGTAACTCCACTTTGTTCAGCAACAGTGAATGGGTGCCTATCAGTCCTCAGGGTGGTTTGGCTTTTGCCTTGTCGCTCGAATACGTCATTCTTCATGAAATCAAGGTGTTTGACGAGTGGTTTGTCAAGAATCGCACCAATGCCACTTATCTTATCGGGGATGACGGTGATTACGTGCGTCATGCTCAAAGCAACAAGCCTCTTGTTTGGGATACAGACGCACAAACTGCCAAGGAATTTGATGACGCCTCCATTGGAGACTACGCGTTGGATGGTTCCTACACGGTAAACGGTATGACTGTCCGCCCATCCTTTGCGCTCATCAAGGAGAAGGCAAAGGCCTATACGCCTGAATGGCAGGAAAAGATTACAACCATTCCTGCGGCCAAGGTTCGTGAACTTGCAGCCACGTTGGTCAAAGAGGCTCGCATCGGAAGCACCATCGATGTCAATGGGGTCACAATGCCCTACAGACCGGTGTGTGTGAGCATTTACAAAGGACTTACCAATCATCAGACGGGACATCTGGCATACTATGCGGTCATGACTGTCAATATCCTGCTGGGTGCTTTTGATGTCCCCGGCGGCAATCTGGGGTTCAACAATTACCATTACAAAAAGGACGAGGACGGGCATCCGGTGCATTTTCACCTGGGACCTCCTCACCACGTAAAATTCCCGCCCAAGACGCTGGATATGAAAGACCTCATCCCCATGCAGCATGATGTGGGCTATATGTTCACAAACTCTGCAAGAGATCTGGAAGGCCATTGGTTGGATTATAAGCCGAAAGTCGGTTTCTTTTATGGCGGCAACCTGTTCAGCAAAGGTGGCAGCGAAGAAGAAATATCCGAAGGGTTGGCATCGTTTGAATTTGCCGCGGCCATAGCGATCAATATGGACGAGCATACCCATTTCGCAGATATCGTTTTCCCTGAGGCCAATCATTTTGAGACAGACTTCTGCTATGAAAGGGTGTTTGAACGTCCTTCCAAACAGCAATACAAGCAGGGCCCCATGGGTGCCCGAAAGGCGTTGGTCAAACCGTTGTATGACGGCCGTGCCGCAGATGACATCCTGATCCAGCTTGCAAAGCGGCTCAACATTCTCCCTAAGACCAATATTATCATGTCGAAAATGAACAAGATAAAGGGAGTCTCTCCGGCAACGACCAATCTTAAAGACGTCTGGGACGCCTGGATCAGTGGTAAATATGGGGCTGAATGGAATTTCGACAAGGCTGCCGAAGTTGGTCAAATCGCTCTTCCGCCCATTCCGAAAGAAAAAATCTACCAGTACTACTACGCACCGGAGAATCAGGTCCGCCTTCCCATCTACCATATCTTCCTGAAAAAGACCGGGGAAGAGATGATTGAGATGTGCAAAAAGGCTGGGACTGAGCATCCTGTTGGAAACGAGACCATTCGTAAAATATATCAGCCGATTCCTCATTGGGTCGAAGGGCCGGAATTCCCGCATGGGAAGGACGGTTTCGATATGAATCTGGTCGGGTGGAGAAATCCGCAATTCCTCCATGACGTCAACAACAGCACAGGAAATCCCCTTCTTCAGGAGGTCGCTTGCAAAAGCCCGTTTTACGGGAAGTTGGTCTTGAACCCCAGAACCGCTCGTCGCAAGGGCTTCAATGATGGAGACATGGTGTATGTGGAAAACCAGTACGGCGTGAAAGTCGGCCCCGTTCCTGTGAAAACTTCGGAGATCATTCATCCCGAAGCTGCAGGTGTTGAGGGTGGCCATTCCCGAAAGGCGTTTTCAATGAACCCCGTGAATCATACGTCCCCGCTGTCATGGAACAGGTTGATCCCGATTAATTGGAAAACAATTGATCCAGTCACCGGTGCCATAGAAATCAGTCCGTTGATCAGGATAACGAAGGCATAGGAAGGAGTAAGATAAATGCGATATGGAATGATAATCGATCTTGCACGCTGCATAGGCTGCAACGCATGCACCGTCGCCTGCAAGAGTCATAATGGAACGCCCAAAGATATATTCTGGAGTCAGGTACTCGTGGAAGAAAAGGGTGAATACCCTAATGCCCGAACCGTGCCCACTCCGATTTTGTGTATGCATTGTGAGGACGCACCGTGTGTGAAAGTTTGTCCGACTGGCGCATCCTATAAAGATGAAAATGGGATCGTTCATGTCAATCAGGACAAATGTATCGGTTGTAAGTCGTGCATGGTGGCTTGCCCTTATGATGCAAGAAAATTCATGGGCGGGAATCCAAAGTCCTACTTCCCCGGCAAAGAGGTTACACAACTCGAAGAGGTGCAGAAGGACCAGTTCCCCAGAGCTGTGGTTTCCAAGTGTAATTTTTGCGCTGATCGTTTGAAGGAAGATCTGCTGCCGGCTTGTGTGGGGACATGCCCTGCTCAAGCGCGTATTTTCGGAGATTTGGACGACCCCGGAAGTGAGGTGAGCAAAATCCTCGTCAAAAAGAGCGGCAGAACGCTGCTTCCCCATAAGGGAACAAAGCCTTCTGTATATTACCTGGCGAGGTAGGAGAAAAAGCCTTCTCCCTTCCGCTCAAAGCGGGAGAGGTTCGAACCTTTTCCCCCACTTCTGGCAAATGAGTGGGGGTAAAGGGGAGAATCCCGGAAAATTCGCGTAATTTTTCGTGAAAGCTGAAATACACTGAGATTCGCTATCTTTTTACGGTATGCGATTGTAAAATAGAGGAGTTTTTTTGATATGAGCAATGATAGCAGTGATCGATCTTTATCATCAGTCATAACCTGGAACAAAGACGTGAAAGTCATGCCCTACATTTTGCTTGGGGCAGTGGCCCTCATTGTCGGCGCAGTCGCGGCGATCATGACGCTGATAAACGGTCATGACGCCATGTTCAACCTGAGCCCGGAGGTCCCTTGGGGACTTTTGATTGCCTCGTATGCATTTTTTGTCCTTACAGCGAGTGGGTTGGCCTTTATCGGAGGGCTGGGACATGCCTTCGGGAATGGGCTTTATCTGAAGATCAACCGAAGAATCGTGGTGATGGCCGTTGCCATTCTGCTTGCCGGATTCACACAGATCGGCATGGAGCTTGGTCACCCGCTCAAGCTGGCTTGGTACATGGTAGTCTCTCCCAATTTCTCTGCGCCGATTACGTGGATGGGCGTGATGTACACTGTTGAACTTTTGATTCTGGCTCTGGAATTGTATCTGGTGTTGAAGCCCAATCCGACGGAAAAAGATCATCGCAACAGCGCCATAATCGGTTTTTGTGCCATGATTTTTGGTGTGTTGGCTGCCGCAACCCTGGGGTTTGTCTTCGGAGCCAATACAGCTCGTCCTTTCTTTCACGGGATTTATTTCTCCACATTCTTTGTTGTCTCTGGCATTTCGGCAGGAGCCGCAATGCTTTTGCTTATTCATAATCTGGTTTACTGGGGTCGAATTCCGTCCTCGTTTTCAAATATCATGTCTTCCCTCGGAAAGTTGATGGCTGTCGGTATCGGCATGATGATTTTTCTCTATCTCTGGAAGATTCTGGCGACGGTTTACACCCCGTACGCTAACGATGGCTATTCGGCTGTCAGGGAATTGCTATCTGGCTCCCTGCGCATGAATTTTTGGGTAGGAGAAGTCCTCTTTGCGGTCGTTCTGCCGCTTTTTCTCATTACTATTACCAAGGCCCGGAGCATGAAAACACTTGGGCTTGCGGGATTCCTCTACATTGTAGGATTCTTTTTTACCAAATACGATTTCATCATAGCAGGCCAGGTACCTGCTGGTGGAGAAGACCTCATCGGTTCCGGGATTAATCGCATGGCCGATTTTCAAGCCTATACGCCGGCCATGGGTGAGTGGATGATCATGGTGCTTGGCTGCGGCGTGTTCCTCACACTCTATTTCCTCGCGGAAAAAGTTCTGATTCTCGAAAAAAACAAGTAAAGAGCTTGTGTTGTATTAACCTCATCCAGGCAGGACTGTAATGGTTTTCATTGCCTAAAATGATCCCTCGCGGTGTGCCGCGGGGGATTTCATTTCTTTTCCATAGATGAGTTCATAAATCGGCAATCTCTCTTCCCACTCGAAAACAAACTGACTTCATAACATATTGATCCCAGGAAGTTATTAATGAGCGTTGACCTGACACAGGAAACATTGACGGGCGAAAAGAAGCCCATTGGAAAGTACACGTATGAGGAATTCAAGGACATGGCCACCTTGTTTCATAACTATCCGGCACCAGGCCTTATGCTTGGCGGATATATGGTTGAGCGGGCCAAGGAGTTTATGCCGGAGGGCACCCTCTATGAAGTACTGGCTGAAACTCCATGGTGCCTGCCTGATGCTGCGCAGATGTTGACCCCGTGCACCATTGGCAACGGTTGGCTCAAGGTGGTCAATCTCGGTCGTTACGCAGTCACACTTTACGGCAAGTATTCCGGTGAAGGTGTCCGTGTCAGCGTCAGCCCGGAACTCTTGGAACCCTATGGTGAATTTTGTACATGGCTGTACAAGCTCAAGCCCAAACAGGAACAGGACACGCCTTTGTTGCAGGCCCAGATTGCGCATGCAGGAGCTTCCGTCTGTAAAGTCGAAGAGGTCTCTGTGGAAGGCCGGATTCTGCACAAGCGCAGCAAGGGAAACATTGGTGATTGCCGTGTTTGTGGTGAACCTTATCCGTTGGATCATGGTTCGATTTGCAGAGGATGTCAGGGGGATAGCCCCTACGTGGGTATGGTCAGGGCGATAGCGCCTGTTTTGCCTGAAAATGTTATGCCCAAGCCGATTGAGAACGCTGTGGGCAAAACCGCCCTCCACGATATGACGCAAATCGAGCCTGGGAAAAGCAAAGGTCCTGTTTTTCTCAAGGGACACACCTTTGATGTTGGCGATTTGTGCGCCCTCCAGCGTATTGGTAAGAATAATGTATATGTCACAGAGGGCGAGGTGAGTGACGAATGGGTGCATGAAAACGACTGTGCCTACGGTTTTGCCCATGCTCTTTGCGGTAAGAATGTCGTGGTTAAGGGAGAACCGAGGGAAGGCAAACTTGAGCTTTATTCTTCCTGCGCAGGGTTGTTGACCATCGACAGGGAGCGTCTGGAGGCCTTTAATCATATCCCCGGCGTGATGGCTGCCACTCGAAAAGGTCGGTCCCTTGTCAAAAAAGATACGGCCGTTGCAGGCACACGGGCTATTCCATTATATCTGCCCCGCATCGATTTCGAGAAGGCTCTGGGTGTTCTGAGAGAGTCTGTTGTCAATGTCCATCCACTGCGTAAAGCGAATGCTGGAGTGCTTATTACTGGCAATGAAGTTTTTGACGGACTGATTCAAGACAAGTTTGAGGGGATTATTACCGCCAAACTCACCGCGCTGGGCAGTACGGTAAAGAAGGTCGTCATCAGTCCGGACGACAGGAACATGATTGCCGCTTCAGCATGTGAGTTGGTGAAAGAAGGGTGTGATCTTATCATT
>Ga0209475_10003644_pt1 | contig 13964 bp, 13 predicted proteins | sample tdDd471_FD_187128 | JGI IMG/M metagenome (GOLD analysis project Ga0209475, IMG submission 187128) | Marine sediment microbial communities from the Atlantic coast under amendment with organic carbon and nitrate - tdDd47.1 (SPAdes)... | ecosystem: Environmental > Aquatic > Marine > Coastal >... | reverse complement strand
TATCAGAATGCGCGCGCAGGCCTCGTGTCCGCGCGCGCACGCAATCATCAGCGCAGTACGCCCTCCACTATCACGCGCGTCGACCGCGGCGCCCACCCGCAGCATCAAGCCCATGCACCCGACCTGCCCGCGGAAACAGGCCGCCATCAGCGCAGTCCCACCCGTCCCCGCCATGTCCACCAACGCACCCCCCTCCACAAGGACGCGTGCACACGCCTCGTGTCCCGCGTAGCACGCCGACGCCAGCGCAGTCCACCCCGCCGTCACCGCGTCCACCGACGCACCCCGCGCCACAAGGACGCGTGCACACGCCTCGTGTCCGATGGTGCACACCAACTTCAGCGCAGTCCAGTTTGGGTTCTCCAACGCATCTGCATTCGCGCCCGCGTCGAGAAACGTGCTGACGCACGCGGCGTGCCCGTGGAAGCACGCGAACATAAGCGTCGCGTACGCGCGCGTGAACGAGTACGCTTCATCCTCGAGGAAGCAACAGGCGCGGCACACGTCGCCACACGGCATGCACCGAGAGCACGCGTCGCACATCTCACCGCACACACAGCACACAGTAACACACACACACACACACAGCAGAGTAACACGCACAGGGCTCAGGGCGCAGGGGGTACTTGTGATTTTTAGTGGCACACACGGGCTAGCAGAGCGGGGCATACGGCGTGAAAGGCGGCTGCGCGGCATCTGCGTGTCGTCGGCAGACATGGTTTGGATATTCACATGTCGCCCACGAGGGACGGCGTTGTGCCATGGCATTTCAGGGTGATAAGCGATGACGTCTTCCACTATGGAGACTTATCGATACACTCCTTACCAAGTTTCCTCTCACACTCGACTACATACTCGACCCACTGTCGCTCTGTCCAGTTGGCGATAAGCGACGGGTTCTTTGCCACTAGAACTATTCGTTCGAGTGTTAGTGCATGCAACGATCCGCCATAGGAGAGCGACCTGTTTGCCAGAGGGAATACCCGTTGTAAAACGGCCACAACAGTATCGTCTGCTCCACGTGTGTGACCACGAATAAGCACACGGGCGATACACAACAGCCGCACAGCAGCCTTGGGCAAAAAAAACACGGTACGGTGCCGGCTTATGTTACGAAAAAAGTGTCTGATGACGACGTCGGGTCGTTTGTGACGGATAAAGATACCTCGCATTCTCACGGGTCTTGTCTTGTCCATGGGCGTGATTACAGGCGCGCCGTACGGTACCCTCAGAAACAATGGGTCAGAGTACGTAAACGACGAAACTGGCCGCAAGAACCGGCCTGCTATAGGCGCGTATACAGACTCTACGTTTTCGAGATCACATGCCGCGTCGCAAACACCGGGGACCCGTAGTGTAACATCGCCATCACACAATGTAACAAACTGCGATGGCGCGTACTCGAGCCAAAAAGCCGATGCGACACCCACGTCTGTCGCATACAGTGCCTCTCTCATGGAGCCAAATACTGGTACAGGCGTTTCCAATACACCCATTTCCGCTCGAAAGACACTGACATCGTAGTCGTAGCACATACACACCGCACACCACACACAATAACACCCCCGCGTCGTCGGGTGCTATCAGTCACCAAGGACGACGCTTCCCGATGATAAAATCAGATAGTCCTTGCCCTTTGCACGCATTACACACTCGAAGCCCAATTGCCGCTGACACTCTGCAACATACTCGACAAACTGACGTCGTGACCAACCAGCAGTACAACACGGTTCTCGCGCAGCAAGAACAATGCGACCTAATGTGAGATAGTGAAATCCAATGTACTCAGACCTGTCTTCTCCGGCCCGTGCGCTTATGGCGTGCTGATGTGCATGGTGTAACAAGAGGATGTGGATGTGCGTGTCCGTGTGCTTGCATAGTACCAGTAACCTGGCGATACACAAGAGCCAAAGGGCATCCCGCTCGTGAAACACGTATTGGTGCAGGTTAAAAGTTGGGTAGTAGACCGCCATTCGGGCCCGATGGGGCAGGAAGATGAACCGTGCGCGCATTGGCTTGGACGCGTCTACGGGTGTCGCGCGAATGTTTCCCCATCCCCTAAGAAACATAGGGTCACACATGGTGTACGAGGACGGTGCGCGCAGAAACCTGTCACCAACGCACGTCCATAGGGCAGAGACATTCTCAAACTCACACGCGGCGTCCCCGCCAAAGCGCTGTATCTCATACTGTCGGTTGCCGGCGATCACCGCGACGTAAAACGACGCCAAGCCTGGGTGTACCATCTCGCGAAGCGCGGCATCACTGTTGTCGTGGACCCTTGTTGAGGCGTCTCGCGGCATCGCTGATTCATATAACAGTCGTTGCATCGCTAGTTCATATAACAGCCCTTGCATATCGCTGAACTTCCATACACTCGTATCCCAACTGTCTCTGGCACTCTGCAACGTACTCAACAAGACGCCGATCTGACCAACCAGCGACGAGCGCTGGGTCGCGTGCAGCAAGTACAATACGCTCCAACGTCAACGGGTGAGGTGTGATAAAATCTGCACTCCACACGTGCCGCCACGCACTAGTGTTCTGAACGTATACATACCACAACAGACGAGCGACAGAATGGGTACTAAGTTGTCTGCAAGGAACGAGTAGCCTGGCAACACGAAATAGTGCGACGACGTGTCTACCACCCGGTATGAACTGAAACTTATGGATAGTTGCGACGCCGAATAGCCAACATGTGCAATGTAATGTAACGTAACGCGCGCGGATCGGCCTAGATACGTCGATCGCAGTCGCCGTCGTGTATATCCCGTCACCCAGTAACAGTGGGTCCTCGAGGGTGTACGATGATGGCGCTCGCAGATGACGCGCGCCAAATGTCCACAAAGAATCAGCGTTTTCAAATTCGCATACGGCAGTACCCAACCTTAGTATGCTACGCTGCGTCCGGCAAATGTCTCGCTCCTCGTGTGCATCCGCGACGTGGTCATGTGTCATCATCGTCGCATGATGGTCACAACGCACATCCACGACATGGTCACGTGTCGTCATCGTCGCATGACGGTCACAACGCATTTTTCAAGTCACGGCGCAAGGGCTTATCGGATCACGAGCCCCGTGTCACACGTACATACCCAACTATTGTAGAACACGTGCTACGCGCGCGCACGCAATGCATGGTAAAATGTGCGTGTGCATCAATCATGATAAAACCCTCCCCATGTTACGAGCAGAAACGACGACCAACAATGGGCACTACGCCGTCCAAGAGTTGCAACACAGACACTGGGGGGACCGAAACATGCAATCGCAAGGGCTGTCCTCGCATCGCCAATGACAACATAGCATGGCGTGTTCGAGTGTCTCTATGTGACGCATGTTGCACACGACACGACATTGACACGAGCACCACACCCTGCGCCGCGGGCAGCATTGTATGCATGGCGTGCCGAGGCGAGTCAAGTGCACAGAACCTGAGGTTGTGTACAGACTGTAGGACACAAACACTGGGCTTTATGGCTAGGACATTCTCGTCGTAACAGCCCCCCCCTACTACTACTACTGCTACTACTACTACTAAAACATACCACCCTGACCATCGTCGTTTCCATTGACTGTCAACGCAGCCGCCTGCGCCACTGCGTCTTCGGCGCTGGATGCCGCGTCTGCAGCCTCGCCTGCTGTTACGATTGCCTCGCTCGCGGCGGCATCCGCCCGTTGAAGCGCCTCCACTGCCTTTGTTGCACCATTGTCTCCCTTCTCGATTGCTGTCTGAGCAACCTTTCGCACCGACTGTGCCTTTTGCGTAGCCTTGATTGCTGCGTCCTCTGCACTCTTTGCTGCGGTCTTTGCCTGTTGCGTTGCGATGATTGCGGTGCGCGTGTCCTGTGAGTCTATTGCCTGCTCTACGAGAGTTGCCGCGTCCTTTGCGTCGTCTGCCGCGTCCTTTGCGTCCCTTGCGTCTTCCTCGGTCCTGTCCCCGAGGACGGTGGCCATGTTTGCCAATGGTCCGGCGCCTGCGAACGCGTACTTGTACACAATAAAGGCGCCAACAAGCACTAGAGCAACAACAAGCGCGATGAGCAACGGGGTGCGGTACTTTTTTGCCGTGCGAACGACGGTTTCGGTCGGTGCCTCGGACATGGCGACGGATGGAGGCGGCGGCGGCGGCGGCGGCGATGACAGTAACAGATGCGCACTGAACGATGCGCAGAAATTTTGCACCCGCGCGTACGAGAGATTGGCAAAAAAATACACGTGCACTGTTGGATCGCGTTGGTCGCGCGGTGCGTGTGTGTGTGTGTGTGTGCAATGGAGGCAGCACTTGCGATACACGACACTGGTGGGGCGCGCACGGGAGGGGCTGGAGGGGGCGGTTGCCGACACCGTCGTGGTGGCGGTGGCGGCGGCGACGATGAAAGCGGCACTGCGTCGTCGTCGATGACAGCCGTGTCGGACGTGCTGGACGAAGAGTTTTACGAACAGATTACGTCACACAGCGCCCGACAGTTCCTGGTGGCGCGATGGGAAGAGTATCGTGCCATCGCCCGTGCCTACTACGAGAAGGCCGAGTTTTACAAGCGTATCAACTTTGCGGCCAAAACGACACACCTCGTGTTTGCCGGCCTAGCCGTACTTGCCATGATGCTCGTGCAGATTTGGCTCGAAAAATGCACGCCGACGTCGGACACGGTGGTAGCAATCTCCAACTACGTTACCTTTGGCTTTGCAGCCGTGTTTGTCATCTTCGAGCCAAAGAAGAAGGAAATGCGCAACGAGTCGGCGGGAGACATGTACGAAAGTCTATGCGAGGTGCTGGAACTGCTCCTACGCGTGTCCAGACATTCCTCAGCGGCAACACCGCCGCCACAACAGGCAGACGTCGAGAATCAACTACCACCGGACGGCGACGACGAGAATAACGGGCACCACGTCGACATCGCGCACGATCAGACTACGACAGCCGCGGCGACGGCGGCGGCGGCGGCAGAAGACTGGCAGGTCGACCCGTACATGGGTAAGATGGTGCACTTTTGTCTTAGACGGGGACGTCAGTTGCGCGAAAAGTTTGACCACCTGTCCATCGAACAGTACCGACGTGCGTCGGCCACAGCAAGCAAACACGGACACCCCCACATCACCGCCGCTTCGTTGCAACAGCCGTCGCCAGGCACCCCCCGATTTTTCCGGGCGCCCGCTCGGCAAAATATTTTTTCGCCACCGCCGCCGCCAGCCGCCGCGCCGCTGGCGACCGATCGCCGTCCGTCGCACGTTGGTCGATCGACGGCAGCGACAGACACGCAAGGCGCCGGTGCGGTGCGGAGTGCAAGTGCCAGTGATCACTAAAACAGGCAGTGCGGGGGGTGAGCGAGAGTGAGAGCGTAGATGGCGAAGCGTGTTACGATGTCGGCGGCGGCGGTGGCTTTGACACCACTAGCGCCGCGCGGTGGCTTAAAAGTAGCGACGATCGGCGACGTCAAGCAGGTGCTTGGCGAAGCCGCGGCGCGCCAGCAACAGGGAGCCATCGCGCGCCTGACACACTGTGGGCACGTGATGGACGTGCAACACCGCGATGCCTTTGAAGTTGTGCTCAACATGTGCAGCGTGCGTGCCGACGGGACACACCTGTCGTGTCTGCGTTGCTTTTACGCTGCACCACCTGGTCGTTGCCCGGTGCCCGGTTGCACCGGCGACGTGCACCTCGATGCCATGTGTTTGCCGACGATGCGACCCTTGACAAAGGACGCAGTTGCCGACGCACTCAAGCAAGACTCTGTGTCGCACACGGCAAACAGCGGCGGCAGCGGCGGCACCGTATGGGCAGAGGCCCGTCGTCTATTTGACAGTCTGTACGTGTACTGTCGTCACTGCGTTGTATGCGACGAGCGCCGTGGTGCCGATCCGTTCGCGTCGTTATACCTCCCTGTCGACAAGACAACGCGGCAGCGAGACTGGTGCGGGAACCTGGTTCGCACATCTGACGTCGACAACCTGCGCACCAGCGAGTCGTCGTGTGCCAACGCGCTGCTGTCGTGTCGAGACTGTGGTGTAACAGTGCGGCGCGCCGAGGCACGCGTGCACATCGATGCCTTTCATCAACGCGTGCGTACATGCAACTGTTCGACGTCCACAGCACGCGAGGATTGTGCAAGCGGCGGCTGCGTGGGTGACGACGACGACGACGACGACGACGACGACGACGACGACGACGACGACGACGACGACGACGCCGGTGGTAGCAGCGCGTTGCGGCACACTGTGAATCTCCTAATCGACACTGTGGCAATGCTACACAAGAGAAATACTGCGCTCAGTGCAGAAAACCAGCGACTCACAGAGCGCATGAACAAGCACGAATATGACATTGGCGCACACCTGGAGTGTCTGTCAAAGCGCCTTGCCATGACAGAGGCAACCCTTGCTCAATCCACGCTATTGCAGTCGCAGCAGCAGCAGCAGCAGCAGCAGCAGCAACAGCAACAGACATCCCCCCCGTCACGGCCACAGACGCCACCCTCTCTAGACTATAGATACAGCGGTGCCCACGCCGCGTACGACGGAGGCTGTGACCCATTGTCGGGTTCGTTCTCGATGCAATAAACGAGTTTTGACACATTGTGCCCTGTTTATTTCACATGTAGTGGGTAGTAGTGTAGGGTGGTGGCACGGCAGTGTGATGGGATGGCGACGGCAGCGGTCATTGCGCTTGCATCGACTGGCGGCGCGCTAGCGTATCAATGGTACAACAGTACCGACGAGGCCACGGTGCACTGCTCTCCGACGGTGCACAACGAGATGATTGCAGCGCGCCTCGGTGACCTACTCGAGTCGCGGACAACACCGGTGTGGGCGTCCATGTTTGGCGGTGTTGTGCAAACGGTGTACGCAGCGCGGTGGCGCCCGGTGCCACACGTCGAGTATCGACGCGAAGAGGTGCGCCTCGACGACGGGGGTACCGTGGCAATCGACTGGGCAGAGCCAAGTGCCGAGGCACGTGCGCAAAACGAGCGCGAGGTTGTAGTCATCATTGCACCGGGCTACGGAAACGGAAGCGAGGCGGGGTACGTGCGTGTTATGACTCGCGTCGCCCTGTCGCACGGCTGGAGCGTGGCCGTGTTCATTCCGCGTGGTTGCGGAGGTCTTTGCTTAACAACACCGCGTCTGTTTCTGCCAGGTGACCCGCACGACCTTGACGCCGTCGTCACACGCGTCGCTCTGGCACGACCACGTGCACGCCTCGGAGCAATCGGCTACTCGCTTGGTGGTAACAAACTTTGTCGCTACGTGGGCACCCGCGGTGTCACAACGCCTCTGCGCGCCGTCATCATCGTGTCGAATCCCTTTGACGCCGAGACGTCGTCCGAGTATCACTCACAGCGCGACAAGCGCATCTCACGCTACTTTTGCGAGAAGAACAAGAGTTTACTACGCGAGCACCGCAGCGTGTTTGAGGCGCTACGAGACGACGACGGGAACGCACGTTTCGACGTCGATCATCTCCTCTCGTCGCGCATCGAGTATGTGGAACAGTTTGACGCTGCGTTTAGCGCGCCTCTTGCCGGTATGTCTTTGCAGTCGTTTTATGCACGTAACAGTTGCGTGCACGTTATCCCAGGCGTCGCGGTGCCCACAGTGTTTCTCCAAGCGCTGGACGATCCGCTCGTAGGCTCAGATCTCATCCCGCTGCGTGCCATTGTTAGCAACCCCAATTGTATGCTGATCACAACACGCAAGGGGTCGCATTTGGGCTTCTCACGAGGCGGCATGCTTGTGCCCGACGACGTGTCGTGGGCCGATCTAGTCGCTGCAAGGTTTATGACATTGTCGTTGACAAATCGTCTTCACACGACGACGACGACGACGACGACGACGACGACGACGGCGACGACGGCGGCGACGGTGGCGGCGACGACGACAGTGCTGGACACGCGCGACGTGCCTCCGACGACGACGACGACGACGACGACGACGACAGTAAACGACTGATGGCATCGTTGCAACGCGTCAACACGGCTTGTTCTCTATGTACGCGTGCAAGTACAAAACTGCACCACAGATCTACGTGCTGTGTGGAGATGGGCACACAAGCCTGCTCAAACACAAACTGCACACACGTTTGCCCGTCTATGGCATGCTCGGCGCGTACGCACACGAGCAGGGCTGGTCCTAACACCATAGGGATGAGTGCGTTTCGTCGTAGTTTGCATCCATCAGAGACGTGCGTAGAGGCAGATAACACGCCGACGCGCGTGTCGTCGTCGTCGTCGTCGTCGTCGTCGTCGTCGTCATCGTCTCTGCTGGCATGAGACGGTGTTACAAACAAAAGGTCCACCTCGTTTGTGTGCAACAGACTACGCACGTCCCGTGACGTAAGAGCATCGACGAACCTAGCGTCTTCGCCAGACTCTGGCACGAGGTACACGCGGGGCATGGGGGTGGGGGGACGTTACGACGATACCGTCGTCGTCGTCGTCGTCGTCGTCGTCGTCGTCGTCCTGACGAGTGTTGTTTATTATTATTTCTTCCATGCCCGTCGACATGATGGCTACGACGACACTGCCTGCATGACCGCCTTGCGTACGGCGGTCATCTCTCGCTTGTTTCTAGGGCCCATGCCAGTGTTCAGTGCAATGCGCACGACCGTCTCACAGGCCAAGGGCGATACCGACACTGAAGTGTACGATACAATGTGTGACACTAGTTTGCAATCGGATAACACGCAAATGAGCGCGTTTCCGACTGCCTCGCCGCCGCCGCCGCCGCTGCCGCCGTCACTCTCGTCTTGTGCCTGTCTTGCGATACACGTGAGCATCCTGGCATGAAGGTACGCTGCTTGCACACGACGGGCGCGTAACATAATGTCATGCCGTCCGTCTCGAGGATAGTTTCTAGCCGTGAGTTTGTCATGATGCGAAGAAGAGAAGAAGAAACCCTTGCGACCGATCCTATAGGTAACCTCGCCAGTGTACAAGCACGCTCCGGCGTTGACTAGAGTCGAGATGCACTCGAACACGTTGGCGTCGGCGGTGCAATGGGGCTCGTAGCAATGGGTTTGGTGCAGACAGATTACGAGGGGTGTCTCCTCGTTGTAGCCGACGTTGGGGTCGGCACCCGCGTCAATCAGCGTCGTCACAAGCCGGTAGCGGCGTTTCTGGATAACCAACGTGAGCGCAGTGTTTTTTCCGCAGACCGCGTCGACGTTTGCACCGGCAGACACGAGGATATTCACGGTAGAAACGACCCAGGCGTGCTCCTCGGGACGCGCCGCCACTGTGGCCGCCAGAGGAGTAATCACCTGGAGAAACTCAACATTTGGGTTTGCGCCTGAATGAAGGAGCGCGTCCAGTAGCGTTGCGTTTCTGTTTTTTTCAATGAAATAGTGCATGAGCGCGGTGGTCTTTGGCAGTGGCCGTGGGCTAGGAATACGATGGTATGCGAGTCTTTGCTCGCTAGAATACTCGTCCACTAGTAGAAACGCAACGTCTGCCATGTCCCAAAGGTTGCTAAACTCCTCGTCAACGTCTTGACCCGCTCGTGCCAGAGCATATATGCAGTCAGCGTGCGTGTTGAAATACGCCACAGCAATGGATGAAAACTCGCGCTCCTCGTAAAACACGCGAGACGCGCGAGACCTGACTTCGAGTCGTTCGCACGAATGGCACACCATCGTCGGCTCGTCCCTGTACCTTTTGCAAACCACCGACTTGTTGAACACCAGATTGGACGAAAACGGACGTATCATTGGATCGTGAGAAAGGTTGCGGACAAGGTATGCAACGTCGTCGTCGGTCGGCGCTGACATGTCAAAAAACTCAAAACGACGCAACCCGTCTTCCACACTCAGGTGTCCAGGATGCTCTCTGGTAGCGGTAGTTGCTATCAACACGTGGCCATGTAAACACGGGAAGTGGTCGTTGGAGCGCACGGACCGTAGTGCCAGATCCTGCATACTACACCCTCGGCTTGCCACTACGTAGGCACCCGTACGGGTGCGGTGTTCGTACGTTGCAAATTTCACATGGTACGGCGGTTGCAAGAACGCAAACAGATCGGCTACGACACCCACCCGCACGTCGCACACCGCCGTTCCCTTGTCCTCAGAAAACAGTCGCATCACGCCACGCCGGTCTATGGGGCCATGTGGGCACGTCGTCGGCGTCGTCATCGTCATCGTCATCGTCTCTATCTCTCAACGCGCGCACACGTCAAGACACCACCAACCAGGGAGAGGGGGGACAGGGGCGCAGAAGATTCAGGAGATGTTTTATAATAGTTGAGTTTTTCATGTCTTTATAATAGTTGCTATTTTGCACCGAGTCATGTGGGGGGCGCCCGCGTGTTACGCGTTGCCGCATCGTCTCCCGCACGTCTCGTGATCTTCGATGCGCTGACACAGGGATTGTCGCATAATAGATATAGTCGTCGTCGTGCCCGTGTAACGTTGGATACGTGCCGTGTAACATTGACAACACAGTTGACTACCCCGTCGTCTGCACGCTATCGCCTTGAACGTGCGACACATAAAACACGTCGGTACGCAGGTGCGACACAGTCTCCACTGGCAACCACAGTCACATTGTACCATCTCTGTCGAGACCCAGCCACATCCGTCGCAGCGTGCTGAAACAGTTTCGCCGCTGGCACAAAACATCGAGCGCATGTTGAAACTGTCGGAATAACAGAGGCTCGGCCTCTGAAACATGTCCTGTACAGTTTCGAACGTAATGGTCGCATGACGTGCTAGATGGCTCATCGCACCCGTTGCACTCCACGCGGTCCAAACGATGCGGTGCCGGGGACGCCGACACCACTGTGCCAGACGAATGAGATTCTCAAACAACGGGAGAACTCGGTCTGCATATTGTTGTTGCACGGACGCGCCGAGGTTGGGCAACTCACACAGTGTCTCTTCGGCCTCCAACGAAAAAAAGAGTTGTTGTAGGACATTTGCGAGCAGGAAACGATTTTGAAAGACAGTGCACACTACCCCCGGAGCGGCGCACGCGCCGACTGTTACGAACATGCGTGCCACTCGAAACGTGGAGAACAGCGGGCGTTCCACGTCGTGACAGTCGTGCGGACCGTATGGTGTGATCGGAAGGCTGTGTAAGTGGCGAACGTCCTCGAGAAATACGTGTCGTACGCCCATCGGCAGGCTGCGGTTTGACGGATACATCAGTACAATGGTGTACGGGAGGCAATGGATGAGGAGAGGACTGTGGCGTGTAAACTGTTGGATCATTGCTGGGCGTACGAGTCGATTCCCAATCTTAATTGCCTTGACGTTTTCGAAATCGCACAAGCCAGCAGCAGTTCGGGGGGCATAGACAAAGTCTTGGGTGCCTCTGGGCGGGTCAACTTCCTCTCGCCACGAAATCGAGGGGAAGTTAAAATGACGCGCCTGTCCCAGTTGAGGTAAATGCGCCAACATGATGCGTTCCTCCTGACTCGCGTGCTCGTCGAGGTAACGGGGAAAGTCCTCCAGTGACATCATGCCTTCACATTGTTCCTGTAACCTGGACAAACAGGCTGCTTCCCGCGTACCGTATCGGAACCCCATGGTGCGCCGCGGCGCAACTCTACTACCATCACAAGCAGGGTCGCGACGCGTCTGCTGCTGCTGCTGCTGCTGCTGCTGCTGCTGCTGCTGCTGCATAGTGTCGCCTTGCTCTCGCGCTGGACATATCATCCAGTGGTCGGATGAAACACTATTATAATAAACCTCATGACCATGATTTTTGTTTTTGCCCAACAGAGGGTGTGCGTTGTTGTTGCTGACTGCCTCGAGTGCAACACGCGCGCCCCTCATGTCGTCGTCGTCGTCGTCGTCGTCGTCGCCCTCTGCCGCTGCTGCCGCCGATGGCCGCTTGAAACGTGCACGTACCGATGGAGGTATGGCCGTCGCTCAACAGTCGCTGCAAAGGGACAGCGCATGGCGCGATGCCGTGACAACGCTGTCGAGTGTTGGCGACGACTCGTTGATTGCCGACGATGGCACGCTGGACAAGTCGCGTATCTTTGGTGCTTTCGATCGGTACCTTTGCTCGCTCAATCGCAGCGAGCATGCCGACTTTATTTCCCGAGCGTACCAAGTCATGGGCTTGGTGCTGACCGCAGCGTCAGAGCGCGAGAGGTCGCTAGAGTTTGCAGCCGACGTTCGGCGCTGTCGTATGCGTACTCGTCTGATGCTTACGGTGCAACTCCATGTGACAAACGCGGCGAGGCGCTGTTACTTTGGATGTGACCGGGCGATTGACGACGGTGAGACGCGAGTCACCGACGGTGACGTTGTGCGCAACCCAACGCGAGCACTGCTGTACCACCTATCGTGTGCGTGTGCAGCGGCACAGCGTTTTCAACTCGCACAAAAAGCCAGAGGCAACGGCAGCGGCGGCGGCGGCGGCGGCGGCGGCGGCGGCGGCGGCCGCACCGATTCTGCGACGCAAAACGTCTACCTGTGTGCCGTGTATGACACGGATTACCCGACAATCTTTGGCACCGGCACCGACAACGACGACGACGACGAAGCGAGCGATCACAGGCGCGCAGGCAGGTCCATGTTCTTCCCCCACACCTTTGTTCCGTGGCCACTGCGTGATCACGCAGCCCAAAACAATGTGCTTATCGAGACGGCCCGTGGGCATACGATCGTCAACACGCTTGATCGGCGCTTTGTCGTCGACAGCATCGAACAGGGGTTCCTGTCTGTCATGACACTGGACGTTGTGTTCCCGGCGTTTACCAGCCTCTCAACGCGTCGAAACGTGTGGTTTGCACTAGTTCATCACGGCGGCAGCAGCGGCGGCGGCGGCACTGCCACGCCACGCCAGTTCCCACTGTGGCCGTCACACACCGCCTCTGCCGCTGCCCGCCAGGCTGTGTCAACCGCACCACCCGTAGACGCACACGAGTCTCTGGTACTGGCCACGCAGTCTACTCTACTCAATGCCATCGAGCGTGTGCGTGCCGTGTACATGGGCGGGTCCATCGATACGTCATTGTCGTCGTCGTCGTCGTCGTCGTCGTCGTCGTCCTCTGAGGAATTCTCCTCGACGCCCATGTCAACAGCGTCCATGTCGGCAAAGGCGGCCGCCACTGCTGCTGCTGCTGCTGCCGCCGCCGCCACTGCTGCCGCCGCTGCCGCTGCCGCCGAAGAAACAGCCGCGGGCACAGCGGGATAGGTGCACTGTCGTCGTAGTCGTGAATGCAGCAGAAAACGGCGCGGCGCGGCACACCGGTGCGCTGGAAATGGGTGATAAATTACATGGGTTGGTATGAGAGGAAGACGACGGCGACGCCGCGCCCGTCACTGTCACGCACACAACGCGTCGCAAACATGGCCACGTCGCCGTCATTGTCGTTAAGTGTCAAAAACTTTGCTCTACTTGGTCCAAACCCAGGACAACCACTGGGCAAGACGCAAAAACGCGCAGCACTGTCGTTTACAGAGCACATTGACGTGTCGGACCTACACGTCGTGTCGCCAAAGAAGCGGACAACAGTTGCCGCCGCCACCACAAGGAAGAAGGCTTCCGCCGCCACGACGGACGTGCCAAAGAAACGACAGTCCACGACGGCGACGACAAAAAAGAAATCTACAGAGGCTTCGAGGAAGAAGAAAAAGACGCCCACTGCATCCGCAGCAACACAGGGGAAGAAAAAGAGCACGGTGCGACGCAAGAAGACAACCGCGACGACGACAACGACGACAACAAAGCCCACGCGAAGGAAGACGACAACGGGAATGCCGGCAAAGTAAAATTACCTGCATCACTATGTTAGTTGTCGGTGGACGCCGCGTCTTACAGACTAGAGATGGCGGCGGGAGCGCTAGTACAACTACAAGCCGACGAAGGCATGCAACAGTCGTTGCTAGACAAACTCGACAGCGACATCGGGCCCGACATTTGGGACTACGACTACGACGACGACGACGACGACGACGACGGCAACGAGTACAACACAACAGACGCGGGGTGCGGCGACCTTGTGGTGGGACG
>Ga0209475_10003642_pt1 | contig 13976 bp, 10 predicted proteins | sample tdDd471_FD_187128 | JGI IMG/M metagenome (GOLD analysis project Ga0209475, IMG submission 187128) | Marine sediment microbial communities from the Atlantic coast under amendment with organic carbon and nitrate - tdDd47.1 (SPAdes)... | ecosystem: Environmental > Aquatic > Marine > Coastal >... | reverse complement strand
CAACCGCTCGCGCGGAGAGCTGGTCACTCAATTAATGGATACCCAATACCCACTGAGCAAGCTTTTTAACTCAATTCGCCAAGAACGCCTCGACTATGCCGGATTTAATCTGATCGCTGGTGAAGCAAATCAATCAGACGTACTCTATTATGCCAATACTCAAGATACTTTTATGCGGTTAAAAGCCGGCGTTTACGCAATGAGTAATGGTCATCTGTTTGACAGCTGGCCGAAAATGACACTCTGGCAAAATCGCTTAAAGCCACTCATTAACCAACGTAAAATCCGTGTTTCAGAGCTAATGTCATTGGCCCAAGCGCAACAGCAATTCCCTGTGCAACAGCTGCCCCAAACAGGTGTTCCTAAAAGCCTCGAGCAGCAACTGGCGTCACCATTTATCAAGCCTTTCGAATTAAATAACCAACACTATGGAACCCGCTCAACGGCTCTGATATTGTCACAGGTAGATCAATCCGACTTTTACGAGCAGACGTACTCAGCGGCGACAGATCAACATAGAGATGACCAAGCCAACGGCTCTATTGAGCATATAAACATTCAATACTCGGGAATATTCGATGACTAAACCGTTTTCTCAAGCGTGCGAAAATAATCGTGATCCAATTCTAAATGTCATTCAAAATTATTTTGATAAAGCGTCTAAAATCTTAGAAGTTGGCAGCGGCACAGGTCAACATGCCGTTCACTTTGCCAAACACCTTCCTCATTTAACATGGCATACCAGTGATCAACGTTCCTATCATGAAGGTATTCAGCAGTGGTTAGCCGAGAGTAATTTATCTAATCTAGTCGCACCGATTGAGTTAGATGTGACGAAACAATGGCCAGAGACAAAGTTCGATGGTATTTTTAGTGCTAATACCAGTCATATTATGCACTGGCGAATGGTTGAAGATTTTTTTGCTGGGGTCGGCGAGCACCTTGATATCAATGGTTATTTCTGTCTTTACGGTCCGTTTAATTTTTGCGGTGAGTTTACCAGTGAAAGCAATCAAGCATTCGATGAACATTTAAAGTCTCGTGATCCAGAAATGGGGCTCAGAGATTACGTCGATTTAGAAGCGCTAGCTCGACAAGCGGATCTGATGTTTGTGGAAAAACACGATATGCCCGCGAACAACTTTATTTTGGTTTGGCAAAAGGCTATATCAACAAATATTCAGTTCGAGTAATTTAAATCACATGAGTCAATCGACTGATTCGCTAGCTTCAATGATACAAATAGTTAAGGAATTTTAACGTGGCTGAACAGACCTCGTTTAATCTAATAAAAGAAATATTAAAACGCCGAGTGATTCAAATCTTAGGCGTATACTTGGGCGCCACCATTGCTCTCATGGAATTTTCAGGAATGATTACTGAACGTTATGGTTTCAGTGATCGACTTGTCGACTATCTCCTTGCAACCATGTTAACGCTTTTGCCTGCAGTCGTTGTCTTAACTTGGCGTCATGGGGCACCTGGCAAAGATGAGTGGGGAAAAACAGAAAAAGTTGTTTTACCAATTAATGCGATTGCACTAGTCGGAGTGATCGGTTGGTTAGCAACCATGCAACCCAACACAAATACTCAGGTTGTTCAAGCGACCGCCCCCACCTCCCTTAATTCTGAAGTCGTTGCTCAACGAAATATTACTAAGTTAGGCGTCATGTTCGTTACGCCAACACCAACCGTTCAACAGTCATGGCTTAGTTACGCCATTCCCTATCTTATCGCAACACAATTGGGGCAAGATCCCACAGTGGTTGCTCACTCTTTTTATAATTCTGATTATTTCTGGGAAGTTCAACGAGCAGGCTTTACAGATGGACTTGACGTTCCATTATCTCTGGCCAAATCGGTGGCTCAAGATGCTGATTTACAATACTTTCTTAAAAGCTCTTTAGATAAAGTAAACAACCAGTTTAAGTTGCATCTGAGTTTGTATGAAACGAGTAGCACACAACTAATCGCAGAACAAACGCTGCTATCTGATAGCGTTTTTCAGTTAGCCGAGCAAGCCGTCGGCTTTATCACACAACAAGCACCTTTTAATGAGACAACCAACCGTTTGCTCAATCAAATCCCTCTAACCGACTTTATTACTGGCGATATCGACGCACTGAAAGCATTTATTGAAGGAAAAAATGCTAACCTTTTCGATAACGATATCCAAGGGTCAATAAATGCCATCAAACGCGCGGTCGATATTGATAAGAACTTTGCTCTAGCTTATCTAGAGCTGGCCGAGATTTTAATTAGCCAAGGTCAGCTGTTAGAAAGTAATGCCTATTTAAAGAAATCCTTAGCTTTAAATTATAAGCTAACTGAACCTTTACGCTTTACCATCAAGGCAGCAATCTATGCCACTGAGCGAAATATAACTGAACAAAATAATGTTTATCGCACTTGGATTGAACTCTACCCAGATGATTACTTACCGAAAAAACGTCTAGCATTACTACTCAGTTTTAAGTCGAATAACTTTGACGAAGTGATACAACTCTATCAACAATCACTGGAATTGAATCCTGCTCAACCAGATATTTACAATCGCTTAGGCAAACTGTTTGAAGCGAGACGAGAGCTTACGAAAGCTCGAGAAATGTATCAAAAATTACGCGAATTGCGCCCGCGCTCTTATACGCCATTATTGTCACAGGGCAATATCGAATCGCAACTCGGCAATCTTGAAGAAGCACAGCGTCTATACAAACAGGCAGCATTAACTGAAGTTGATAAAGTAACACCCGTACTCGCGCTTGCAGATTTGGCAACTCGACAAGGTGATTTTGAAAAATCGGAACAACGATATCGTGAAGCAGAACTGATCGCACAGGCGCCTCGACAATTCAGCTTATTGCATGGACACAAAGTTAGCTATTATTACCTCCGCGGTGAGTATCAAAAAGCTTATCAAGAACTCATCGAGTTTCAATCTGCAATGCAATCCGTTACTCAATCGATCGATGTGATTTTCGGAACCTTTTTATCTAAAATGCATATTTATGTCGATGCAGGAAAATCACAGGAAGCCGCTGAACTACTAACGAGCTTAGAAGATCAAGTGGACAGTTCAATGAAAAACTTCCCGAAAATTGGGAGCTTATTTTTAAACATTTATCAAGGCAATGTTGACGCTGCAAACAAAGATTTGGTTGAAGTTGAAGCGATATTTGAACGGTTTAAGATGGAAAACCTTGAGTACTTAATTACTTTTAGTAAAGCACGAATAGCTGCGCTCCAAGGTGATCACAATAAAGCACTTCAATTGTATGAAAAGGCACTAGAAGATATTAAAAAGATTGGTGCCTACGATGTAGAAATGCATGCTTTATTAGTTGATTCAATCTTATACGAAAAACGGCATTTACAACAATACCAAGAGGGAATATCTATTGCTGAAGAGTTCTTGGTTCAATGGCCCTATCATCCCAGTATTAATTATCAACTTGCACTCCTATACCAACTTCAGAAACAAGATGATAAAGCTCTGTTGGCTCTCAAAAAAGCACAGTACGTCTGGCAATTTGCAGATAATAACTGTACTGAATGCCAAGATACAGAAGATTTAATTACGGAGTTAAAAAGCTCAGCGGCTGAATGATACTCGTTGAGCAACACTTAATGACCGGCCCTAACTAAGCCGGCTAAATCTTTACTGAGTAAATTTTGAAAAAGGATATCGTGAATATCTTTGGCTTTATCCGTCTGTAATACTTGCTCGGTTATTGCCTTCGCTTCGTCTAATGAAAAGTTTTGCACGATTTTTTTAATTTTAGGAATACTGCGAGCATTCATGCTTAATGCATCATACTGCATACCGAGTAAGACTAAAACAGCCATAGGATCACCCGCCATTTCACCGCATAAATACAGACCCGTTGTGTTTGCATCCACTTGTTGTCGAATAAATGCTAAGGCTCTAATCACTGAAGGATGATAATTACTGTACAGTGAACTAACGCGAGTATTGTTACGATCAACCGCCAGCAAATATTGAGAGAGATCGTTGCTTCCGACCGAAATAAAATTGACTCTCTTTACAATGGCTGGAATTTGATACATCGCCGACGGCACTTCTAAAATAATACCAACTTCAGGCTTTCTCCAAGTCAATTGTGGTTGCTCTTGCTGAACCTCATAAAATGCCTGGTCAATAAGGCATAAACTTTCGTCAACCTCTTCGACACTCGAAATCATTGGAAGAGAAATCCGGATATTATCAAAGCCCTGCGACGCCTTCAGAATGGCTCTCACTTGAACCAGAAAAATTTCAGGATGATCTAATGTAACTCGAATTCCTCGCCAACCCAAAAATGGATTGGCCTCTTCGATAGGAAAATAAGAAAGCTGTTTATCGCCACCAATATCGAGAGTGCGAAAAGTAACACTTTCTCCTTGATAAGCTTGCAACGCTGCGCGATAAATTCTAATTTGCTCTTCTTCGCCGGGGAACTGCTCGCGCATTAAAAAAGGGATCTCCGTGCGATATAAACCAACACCGTCGGCACCAACGTCCAAGCTTTTTTCGAAGTCCGCAATCAAACCTGCATTCACCATCAATGGCAAGTGAACTCCGTCTTTGGTAATGGCCTTTTGGTTAGTATATTGCTCCAAGTCTTGGCTAATCAGATCGTCTTCTTTGATGAGTTGTTGGTACTGCTTTTTTAAAGATTCATTCGGCGACAGATAAATTAATCCTTTGTATCCATCAAGAATAATTTCTTGGCCTTCAAAACGATTGATAGGAACATTGTCGAGTCCGCAAACCGCAGGAATACCCAGCGCCTTCGCTAAAATGGCCGCGTGTGAAGTGGGCGAGCCATTCATTGACACCATACCTTTAATTTTCTCCGTAGGGAGCTCCGCCAACAACCCAGCAGTAATTTCTTCAGCGACTAGAATAGCTTGCCGAATCAACTTAGGTCGCGCGGTTTGATCGTCTTCTAAATAAACTAAAACTCGACGCGCTAAATCAATTAAGTCACTGGCTCGCTCGCGAAAATAAGGATCGTCCATGGTTTCAAAAATGCGAGTATGTTGCTCGACGGCTCGTCGTAGCGCACCCGGAGCCCAATGACCTAAATCGAGTTGTTCGATAACATCTCTTTGTAAGCCGTTTTCATCCAAAATTCGCGCATAGGCATCAAACAGGCTAAGTTCTTCTTCTCCTAATGCACTTTCCATTCGCGCTTTCATCGCTGCAATTTCTTTTCGTGCTAGGCGAAACGCCTTTTTAATGCGTTTTAACTCCGCACTCTGCGATTTTGCTTGCTTATCGGGAATACTAGACAGGTCAGCTCGAGGATAAAACACCACGGCTTCTCCGATGGCAATACCGGCAGCGGCAGGAAAACCATCGAGTTTACGAATAACATGATACTGCCCACTGTGATCACTTAACTTATCGCGCTTTTTCGACTCAGCAATAATTCCGGCGAGTTGCGCTGCTAAGGTCACTAAAAAGTTTTCTTCGGTCTCAGAAAACTTACGCCGCTGTTTTTGCTGAGCAACTAACACGCCCATGACTTTACGCTGATGAATAATGGGTGCGCCAAGCAAAGCTTGAAACGGTTCTTCTCCGGCTTCAGGAAAATAATGAAAATTAGGATGGCTTGAGGCATCTTCAAGGTTTATTGGCTCTTCTCGTTGCGCGATTAGTCCAACAATTCCTTGATTGAAATTCAATTGAAGTACCCCAGCAGCTTTGGGATTAAGACCTTCTGTGGCCATTAATACAAGCTGCTGAGTTTGGTAGTCTGCAAGGTAAATGGAAGAAACTTCAATGCCCAGAGTTTCACAAACTTTTCGAACAACGATTTGCAAAGCCTGCTGTGTATCGCTAGCCAAATTAACTTCTTGAGTAATTTGCCGCAATCGCTCTAGCATAACTTTCCAAATCGGTTATTCATATAAAGTTAATTTTACTCCGATTATCCATTTTGTGGCCTGCGATGATGGTGCCGACGACGACCTCGCTTCTGCCGTTGCAGTCGTTGTTGTTCGTGCACCATAGGCAACAGCTCGAGCAATGCCTGTCGATAAACTTCTCGCTTAAAAGCAACAACTTGGCGCAACGGATACCAATAGCCTACCCACATAAAATCATCAAACTCAGGGTGGTTTGTTGTCGCGAAGTCGAGTCGACTGTCATCTGATGTTAATTTAAGCAAATACCATTTTTGCTTCTGACCAATGCACAATGGAACACTGTCGTGTCGGATGTAACGACTGGGTAGTCGATAGCGCAACCAATTCTTGGTTGACCCCAACACTTTTACATCCTGACGACTGAGACCTATTTCCTCATAGAGTTCACGAAACATGGTTTCGTCCGGTGTCTCGCCCTCATTAACCCCGCCTTGGGGGAACTGCCAGGAGTTTTGTCCAGCACGACGCGTCCAAAGTAACTGACCAGATTCATTACAGACGATTATGCCAACGTTGGCACGAAATCCTTCTGAATCAATCACTTATAATTACCAGTTAAATTTTTGTTAAATTAATTCAACCACAAGTTTTGCATTTCAGCAAACAAAAATGTCCATAATCTCCGAGAAAGGATTGGTTAGAATAGTCGGAAACACCGAAAATGAGGAAACTGAAGTAATGGCGATTGCACTTTTTGATCTCGACCATACCCTGTTGCAAGGAGACAGTGATCAGTTGTGGGGCGATCTTTTATTCGCGCGACATAAAGTGACTCAACAAAATTATCAAAAACCCAAAGATCGCTTTTATCAAGACTATCTCACCGGTTCTCTCGACATTAATGCTTTTTTGCAATTTTGCGCCCAAACGCTCAGCCGACTAAGCGCAACAGAACTAACGCAATTGGGTGAAGAGTTTCGAGATACGATGATTCGGCCACGACTGAGTACTGCCGCCATCGAACAAGTTTATTGGCATAAAGACCAAGGCCATTTGCTAGCAATCGTCACCACCACCAATGAATTCTTAGCAAACTGGTCTCTGCAATGCTTACCAATTGACCACTTGATCGCTAGCCCACTGCAACCCACAGCGGCTTTCCCTGCGGCATTTCGAGATGGCAAGCGGGTCAGATTTCTCAGTTTCTGCAGAGAACAGCAGCGGCAACCAAGTGAGCGAACCTGGTTTTACAGTGATTCCCATAATGACCTCCCCTTGCTAAACTTCGTTTCCGACCCGGTCGCTGTGAATCCCGATCAGAGACTAAACTCAATTGCTAACCAGTGCGGCTGGCCAGTGTTGGATTGGTCATAGTTTACGGAGCGTGTAGAGCGAGTTTACAGAGACTCATCGATAGTTCACTCAGAGATTTCAATGACAACAGTTACCCCACCAAAATCCATTGAGCAACTGCTTGAGCGTGCTGAAAAGCTAGCTAGTAAAAGTCTGGCCCAGTTGGCAGAAGAGTTTCGAGCGCAGCTTCCCGATCACTTACTACTTGAGAAAGGGTGGGTCGGACAGTTTATTGAACATCTTTTAGGTGCGACATCGGGTTCTTTGCCACAACCTGATTTCCCAGAACTGGGAGTAGAGCTAAAGACCATTCCAATCAATCCGTTAGGAAAACCATTAGAATCAACCTTTGTCAGTGTGGTCAACCTTCATCAACCGGCGAGCGAGCAGTGGGAAACGAGCATTGTGAAAAAGAAGTTGGAGCATGTTCTCTGGATGCCCATCATCGTTCACCCCAATTCACCGTTAAACCAACGAATCATTGGCATGCCCCTTTTATGGAGGCCTTCTGCGGATGAGTGGCAAATATTAAAAAATGATTGGGAAGAAACTATGGAGAAGGTTTGCTTAGGTAAGTTTGGACAATTAAATGCTCGGTTTGGTCAAGCGTTACAAGTTCGGCCCAAGGCCGCTAATTCTAAGGTGCTTACCGATGTGGTTGGGAGTGACGGAGAGATCACCCAAACGTTACCACGGGGTTTTTACTTACGAAGCAGTTTCACTCAGAAGGTTCTGACGCAACTAAGTTATTCATAAATTTTGCTGTAATTTTTCGGTACTTTTTTCTGATACTTTTCCGGTACGGTAAACGTTGTCCTAAGCGCCTGGCTGTGTGTCACAATACTTATCCTAGAATGCCTATTTCAAAAGTCTTCCTTCAAAGTAGGCCGCCAATCAGTTAGGCAATGAACAAAAGCCCGCTTACAGCCAAGTGCTACTTGCTATTTTTGGTAAAACCTTCCACCATATTTACACGCAAATTTTAATGACATCATAGAGTTATGGATTTACTTCGACGATTGCTTCTATTGAGCACGGTGTTTTGCCAACTGTCGTTTGCGGCAATAAACTACGATGAACCAATAGATACCGATAATGTAAAGAAGCAACAACAAGCCATTTCAGCTTTAACCACCAAGTTGGGCCAGCAACTCACTGAGCAGCAGTTGCAAGATATTTTATTTCAATTAAATTTAAGTTCTGGGCGTGTCAGTGCTTGCATTCAATCTCACCAAGCCGGAAGCAACGAGTCTATTTCAGAGATAGAAGCGGCTTTACTTGCTCAATGCGAAGACATGGCTGATCAGATTGACACATTAAAGCAAGAATTGAATAGCCAACTGAACCGCTATTCATTCGAACGCTATAAGTCTCGCTTGGGTGGTGTATTTAGTGATCACTCAAGCAATGACTCAACCATCAGCATTCAAAAGATCTTCGCAGATAAATCCCTCACTTTAGCGTTGGCCTCTATTATTTTTTACGCGGTGTTTTGGATTCTACTAAAATTGCTGAGCGATAAGTTTTCTTCGCTCAAATCGCATTGGGTTACTACAGCAATCTTAGGTATTGGGTTCCTTGGGTATTTATTACTTTGGTTTTACGACAATAAGGCCTCGACTACACTCGAGTATTGGTTTGGTATTACTATGGCCAGCTTGCTGTTCTTTAGTTGGCAGGCAAACTTTAAATGGCCTTACTTTATCTCAACAACCTTCATCGTGGGCACACTAACGCTTACTCATAATCATTTTTTAGCGGCAAATTCGAACCCTATATTAGTAACGCCCTACCATTTTGATTCGATGATGCTTGTGGCTTGGCTAATTTGTTATCGGTTACTGTTTCGTCACCTTTCTAGTACGGCAAACTACTGGTTTTATTCAGCGACAAGCTTATTGTTACTTCTCGACCTGTTTGGTTACCACGCCATCAGTCACCAAGTTACCTTGTCGCTATTAGTTATTCGTCTTAGCTGGCAAACTGTTCATTTAATCTATCGCGCATTACCGTCATTGGTCGGAAAGGCCTATCAGCTTATGACCTATTTAAAGTGGGTAAACGTTGCGCAATGCAATCTCGATACGTTACCGGGTCGAAGTTGGGTAAACTGGGGACTCGCAACCTATGTCTTTCTTACAATATTTATTACTCAGTTGCCACTGCTTGGATTACCTTTGTATTATTCGGACCAACTCGCTTTTGCAATTAAAAATGACTTTTCGATTGGCACAATAAATATATCAATCTACTCATTAGTCACTGGCATCGTGATTTTTGGTCTTCTGCTCAGTTTGTCAAAAATACTGCAGTCTTTTTTAGAGCATCGCGTCACTCGCAATAATGACAGTAATGCCAACGAAGCTATGGCGGCTATCTTTTGGTACAGTGCAGTCGTGACCTCAGCATTAGTCGCCCTATCCATTGCTGGTTTTAGCGTGCAGAACCTTGCGTTGGTTGCTGGCGCATTTTCAATTGGTATTGGTTTCGGCCTACAAAATATCGTGAGCAATTTCGTATCCGGTTTAATTTTATTGATAGAGCGTCCAATCAAAAAAGGCGATTGGGTTGTTATTGGTTCGACGGAAGGTTTAGTCAAAAAGGTCAGTATTAGAGCGACAGAAATTCAAACCTTCGATCGAGCAGACATTATTGTCCCTAATTCTGATTTGATTACCAATCAAGTGACTAACTGGATGTTAAACGATCGAATTGGTCGGATTAAAATTCCGGTTGGCGTCGCTTACGGTAGCCCAACCGACAAAGTCAAAGAAATATTACTTAACATTGCAAGCAATCATTCCGATTTAATTCAAGATCAAGATCGCTACCCAATTCATATTATCTTTAGCAACTTTGGTGAAAGCAGCCTTGATTTCGAAATTCGCGCTTTCTTGCACGATATTGCTAACATTCATAAGGTTCGCAGCGAATTGAACTTCGCAATCGATGCGGCTTTTCGAGAGAACAATATCGAAATACCCTTTCCACAACGCGATCTGCATATTCGCAGCGATGATACACGTAAGGAGTAGTTTATGTCGGCTGGAGAGTCATTTTACTTCACTCGAGATTCACAATGGATTTCGTCAGAGTTTTCTCAATTTGATGCTGAGCAAAAAACGCTTTGGGCGGTTGTTAATTATCGCGATAAAATATTAGCCGATCGTATCATCGATACGTTAAGTTTATCGGAAACTCATGGTGCTACATTAACTGACCCAGATGTTCGCCCACGTCTTTGGATAACCAAGAATGAGCAATTGTTATTGTTTATTCGAGGTATTAACCTCAACCCAAACTCCGAACCGCAAGACATGGTCAGCTTGCGAATATATTTTGATGGCCAAAAGCTAATCTGCTTCCGAAATAGAAAATTACAAGCCATATCTGAACTTAGACAATCATTAAGCGTTGATGCAACATTCGATGTTGAAGAACTGTTTGCCAAGCTTCTCAACGAGATCGTTCTTAGAATTGAAAGTCAAATTATTCAACTCGCAAATCAACTTGATGATATCGAAGAGAAAGCGGAGCAAGATCAGGCGATTAACTTTCATAAAGTAGAAGATATTCGCAAAGTCGCAGCGCGACTTTGGCGTTATATCTCTCCGCAGCAAGATGTATTTAAAAAGCTGTCACAAATTAACTGCAGTTGGGCCTCAGACGATCTAAAAGAACAGCTTTTTGAGATAGAAGACAACATCACTTATCAAGCTGAAGAGTTAGCCTTGCTGCGTGAGCGCTGTCAGATGTTAGAGACCAGAGAAGACAATCAACTCACTCAAAAGGTTAATCGCAACCTCTATTTAATTTCGATTATAACGGCGGTGTTTTTACCGATATCATTCTTAACCGGCTTGCTAGGTATTAATATTGGCGGAATGCCAGGTGTGGAGTCTGACCGAGCATTTTGGACTTTCTGTTCGATACTGCTGGTAATCGCAGTGATTGAAATAATTTATCTCAAACGTAAGAAATGGTTTTAATCTTAAGATGAAAATAAGTAACGCGACTAGTCGAATACTAGCGCGTTACTTCAATCGTTATCGATGAGCACATCTACAACGTATAAGCGTTATTGACCGCTCGTCGACTCACTTTTCGGTATTAACCTTCGAACCTTCTAACTTTTTATTCAACACACGCATTTCTTTGCGCAAATGCATAATTTCTCGATAGAGAATTTCTCGTTCGTCGTGCGCTTCTTCTATCACTTCTCGGTCACTTTTACCTTGCTCCATCTCATGCTTAGTTTGCATTGCGTTAACAACAACGGCGATAAACAAATTAAGCATGGTGAATGTCGCGATTAAAATAAAAGGAACAAAGAACAACCAAGCCATTGGTTGCTTTTCCATCACTGGACGTACAATACCCATTGACCAGCTTTCTAGCGTCATAATTTGAAACAGCGTATATAAACTATTCCCTAAAGAACCAAACCATTCAGGAAAGTTTTCACCAAATAATGTTGTTGCCATAACCGCGGCCACATAAAAAATTAAACTAAGCAATGCGACAATTGCTCCCATGCCCGGTAACGACTGAATCAAAGCTGAAACGACCGACCGCATGCTCGGCGCTACTGAAACTAATCGCAGAACTCGCAATACACGGAGTGCTCGTAAAATCGCAAAGGGACCACTCGCTGGGATTAATGAAACGACCACCACAAAAAAATCAAATAAACTCCATGGGTCTCGAAAGAACTTAAATCGGTAAACGTAGAGTCTAAGGGTTATTTCAATAACAAAGATGCCAAGAATTATGGTGTCTATTATGGTGAGTAGACCACCAACCTTAGAGGTTACTTGTGGAGACGTTTCTAACCCTAAAATCACGGCATTAAGCACAATGATCGCGATAATAAAATTTTGGAAGCGTACATTTTCGACAAATTGCTTCAACATTGCTTAGCAACTCCTAACAACATCGTTTACTTTTAAACATTAATCTTGGCGTTGAAATAAATCCGTTAAATTAAATCCGGTCCGTTTCGCTTACTTAGGCTATACCCTTTGTTCATTGAAAGTGAGCGGCAGTCGATTTAAGTACCAAGCTAAGCCCGCTGCTCGAACAATCATAAATCCGTAAAACGCCAACCACAGTCCATGATTTGATATAAATTCTACCGTAAAGGTTAGTGGTATGAACACCAAAAATACCGCCACGAGCATAGAATTTCTCATTGCTTTCATTTCCGTAATTCCGATAAAGATGCCATCGAGCCAATAACTCCAAACGGCAACTATTGGTATAAACACCAAATACACCAAGTATTCTTTCGCCAATTGGTTTACCTCGGGAATCGAAGTCATTAAGTCGATCATTGAATCACCAAACAACGCGTAAACCAATGCAAACAACAGGCTACATAATAATGACCAAAATCCAGACACAGTCACTGACCGCCAAAATCGGCGTCGAAAGCCTTGCCCGAAGGCTCTACCCGCCATTGCCTCCACAGCGTTTGCAAATCCGTCAAGACCGTGGGCCATGATCATGACAAAGTTCATCAATACGGCATTAGCCGCCAAAACCACGTCTCCTAAACTACCTCCAACCGACGTTTGAACATAAAATACGGCTTCTAATGCTAAAGTACGAATGAAGATATCTCGATTAAGCGCTAATACTCGCAAAAACGCTTTACGTTGGAACCAAGACGGCTCATTGGTCGCAGGTTTCAGCCTTCGAATAATGGCCGCTATCACCACCAATCCAACGGCTAAACCTATGTAGTCTGCTATAACGCTCGCCCAAGCCGCCCCTTCTACTCCCCAACCCCAGTAGACGACAAATAAAATATCTAAAACAATATTGATTAAATTGCTGACCACCAATATTAACAGCGGCAAGCGAGCTCGATGCAGCCCAAGCAGCCAGCCAACAAAAACATATCGCAATAACAGAGCGGGCAACGACCAGACACGAATATCATAGTAACTTTTAGCCAAGCTTAAGACTTGATCACTTGCTTGCATAAAGGCAATAGCCGCCTGCCAGATCAACGACTGAGTGATTAAAATCACTAATGATAGGGTAATTGCGACAGCGACCGCATTGTATAAAGACTGCTTAATTGCATAAGACTCTGCTTGACCTGCCGCTTGAGCAGCTAAGCCCGTTGTACTCATTCTTAAAAATCCCATCGCCCACATGATCATCGTTATGATCAAGCTGCCGACCGCAGTGGCTCCAAGAAAATGAGCATCACTTAAATGGCCAATGACTGCAGTATCGACCAAACCTGTAATCGGAACGGTTAAGTTCGATAAAATCATCGGAATAGCCAGTGCTAGGGTCTTATGATGCGTCGGCTGATGATTCAAGTAAGCAATGATGGACGATGCCAAGAACACTCCTTGCGCGGTTAATTGATGTCGTTCGCTGGGCTAAAAAGGGGGTTGATTTAATCACATTTCGCAAACTTCGACTAATATTGTTATTAAAGGTGGCGATTTCTTTGCCGATAGGGCTAATAAGAACACCAAGACAAGGATAGCCTGTGAACTTATCGACTATTTTCGGGATCCTCTTCGGACTTTCAATTGTTGCTGTTGTTATCGCATTTACAGCCATCGACGCACTCGCGTTTTTAAACCTCCCTGGTTTAATTATCGTACTCGGCGGTACACTCGCCGCGACCTTGGTTAGTTACCCTTTCAGAGAGTTTGGCCGACTCTTTAAGCTGCTTGGGATCGTGCTTTATGATAATCACGTCGATGCTCAGGGCCAAGTAGACG
>Ga0209475_10003641_pt1 | contig 13980 bp, 14 predicted proteins | sample tdDd471_FD_187128 | JGI IMG/M metagenome (GOLD analysis project Ga0209475, IMG submission 187128) | Marine sediment microbial communities from the Atlantic coast under amendment with organic carbon and nitrate - tdDd47.1 (SPAdes)... | ecosystem: Environmental > Aquatic > Marine > Coastal >... | reverse complement strand
CCTCTTCCTCGGAAATCCGCAGCCCGAGCTCGAGCAGGTCCGCGGCCAGGATGGCGACGGCGATCGGCTCCGAATTGATCAGGACGCCGTCGCAGTCGAAGATTATCGCGTCATAGTTCATGGACGCTGAATACCGGCCCACCCTCCCCGCGTCACGTCACGTTTCGCTACGAGGTGCGACAAGACGGCCAGGTCACCCGAGATTGAGCAGATCCGGCAGTTCCAGCATGCGCAGGAAGGTCGCCTGGGCACCGGCGGTGCGCAGCGGCTCCTCGCCGGAATCGTGGGCGTAGCCGAACACCCGCATGCCGGCCGCGATCCCGGCGGTGACCCCGGGGGCGCTGTCCTCGACCACCGCCACGTCCTCCGGTGGGATGTCGAAGGCGGCGGCGGCGTGCAGGAACAGGTCGGGCGCCGGCTTCGGCTCCGGCACCATGTCGGCCGAGAAGATCCGGCTCTCCAGCCGCTCGTACAGCCCGGTGACGCCGAGCGAGACCCGCATCTTGTAGAGCGGGCCGTTGGAGCCGACGCAGTACGGCACCCCGGCCCGGTCCAGCGCGTCGAGCACGTCGACGATGCCCGGGATCAGCTGCAGCTCGCGCCGGAAGGCGTCGAACTGCCGCTGGTAGATGTCGTCGACCCAGTGCTCGCCCAGATCGATCCCGAGGTCCTCCTCGACCCGCAGCTTGATGCGGGTGAGCTTGCCGCCCCGGTAGCGCTCCAGCGCCTCCTCGCCCGACATCGGCAGGCCGGCCTTGCTGAGGGCCTCGGCGATCAGCCGGTTGGCGATCGGCTCGGAATCCACCAGCACGCCGTCGCAGTCGAAGATCACCAGGGCGGGCATCCACGCCATGCGCGTCACCTCAGAGCGTGTTGCCGAATTCGAGCAGCGACTTCGTGAAGGCCTCCGGCCGCTCGGCCGGGATCAGGTGGCCGGCGTCCGGAAAGTCGATCCGGGTGTGGTTCGGGATCCGTGCCGCCAGTTCGTCGACATCGTCGGCCACGTAGAACACCCGGTCGTGGGAGCCGACCGTCAGCAGCACCGGCGGGGTCAGGCTCTGCCACGGGAAGTCCCAGTCGGTGGCCGTCGACTCGACCATCAGCCGGTAGCCGCCGTCGTTCGGATCGACCGGCTCGTAGGGCTCGCCGGTCTGGATCGTCGCCTTCATCTCCGCCAGCTTGTCCGGGTTCACCAGCATCGGCAGGGTCAGCTCCATGATCAGCCGGAAGCCGCCGGCCTTCACGCCGTGCGCCATCGCCTGGTTGATCCAGGCCAACCGCTCGGTCGGCTTGCGCAGGGTGTTGATCAGCACCAGCCCGGCCGCCGGCACGCCCTTGGCGAACGCCTGGGCGGCGAACAGCCCGCCGATCGACAGCCCGACCAGGATCGGCTTCGGCGGGTCGATCTCCCGGCAGATCCGCACCAGGTCGTCGACGATCTGGGTCGGGGTCGGCGGCGTGGTCGGCCTGGTCCGGCTCTCGGCCTGGCCGCGGAAGTTGTAGACCAGGGTGCCGTAGCCGGCCTCGCGCAGCTTCGGAGCGATCGCCGCTTCCCACATCTGGTAGCTGCCGGTCAGCGCGTTGACGAACACGAAGGTCTTCCCGGCCGCTCCCGGTGCTGCGTACTCGTAGTACAGGCTCTCACCGTCGGCGATCTCGAGGTGCGGCATCGGTCTTCCTCCCGGGGATTGGCTTTTTCGGTACGACGGAGGACCCGTCGCGTCAATCTTGCCCCGATGACAGCCGACCAATCGACCGGCCGCAAGACCGTGTTGCGGCAATGGCGCTTGTCGGAACCGTGGCCGGCCCGTAAGCCTCGCCCATGGAGATCATCCTCGAGATCATCGTGCCGGTGTTCGGCATCGTCGGAATCGGCTACGCCGCCGCGCGACTCGGGTGGTTCCGGGCCGAGGCGACCAAGGGGCTTTCGTCCTTCGTCTTCGACTTCGCGATCCCCGCCATGCTGTTCCGCACCATGGCGACCACCGAGCTGCCGCATCAGATCGAGTGGGCCTACCTGATCTCGTATTTCGGCGGCGGCTACGGCGCCTGGCTGATCGGCAGCCTGGCCAGCTACCTGGTGTTCCGGCGCCGCGGCGCCGAGCCGGCGATCGCCGGCATGACCGCCGGGTTCTCGAACACCGTGATGCTCGGGGTGCCGCTGGTGCTGACGGCGCTGGGCGACCAGGCGACCTTGCCGCTGTTCCTGATCATCGCCTTCCATTCCTGGCAGTTGCTGTCGGTGGTGACGATCCAGGCCGAGGCCGGTATCGGGGCCGGCCAGGACATGCGCAGCCTGCCGCTCAACGTGATCAAGGGGCTGGTCCGCAACCCCATCATCATCGCCCTGCTCGGCGGCGTCCTCTACAACATCGCCGGCCTGCCGCTGCCGCACGTCGTCGACACCCTGACCGGCACCTTGGGGCGCGCCGCCCTGCCCTGCGCGGTGTTCGCCATGGGCGCGTCGCTGGCCGGCTACCGGATCGCCGGCTCGGTCGGCGAGGCCGGCATCGGCGTGGTACTGAAGCTGGTGCTGCACCCGATCCTGGTCTGGGTGCTGGCGACCCACGTGTTCGCGGTCGACCCGCTGTGGCGCGACGTGGCGGTGATCCTGGCGTCGCTGCCGGTCGGCATCAACGTCTACCTGATGGCCCAGCGCTACCAGGCCGGCATCGCCCCGACGGTGACCGCGGTGCTGATCTCGACCGCGCTTTCGGTGCTGACCGTGGCCGGCGTGCTGACCCTGCTCGAGGTGCGGTAGGCGGGTTGCAATCCCCGTCTTCCGGCGCAAAGTGGGGACCGAACGGAGGAGATCGCCATGTCGATAGCCGAAGCCCAGACGGCCGAGCCGATCCTGCTGCGCGAGGACCGCGACGGGGTCGCGACCCTGACCCTGAACCGGCCGGGTGCGCGCAACGCGCTGTCGCGCGACCTGATGGCGGCGCTGAAGGCCGAGCTCGACGCGATCGCCGGCGACCGCACGGTCAAGGTGGTGGTGCTGGCGGCGGCCGGCCCGGCGTTCTGCGCCGGCCACGACCTCAAGGAGGTGCGCTCGCGCAGCGACGAGCCGTTCTTCAAGGCGCTGTTCGAGCAGTGCTCGGAGCTGATGCTGACGATCACCCGCATCCCGCAGCTGGTGATCGCCCGGGTGCACGCCATGGCCACGGCCGCCGGCTGCCAGCTGGTGGCGAGCTGCGACCTCGCGGTCGCCTCCGACAACGCCAGGTTCGCCACGCCGGGGGTGAACATCGGGCTGTTCTGCTCGACCCCGATGGTGGCGATCAGCCGCAATATCGGCCGCAAGAAGATGATGGAGATGCTGGTCACCGGCGAGGCGATCGACGCCTCTACGGCCGAGACCCTGGGCCTGGTCAACCGGGTGGTGGAGCCCGAGCAGCTCGATGCCGCAGTCGCCGACCTGGCCGGCCGGATCGTCTCGAAGTCGCCGCTGACCCTGGCGATCGGCAAGCAGGCGTTCTACGCCCAGCTGGAGATGCCGATGGCCGACGCCTACGGCCACGCCAGCGCGGTGATGACCCGCAACATGCTGGCCCGCGACGCCCAGGAGGGCATCGACGCCTTCATCGCCAAGCGCCAGCCGGTGTGGCGCGGGGAGTGATGAAGCCCCTCTCCCGCCTCATCCCGGCAGCTGCGGCGCAGCCGCGGAGAGCCGGGACCCGGCCCGCGCATAGGTCCCGGATCAGCCGCGCCGTGGCGCGTCCGTCCGGGATGAGGGTTGGAGGGGCGGCATCTCTCCCCTCCTTCGTCATTCCGGACCGGACCGCCGCAGGCGGGGCGGAGCCGGAACCCACCCGCCGCTCCACCTCCCAGATGGAAGCCTGACCATGGCCGAGAACGATCCGACCCCGCCGGTCGTGCACGACGCCTACTCCGACGACTACATCCGCGACATCCTGCGCGGGGTGAAGACCATCGCCATGGTCGGGGCGTCGGACAACTGGAACCGGCCCAGCTACTTCGCCATGAAGTACCTGCAGCAGAAGGGCTACCGGGTGTACCCGGTGAACCCGAAGGTGGCGGCGGCCGGCAGCGAGATCCTCGGCGAGAAGGCCTATGCCGACCTCGATTCCCTGCCCGAGACCGTCGACATGGTCGACGTGTTCCGCAACTCCGAGGCCGCCGGGGCGGTGACCGACGCCGCCATCGCCCACGGCACACGCGTGGTGTGGATGCAGCTCGGCGTGCGCAACGACGAGGCGGCGGCGCGGGCCGAGGCGGCCGGCATCAAGGTGGTGATGAACCGCTGCCCGAAGATCGAGTTCTCCCGGCTGTTCGGCGAGCTCGGCTGGCACGGCTTCAACAGCCGGGTGATCTCCTCCAAGCGCCGCACCCCGGGCAAGAGCGACGCGGTCGGCGGCGACAGCGACGTCGGCGACGGCTTCGTCGCCAAGGGCTTCGAGACCCTGGCGGTGCACGCCGGCTCGGCCCCCGACCCGACCACCGGTGCCCGCGCCACGCCGATCTACCAGACCACGGCCTACGTGTTCGACGACGTCGACCACGCCGCCTCGCTGTTCAACCTGCAGACCTTCGGCAACATCTACTCGCGGCTGTCGAACCCGACGGTCGCGGTGCTGGAGGAGCGAATCGCCGCCCTCGAAGGCGGCCACGGCACCACCTGCACCGCCTCCGGCCACTCCGCCCAGATGCTGGCGCTGTTCGCGCTGATGGGGCCGGGCGACCGGTTCGTGGCGTCGAAGCGGCTGTACGGCGGCTCGATCACCCAGTTCGGCCGGACCTTCCAGAAGTTCGACTGGCACTGCGACTTCGTCGACGTCGAGGAGCTGGAGATCGTCCGCCAGGCCGCCCTGCACCCGAAGTGCAAGGCGATCTTCGCGGAGTCGCTCGCCAACCCCGGCGGCGTGATCACCGACATCCAGGCGCTGGCTCGGGTCGCCGACGAGGCCGGGGTGCCGCTGATCATCGACAACACCATGGCGACCCCCTACCTGTGCCGGCCGCTGGAGCACGGCGCCGACATCGTCGTGCACTCGACCACCAAGTTCCTGTCCGGCCACGGCAACGCCATGGGCGGGGCGGTGGTCGACGGCGGCAAGTTCGCCTGGGACAAGAACGACAAGTTCCCGTCGCTGTCGAAGCCCGAGCCGGCCTATCACGGCCTGACCTTCTTCGAGACCTTCGGCGACCTCGCCTACACCATCTACGGCCACGCCGTCGGCCTGCGCGACCTCGGCCCGACCATGGCGCCGATGAACGCCTACCTGACCATCACCGGCATCGAGACCCTGCCGCTGCGCATGGAGCGGCACGTGGCGAACGCCGCCAGGGTGGCGGAGTGGCTGGCCGGCAACCCGAAGGTCGCCTGGGTGTCGTATGCCGGGCTGCCGGGCAACAGGTATCACGGGCTCGCCCAGCGCTACCTGCCGAAGGGCGCCGGCTCGGTGTTCACCTTCGGGGTCAAGGGCGGCTACGAGGCCGGCGTGCGAGCGGTCGAGCGCTGCCGGCTGCTGTCGCACCTGGCCAATATCGGCGACACCCGGTCGCTGATCCTGCACCCGGCCAGCACCACGCACCGTCAGCTCACCGAGGAGCAGCGCACCGCCGCCGGCGCCGGCGACGACGTGATCCGGCTGTCGATCGGCCTGGAGAGCGCCGAGGACATCATCGCCGACCTGGAGCGGGCGCTGGCCTGAGGGTCCGCCCGTGGCCACCACCGTCCACGTCGAGTGGGGCGAGCACGGCGCCGGCCTGCCCGGCTTCGACGTGGTGGTGATCGTCGACGTGCTGTCGTTCTCGACCTGCGTGTCGATGGCGGTCGAGCGCGGGGCGGCGGTCTACCCGTTCGCGTTCCGCGACCGCGACGCCGCCGACGCGGTCGCCACGGCGCTGGGCGTGCGCTGTGCCGGACCGCGCAGCGCCGGGGGACTGTCGCTGTCGCCGCCGACGATGCGCCGCCTCGCCGCCGGCGAAGCGGTGCTGCTGCCGTCGCCGAACGGTTCGACCCTGTCGCTGCTGCCGGAATCTCTGCTGCCCGACGGCCCGGCGGTACTGTGCGGCTGCCTGCGCAACGCCGGCGCAGTGGCCCGGGCGGCGCGCGATCTCGGCGAGCGGATCCTGGTGGTGCCGGCCGGCGAGCGCTGGCCGGACGGACGCCTGCGGGTCGCGGTCGAGGACCAGATCGGCGCCGGCGCGATCGTCGCCGCCCTCGCCGCCCACGTCGCTGCCAGCGAGAGCCCGGAGGCCGCCGTGGCACGCAGCGTCTTCACCGCGGTCCGCAACGAGCTCGGCTCGGTCCTGCGGGACTGCCTGTCCGGTCGCGAGCTGACCGGGATGGGCTACCCCGAGGACGTGGACTGTGCCGTCCAGCCGGATGCTTCCGCCCTCGCCCCGCGGCTGGTCGCCGAGGACCGTTGCTACGACGATCTGGGGGTGACGCTGCCGGCCGGGATCGCCGAGCGGACGGTGATCCGCTACGCGGCCTGAGCCCGGCGGATCCGCCACAGCGCCAGCGAAGCGATCAGGGTGGCCGTCGCCACACCGACCGACAGCCAGAGTGCCGCCGCGTCGCCGAGCCGCTCGATGACCACGGCATAGGCGAACGGCGCCAGGGCGGACAGGAAGAAGCTGGGCACCAGCAACCGGCCCACCACGGTCCCGTAGGTCGCCGGGTCGAACAGCACCAGCGGCAGGGTCCCGCGGGTGATGGTGGCGAGGCCGTTGCCGGCGCCGTACAGCAGGGCGAAGGCCAGTGCGGCAGCCAGCCAGGCGCCACTCGCCAGCCCGACGGCGATGCCGACCGGGATCAGCCCGGTGGCGATCAGGTTCAGGACCAGCGGGTCGAGACGGCGGCCGAACAGCACCTCGCCCAGCCGGGCCGAGGACTGGCCGATGCCGCGCACCGAGGCGATCCAGACCGCCGCCGCGGCCGACAGGCCGAGCCCGGACAGCAGGCCGATCATGTGCGCCGACATCGCCGAGTTCAGGAACGCGGTCAAGGTCACCACGGCCGCGTACAGGGCGGCAACTCCCCAGTCGCTGCGCCGACCGGCCGCGGTGCGGGCCTCCCGGCCGGATGCGGGTCCGGCGGCGAACTCATGGCGGTCCCGCGGGATCGTCAGGTGCAGCGGCACCGTCAGCAGGGCGATCCCGGCATAGGCCGCCAGCGCCCCACGCCAGCCGAGCCCGGCGATCAGGGCGCTGCCGATCGGCCAGAACGCCGTCGAGGCCAGCCCGCCCAGCAGGGTGATCTGCGCGATCGGGCGCCGGGCGGCCGGACCGCCGATCCGCGCCAGGGTGGCGAACGCGGCGTCGTACAGCGTCATCCGCATCGCCAGGCCGAGCACCATCCAGGCGGCGTAGTAGCCGGCCACGCCGTCGGCGGCCGACAACCCGAGACAGCCGGCCGCGATCAGCACCGACCCGGCGGCCATCACCGGCCGGCCGCCGACCCGGTCGATCAGCCGCCCGACCGGCGCCGACACCAGCCCCATCACCACCAGGGCCGCCGAGAACCCGCCATAGACCAGCGACGGGCGCCAGCCGAGATCGGCGGCGATGGTCTCGCCGAACACCCCGATCAGGTAATAGGACAGCCCCCAGCAGGTGAGCTGCGATGCCCCGAGGCCGACCACGGTCCCGCGGGTGATCGCCGGTTCGAGCGCGGTCATCCCCGCGGGTCCGTGCTCTCGCCCTCGCCCAGCTCGCGCTGCATGATGACGCTGTCGACCCAGCGGCCGAACTTGAAGCCGACGGCCCGGACCGTGCCGGTGCGCCGGAACCCGAAGGCGGCGTGCAGCCCGATCGACGGCTCGTTGGCGGTGTCGCCGATCACCGCGATCATCTGCCGCCACGGGCCGGCCTCGCAGCGCTCGATCAGCGCGCCCAGCAGCGCCCGGCCGACGCCGCGGCCGACCAGGCCCGCGCGCACATAGACCGAGTTCTCGACGGTGAACCGGTAGGCCGGCCGCGGGCGGTAGGCCGAGGCGTAGCTGTAGCCGACCAACTGGCCGTCGAGCTCGGCCACCAGGTGCGGATAGCCGCCTGCGATCACCGCGCCGCGCCGGCGCGCCATCTCCTCGACCGACGGCGGCTGCTCCTCGAAGCTCGCGAGGCCGTGCAGCACGTGGAAGGCGTAGATCTCCTGCATCCCCGGCACGTCGTCGTCCCGGGAGTCGCGGACGATCGGCGCGAGGGTCTTGGCATCGGCGCGGGCCGGATCGGTCTCGAGAAGGCTCATTGCGGTCCGTGATCCTCGAAGGGTCGGCCGTCGCCCGTGACGGCCCACACGCATTCTGGCGCGGCACGCGGATAATGGAAATTTGCACTTCTTATCTATTCGATGAGAAATTCTTTGAATGCGCGGCCTGAACCTCGACCACCTGCACACCTTCGTCGACGTCGCCGAACTCGGCAGTTTTTCGGCCGCGGCCGAGCGCCTGAACCTCACCCAGCCGGCGGTCAGCCTGCAGGTCCGCCAGCTCGAGCAGCGCCTGGGCGTGCGGCTGCTGGAACGCACCGGACGCCGGTCGACCCCGACCGCCGCCGGGCTGGTCCTGCTGGAGCATGTCCGGCGCATCGACGCGGCGGTTGCCGGCGCCCTCGACGCCCTGGCCGAGCACGCCAGCGGGGTCGCCGGCCGGGTCCGGCTCGGCACCGGGGCAACCGCCTGCACCTACCTGCTGCCGCCCCTGCTGCGGTCGCTGAAGGACCGCTTTCCCAGCCTGGAGATCGTGGTCACCACCGGCAACACCGCCGAGATGCTGCGGCTGCTGGAGGAGAACCGGCTGGACGTGGCGTTCGCCACCCTGCCGATCCCGGCCCGCGGGTTCGCCGTCACCCCGGTGATGGACGACGAGTTCATGGCGATCTTCCCGCCGGACCAGGATCCGGTTCCAGAGACCGTGACGCCGCAGGCGCTCGCGACCCGGCCGGTCGTGCTGTACGAGCCCGGCGCCAACACCCGGCGGATCGTCGACGACTGGGCCGCCCGCGGCGGGCTGACGCTGCGGCCGATCATGCAGCTCGGCAGCGTCGAGGCGATCAAGGAGATCGTGGCCGCCGGCCTCGGCTGCGGCGTGCTGCCGGGCATGGCGCTGCGCGACGACCGCACCGCCCCCGGCCTGGTGGCCCGGTCGCTGGAGCCGCCGCTGATCCGCAAGCTGGCGATCGCGCTGCGCCCCGACAAGCCGCTGACCCGCGGGCTGCGGGCCGTGGTCGACGGCCTGCAGAGCCTCGCGGAGCCGGGGCCACCATCGTCCTGAGGTGCCCTTCGCACCGCGAACGGCCTCGAAGGGCTATTCCGTCCAGCTCTCGGAGAATGCCAGCGCGCAGGTGCTGAACGGCTTGCCCTCGCGATCGCGCGGGAACGGGGTGCCGGCCGCCTGCTGGCCGTTGACCGTCAGCCGGGCGCCGTTCGCCGGGATCAGCACCGTACACACGCCGTACGGACGGCCCGGGGTCTGGTTCGGCTGGGTGTGGATCAGCAGCGGGTCGCCGCAGTCGTACCAGGTGAGCTCGACATCGTCGTCGTGCGACACCAGCCGCTCGGTCCAGAAATAGCGCGGGTCGCCGGACTTCGAGAACTCGGCGTCGGTCACCGGGATCGTGGTGTCCGCCAGTTCCGGGTTCAGCATGCCCTGCACGGTCCGCTGCAGCCACCGCGCCATCGCGATGTTGTCCGAGTAGATCCGCCAGCGGTCGCCGGTCAGCTCGCTCTTCAGGTACAGCACGTGACCGGGTCCGCCGGGACAGGTGATGACCCGCCAGAAGCTGGCGTCGGTCGACAGCGGGTCGCCGTCCTTGACGGACAGCCGAATGAACGGGTTCTCGCCCGTCATGATCAGGCGGTTCGGATCGAGCGTGCTCATGATGCGTGCCTCCCTGGCGCGGCGCGGCCCCCGGACGGGACCTTACGCCGAAATCGCCGACAGCTTAGCGCGCCGATCAGGCTTCCAGAACGATCTTCCCAACCACCTTGCGATCACGAATCAGCGCAAGCGCCTCGGCCATGCGGGAGAGCGGCAGCCGCACCATGACCGCCGGCTTCAGCCGACCCTCCTGATACAGCCGGAAGATCTCGGCCTGGGCCTCGGCCATCAGCGCCGGCGTGCGGTCGCGGTAGTCGGACCACTGCAGGCCGGCGACCGCGATGTTCTTGACCAGCAGGTAGTTGGCCTTGATCTCCGGGATCCGGCCGGCGGCGAAGCCGACCACCACCATCCGCCCGCACCAGGCGAGCGCCCGCATCGCCGCGTCGAACGGGTCGCCACCCAGCATGTCGATGCAGATGTCGGCGCCGTTGCCGTCGGTGACCGCCTGGACCTGCGCCCTGAGGCCGTCGCGCAGGTTCTCGACCGACAGGTCGATCACGTGGTCCGCCCCGGCGTCGAGCGCGGCCTGCGCTTTCGAGGGTGTGGTCACCCCGGCGAGCGCCGTCCCGCCGAACGCCTTGACGAGCTGGACCGTGGCGAGGCCGACGCCGCCGGTCGCCCCGTTGACCAGCACGGTCTCGCCGGGCTTGAAGCCGGCACGGTCGCGCAGCGCGAACCAGGCGGTCTGATACACCAGCCCCATGGCGGCCGCGTCGTCGAACGGCACCGCGTCCGGCAGCCGAAAGCACTGCTCCGGGCGCGCCACCACCTGCTCGGCGAACGCCCCGTACTCGACCTGGACCATCACCCGGTCGCCGGGAGCCAGGGCCGTCACCCCCTCGCCGACCGCCAGCACCTCGCCGGCCAGCTCCTTGCCGGGGGTGAAGGGCAGTGGCGGCTTGTGCTGGTACCGGCCCTCGACCACCAGCAGGTCCGGGTAGTTCACCCCGGCGGCGCGGGTCCGGACCACCGCCTCGCCGGGCCCCGGCGCCGGATCCGGCAGCTCCACGAACTCGGCATTCTCCGCCGGCCCGAAGGCCCGCATCACCACGGCGTGCATGTCAGTCCCCGATCAGGTCGTCGTTGGCATCGCCGAGGGCTGGAAACCCCTGGCTGCCTTCCGGGTCGCGGTAGATCGGCGCGATCGGCGGCGGCAGCGGGGTCAGCGTCTCGTCCCCCGCGGCCAGGACGCCGCGGAACAGGCCGCGGGCCTGGAAGTGCGGGTCGCCGGCCGCCTCGCCGATCGACTTCACCAGGGTGACGCAGGCGTCGACTCCCTCGAACGCCGCCAGCCAGTTCCCGCTCGGCATGGAGGCGATGATGTCGCGCACCGCCGCCATGGTGCCGGCCGGGTCGCGGGAATCGTCGACCAGCGCCTCCGGCAGGCCGATGACCCGGCAGAAGTTCAGCCAGAACTTCTGCTCCAGCGGCGCGCAGGCCAGCCAGCGGCCGTCGGCGCAGCGGTACACTTGGTAGCGCGGCGAACCGCCGGTCACCAGTTCGCCGCCGGGCCGCGGGTCGGGCCGGCCGACGGCGCGCTCGCCGAGCGCCCAGTACGCCCAGGCGAACAGGTTGTCGCCCATGGCGACGTCCAGATGCGCGCCCTCGCCGGTCTTCTCGGCCTCGCGCAGCGCCAGCAGGATAGAGATCACCGCCGGCATGGTGCCGCCGCCGATGTCGGCCACCAGCACCGGCGGCACCACCGGGTCGCCGGCCCGGTCGGCGCCCAGGTTCAGCACCCCGGTCTCGGCCATGTAGTTGAGGTCGTGGGCCGCCACCTGGGCCTTCGGCCCGTCCTGGCCCCAGCCGGTGATCGAGCAGTACACCAGCGCCGGGTTGACCGCCTTCAGCGCCTCCCAGCCGAGCCCGAGCCGATCCATCACGCCCGGCCGGAACTGCTCGACCAGAACATCAACTTCGGTGATCAATCGCTTGATCAGACGAATAGAATCTTCGTCCTTAAGGTCGACCGCCAGGGATCGCTTGCCGCGGTTCAGCAGGGCGAAATTCACGCCGCTGTCGGCGGTCACCTTCGGCGGGTAGTGCCGCATCTCCTCGCCGCTGCCGGGCCGCTCGACCTTGATCACGTCGGCCCCGGCCTCGGCCAGGATCAGGGTCGCCATCGGTCCCGGCAGCAGGGTCGAGAAATCCAGCACCCGGACACCGGCCAGCGGCTTGCGCGCAGCCGTCACTCCCCGCTCCCCCGCTCGGCCCGGCGCTTGGCCACGACCGCCCGGCGGGCCGGCGCGTAGTGGCGGGTGCCGTAGGTCTCGAACAGCGCCTTGGTGACGTCGTGGTGATGGTGCAGGCCGGTGCGCTCCAGCAGCTCGATCGGGCCTTCGGGATAACCGAGGCCGAGCTTCACCGTCAGGTCCATGTCGGCGGCGCTGGCCAACCCCTCGTCGAGCCGGGTCAGCGCCTCGTTGTAGTAGGGCCGAATCAGGCGGTCGAGGATCCGGCCGGCAAAGTCTCCGCACACCGACACCTGCAGCCCGGCCTCCTCCAGGATCGCCCGGGCGACCTCGACCGAGGCCGGGTCGGTGGCCGGCTGGCGGACCAGCTCGACCAGGTCCGACGGATCGCCGTCGCCGACGCGGAAGCGGGCGAAGCCGACGGCGTTGGAGCCCTCCAGGGCGGCGTTCTCGCCGGTCGCCTCGCCCAGGCACTCGGTGCCGAGTTCCACCAGGATCGCCGCCTTGGACGGGTCGGGCCTGTAGGCCGCGACCGCGCCGGCCCCGAGATGGACGGTCACGGTGCCGTCGGCGGAGGCCCGCTCCAGGAACGGATGCGGGCCCGGGAACGACCGGCTGTTGCCGGTATCGACGATGACGTAGCGCACCATCTCAGCCTCCGAACATCGCGTCGCGGTCATAGGTGAAGAAGCCGCGGCCGGACTTCCGCCCGAGATGGCCGGCGGCGACCATGCGCTTGAGCAGCGGCGGCGCCGCGCAGCGCGGGTCGTGGGTGACCCCGTAGAACGCCTCGCAGAGCAGCACCTGGGTGTCGAGGCCGATCAGGTCCAGCAGCTCGCACGGGCCCATCTTGTAGCCGAGGCCGGCCTTGATCGCCCGGTCGACGTCGGCCGGCTCGGCCACCCCGGCCTCGATCAGCCGGATGACGTCGTTGTTGAACGGCACCAGGAAGTAGTTCAGCACGAAGCCCGGCGTGTCCTTGGTCTTCACCGGGCGCTGGCCCATGGCCTCGCAAAACGCCCAGGCCGCCTTGAAGGTGTCCTCCGAGGTGTTCAGCCCGGGCGACATCTCGACCAGCTTCATGAGCTGCGCCGGCAGGCAGAAATGCATGCCGACCACGCGGTCCTCGCGGCCGCAGCCGCTGGCGATCTCGGTGATCGACAGGGTCGAGGTATTGGAGGCGAAGATCGTGCGGTCCGGGCAGATCTCGTTGAGCTGGCCGAACAGGGTGCGCTTGACCTCCAGGTTCTCGAACACCGCCTCGATGACGATGTCGCACTCGGCGAGGTCGGCGAGGAAGCTGGTCGAGGCGCTCGCCGCCAGGGCGGCGTCGGCCTGCTCGCGGGTCAGCTTGCCGCGTTCGACCGACTTGCCGAAGAACCCCTCGGTCTGCCGACGGGCGCGCTCCAGGCTTTCCTCGTGGGTGTCGTACAGCACGACCCGGTAGCCGGCCCGGGCCGCCACGATCGCGATCCCGGAGCCCATGGTGCCGGCGCCGCAGACGCCGACGGTGCGGATCTCGGTCAAAACCCCCTCCTACTTGCGCACGAAACTGCGGCCGATGAGCTGCCGGTGGATCTGGTTGGTGCCTTCCCAGATCTGGGTGATCTTGGCGTCGCGCATCAGCCGCTCGACCCGGTAGTCGCGGATGTAGCCGTAGCCGCCGTGCAGCTGCACCGCCTCCTCGGAGATCCGCATCGCCAGGTCGGAGGCGCGCATCTTCAGCATCGAGGCCTCGACCCCGAAATCGGTGGCCCCGGCCTCGACCATGCGGGCGACCCGCCACAGCCAGTTCTCGCACATCGCCAGGTCGGTCGCGAGGTCGGCCAGGGTGAACTGGATGCCCTGGAACTCGACGATGCGGCGGCCGGACTGCCGGCGGTCGTTGATGTAGTCGACCGCGTCCTCGAAGGCGGCCCGGGCGATGCCGAGGGCGT
>Ga0209475_10003640_pt1 | contig 13981 bp, 7 predicted proteins | sample tdDd471_FD_187128 | JGI IMG/M metagenome (GOLD analysis project Ga0209475, IMG submission 187128) | Marine sediment microbial communities from the Atlantic coast under amendment with organic carbon and nitrate - tdDd47.1 (SPAdes)... | ecosystem: Environmental > Aquatic > Marine > Coastal >... | reverse complement strand
TGAATCGAGGATTTAAATTCTTATTACGTATTCAATTCTTATCGTATTAAAAACTATTTACCACTAATTCTAAAAGTAATATTGTATGTACCGGGCAGTATTAAGTACTGAGGATGTGGTACTGCACGAATTCCCCATGAAGTATCGCCCGATACACCCATTTGAAGAAGGTCAATATTCCAGGTAATAAAGTCTTCCTTTACTACTTCGTATTTATGTCTTTGGTTTTTCTTATTCCCTTTTTCATCAAGCTGTGAATTATCAAATTTATAGATTGATGATGAAAAATGATGGTCGCTATTTACTGTAATATTATGATGCACTGATGCTATTGACATCCATCTAATATCGGTGCGATTACCATTCTCCTGAGGTCTTTCATAATCAACGTACCAATCGTCAACACCTAAACTATACATCCCTACATCGGCAGATTGATTTCTATCTGAATAATTCTCATGGGGACCTCTACCATACCATTGTGTAGCATTAAAATCACTGCCAAGTTTCCATGTCAGACCAATTCGAGGAATAAAGCTTGTTACACAATTTTTGGCATCAACAGTCATATCAACATCGAATGTACCATCACCATAAATTATATAATCAATGGTATATGATACGTTAGGACGCTTCATAAAAAATGATGAAGAAATAATTACGCAATTTGATTGCATCCTTGTTTCAAATGCGTCTAACTGAGCGCTATCAACTGCATTTTGCCAGGACTGCACCTCTGGCACAGTATAATAACTACCAAAATCATTGTCGGTTGAAGCCCTCCAAAAATTTGCTTTGAGACCTTCTTTAAGTATCTCTTTATCATTTACAACAAAAGAAGTTAGCAGGCCTGATACTGAATTAAACTTAAATTTATTTTGCCCAGCCTTTATCACAAGTTCATCACCATTATTATGCATTACAGAAGTATTTTCACCACTTGGCGCAGCCATTTTGTGTTCTGTATACAGTACTTTTTGGTTTCGAGCAATCTCTGTACCTTCTGGTATCACATTATAAGCTCTATTCGTTACAGCAAACATGTTCACTATATATTCTCTCTTAACATCCCTGTTTTGGGGTAGATCTAAGTAATAAACTTCTTCTCCTTGCGGCGCTATATCAAGCCTTTCCACTTTTCCAGATGCTATTTTTAAACCATTCTCCAACACTTCCCAGTGTAAGTCAACACAGTCTGCATTTTTAAAAAAGAATTCATTAAATACTTTCACTGCCCCTGTTTCATAGTCTAAAAGTGTGAAATGCAAATCTTGATAAACTCGTTTAACTTCATACACATGTGGATTTACACTTCTATCGGCTCTTACCAAACCATTCAGACAGAAATTATTGGAACTGGGTGTATTCTCGTCGCCGTAATCTCCACCATAAGCCTGATATAAGCTTCCGTTTTCTGCCTCCCTGATTAATCCCTGATCTACCCAATCCCAGATATGTCCGCCTTGTAAATAAGGATACTTTCTGATGATGTTCCAGTATTCGTTAATTCCACCAACACTATTACCCATGGCATGGGCATATTCGCATAATATTAGTGGCATCTGTGGCCTACTAAAAGCATGGTTGATCAAATCATCAATCTGTTTATACATCGGGCAATAAATATCGGTATAGCTTCCTTTACCGGCGTCTTCGGAATGTATGGGGCGCCCTATTTTATCATTTGTTTTTAACCAATCATAAGTTGACTGAAAATTAATACCCGAACCCGACTCATTGCCTAATGACCAAACAATAACAGAGGGATGATTTTTATCTCGTTCAAACATGCGGATGGTTCTATCTAAAAATACATGCTCCCACTCCGGCCTGTTTGCCAAGGCTTTGTCTTCATCATAGCCAATACCATGGCTTTCGACATTTGCTTCGTCAATCAGATACAAACCATATTGATTGCACAAGCGATACCACATTGGGTCATTAGGATAATGACATGTTCGAACACTATTAATGTTAAACGCCTTCATTAAAACAATATCCTTCATCATCGACTCTTTCGTAACCACATGTCCGGTATAAGGATCATGTTCATGTCGATTAACACCCTTTAAATAAATGGGTTCCCCATTTATTAAGAGATGACCATTCTTAATCTCTGAACTTCGAAAACCAATTTGATGAGTTAACACTTCTCTTGTGATAATTTCTTCACCCTGATATTCTCTTGTCTCAATAAACAAATTATAAAGATTGGGTATTTCAGCACTCCATTTCAGTGGATTCTGTATCAGTTCAGATAAATGAAAACTTTGCTCTTTTTTATCTTTATCCGGATTAAGAACAGTGGTATAAACCGTTTGATTATTGGCATCTTTTAAACTTATCCTTAAATCGTGTTTTGCTTTATTACTCAGGTTTTCGATTGCAATATCAATAGCCAGCTCTCCATTAGTATAACTAGAATCAAGAGATGAGCTTACCTCAAAATCCACAACATTTACAAGTGGTCTGCAATATATATACACATCTCTCTGAATACCTGACAGCCTCCAAAAATCCTGATCTTCAACATATGAGCCGTCGCTCCACCTAAACACCTGAACAGAAATATCGTTCTCTCCCTGATGTAAAAACTCAGTAACATCGAACTCTGCCGGCGTTTTTGCCCCTTGTGAATACCCTACTAATTTAGAGTTGATCCATACATAAAATGCTGAATTGACAGCTCCAAAGTGCAGAATCATTTTATTATCTGTCCAGTTATCGGGTAAGGTAAATGATCGTTTATACGAACCAACCGGATTATTATCCGGATCTGTATTTGGCCATTTAGCTTTAAATCCAAAGCCTGAATTCAGATAGATAGGATCTCCAAAACCTTCTAACTCCCAGTTTGATGGCACATTAATCGGATCCCAATGTGAAACACTATAATCAGACTTAAAGAAATCCAGAGGTCGATCAGATGGTTTGGCCACCCAATTAAATTTCCAGATCCCATTAAGGTTCATGTATCTACTTGATTGATTCACCTCATATGCTAATGCCTGTTTTTCATTATCGAAAGGCACATAATAAGTGTGAGGCTCAAGCCTGTTTATCTGGATTACAGAAAGATTTTCCCAGTCATTTTGCGCACAGCTACTCAGCATAACCAGCAAAACAACTAAGTATGTCAATTTTCCAATTTGATATATTCGATTCATGTATTTAATTTTAGTATCACGACAGATGAACACTTCGGCACTGGGGTGTTTTAAAAAATCATCACCGCACAGTTAGCCGCTATTTTTTCTTGATGTGTCAACTTGCCTTGCCATCTACGTTTCATTTAATTTTATTGCAACATCACTATTGCCATTCATACATCATCATTAGTATGCTGGCTGCAGACCACCCAAAATGAGGTGAATTAAGAGCTTCTCCAGTCAATGGATTATAGTTTTCATAAATGGGATCATTGCCCATTAAGCCCTCAGCGTTGGAAAGTAATTTAATTGTTAAATCTTGTGCCTCTTTATTAAAGCCATAATTATATAAGCCCTTAATTCCGAAATACGATTGATCTAACCAAACAGGCCCACGCCAATAACCTTCGGCCGCATCCAGCTTTTCATGACCTATATCAAGCGTTCCGAGTGGAACCGTTGAATTAAAAACAGATACATCGGTCATCGCCTGTTTTACAAGTTCAGCCTGTTTTACACTTGCAATATTTGCCCAAAGCGGGATCCATCCTTCTGGCCCCAATACATTGACTTTTTTATGCGTGTCAATATTAACGTCAAAGAAGAAACCTTTATCATCATCAAACATTAACTCCTTTATTTTTAATGCAAGAACTTCGGCCTCCGCTTTATATTTTTCTGCTTCAGCATCTTTATTTAAAAGACGGGCTAAACGTTCCAATCCCAATTTTTCATCATACAAATAAGCATTTAAGTCAACACTCTCCTGATTAATTGACCATGCAGCAGGATTTGCTGATTCAAGCATTTTAGCATCATCAAAACGAACAGCATTATCCATTCCACTTTCCCACATTGCGGCTATTAATGTCCCGTCGGTAGAACCATATTCGCACAAGCCATCCCTATCAAAGTCTCTGTCACTATACCACCACTTATGGTAAGCAACCAGTTTATCGTACATCTCTTGCACGAATGCAAGATCCTTATCAGCATCATATATTTTTTCTACAGCCCATGTTGCCAATGGAGGTTTGGTATCTCTATGATTATTATACCGCTTGTCTCTTGATACAAAATCAGGAATCATTCCATTTTCAAATTGATAGTCGAACAGCACTCTTATTTGCTCTTTGGCTAAAAATGGGGAAAAACTAGCGATGGCAGCTGAGTGTTTCCATGAATCCCACGACCAAAAACCTCCACTAAAACCACAATAGGATGGATAGCCCCCATTATAATGAATATCCTGAGCAGGACTCCTCCAATTCGTAAGCAAAGTCATGACACACTTTAAGGCCAATCGTTTATACTTTAAATCATTAAACAATGGTGATTGTTGACTAAAAACATTTTTGGCATATTGCTCCCAACGCAGTTCATTTTCAAATATCGCTTTATGAGGATTTTGCAAGGCCAAACGAGTAGTGTTAAGATATTGATCCTTATCATCATCAGCAAAAAAAGCTGATGTAGCAATTGTATAATTGATCTCATCTCCTCTATTAAGCTGAGCAGCAGCAAAGGATAAAATATAAGTACTATCTGCTATTTCAGTAACACTATTGGTAGCTGAACTTATTTCAAATACCATTTTATTTTTAGTACCCTCAATTACAAAGCCATTGGTCTTCTTTTTTGCGTTATAGTGCGCTTTATGATAATTACCATAAAACTGAAGTGCAACATCTTTCTGATCACCCGTATTGGTTACTTTAGTTGATACTATTGACGACCTCCCATTAACAAATACAAGTGTTTGGCTTAGATTAATATCTCCCCAATTAAAAGTTTGTTGTAGTTTACCCGGATAATAGATACGCTCAACTTCTGCATCTTCACTCGCGAGTGCAATATTATTGACGAATAGATTAACACACATTGTTTTTTCTCCTAAGGTGTAATTTCTGAACATCAGTGATGGACCAGCAAAGCCTCCTGTGGTATTACAATATTCCACATCAGGCAAAAGAGAAAAACCATGCCATGCACCCAAATCTGAAAATACAGCAATCTCATCATAGTAATTGTCGGGTGCATTTGAAATATTAAGAATATTTGCGTAATCATCAAGGTTATATAAAGGCTGTATTTTGTTCACACATCCAATGAGAATAATAGTAAGCAAACAGCACGTTACTCTTATATTTATCTTTATCATGTATTTATAATTTGTCATTCAATTTCTTCACATTTAACTCACCTTCTTAGTTATGCCCCGCAGCAAGAACTATTCTCCAGGCTCGTTTCATCATTTGCATGATGTTCTTTTAATAACTGAAGTACATTTATATCAAAAGGGTGCAATGAAGTAAATTGAACATCCATAGCACCCTTTCAAATAATTATCCTAGTTAAATCAGTTAAGATCTAGCGCCCATAATTTGGGTTTTGATCCCAATCAGCATTTAATGTTAACTCTGAACGCGGAATGGCCAATAATTCATGTTTACCAGCCACAAAGCTTGCAGCATCACGTTTACCATGTTGAGTAAGCGCCTCTTTAGTTATACCCCATCTGTTCAGATCATAATATCTGGTTCCTTCAAGAGCTAGTTCACAAGGACGTTCAATGTGTCGAATATGCTCTCTTAATTGCTCTTTAGTCATGTCTCGTTTAACCGGCACAACATTAACTCTGGCTCTTACACGATCGATTGCATCATAAGCCTCGCTCGATGGTCCGTTATTTTCGTTGAGTGCTTCAGCATACATCAATAAAACATCAGCGAATCTAATAATTGGAACATTAAAACCTGAACGATACATATTAGCTGTTTGTCCCTCTGACCAGTTAACAAATTTCTTCCAGTAAATTTCAGATGCATCTGCTCCATGTACTTCCTCATAGGAAACTGTAGCGCCATAGTTACTAAATGCTAATCCTCCAGGGAATTCAATCGTATTATATATTCTGTCACTATATGATCCATCCGGAAGAGTATCTTCTTTCATTACCTCATATAGCCATTCCGATGGATAAGCTTCCTCGTATCCGTCACCATCAAATGAAGACAGGTGCAGCGTAATGTAATTATACTCTTTTCTACCACCACTTTGATCTCCACCAAACATGGCTTCAAAAACAACCTCTTTATTTCCCCTGTTATCCCCATCAAAATTAGCATTATAGTCCGGTGTTAGATCATACACAGTTGGCGAAGCAGCTATTAGCTTGGCCAATTCAATCGCCGCTTCGCTGTATTTCTCCTGATAGAGGTATACTTTCCCTAAGAGAGCACTTACAGCACCATCGGTCACTCTGCCTTCCATTGTATCATCATAGCTGGATGGTAATACACCAAGACAAGCCTCTAACTCAGATTCTATAAATCCAATGATGGTAGTATAGTCTGATTGCGGAGGATAATAATCAGCGGCTCCCTGAACAGGTGTTTTTATTAGAGGGATATTTCCACCAAAATTATTCAGGAGGGTGAAATAATAAAAAGCCCGCAGAAATTTGGCCTCAGCTATATATGCATTTTTAAGCTCTGCATTCATATCGGGTACCAGCTCTATTCCCTCAAATAATTGATTGGCTCTGTATATTCCCGAATAGTTAGTATTCCAAAAGTATGCAGCAGTAGAGTTAGTTGCATCATTTGTAAAAGCAGCCAATTTAATCCAGCTTGACACATCATCTCTTCTAACACACTCATCAGAGCGATACGAAGGAATAATAATATATCGCTCAAAAATAGTACCCCAGTCTCCATCTGGTTGAAGGTGGGCATAAACCGAAGTTAAAGCGTTAAATGCATCATCTTCATTCTGCCAAAAAGCACTTGGACTAAAACTATTTGGATTGCTTGTTTCCTCCAAAAAAGCATCATCACAAGAAACCATAAAAGCAATAACCAACAAGGGCAATAACCACTTTAATTTATATACTCGAAACTTCATAATATTTAATTTAAAAAACGTAATTAATTCGTCATTCAATTATTATAATGACAATTGAATCCCCATTACAAATGACTGCGTTAATGGATAAAGAGCATAATCAACCCCTCTGCTCGTCATTGAACCACCTACTGAACCCGGATCATAACCAGAATAATTGGTAAAGGTTAGTAATCTTTGTCCACCAACATAAACACGGCATTTACTAATACCTGCTTTCAATAAAAGTGCTTCAGGCAAAGCATATCCTATTTGCAAATTATTAAGTCGAACAAAATTTCCACTTTCAAGATAACGATCTGATGTTCTGGTATTGCCATTTGGGTCACCGATTACAGCACGTGGAATATCCGTATTCATATTGTCAGGTGTCCAAGAATTTAAAGCATCTGAACCATAGTTAAAATTATTATCCATTCGTGTTAACTGTCGTTCACCATAGTTATATCTCTTACCTCCAAATTCGCCATAAAAATAGGCTGCCAAATCAAAATTACGCCATGATAATGAAAGGTTTAAACTGGTCATAATTTCTGGCGTACCTGATCCTTCCTTTACTTTATCACTATTGTCTAATATGCCATCTTTTTCAATATCCAAAAAACGAATATCACCAGCCTTGGCATTGGGTTGCAATGCTACCCATTCATTAGATTGATTAAAGTAACCATTTGCAGCATTCCATTCGTCAACCTCTGTTTGCGATTGAAAGATTCCTGCAGTTTGATAAACCCAAAATTCACCTATCTCGCCTCCAACATAGGTTTTTGAAGGTCCGTACCATTCTTCGTATCCTTCATCACCCATTTTAGTAAGCGTACTTTTATAATGAGAAAGGTTTAAGGCGGCACTAAAATTCAATCCTTTATTACTTACTGTTTTATATACTGTATTAAATTCCCAGCCATTCGTTTCCATTTCTCCATCATTCACAATTGGAGGAGTACTAATACCTGTTGAAGGACTAATTGGTTTAGCTGTTAACATATCGAATGTTTTCTTTGAAAATACATCACCGCTAAATGACAACTGATTATTCATAATAGAAACATCCAGACCAATATTTTTGGTTTGTGTCGTTTCCCACTTAATATCAGATGATGCAAGTCCAGTTATAGCATATCCCAAATGGTTTACTGGCGTAACACCGAAAACATAGTTTAATGAATTATTATCAGAATTAACTTCAGGTATGTATTTATATGTACCAATAGCCTGATTACCAAGCACACCATAACTTAACCTTAGTTTAATTTCTGTAAACTTCGATTTTAGAGATTCCATAAATGGCTCGTTGATAATCCTCCAACCAATAGATGCCGACGGAAAATTTCCCCATTTATTACCATCTCCAAATTTTGAAGATCCATCGCTACGTACTGAGGCCATCAACAGATATCTATCAGCGTATGCATATGACACACGAGCTAACACAGATCTGAGTGCCCAACGGTCTAATTCACCAGATACATTATCATTCTCCATCCCGTTACTTGGTGATATAGATAAGTTACTCGGAAAATTTTCAACTGAGCCCTGCAGTAGATCATAAGTGTATTCCTCTTCGGTATATCCCCCTAAAATAGCAATATTATGATCTCCAAATTGCTTGTTATAATTGGCAGTTAACTCTAATATTGTATTCTCTATACTTAATCGCTCATCAGATAAAGAAGCTTTATCATTGTAGTCATAAGCACCCATTCGATAGGTTGGGACATAGCTATAAAATTGTTGTGTTTTTTTATTCAAGCCATAAAGAGCCTTAAGTTTAAGCGCTTTAATTGGATTATACTCACCATAAAATGATAAATTAAGATCAGAATAGGTATTTTCCGTATTTCTAAGATGATTGGTACCTACCGGGTTGGAAGCATCTGTCATACCCATACCTTGAATAGCTCCGCCATACCCACCTTCCATGGTTTCGTCATACACAGACACTAAAGGTTGGATATTGGTAGCTTGAAACATACCTGGGAAACCAGATTCTTCTTCTGGATGAACAGTCTTTGATGAGTAATTGACTGACTGACCAACTTTTATCTTGCTATTAATATCCATATCGGAATTTAGGCGAACACCATATTGTTTTGCATCGGTACCAACCATTACTCCTTTATTGGTTGAATTAAAAGCCGAGAAGCTTAAATTCATCCAGTCTGTTCCTCCGGAAAAACGAAGGTCATTTTTTTGAGTATAGCCAGATTCAAAATAAGCATCCTGCCAATCTGTATCGGCAAATTGAGATGGGTCACTTTCATAAGCTGTTACATAATCAGGATAATTAGAATTACCAGCATTATCGTGCGCCAATTTATTCATACGAATATAATCGGCCGAATTAAGAACTGATTTTGTTTTAGCCAGCCTTTCGAAACTATAAAAACTATTAAAGTCAATTCGAGGCTTTTTATTCGCGCCTCTTTTAGTGGTGATTAAAATTACTCCGGCAGCAGCTCTAGAACCATAGATAGCAGCTGCTGAGGCATCTTTCAATACATCAATACTTTTAATATCTGAAGAGTTAAGGGTTGAAATATCTCCCGGAACACCATCGATAATACATAAAGCAGAATTCTCACCTGTACCATACGATGTAAGTCCTCTAATCACAATTTCAGGGTTAGATCCAGGAGCACCATCTAATGTATTAACCGAAAGCCCTGCTACCATTCCCTCTAAGGCATCTTGCGCACCGGTAGCAGCAATCTTATCCATCTTTTCAACATCAACGGAGGCTACAGAGGCTGAAACATCAGATTTACGCTGTGTTCCATATCCAATAACCACCACTTCATCTAACTCAGACGTGTCTTCTAGTAATATAATCTTCACATTATTCTGACCTGTTATAGGTAGATTTTGTGTATTAAATCCAATAAAAGAGAAGACCAATGTTTCATTTTGTGAAACAAGCATGGTAAACTCACCGTTCGTGTCAGTGATCACTCCATTTAAGGTTCCTTCTATTATTATATTAACACCTGGAAGAGGAGCGTTCGTTTCATCAACAACGCTTCCTTTTAACTCATAAGATTGAGCATAAGTAATTAAAGAGAATACATTGATCAGTAAAAACATCAAGAGTCCTCTTGCTTTCATTTTTTTCATAAAATTTGTCATTAAGTTCATAGAAATGTTAATCAAACTTAACGCAAAAGGGATAGTAGTAACGATGAAAGACAAGGTTTACAACCTACATTTTCATAACAACAAAGAAAACTAATCCTACATTAAAATTAGCATTCCACTAATATTGTGATACATACATCTCCACCTATCCCTACATTTCAATTTCTCACCTAAACCTCCCACCTAATATATAGGAAGAACTACAAGTCATGATAAACGAAAATATCGGCATCTTTAGTTGTGACAAAATATCAAACGGGAATCCTACTTATTTGAAAATCATCAGAGGGTAATATTTATGCCTTAGAGTAAATAGGGTCGAATAAATAATACTTACTACACCTGTTTTAAATAATCACTTAATCCAGCATCAGAATCTAAACGCAATTGTTTACGCAGACGATATCTCGCCATATTAACCGTTTTTGCAGATGAATCAATTAACAAGGCAATTTCTTTTGATGACAGATCAATTCGTAGAAGTGATGCCAGAACAATCTGATTTTTCGTAAGATCTGGATGCAATACTCTTAATCTGGAAATGTATTCTGTACTAATATTATCAATGGCTGAAATCGTCTGATTAAGACTATTACTATTTTTGTGATACTGCGAAATGAAAAGCCCAATCTTCTTTAGTTCGTTCTTTATATTTGAAGGTGCGATATGAATTACCGTTTTAATTTGTTCCCTAATCTTATTCAAAACATCATTTCTACTCTTAATATGAAATGCCAAATTCGTTAATTCACGTTTGTTATTATTAAGCTCAGATCCTAATTGCTTTAATTCATTTCTTACATTATTATAACTTGCCTCAGCAATCAATTTATCTTTCTCATTAATTAACTGTTGTGCGATCAAATTTTTCTTATTTCGGTAGCGTATAACATAAACAAATACAACCAAAATTAAACAGACTGCCCCTGAAAGAATAAATACGACCAATTTTTGTTGTTTTTCAATGAGTAGTGTTTGTTCTTTTAATTTCAGCTCTCTCTTTTGAGTAAATATTTTTCTTTCTGCCAGCATCATTTCTACGTCAGCTAATCGACGTATAGAAGGCATTGTCTTCTTCAGTTCGTTGTAGTCACATAAACTATTATATGCCTCTTTATAATTGTGCATATCAATATACAATCTACGTCGATACTCATAATTATCCAGCAGTAATTCGGAGGTATGAACAATATTAATGTATTCCAATGCAACATCAAGTAACATTAAGGCTTCATCAAAATTTTTCAGATAAATATACTGAGACGCCAAATTATTATAGTTTTCGCCAAGACTCCATAAATTATAAGCTGCTTTATTAATCTCGATGGCCCGATTAATATTCACAATATTTTCTTGGTAATCATCAGACACAAGCGTCAGGTTATTTAATTCCTTTGCAAGACCTGTTAACAGTTGTAACTCGTCATATATTTTTAATGCTTTACTAAAATAACTGGCTGCTCTATTCTTTTCATTGTTACCCATGAATATTAAACCAATACAATTATAAGATTCTGCCAATCCTATAGAATCGGACTTCGATTGATAAATCACTTGAGCTTCGTTAGCATATTTTAAAGCTTTGTCCTTTTCAAAGTAATTTCGATAAATCAAAGCCTTCTCAATGCATGTTTGAGCACGCAAAACAGAATTCGTATCAGGACACATATCATAAGCCTCGCAAGTTGCTTCAAATGCTAAATCAAAGAAACTCTGCTTTCTATAAACATTCGAAAGCATAATTTTAGCATTAACCACCGCCTCAATATTATTAACTGACGTTGCCAAGCCCAATGCCGTTCGACCGAAATACAAAGCTTTATCTGGATTATTATGCATATTACTCTCCACAAGCTTAGTAAGTGAATCATATTTTTTATCAAATTGTGCTAAATCTGCAACTTCCTGTGTGCTAGGATATGAATAAAATAGAATGACGAAAGTTATTATTAGCATGAGTTGACAATTTGCTTTTAATGGATAAAGTACAAAGTAAAACTAATTTTTTTTTTGCATGTATTCATTACTAATACAATGGTATAATTGCTATTTGTGTTAGATATTAAAAAAGGCCATCGCTCCACTACAGAACGACAGCCTTTTAGCAGCTATTTGCAATCTTAACTATTTCTTTTCTGGCAGAGGAAACACGTTCTCTTTTTCATCAAGAATACTCTGAAAGTGCATTTTTATTTTTTCCTCTTCGGCACTCAGGTCTTCTAATCTTGATTTCTCATTGGGATCATCCACAATATTATAAAAACGACCAGAACGGTATAACTTATAATTTTCATTCATCACCCATCTTTTCGGAATGCCTTTGTAATTTTTATTACCACCAAAGCGCCCTGGATATTCAATTACAAGTTCATCCTGAATAGCTCCTTTTTTACCTTGAAGCAAATGCACAAAACTCTTCCCATCAGTTACATATTGATCCTCATCAATACGGGCAGCATCGCAAAGCGTTGGCAAAATATCAGCAAAACTAACCAATTCGTCAGCCACATTCCCAATTGCCTCACCTTTCCAGCTGGCCACCATAGGAACATGGATACCTGTATTTTTCGTTTTGCCTTTTCCGCCTCTTACCACACCAGAAGTTGTTTCTGAATAAACGGATTGGTGTGTGCCATTATCAGCGGTGAAAATAAAGATGGTATTCTCCCAAACACCTTTCTCTTTTAGCTTATCAACAACTTTCTGAACCATCTTATCAGTGTAAGCCATCATATCGGCAAAATAAGTGGTGTCATTCTCGTATCGTCTTGATTTATCGGCCCATTCGGGAGAATCAGGAGTAGGAACAAAGGGGTCGTGTACCAACAACATCGGATAATAAACAAAGAATGGCTCATCCGCTTTTCTATCTATAAAATCTAATACGAAATCATTAACAACATCGGGTCCATAAGTGTCTTCATCGCGTGGAAGATCCACTCCATTCTGTGTTATTAATGGATTAGCAAAACGCTCTCCTGCTTTTTTATTGTGTATCATTTGCCACAAGCAATATTCATCAAAGCCAAAATGGTGAGGACGATCAAGATCCTGGTTGCCTTCCACTTTTTCAGACACTCCATTCAACTGCCACTTACCGGAAATACAGGTAGCATACCCGGCATTCTTAAACAAGTTGCCAAATGTTTTTTGATTCACATCCAAGTATCCAAAGCAGGCATAGTTACGATAATTGCCTTGTCCGGTCATAATCTTCACTCGTGAAGGCGTACACAAAGGTTGGGCTATACAGTTTGTGAATCGGACTCCATTTGAGGCAAGCTGATCTATATTTGGTGTACTGTACTCGGTACTTCCATTACACCCCAGGCACTCGTACCCCATGTCATCAGCCATTATTAAAACGACATTAGGTTGTCTTGCTGAGGCTTTTTCTTTATTGGTTTTACTCTCAACTTCGATTCCTGTTTTTGCAAAAATCCCATTGACAGTAAGCAAAAGGATAATTAATGTGGCAATATTCTTCATAATTTGAGATTTAATTTTTCTTCTCCTTTGATTTAAGTTTACTCATCCCGGTTTTCCCAACTAAAGGATGTTGCTCCATCCAGCTTTGGCACAAAAGTTTTAATTTTTCAAATACCTCTGTATTCAACTCCGCCAGGTTAGTTAATTCTGTAGGATCATCTTTAATATTGTACAGCTCCCACTTTGATTTATTGACTTGGATCAGTTTCCAGTCGCCTTTTCTGAACATTCTAAATTGCTGATGTCCGGAGACATAAAACGCTGGCTCTTCTCGCTTATTACCTCTTAAAACAGGCAGTAAC
>Ga0209475_10003638_pt1 | contig 14005 bp, 14 predicted proteins | sample tdDd471_FD_187128 | JGI IMG/M metagenome (GOLD analysis project Ga0209475, IMG submission 187128) | Marine sediment microbial communities from the Atlantic coast under amendment with organic carbon and nitrate - tdDd47.1 (SPAdes)... | ecosystem: Environmental > Aquatic > Marine > Coastal >... | reverse complement strand
CGGGCCGGCGGCGGCCCCTGCGAGGCGCGCGGCGCCGGCGCGGGCTTGGCCCGGACCGTCGCCGCCGGCGCCGACGCCACCGGCGGCGCCTGAGAGGCGCGCTCGACCGCCACGCGAACGGCCGGCAAGCGCAGGAGCTGGCCGGGGTGCAACAGATAGGGCGCGCGCAGATCGTTGGCCCGCGCCAGGCTCGCCATATCGACCCCGTTGGCGCGGGAAATGCCGTACAGCGTTTCGCCGGCGGCGACCCGGTGGGTCCGCCCGCGCGGCAGGCGCAGGCGCTGGCCGACCCGCAAATCGTAGGGCGGGCGCAGGCCGTTCGCCTCGATCAGATCGCGCAGCGCGACATTTCGGGTTCGGGCGATCCGGTACAATGTATCGCCCCGAACGACGGTGACGGTTCCCGCCGGCGGTGCCTCCGGCGCGCGCTCGATCGCGCGCGCGCGCGCCGTCGCGGTCGGCGTCGCCGCGCCCGGTCCGCCCCCCTTCAGGACGACAGGCGCCGGCCCGCCGGCCCGCTCGCAGCCGGCCAGCGTGAATAGAAGCGTCGCCGCCAGCAAGGCGCACCGGCCATGTCGGATGGCGGCGACAGGGGCGGCAACTCGGCGCATGGGCGAATCCTAGCCTAATCTCGGCGCCGTTGGAATCGGGCCCGCGCCGCCTCAATCGCCGGCCGCGGCCCTCGGCGCCGGCGGGCGGCCCGGCAGCAGCGGCACGAACCGCACGGAAAAGAGCTCCTCGCTGACATAGCCGTCTTCCTTGCGGCGGACCCGCATCAGGGTCTGATCGCGCCCATCCCTGCCGACGGGCAGGACCAGCAGCCCGTCGGGAGTCAGTTGCGCGACCAGGGCCGCCGGAATCTCGGCGGCCGCGGCGGTGACCAGGATACGGTCGAAGGGCGCCTGTTCGGGCCAACCCGCCGCCCCGTCGCCCCGGCGGGTGACGATCCGGTGCAGCCCCAGCTTGGCGAACCGTTCCTCCGCCGCGCGCAGCAGGTCGGCATGGCGCTCAACCGTGTACAGCCGCCGGCACAGCGGGGCCAGGACCGCCGCTTGATAGCCGGACCCGGTGCCGATCTCGAGAACCGTGTGGCCCGTCTCCACCTCCAGGGCCTCGGTCATGGCGGCGACGACATGGGGCTGACTGATGGTCTGGCCGCAATCGATGGGCAGCGCCCGGTCCTCGTAGGCCTGGTCCTCGAAGCCGCCGGCGACGAACAGCTCGCGCGGCACCTTTTCCATGGCCGACAGGACGCCGGTGTCGCGGATACCCGCCTCGCGCAGGCGCATGAGAAGCCGGATTTTCCGCGCTTCGTCGGTCACTCCACCGCCTCGCGCAGGCCGGCGACGCTGTCGTGATGGGTCAGGTCCAGATAGAGCGGCGTGACCGAGATGGCGCCGGCATGGATCGCCGCCAGATCGGTGCCCGGATCTTCGGTCTCGGCCTCGCGGGCGATGCCGATCCAATAATAGGGCACGCCGCGCGGGTCCTTGCGCTCCATCAGCAGGGGCTTGCCGCCCAGCCGGCGGCGGCCCTGGCGGACGACCTTGGCCCCGGCGACCGACCCCACCACCTTGTCCGGGATATTGACGTTCATCAGCACGTTCTTGGGCCAGCGGACCGCGGTCAGGCGACGGATCAGATCCGGCAGATAATGCTCGCCGGTCGCCCATTTCGGCGGATGGTCGGGGGTGAAATATTGGCTGATGGCGATCGAGGGCACGTCCAGCAGCGTGCCTTCCATCGCCGCCGCCACGGTCCCCGAATAGGTGATGTCCTCGCCCAGATTGCCGCCCCGGTTGATCCCCGACAGCAACAGGTCCGGCGGGCGGTCCTTCAGCAGATGGGTGACCGCCAGCAGCACCGCGTCGGTGGGCGTGCCGTCGACCGAGAAGCGCCGGTCGTCATGGCGGCGGATACGCAGGGGCGAGCGCAGGGTCAGGGAATGGCTGGCGGCGCTTTGTTCGGTCGCCGGGGCGACGGTCCAGACATCGTCGCTCAGGGTTCGGGCGACGGCTTCCAGATGGCGCAGGCCGGTGGCGTTGATCCCGTCGTCGTTGGAGATCAGGATCCGCGCGTTGGCGAGGTCGAGGGGCGGCTCAAACATCGGCGCTCAGCACCTCCAGCCCGCCCATATAGGGGACCAGCGCGTCGGGCAGGCGGATCGAGCCGTCGGCGTTCTGGCCGTTCTCCAGCACCGCGATCAGGGCCCGGCCGACCGCCAGCCCCGACCCGTTCAGGGTATGGGGGAAGCGGGTGCCCTTGCCTTCCGCCGGGCGGTAGCGGGCCTTCATCCGCCGGGCCTGGAAATCGCCGCAGACCGAGCAGGAGGAAATCTCGCGGTAGCGATCCTGGCCCGGCAGCCAGACCTCGATATCGTAGGTCTTGCGGGCCGAGAAGCCGAGATCGCCGGTGCAGAGCGACATCACCCGATAGGGCAGCGCCAGGCGCTTCAGGACTTCCTCGGCGCAGGCGGTCATGCGTTCATGCTCGGCCGCCGCCTCGTCGGGCGCGACGATGCCGACCAGCTCGACCTTGTCGAACTGATGCTGGCGGATCATCCCGCGCGTGTCCTTGCCCGCCGCGCCGGCCTCGGCCCGGAAGCAGGGCGTCAGGGCGGTGAAGCGGAGCGGCAGCTCGGCTTCGTCGCGGATCTCGTCGGCGACCAGGTTGGTCAGCGGCACCTCGGCGGTCGGGATCATCCACAGATCCTCGCCGGTGCGGAACAGATCGTCGCCGAATTTGGGAAGCTGGCCGGTGCCGAACAGGGCCGGCGCCCGGACCAGGACCGGCGGCGCCACCTCGCGATAGCCGAACTCGGTGGTATGCAAGTCCAGCATGAAGGCGCCGAGCGCCCGGCTCAGCCGCGCCAGGCCGCCCGACAGGACCGCGAACCGGGCGCCCGACAGGCGCGCGGCGCGTTCGAAATCCATCATGCCCAGCCCCTCGCCCAAGGCCACATGGTCGCGGGGCGCGAACTCGAAAGCCGGCGGCGTCCCCACCCGGCGCAGCTCGACATTGTCGGCCTCGTCGGCGCCGTCGGGCGTGTCGTCGGCGGGCAGGTTCGGCAGGCCCGACAGAAGCGCGTCCAGCGCCTCGCCATAGCGCCTGGCCTCCGCCTCCGCCTCGGCCTCGGCCGCCTTGTCGGCGGCGACCTGGGCGATCAGCGCCTCGGCGTCCTCGCCCTTGGCCTTGGCGGCGCCGATCTCCTTGCTGGCCTTGTTGCGGCGGGTCTGGATCTCCTGGGCGCGGGCGGTGGCGGCGCGGCGGCGCTCGTCCAGCGCCAGCACCTCGCCGGCATGGGCTTCCAGCCCGCGCCGGGCGAGACCCGCGTCGAAGGCGTCCGGGTCGTCGCGGATCCATTTGATGTCGAACATGAAATCGGCCCCTTTTTCTGGCGCCGGTTATAGGTTGGGCGCGCGCGGGCGTCCACCGCCTCAGTCGGACTTGCCGTCGTCGGCTTCCGCGTCACGGGCGGCGCGCTTGCGCTCGACCCCCTGCGCCAGAAGGATGGATATCTCGTAGAGCAGGATGATCGGCAGGGCGAGGCCGATCTGGGTGATCACGTCGGGCGGGGTCAGGATCGCGGCGGCGATGAAGACGATGACCAAGGCGTATTTGCGTTTCCGCCGCAGCCCGTCGGCCGACACGATCCCGACCCGCGCCAACAGGGTCAGCAGGACCGGAAGCTGAAAGGCGAGGCCGAAAGCGAAGATCAGCTTCATCACCAGCGACAGATACTGGTCGATCTTGGCTTCCAGCTGGATCGGCAAATCGCCGGCGACGCCCGCCGTCTCGAAGCTGAGGAAGAAGCTCCAGGCCAGCGGGAAGATGAAGTAATAGACCAGCGCCGCGCCGGCCAGGAACAGGATCGGGGTGGCGATCAGGAACGGCAGGAAGGCCCGCTTCTCGTTCCGGTACAGGCCCGGCGCCACGAACATCCAGACCTGGCCGGCGACCAGCGGAAAGGCAACCAGAAGCGCCGCGAACAGCGCCACCTTGATGTAGGTGAAGAAAGCTTCGGCCAGGCCGGTGAAAATCAGCCGGCGGCCGGTCTCGCCCTCGAAGATCTCGGCCAGGGGGCGCACCAGGAAGGCGAACAGGTCCTCGGCGAAGAGGTAACAGACGAGGAAGGCCAGCAGATACGCGCCCACCGCGTACATCAGCCGGTTGCGCAGCTCCACCAGATGCTCCAGCAGCGGCATCTGGTGCGGATCGGCGCCCGCCTCTCGCTCCGGTTCGGTCGCGGCCATGGATCAGGCCGGCGGCCGGCGGGGCGGCGCGTCCGCCCCGGTTTGCGGCGCCTCGGCGTCGTCCTGGTGGGCCGGGCGGTCAGGCGGCGCTTGCGACCCTTTCGGGGCCGACCGGCCGGATTCCTCCGACATGTCCAGGGCCCCGGCGACCTCGCCGGTGGGGTCGATCCGGTTCTCGATCTCGCGCTGCACGTCCAGGTTTCCGGCCGATTCGATCTGGCGCTTCACCTCGTCCAGCTCGGTCTCGCGGGCGATGTCGTCCAGCCCGCGCTTGAACTCGCCGGCCAGCGCCCGCGCCCGGCCAACCCATTGACCGAGGGTCTTCAGGGCCACCGGCAGTTCCTTGGGGCCGAGGATGATCAGGGCCAGAACGGCGATGACCGCCATTTCCGTCCAAGCGACGTCAAGCATTCTTTGCACCCTGGGAATTCGCGCCCCGGGACTTTGCGCCCCGGAACGTCACGTCCTGGGGCGACCGGGTCCCCGTCGCGCGGGGGCCAGGCATCGGGGATACCGACGTCACGGGCCGTCCGCCGCGCGCCTAGCTCTTGGCGGCGCTGTCCTTTTCGTCGCCGGCGGCGTCCGACTTCGTGACCTGCGGCTTGTCGGCGGACTCGTCCTCGCCCTCCTTCAGGCCCGACTTGAAGTTGCGCACGCCCTTGGCCACGTCGCCCATCACCCGCGGCAGCTTTCCGGCCCCGAAGATGATGAGCACGACCACGAGGATCAGGACGACCTGCCAGATGCCGATTCCCATTCGCCAAACTCCATCACTACGCCCGGCACGGGGCGCGCCCGGCGATCGGCGGATAATGGCAGAAAGCCCCGGGCGCCGCAACGCCGCCCGGGCGCCGCAACGCCGCCCGGGCGCCGGCTAGGACGCTGTTTCGCGCGGAAAGACGAAGGCGCGGCCGTCCTCCAGCCACAGCCGAACCCGGTCGCGTCCGGCGAGGTCGAAGCTGGGGCGAATCTGGGAATGGACATGGTGGCGCGCGCCGGCGACATCCTCGACCGTCAGATGGACCAGATAGCTGCGGCCCAGATAGCGGCTCTCGACGACGTCGGCCGCCAGGGCGCCGGGCGGCGCGTCATTCGCCTCCTCGGGCGCCAGCCGCAGGGCCTCGGGCCGGATCAGCACATCGACCGCCGACCCGGTGGCGAAGCCCGACGCCGCGACCGGGCCGAAGACCGTCGCGACGGCGCCGTCCCGGACCGTGCCGGCGAACCGGTTGACGTAGCCGAACAGGCTGGCGACGAAGTCCTCGACCGGCCGGTTGTACAGGTCCTCGGGGGGGCCCGCCTGGACGATCCGGCCGGCCTTCATGACCGCGATCCGGTCCGCCATATACATGGCCTCGGCCGGGTCGTGGGTGACCATCACCGTCGCCACGCCGCTTTCGCGCAGCATGTGCAGCGTCTCGTCGCGGAGCTGCATGCGCAGCTGGGTGTCCAGCCCCGAGAAGGGCTCGTCCAGCAGCAGGATATGGGGGCGCGGCGCCAGCGCCCGGGCCAGGCCGACCCGCTGCTGCTGGCCGCCGGACAGGTGATGGGGATAGCGGGCCGCGAAGGCGGCCATCCCGACCCGTTCCAACGCCTCCATGGCGCGGGTGCGGCGCGGCCCCGGCGCCAGCCCCACCAGCCCGAAGGCGACGTTGCCCAGCACGTCCAGATGCGGGAACAGGGCATAGTCCTGGAACACCATGCCCACCCCGCGCCGCTCGGGCGGCACGTCGACCCCGTCGCCGGCGACGACCCGCCCGTCGATCCGCACGCTTCCCGCCTGCAAGGGCTCGACCCCGGCGGCGATGCGCAACAGCGTCGTCTTGCCGCAGCCGCTGGGCCCGACCAGGCAGACGAGTTCGTCGCGGGCGACCGTCAGGTCGATGCCGCTCAGGACCGGCACGCCGTCATAGGCATGGGCGACCCCTTCGATCTGCAATGTCGACATGAAGCCTACCTAAAGCCGACCGGCGGGCGGCTCAATCTCTTTCCGGATCGGGCGCCGTGGGATCGTCGTCCGGAAGACCGGCGAGGACTTCGTCTTCCTCCTCCGTCTCCGCCGCCTCGACGGCCTGCTCGATGCTCTCGGGCAGCAGCGAGCCCTGCGCGCTCTCGCCGCTGGCGTAGGTGGCCGGGCGCCGATCGAGCAGGCCGGCGGCCTTCAGCTCGTCGACCCCCGGCAGGTCGGTCAGACCCTCCAGGCCGAAATGCTGGAGGAAGCCCTCGGTCGTGACCCAGGTCACCGGGCGTCCCGGGGTCCGCCGCCGGCCCTTGGGCCGGACCCAGCCGGCCTCGAACAGAATGTCCAAGGTGCCCTTGCCCAGGCCGACGCCCCGGATCTCCTCGATCTCGGCCCGGGTCACCGGCTGGTGATAAGCGATGATCGCCAGGGTCTCGACCGCGGCGCGGGACAGGCGGCGTTGCACATCGGCCTCGACCCGCAGGAACTCGGCCAGGTCCGGCGCCGTGCGGAAGAACCATTTGCCGTCGGCGCGGGTCAGGGTGACGCCCCGATTGGCATAGGCCTGGCGCAACTCCTCCAGAACGGCGGCGACGTCGGTGCCGTCGGGCAGCCGGGTGGCCAGGCTCGCCTCGTCCAGGGGCGCGCCGGCGGCGAACAGGATCGCCTCGACGATTCGCGCCGGGTTGGGATCGTCGAGGGCAAGTCGGTCGGGGCTGGGGCCGTCGCTCATGAATCGTCACCGGATTTGCGAAGATAGATGGGGCCGAACGTGCCGGCCTGGCGAATGCGCAGCTTGCCCTCGCGGGCGAGCTCCAGGCTGGCGCCGAAGGTCGAGGCGAGGGCCGAGCGCCGCAGGGTCTCGTCCTCGCCCAGATCGTCGGGAAGGAAGGCGGTCAGGGTCGCCCAGTCGGGGAAGGTGCCGAGGCTGGCGGTCAGCCGACGGATCGCCTCGTCCACCGAATAGAGCCGGGTGGGCTCGATCTCCATGGTCTGGCTTTCCGTGCGGCGGCGGATATCGCCATAGGCCCGCAGGAGCTCGCGCAGCTCGATCCCATAGACGGGATTGAGGACGCGCTCGATCCCCTCGGGCGCGCCGCGAACGAACATTTCCCGGCCCAGGCGCGGCAGCTCCATCAGCTTGGCGCCCGCCGCGCGCATCGCCTCCAGCCGGCGAAGCTGAAACTGCAGGGCGGCGGCGAGTTCCTCGCCGCTGGGCTCCTCGTCCTCGGGCTCGTCGGGCAGCAGCAGGCGCGATTTCAGATAGGCGAGCCAGGCCGCCATGACCAGATAGTCGGCCGCGACCTCGAGCTCGATCCGCCGCGCCTCGGCGATATAGGCGAGATACTGGTCGGCGAGTTGAAGGATCGAGATGCGGGCGAGATCGACCTTCTGGTCGCGGGCCAGCGCCAGCAGCATGTCGATGGGCCCCTCGAACCCCTCCAGATCGACGACCAGCGGCGCGCCGCCCGTCTCGGGGAGGTCACGCACCGGTTCGCTCTCGAAAGGATCGTCCTTCGCCATTCCGCCTCGCGCGCCGTCCTTGCCGTCCTAAAGCCCTAAAGGCTTCCGGTCAGGGCGCCGATGATGCGCAACAGAAACTCCACCGGCCCGCCCACCAGCCAGGCGAAGAGATTGAGGTCGATGCCGATGCTCCGCCCCAGCCAGGGCAAGAGGAACAGCATGGCAAGGATTATAAACAAACCCCAGCGCTCGAGTCTCGCCAACGGCAGGGCCAGCGACCGGGGCAGCAGCCCGACCGCCACCCGCCCGCCGTCCAGCGGCGGGATCGGCAGCATGTTGAACACCGCCAGCACCAGATTGATCAGCACCGCGTTGGCCAGGTTCAGCGCCACCCACTCGGCCAGGAAGTCGGGCAGCCAGGCGGCGACCCGGAACAGGAAGGCGCACAGCACCGCCAGGACGATATTCACCGCCGGGCCGGCGAGCGCCACCCGCACCATGTCGCGGCGCGGATGGCGCAAGCGGGAGAAATCGACCGGCACCGGCTTGGCGAAGCCGAACACGAACCGCCCGCCCGAGCCGAGCAGAAGCAGCGCCGGCAGGAGCACGGTTCCGAAGGGGTCGATATGCTTGAGCGGGTTGAAGGTCACCCGGCCGAGCCGCTTGGCGGTGTCGTCGCCATGACGCCAAGCGACATAGCCGTGGGCCGCCTCGTGAAAGGTAATGGCGATCATGACCGGCAGGATCCAGACCGACGCGGTGAAGAGGATCTGGGCGATGTCCATGTCAGGCGTCCGCCCCCGCCAGCAACGCGCCCAGCCGCGCCTCGGCGGCCGCGGCGTCGAAGGGTTCGGGCGCATGCACCGTCTGGGCCGCCCGCGCGAGCCGTGCCGCGCCGGCCGCGTCGATCCGGCGGGCGGCGTCGGCGATCTCGGCCATCGCGCCCAAATCGCCCGAGCAATGCAGCGCCACGTCGCAGCCGGCGGCGAGGGCCGCCCGGGCCCGGACGCCGGGCGTGCCGCTGAGCGCCGCCATGGCGAGGTCGTCGGAGACCAGCACCCCGTCGAAGCCGATCGTCCCCCGCACCACCGAGGCGATCGCCGTCGCCGAGACGGTGACCGGCGCCGCCGGATCGATCGCCGGATACAGGACATGGGCGGTCATCGCCCAGGGCATGTCCGCCAGGGCCCGGAAGGGCGCGAAGTCGGTCGCGGCGAGCGCGTCCAGGGGGGTGTCGACCGTCGGCAGCGCCCGATGGGAATCGGCCCGCGCCCGGCCATGGCCCGGCACATGCTTGACGACCGGCAACACGCCGCCGGCCAGCAGCCCGTCGCAGAAGGCGCGGCCGAGCCGGGACACGGTCGCGGCGTCGGCGGCGAAGGCCCGGTCGCCGATCACGTCATGGGCGCCCGGCACCGGCAGGTCCAGCACCGGCGCGCAATCGACGGTGATGCCCAAATCGAACAGGTCGCGGGCGATCAGCCGGGCGCCGAGCCACGCGGCCTCCGCCGCGATGTCCTCGCCGCGGTCCATCAAGGCGCCGTAGCGCGCCGCCGCCGGCCGCGCCGGCCAGTGGGGTGGGCCGAGACGGGCGACCCGCCCGCCTTCCTGATCGATCAGGACCGGCGCGTCGGCGCGCCCGACCGTCTCCCGCAGATCCGCGACCAGGGCGCGGACCTGCGCCGGGGATTCGCAATTGCGGGCGAACAGGATGAAGCCCAGCGGATCGGCGGACCGGAAAAAATCGCGCTCGGCGGCGGCCAGCGCCGGCCCCGCGAGGCCGAAGACGACGGCCAGCGGCGGCGCGCTCACCGGGCGGCCCCCGTCAAGCGCACCTCCCATCCCCGCCGCGCCATCCAGCGGCGCACGACCACCGCGCCGGCGACGCCGAGGAAGCTGCCCATGACCGCGTCGCCCAGGAAATGGGCGCCGGTCAGCACCCGGCTGGCGGCGATCAGCAGCGCGAAGGCCAGGAAGGGCCAACGCAGGCGCGGGAAGATGAAACCGAGGGATAGCATCGCCGCGAAGATGATCTGGGAATGGCCCGAGGGGAAGGTCACGTCGCCCATGTCGAAGGTAAAGGGGTGGAAGGCGTAGACCCCCTCGTTGAACAGGAATTTCGGCCGCAACCGCCCGATCAGGACCTTGAAGGTCGGCACCAGAATTCCCGACAGCGCCATGGCGGCGAGGAAATAGGCGCTGCTGACCGCGACCCGCCGCCAGGCGGCCGCCGTCTCCGCGAACAGGGCCAGCCGCGCGACAGCCCAGGACAGGATCAGGATCAAGGCGCCGCCGGCGAACCAGCCATTGCCCTTGCCGATATCGGTGATGTCCTGGAAAAACCGGTACAAGCCGCGCGGCAGGTCATGCTTGACGTAGAGGGCGACCGGCCGGTCGAGCCACAGGATGCAGGCCAGCGAGACCGCCAGCGCGACGCCGAATCCGACCCATAGCGGCACCGGGAACAGGGGCGCCCGAACGGCCGGCGAATTTGGGCCCGGCGGCGATCCGGGCGAATCGGGCGAACCGGGCGAACCGGGCGGCGTGGCGGGCGAAGCGGTCGGGGTCATGGCGACGGGTCGGGGTTCCAGGCGGGCAAGGAATCTGGCATCTGTGGGCCCCTTCTACCAGATCGCGGCGCCGGGAACACGCGCGCCGCGCCACCGGCGGCGGGGTCGATTGCCGGCCCGACCGGCGCCCTCTATCATCCGCGCGCGTCATCCCCGGCTTTCGGAGTCCCCGTGAACGATCCCACCCGCCCCCCCGCGCCCTTCGCCTGGCCCGCCACGCCTACCGCGCTGGTCCTCGCGACCATCGGCGTCGGCGTCGCGCTGCGGCTGGCGCTGGGCGCCGCGATGGGGCTGGGGGTGGACGAAGCCTATACCGTCGCCAGCACCCGGAATTGGATGCTGAGCTATTTCGACCATCCGCCCCTGCATGTCTGGATGCTGTCGGCGGTCCGCGACCTGACCGGGTCCGACCATCGTCTGGTGCTGCGCCTGCCCTTCATCGCGATGTTCGCCGGCACGACCTGGATGATGTTCCGCCTGGGCGCGAAGCTTTTCGGCGACTGGGCCGGGGCCTGGGCGGCGCTGGCCCTGAACCTGGCGCCGGTCCTGACGCTCAGCGCCGGCGGATGGATCGTGCCCGACGGGCCGCTGATGTTCTTCCTGCTGGCCACGACCCTGTGCCTGAGCGAAGCCCTGTTCGGCGCCGGCCGGGCGCGGCCGACCCTGTGGTGGACGCTGGCCGGCGCCTGTTTGGGGCTTGCCTTCCTCAGCAAGTATCACGCCGCCCTGTTCGCCCTCGGCGTCCTCGCCTATCTGGTCGCGACGCCGGGCCGGCGGGCGCCGCTGGGCCGCCCCGGCCCATGGCTGGGGGCCGGGATCGCGCTTCTCCTGTTCGCGCCGGTCCTGATCTGGAACGCGGAAAACGACTGGGTCTCGTTCCTGTTCCAGGGCGGGCGCGGCACCGCAGGCGACGGGCTGCGGCCCGACCGGGTCCTGACCAGCCTGCTCGGCCAGGCGGTCTGGCTGTTGCCCTGGATCTGGGCGCCGCTGGTCTGGCGGCTCTATCGCGGCCTGCGCAACGGCCCCGGCGGCGGCCCGGCGGCCGAGAGAGCCTGGTTCCTGTGCTGGCTGGGGCTGCCGATCATCGCCGTCTTCACCATCATCCCGCTCTGGGGCGGGCGCGGCCTGCCCCATTGGCAGATGCCCGGCTATTTGCTGCTGTTTCCCTTGCTGGGCGCCTGGGTCGAGGCCTGGCGCGGCCGGCAACCGGCGCGCGCGCGCAAGGCGGTGCGGGGCGCCGTCGCCGCGACCCTCACCCTTGTCCTCCTGCTGGGCAGCCACGCGGCGACCGGCTGGGGCCGGGCGGTCGCCCCGGACCTGCTGCGCAAGGGCGATCCGTCGCTGGAAGCGCTGGACTGGGGCGATCTGCGCCGGGCGCTGGCGGCGCGCGACCTGCTGGGCGAGCCTGGCCTGTTCGCGGTCGCCGTCCATTGGATCGAGGCCGGCAAGATCGGCGCCGCCATCGGCGACCGTTTGCCGCTGCTGGTGTTGAGCGGTGATCCGCGCAACTTCGCCTTCCAGCACGACCCGGCCGACTTCGCCGGGCGCGACGCGCTCATCGTCGGCGGCTGGAAGTCGCGGCCGGACACGGTGGCGGCCCTGGCACCCTATTTCGAGGCCATCGAGCCCCTGGCGCCGGTGGCGCTGACCCGGGGCGGGCGCCGGGAGATGGAGGTGCTTCTCTATCGGGGACGGCGCTTCACCGGCGCCTATCCCCTGCCCTTCCCGGACCGAACGCCGGCAGGCGACTAGGCCTTAGGGTCGCACCACCAGGCAGGGTTGCTTGCGGGCCTTGAGCGCGTCGCACAGGCGGTTGGCGGCGGCGGCGTCGGCCAGCCCGCCGGCCCGCACCCGATACCAGACCCCCTTCGCCCCCAGATCGACGCGGGCGATATCGGGGCCGAGATTGCCCAGCAAGCCGGCATGCTGGCGCTTTATCCGTTCCCAGGCGGTGTTCGCCGCCTTCCGATCGCGCAGGGAGGCGAGTTGGACGAGGTATCCGCCCGAAGCGGTGGCGGGGGCGGGCGCCGTCGGAGCGGACGTTTTCGGGGCCGGCGGCGCCGGCGGCTTGGCGGCGACCGTCGGCGCCTCGGCCTTGGGAACTGCCGTCTTCGGCGGCACCGCGGGCGCTTTCGCTTCGCTGGCGGCCGGCGCCGGCTTCGGCGGCTCGGGGATCTTCGCCTCGGCCGCGGGCGCGTCGGTTGTCCGTGGCGGCGCCGCCGGCGGCGGCGCGATGCGCCGGGGCAAGGGCACCTCCGGCGGCGGCAACAGGCGCTCGACCTTTCCTTCCGCCTCGTCGGGCGCGATCCGGCTGTAGACGGTCTTGTCGCGATGCGGCACGGCCATCCCGCCCGGCTTCTCCGGGCGCACCTTGACCGGGCCGCCTTCGGCGACGATCAGCGGCGCGATCCCCTCGGACCCGACCCGCTTCCCTTCGCTGTAGGCGTACCAGACGATGGCCGCGAAGGCGACGAGGGCGACGCCGCTCAACCCCGCCGCGACCAGCCGCCGCTGGCCGGGACGCACCCGCTCCGGGTGATAGATTTCCTGAGGTCCGTCGCCGCCCGGTTCGTCGCGCGCCATGGTCACATTTCCTCTCTCGGCTGGACACCGATCACCGCCAGGCCCGCGGCCGTGGCGACGGCGACCCCCTTGACCAGCGCCAGCCGCGCCAGGGTCAGGGAGGCGTCGTCGGGATGGATGAAACGCAGCCGCGCTTCCTCCTTGCCCTTGGTCCACAGCCCGTGGAACGTCGCCGCGAGCTCTTGCAGATAGAACGCGATCCGGTGCGGCTCGTGCGCCTGGGCCGCCGCCTCGACCAGGCGCGGCCAAGCCGCGATCTTCTTGATCAAAGCAAGCTCCGCCGGGTCGGTCAAGCGCGTCAGATCGGCGCCGGCCAACGCTGCGCCGTCCAGGTCGGCGTCGGGAAATTCCTCGGCCGCGTGGCGCAGGACCGACGACGCCCGCGCATGGGCGTACTGGACGTAGAAGACCGGATTGTCGCGCGATTGCTCGACCACCTTGGCGAGGTCGAAATCGAGGGCGGCGTCGTTCTTGCGGGTCAGCATGATGAAACGGACCACGTCCTTGCCCACCCGGTCGGTGACCTCGCGCAGGGTGACGAAGGTGCCGGCCCGCTTGGACATGCGCACCGGCTGGCCCCCGTCCAGCAGATTGACGAGCTGGCAGAGCTTGACGTCCAGCGCCGCGTCGCCGCCCGACAGCGCCTGGACGGCCGCCTGCATGCGCTTGACATAGCCGCCATGGTCAGCGCCCCAGACGTCGATCAGGTCGCGGTAGCCGCGCGCGATCTTGTCGCGGTGATAGGCGATGTCGCCGGCGAAATAGGTCCAGCTTCCGTCCGACTTCTTCAGCGGCCGGTCCACGTCGTCGCCATAGTCGGTGGAGCGGAACAGGGTTTGCGGGCGCGGCTCCCAATCCTCGACCGGCTTGCCCTTCGGCGGCTCCAGGACGCCGGTATAGATCAGCCCGGCCGCGTCCAGCTCCGCGACCGCCCTGTCGATCGCGCCGTCATCGGCCAGGGCGCGCTCCGAGGTGAACAGGTCGTGGGCGATGCCCAGCGCCGCCAGATCGGCGCGGATCAGGTCGAGCATCGCCGCGACCGCGAAGGCGCGCAGCGGCGCCAGCCAGTCGGCCTCGGCCGCGTCCCGCCATGTGTCGCCGTCGCGCGCCGCCAGCGCCCGGCCAACCGGCACGAGATAGTCGCCGGGATAGCAGTCCTCGGGAAGGGCGCCGAT
>Ga0209475_10003636_pt1 | contig 14014 bp, 10 predicted proteins | sample tdDd471_FD_187128 | JGI IMG/M metagenome (GOLD analysis project Ga0209475, IMG submission 187128) | Marine sediment microbial communities from the Atlantic coast under amendment with organic carbon and nitrate - tdDd47.1 (SPAdes)... | ecosystem: Environmental > Aquatic > Marine > Coastal >... | reverse complement strand
CCTGCAACGGTGGTGTGGAGAGTGAGGGTGGGGGGAGAGGTTGTGGTGCGGAGGTGTACGATTGAAAGGTACGATGGGGGGTGTGCGTTGGTGTTTGTGACACCGGCATGAGAGGTTATGGGGGGATAGGGGATAGGAAGGGCAGAAAAGCAGGGGATAGGACATAGGGAAAAGCTGAAGGTTATAAGGGATAGGTTATTGGGAAAAACATCAACTCAATAAAGGAGAATCCAATGACAACAAACAACCGTTATATTGACAGCTTCAAACGTGACTATTGTTTATGCAAAAAGGCCTTTGAGCAATTTAAATCAGATTCCATGGAGTACCGTGAGCGCGCAGAAAAGTTTGGTTTTCTATTTGAAGACACGGACAAAGAAGGCCCCATGGCATTAAAAGGATTTCGCCACACAATCAATGTGGATTTCACGGTAAAACCCGGTGAAATGGAGACATCCGACCCCAGGACAAACAGAGGTCACCAATTCAACGGCATCGTGGCATTCACCTCGTATCCGGATCGGAATGGAAATCATGAAGGGGACGAACTCTTCAGTTTTGAATTTTCATCACAAACACTCCGCTACTTGAGTGAAGACGAAACAAATCATCGAGGACGCGGTGTCGTTCATCAACAACAAGATGAATTAGTTCCCCATAGCGAATTTGTAGAAACAATATACCCGGTCATTTTCGAAAAATTCATCAAAACCCATTTCAAATAACCTCATCAGGAGGTACGTCATGAGACACATGACCACTGTTTTTCTGATGCTTTTCGTCCTGGCCGGTTGCGGCCACAAGGTCCACCTCACCCACATGCCCACGGGCACCACAGCCGAAGGGCGTGTCCCTTTCAGCTTGGGTTATAACGGAGACATGAACGTCAACATCGAGGGCGTGGAGTACACAGGCCGGTGGGTTGTCGTGGCCGGAGGAAGCGCCGGGGTGGGCTTCTTCGACGGAAGCGCCGGAACAGGCACGTCCCTGGCCATGGGATCACAGCCGGGGAACGGGAAGGCCCTACTTAGAAGCAAGAATGGGGACTGCCTGAAGTGTATTTTTCAATACAGCACCTGGTCATCGTCCGGCATGGGGACATGCACGGACGATGAGGGGAGGGAGTGGGAGATGATGGTGGATTAATACGGAATCTTACCCGTCAGCATAGACGCCATAACGTCTGTCAAATGATTAGCAGCCACAGGCGCAACAAAAACACCTGTGACCCTCACACCTGGCACGGAGGTTATAGCAGCTGCAGGCCCAATGAGTAACCCATTATCCACAGAGGTATCACTACGATTGAATCCAATAAAAACGAATCTCCGCCACTGATCATCAATAGTAAACTCGCCGCCACAAATAGCTATCCCCCCCGAGAATATTGACTTCATGGTAACGGCGCCAGCGTCTGTCCTCATCAACAGACTACAGACACCCCAGGTCTTTGCTGGGATAATTATGGCTACGTCAGGCTTGATTGTATTGACACCCCAAGCCATCGCTACGTTTTCCACAAAATCCACGTCAACAACATTTTTGCCGCAAAATGATGTAGCCCCGAGTGTCACACTCGGAGGGGTGGACCCTGTGGCTTTAATAGGTAATGTGCCGCCAGCGGCAAACGGTACACTGATGAGGTTTTCGCACTTATCTAACAATACCCCGTTGTCGTACGATGTGGGGATCTGCAAGACAAAACCATTTGAGTTCGCAGAACCCCCATAGGTAAATCTATTTTTACCGCTGAAATATACCGGGCCATCGCTTGTTATTACCGAGGAAGAGATAGCTGTATCCTCGACACTGCAGTCATAGCCAAAATGGGCGTCACCTCCCAACCAGCAATTTCTGAGTGACGCGCCATAGCCGAAATCATTCTTGCCCATGTTATTGTTTTTACTGATCTTGCAGTTTTCCCACCGTACGGACGTCCCTGACGCCCCGTGCTCCATTGTTTCCAGAGCCGCTGCGGGGAATCTAATGTTACGGACATCACCGGACTCAGACCCATTTACCTCCATGTAAACCCCATCGAATACCACGGTCCCACTAAAGTTATCATCGGCATAAACAGATCCGCCGGGGTTTCCTTCGATGGACCCCCCCACAAAACGCACAAATTCTTGGCGACCTCTTATTTTTACTGCGGGGCCTGTGGAATGACCTCTGAAGTAGCATTTGTGGAATTCTATTTGTGTTACAGATCCAATATCTTCTGGGTTTAAAAAAACCCCCGCATCTACGTTATTTTTAAAATGACATGATGTCATGCGCCCCTCGTAGCCAACTGGTGTTTCAAAACCCACCCGAAAGCCATCGAAGGTCACGTTATTCCAGCGATGATAGGTTGACTCCTGCAAGAACCCAGTATTCGTACCGTCGCCTTTGAGATATAAATCTCGGCATACCCCCAGCCCTTTATCATCGTATCCAGTACCTGACCAATATTTGTCATAAAAACCCGCAGCAGCCCCCTCAAAAATGAGCATCGAACTCTCGCCAGTGCCTGCGATGTTATAACCACTGTCTGCAGCCTGTGATAAGTCGATACGCTTAGTGATCCTGTATTTTCCAGGCGACGCGTTTACAGCTACGCCACGAGGGTGGAGTACCAATGTAATAACCGCATCCGAATCATCGTTAATCTCATCACCCATTGCCCCTGCGTCCCGAATATCAACAGGCCCATTCCACACCCACCCCCAAGCCTTAGACCCATCACCACCATCTGGCACGGTGATATCTGCCTTATTATCCACATATGTACCAGGGGCACCCAGGGGTAAACATATACGCACAGGACCCCCACCGCCCTCGTTAGGCTCATGATACCCAGAGACCCTAATTGTTTGCCGCTCAGATCCTGTCAGTTTACGAGACGCGGCAACAGTCGGCACAGTCGGCGTATTGATAAAATAAAAATCACCCCCAACCGTCCCGCCATTCCGTAACTCAAATATGTCAGGCCGAATATCGGCCATGATCCCACAATTCAACTCAAGGTGACACGCATCAATGATAATGGTGCCACCGCTTCTGGCATCAAGGGTCTTGTTCTGTGGCCATACAAAACCCTCGTCTTTAAACACCAGATCACCGGACATATTGATAACGGCAGGGCGATCCCCATTGGCCGCAATGATATTCATGATTTTTTTGACGTTCCCGGCGTCATAGTCCGGACCGGAGGCGGTGCCCTGGCTGGTGATGGCGGGATCGGTGGAGGGATACCACTGCCCCTTAATACAACTCGCCTCCTCAGCCACAGGAGACGGCAGCCGACGGATCTGCTGGGTACCACCCGGAATTTGGACTTCATAAGTATCATCAGGGGTCCCCATACCGGTCTCGATGTCGTCAAAGCCCATTTTGCTGGCGAATACTTTCATGTCATCCTTCATCGTCATCCCCCTTGCGTACTCGGTCGGAGCGATCCAGGAGGACCGCCACGTTTTTATCTATGCTTCCCAGGTGTACTTGAATCTCTTTGAAGGCCGTATCGGCGCTGGCCAGGTCTTTTGTGTTTTCATCAACCCGGTGCTCCAGGTCGATGAGACGGTGCTCGTGGTCCTGACACTGCTTGGAGTCGCATTGGCAGGCAGCGGCCACCGGCTCAGACTGAATGTTGTCTTTACTTCCAAGACTGTTGAGTCCCCGCCAGATCAACCTCGCAGCCAAAGTAGAGGCAACCCCAAGACATCCGGACACAATGTACCAAACCAGTTTACCCTCCATCCTTTCCCCCTTTTAAGCTGCTCCCACCTTGTGGGATGAAGTTGTGGTCGAGCAGTACCTGTAAAACGATGGCTGTCTCTTCTCTGCCCTGGGCCCGGGTTAATGCTGAAACCCATGCGGTTCCGGCCTGCCTGCCCACCAGGCGCAACACCTCTTTATGCAAGGGATGGGTCTTCTGGCGGGCGATGGCCACCATCTGCTCTTCGGTGACGGTGTCGCCGTTGAGGAGGCGGATCAGGCCGTTAGTTCGGGTGAGCCCTTCTTTGGCTTTCTCGCTACGGCGATCGGAGAGAGCCCGGTTGATCTTTTCGGAGATGCCCTGGTCCGTGATCTTCAAGAACGCCCCCAGCATGCTGAAGGGCTGGACAGAGAGGGCCTTTTCCCAATTGGTGCGGTCTCTGGTGAGGTCGTCGTAGGCCGGGGTGTAGATGACGGATCCGCCCAGCTCTTTCCAGGTAGCCTTGGCCATTGCCCGACGGGCGGGGGCCCCGCCTGCCTCAAAGGCGCGTTTGGGGATGATGCCCCGGCCCCGGTAGTTGTCCACGGGGTTCTGGCCTTTGACGTAGTAGGTGTAGTTGTGGGCCAAGGCGGTGATTACGGGGTTCGGTGAGTAGGGCTGGTGTTCGGCAATGGTATTGATGACGCCGTCATGCCCGGTGAATTTCGCGCCCAGGATCTTGTGCCCAACCGCGCCCCAAAACTGCCCCTCGTAATCGTTGGGAATGCGCAGGTAAACCGACTTCCCTTCGTTGGTGAGGCCCAGGGGCACGATGGTGTAATAAGCCAGGTCGTATTCGGGGATACCGTCAATGATCCGCTTGAATTTTCTGGTTTGGGTAATAAGCGAAGAATCGTCCTTGGTGTCGTCGCCGTGCTCCAGCATGTAGAGGATAGCCCCGGAGCCCAGGGCCCCGATGAGAAGCTTGGGCATGATGTTCATCCAGACCGTCTTGGTGATGTAGGCTGATTTGTCGTCAAAAAAAGACTCGATGCTGGCGCGGATCCCCTCTTTGCCGACGTTGGAGAACATGAAAAGGTTATTGGTGACGATCTGCCAGGCCCCGCGCCGGTAGATGTCAGGGGTCCCCACCCGTGTCCGGATGATATGACCGATCTCCCGAATGTCCCGGGTGCCCTGGTCCTGGAGATAGCGGTACCCGGCCACCTTGCCCCATATGTCGGACATACGGCCCGTTCTATCCAGGGCCTCCCAGAATTGTTTCAGCTTGCGCCGGGCCCCGGGGGCTGCACGATGGGCAGCCGACACCAGCTCGAACTCGGCGGCCAGGCGGTCAAGCTCGGTATCAAAGGTCTCCTCCTTGCCGGTCCAGATCCGGTGCTTCACCAGCATACGCTCCGCCATCATCTTGCGGATCACATCGGACCTCTCGCCCTTGTAAACCTCCCGGTAGACCTCGCCGAAAGCCCGCTTGTAGTACCCGGCAAGCTTGAAGATATCGCGAATGCGAACCTCGGGGATGTTCTTGCGGGTTGTAAAGAAATCCCGAACCACGTTACGCACCATCCAGATCGGGTTCTTGGTCACCAGGATTTCACGGATGGGCTGGGAGATGGCGGCCATGACTTTAGCCACGGCCTTGGCTTCCACGGGCGCATACGCGAACATCTCCGCCACCTTCCTGCTCACGTAAAAATGGCGGGGCTTGCCTTTGAGCATGACGGTTAAGAGCGCCTGGTGGGGATCCGGTGGCGGCTTGGCCACCTTGCCCTTTACCTCGGCAGACCAGACCATTTTCGCGGGCTCGATGGCCTGAGAGAGATGCAAGACCTTCACCATCTCTTTTTTTGCTTCGTTGATCCGGGCGGCGCGGATCATGGAAAAGTCTTGGAGGACCGTGGGGATCAATGGGTTTTCTATTTCAGAGAGGGTCCCGACCTGCTGGTAAATGGCCGCGCCCACACCGCCGCCGAACTTTTCGTCAAGCCAATGAGTGACGCTGAACTTGGCGTAGTCTTCGGCCTTCCACATCGTTTCCAGGAGCTCTTTGGTAAAGAGTCCGGACTTGGTGACCAGGGGGAGGATCTTATCCTTGCGGTGACGGCGCAGCGCCTTGGCTGCCTCTTCCATCACCTTGAATTTTTCAGCCCCCATGGCCTTCTCCATGTTGGCAAGATCGGCTTCCACGTTCTCAGGGGTGTGGCCCAGGGGGTTGGCTATCTCCGAGCGATCGGCCATGACCCGCTTACGGAAGAGGTAAACCCCAAACTCATCCACCGGGATTTTTGCGTCATCCAGAGGCTTGAGCACATCGGCCCGGACCTCACGCAGGTAAACATCAGCCTCCGAAGCCAGATAGTGCAGGGACTCCAGCTGATAGCGCACAGACCGGGCCCACCGGCCAAGGGTGCCGCCCCGCTTCTCATAAGGGCCCAGGTGTTTGAGAACCGGGTACCCGCTGTCAATGAGACCGGTGAGGATGGTTTCCTTCACCGTCTCAACCCTGGATTTTCCACGCTCACGGGCGGCGGCCCGGGACTCATGGCCACGCTCAAACATCCCTTTGATGCGCTCGGTGCGGTGCTTTGACAGAGACTCGGACCCGTGGGAAATCTCGGTCCGGATCTCTTCGTAAAGCTGTTTCACGGTGGGCTTATTCTCAAGATAATTCCACCAGGACTGATAGAAGACAGGTGCCTCGGCTTTCAGATATGCCGGATCCGTGATCATGGCGGACAGGGCGTCGGCGTAGAGCTCCGGGCCGCTGTGGCGGTACTTCGTGTATTTCGGGTTCGCTGCGAGGTCAAAAGGCTTCCATTTCTGCGTAAAACCCTTCAGCTCCGCCATCACCAATTCCAGCTTAATGAGCCTGCGCTTTTTGATCTCCTCCTCCACCAGCTCCCGGTATTTCGCGCGGATCTCCGCTTCAGACACTCTTTTGCCTTTGACATTCAAATAATGCCCCGGAATGCCCACCTTGGGTTGCTTCGCAACCTTCTCCTTCACCACCTTGGCAAAGGCTTGGACTTCCTCCGGCACACGGCCTTTCATGGCGGCTTTTACGATGGATTTCTTCTCCGCCGTACTCAGCCCCTTGATAAACAAAAGCAGCTCGTCAGAGACGTTTTCAGTCGGTTCCACGGCGTTAAATATGGAGAGTAAATCCTTGGGTTCCACGGGCAGGGTCCGGGTAATCTCCTGGTCCAGCCCTTTTTCGAAGGCCTCCGCCTTCAGGAGGGCTCTTGCTTCTTTCTTGAGGCGTGTGCGGTCTGCGGGCGTGAGAGGCGGAGCCCCGCCCGGTTTTTCAGAGATCGTGTGTTTAAGGTAGCCCTTCAGGGACGCGATGCGCCCCAGGATATTCCCCCTACCTTTGATCATGCGATCCGGCAAATAGTCCACCAGGTGGCCGATCTCATGGGCCATAACCTTGCTTGCCTGCTCGGTGTCTTTGAAAAGATCGGCCAGGATCCGGATCTTTCCGGAGCCCTTGGGGGTAAACATACCCATGGTGCCCGCTGACCTGAACTTTCGGGCCACATGGGGAAGCTTCCCGTCCATGAGCTGCTGGGCCAGCTCCACGATCTCAGGCATCTGCATGACCACAGCTTCTGCGGTATCACCCGGAGCGGGTCCTCCGCCAGGGGCCCCATTGGAGGCATTCTGTTTTGCACCCTGGGCACGCGAAGCGTATCCCCCGGTGTCGCCAAAGCCAGAGGCCGTGGATACGGGGCGACGAGGCGGTTTCTCGTTTCGCTTCAGCCCTTCGACTGTCACCGTGTCAAAGGGATCCACTCTGTGGGTGACGCCATCTTTTATGATCACGTCCCCATTTGGGGCATCGCCCTTCACGGTGTATTCGTCGTGAATGCCGTCCACGGTCCCAACAAACTTATCCCCCTCTTCCAGCTCCACAGCCGGAACCTTCTGCCTGCCCACCACCTCATATCCCTTCTTCTCCATGAGGGAGGCATCCTGGGCGGCCACCAAATCCGGGTGGGATCCCGCAAGCCCTTCGGCGGCTTCTTGCACCCGCTCAAAACGAATGGCCTGCTTTTCCGTCATAGATTTGCCGTTTGCGGCCTTGGACAGCAACACACCCAACTCTCGGCGGGTGTACAGGTTCTCCTTGGATGCCTTTGCTTCGGCGTTGATTTCCTTCATCCATTGCGGACTCGAAGCCCCATGGAAACGGCGGGTGCCATCGATATCAACGGTGGTGCCTTTGGTCTGGGAGTTCTGCATCTCCTCACGCATAATCTCATACGCATTTTTCAGGATGGCGGGATCCGGCCCCCCTGAAGGGGGATCGGGTTGTGAGGTCTTGGGGGATAATTGAGGAGGTTTCCCACCCAGCAAATCTTTGGGAGCATCCACCGCAGGAGCCACCGACTGTGAAACCTGCGACGGTTCGGGGAAAGGGATCACCTTGGCGGGGGGCTCTCCGGCCAACAGATCCACAAGAGGGCCCCCTGGGGCCACATCGGGAACCGGGGCCACGGCAGGACGTGCCTGGACGGGAGCAGGGACCACGGGACCTTCAGCGGGCGCAGGGGGCGGAGTAGCGGGAGACACGGGACCGGGCTCGGCAGGCTGTGCCGGGTTAGACGCTTGGGGCTCAGCCCCCTTCTCGCCACGGACGTACTTATCCTGCATCTCTTTAAAGAGGGCCTTGCCTTCGGCAGTCTCCTTGCCGCCACGGGCCCGGATCGCCTCCCGGATGGCCTGGCCTTTGGAGACGCCCTGTTTTTCACGGGCGGCCACATCCAGGACAAGAAGCCCGCGCTCTCGCTTGGTGAGCTTCCGAAACCAGGCGCTGCCGGTGACGCCCTTCATCCCCAAACTGGTGACGGCTCCCTTGCCTAAAAAGTCGATAATCTCCACGGCCAGCTCGGCGTTGGGGGCGGTATCGGCAGGTAGAAACGATGTCAGGTTCTCACCGGCCAGGGGGGTGTATTTTTTATCCTGGACCTTGGAGACCACAAAATTTTCGGCCTCGGCGATGCCGGTGAAGCCTGCCAGAGCCCCCAGAGTCGTCAGGGGGTTGGTCACCAGCCCGGCCACCACGGGAGCGGTGAGGAGCCCGGTCATATACTCCTTGCTCGTGGGCTGGTCCCGGAGATTTTTCGTTAATTCGTCAAAATGCTTCAGGGCGTCCGTGGGGCTGATTTGATGTTTTTCGCTTAAAGCAAGGGCTATGGCGTTGCGATCAGGAGAGGACCGGAAGGATCCCCGGAGCGCATCCCCCATGCGTTGGAAGGGGGAGCGCTCAGGGGCGGGGAGCAGGACGGGGACCGTGCCGGTCTGGGGGGTGGCCCCCTGTTCGGGGGCGGTCTCAGTGGGGGCAGCTGTGGCGACTGCCACGGGGCTCTGCCCCCCCTGGGCAGGAAAAATTTCAATTGGCCGTGAGGGGCCCATATCGTTCAGGCGCTCACCCATACGCGAGAAGAAACCGGGACCGGAGTCGGGCGGTTCACCACCAAACAGGTCCACTGGTTCTTTTTGAGGCGGCTTTCCGTCGAAGAGATCCACGGGAGGCATGTATGGGGTGGCGGTTCGGGTCATCGGGATTGGTTCCTCTTTCGAAGCTCAGCGATAACCTCATCCCGGGTCATCTTGTACTGAGCCATGGTGTGCTCAAGATTTGCTTCCGACACCGAATAACCCGGGGCGATCTCCACCGTGGCATCCACCGCAGGAGGGGTACCGGTAGTATTGCCCTCACCGGGCCCGGGAGGCTTGCCCAAGGTCTCCGCGATCTGCTCATACCACCACTGGATCCGCTGGAGGTCCTGGGCGGCTTCGGCTTTTTTCGCGGGATCCTGCTCTTCAGCCACGACCTTCTGAATGGCTCGATACGCTGTGTCCGCACCACCCAGAAGGGCTTCCAGGTTGATCTCTTCTTTTCCCTGGGCGTTGACTGTAATCCCCTGGGGAGCAAGCTTGTACTTGGCTCCAATGGCCTTGATACCGCCCACGTAGTCGGAGACCTTTTTGTTGCCGGAGCCACCGGCTCCGCCTTTGCCTTTACCCGCCTCCGGTGTAATCTCCTTAATACTGATCACACCGAGTTCGGCGGCTTTCTTGAGGACATCCGTGGATTTATCCGGGTTGGCCTCCATTACCTGGAGCATCTGGGTAATTTGCGCGGGGGTGCCTTTAATCTCCCACCCGGGGTTCTCGCCGTCTCCAGCGAAGCTGATGGTCATGGGGTCGGCCTCTCCAGCGGAAAAGCGGACATCCACCGGGGCGCCTTCGGGGTTCAGGTGCTTCTGGATATCCACCACGGTCTGTTCGGGGGTGGGAGAACTGGCAGCCACCTTCATGGCCACATTGAGAGCCGCCACGCCACGATTCAACCGGGCGTTGGCTTCATTCAGCTTCTGCTGCTCCTCTCGAAAAGCGTTATCTTTGCCCCGCTGCTCCTGCCTTGCACCGAAAGCCATATTCCACCGGTTGTCTTCGGCGGCCCGGTCCTCGTCTCTATACTGTTTGTGCAGCTCCAGGCGCTTGCCTTTCACCGCACCGCCGGAAACCCCTTCCATCATCTTTGAGAGTCCGTATCCTAAATCCATCACGCCTCCTTTACCGGCCCCAGGCACTGGTGCTGTATACAGGTTGGGATTGCGGGGTCATCATCTTGTTCATCATGTAGAGCTGGGTGAGGTTCCCGGCGGTGTTACCAAAAGAGTTCCAGGATTGAGCCGAGGTGTTGTTGTAATTCGCGGCGGCGTTGGCATGCATCCCGGCCATGTTGCCATAGGTCTGGGCGTTACCGGCAAAACCTGCCTGGGCGTTGGCTGGCAGGCCCTTCCCGATACTGGCGGCGTTCATCATGTTTGCAAATCGCTGCTGCTTCGCTTGCTCCGTCTTTACCCGGGCCTCTTCCAGCGCCGCATTCTCCGCGTTGGTTTTTGCTATCCGGATATTCGTCTTCGCCCCGATGCGCCCGCGCTCGATGGCACCCTGGGCCGCCTGCTCCATACCGCCGCCGTACTGGTACCGGCCTCCCATGGCCCGGGCCGTAGTGGCGGAGGCGTTTGCGAAATCCCGATCCGTGGTGGCCATCATTCTTTCGAATCCCACCGGCATCACCGCTTCCACAGGCACAGCCGGTGCCGACGCTTCCTTCACAAGTTGATCTTCCAGCGGCGCAAAAGTCTCCAGGTATCGATCCCACTGCTCTTCCGCCAGATCGGCAGAGCGGTTGGCTGCGACACCTGCCAGGTCAGCGGATTTTTCCATGGCGGCGGTCTGCTTATCCGCCGATTTACTGGCCTTGCGGGAACCGTATACCGCTGCCCCGCCCGCTACCGCTGCTGCTCCTAAAATCGCTGTGCCCGTTGCAACCGCCATCTAAAGCCTCCTTACGTAGTGCGTCTCCATGGCCACGTAGTGCCGGGAGGTGTACATCGCGTCAGCGGGGGTCTCACCAAGTACGGGGTTCAGGCTCACCATGATGATGGCCGTGGCACCCTGCTCCCGGCCCCAATCCTCCAGGGCGGCCAGGAGTTGCTTGCCGAACCCTTTGCCTCGGTGATCCGGATCCACCCACATAAAAAACTCCTGCGCCAACCGTGATCCGTCATGCCAGAGAGGAGAGAAGACGCCACCGCAGATCATCCCCACGGCCGTGCCGTCCACATCCGCCACCAGGCACACCGCATTATCACTGAGGGACACCCGGCCCATTGCTTTTGCAAAATCGGAAGAGTTGTATCCAACCCCGAAGCAATTCAAACCCGATGTGCTGTGAAAAACCCATCCCATTGCATCGAGACGAGGCATATCCTCTTTGGCAGCAGGTCGTATCTTCATTGGATCACCTCCGCAGCCCTGAGGGCCGCCAGTATCGCGTTGATTTTTCCACCCAGGGCATTCAGCTTTGACTCAGCGCTCGGAATGACATTGGTCACCAGGTCATCGCGCAGGGCGTCGGCATCCGCAGGGGCGTCGGCAGGGTCTGTGATGGTATGGGATGCGGTGGCGTCGGTAATAGCAGCCTGTCGTTTCAGGGCGATGGTCTGGGCATCGCTTTCGGGGATATCGGTCAGCGTGAGGCCGTGACCGGCCTGGAGCAGCTCCTTCACTGCGAAGGTAAGAGTCCCCTCTTCGATGTTTAATGTGATGTCGATGCCACGGCCTTCCAGGAACAGGGGGTTCACCACGTTGAAGGCTTCCCGCTCGAACAGCTGACCAGACTCCTCCACGGCGATGGTCTTGACCGCATCCTCCGTCAGGATCTGTCGCACCACGGCGACAGCCCCGGGGGTGGAGCCGTCACCGGTGCGGATGATCTCGCCGCCGTGCCGCACAGTGTTCTGATCCACACCCTCCAGGGCGTCCAGGCGCAGGCCGATCCGTGAGAGGATCTGGTTCAGGGCAGAGAGGGAGAGGGCCGGGATCTGATAGTTTTGCTTGCTCTTAGCCATGGATCGTCACCTCCTTGACCGTGCCGGTGCCGATAAACTCCACGTCCAGGGTTCGGCCCGCGTCTTCGGGGCGAAGGCCGAGACGACGGCCACGGTCCGTTGAAAAGTCCATGGTCTTGGTGGCCTTGATCTCATCATCCACCCGGATGGTGAGGGCAACATCTCCGGATCCGGCCACAATGACTCGATCCCACGGGACATCATCTTCCCCGCCATGGGTGAGGTGGCCGGAACGCCAGGTGTAAGAGCCGGTGGCTCCGGCGTCGATATCCACAATGCGACCGGAGACAATGGCGTACAGGCCGCCGTCCGAGGGCCGCTTGTATGCTGCTGTGGCCACGGTGCTTCGGGTGGTCCACTCTTTATGCGCGTATCGGAGACACCCGGCGCTGTGAAAGAGCCACGTGACCCCGTCGTTTTCAGCGAGGATGGCACCGGCAGGCTCGATGTTCTGCTTGAACCAAGCCTCGTCAAAAGGGCCGCCCGTGACCATCTGGGTTTCATAGAGATTAAAAAGCGCGATTCCGCTATCTGAGAGATAAAGGATCCCTTTGGAGGTGGCGCAGGCGGCGGTGCCGATACACGGTTCCTCACCCAGGGGCTCGGACTGCTGAAGCAGCTCCGGATGGGTGCCGTCCACACGGAAAGGCGAAGAAGCCAGGAGCACGGCCACGGACCCGCCGAAGACCATCACCGTCTTAATGGTGTCCGGAAAATTCATGGTGTAGGCGGCTGGCCAGGCGTCCGGGAAACCTGGCTCGGACCAATAGAGGGTGGAACCCTTCCAGCCGAAGAGCATCCCGCTATGGGGCTTTCGCGTTATGCCGGTGAGTTCCGGAGGCTTGGCCCAGACGATCTCCACACCCTGAGCGGAGGTGTAATAAGTGGTGCAGCCGGGGCCGAGGTCTGTGAGGTTGTCGGTGTAGGTGGCGGTATCCACAGGCAGGGTGGCCACGAGCTGTAACACGCCGGTGAGCTCCCCGACGCGAAAGAGGTTCCAGTGGGTCACCAGCGCGGGCGGTTCGGGGCGGGTTACGTTGACCTGATTGCTGTCGGCAACAAGGGCACCGGAGAGAGCACCCAGGGGGGATTGGTCTGTAAAGCCACCCACATCACGGGTCCAGGTTAGGGCGTATTGCACGGTGTCCGCGATGTCACCGGCACCGTTGAGGGCCGTCGTGGGCGCTTCCGGGGCATCCTGCCCTGCATCAGCGGTGACACCCGCGATGGTCTTCTTTAAGGTGCCGCCATCCAGGAAAAAGAGGAGGTCATGGTTGTTGATGGGCCAGGAGAGGTAATAACGATCGGTACCGGTGAGCCAGGAGCCGCCATGCTCATGCAGGGTGTTACCGGATCCGGCGGCCACGTCACGATTTCCACGGGCGGGGCTGAGCTTGCCGTCTGCAAGGTCCACATTATGTGCGACCTGTGCATAGCCCTTGCGCAGCTCCGGTGTGTACCGGGGAGCGATGCCGTGGATTGTGCCGATCACAATGCGTCTCATCCGGGCCTCACATCGTCAAAGGCCGCGCCGGTCTGGCGGGCGAAGTAGGTGCGTTCGTTGATGGTCAGGGCGTCTCCGCGCTCCACCTGGGAAAGAGCGTGGACCACGGTGCCCTGGTCCCGGCTCTCCAGACAGAGGAGCCCGGCAGCGGTGACGCTGACGCCGTCCATGGTGCCGGGAGGGATGAGCGGGTCAATGGGATCCGACTCGCTGACCATGGGAAGCGGTGACGCACAGTACAGGATCTCCACCACCTCACCGGACGTGCCGGGTGGGTAGAAGGTAAGGGTCCCGGGGTCTGAGAGTTCAAAGCCGAAGGATTCCCGGCGTGTCTGCTTGGGCCAGAGGGGAAGGCCCTCTTTGGTGATGCGCAAGGGGAAG
>Ga0209475_10003634_pt1 | contig 14018 bp, 11 predicted proteins | sample tdDd471_FD_187128 | JGI IMG/M metagenome (GOLD analysis project Ga0209475, IMG submission 187128) | Marine sediment microbial communities from the Atlantic coast under amendment with organic carbon and nitrate - tdDd47.1 (SPAdes)... | ecosystem: Environmental > Aquatic > Marine > Coastal >... | reverse complement strand
CGGACATCCACACCGAACGAGTCGGCGACGGCGGCCAGCACGGCCTCCAGGGCGAGATCAGCCCTGCCCGGTCGGCCCGGCTGGGCAATACGCTGATAGCGCGGGAACCGCTCCGCCTCGAACAGGGGCGCCACGATCAGCATGTCCCGCGCGTCCGGGAGTGCGCCGAAGGATTCGGCATGCTCCCGGGCATTGCGCGAGATGCCGTGGACGCTGACCAGAACGGGCGTGTCGGGATGAATGTGGGCGGGAAGGCAGGCGAAATACGGCGTGCCCCAGGATTCGAGCGCCAGCACTTCTCGGCAACCGCCTGTCGCGGGCCGTGCGACCGAAATGTCCGTCATTGTCTTCTCTCCAGGCAGTCTGTATCCGGTGGCTGCGGCGCGGGCACACGCAGGGAGCCGTCCACGATCTCCACCGTCCGGTTGCAAAGACCGAGCAGTTCGGGATCGTGACTGGTCATGATCACGGTTCCGGCGAAACCCTGGATCGTCTTCGCGTAGGTCCGCCGGGCAACCGCATCAAGGTGAGCGCCTGACTCGTCCAGCAGCAGGACGCTTGGCTGAAGCACGATCGCGCGGGCGAGGCAGAGCAGATCCCTTTCGCCGCTGGAAAGATTGCTGCCGCATTCCAGGATCGGCAGGTCAAGCCCCTGTTCAGCCCAGCCCGTCAGGCGGTTGAGGCCGAAATCACGCACGAGACAGTGGAGCCGGTCATCATCGACAACGCCGTCGGCACAGCCGAGCGCCAGATTCCTGCGCAGGCTGCCTGCCACAGGCGGAACCTCCGAGGAGACCAGCGCGACGCGCTGCCCGACCGATCGCAGGCGGACGTCGTCCAGGCGCTGCCCGTCGATCTCGATTCGTCCTCTCGTGGGGCGGAGCAGGCCCGCAAGCAGCATCAGAACAGTACTTTTCCCGGCGCCGTTGGGACCCGTGATCCCCAGCCGCTCGCCAGGTTCAAGCTCCAGATCGATACTATTCAGGACAGGCTCGCAGGCGAGGTCACGGCAGGTGACGCGCCCGTCTGGCGCTTTCAGTTCCGGCTTCCGACGCCGGCGGGGCAGCCGGGGCCGCCGGAGAAAGCCGACCAGGTGACGCCGTGAAACCGTCGCCGCGACGGCATATTCGTGCACGCGGCCCAATTCCCGGATTCGCGGCATCACGATGGCCGCAACCGCCAGGGCGGACAGGGTGGCGGCGGGCGAGGCCAGCCCAAGCACGCTGCCTGCGCTGATCAGTGCGAAGGGTATGGCGGCTGCGACCGTCTCCGACAGCGCCTGTCCGGCGCCTGCAGCCGTCGCCTGGCGGACAGAAGCACGGGCGACGCTCGCGCTCATCCGGTCCAGCCGCGAGGCCATGCGGCCTTCGGCACCCATGTGCTGATAGGTCTTCAGTTCCCGGAACGTGCGGGCGATCCTGCCGACCAGTCGGCCGCGCTGGCGGCGCATGTCTCGGGTGACCTCGACCAGACGCCCCTGATTCAGGGCGTTGAGCGCGATGCCGAGGGCGCAGAACAGCAGGAACATCAGGCCCAGCGCCGGTTCGAGTGAAGTGAGCAGCAGGCCCGCGCCGCCGATCATGATCGAGCCGGATACCGCGCGCGGCATTCCACGCCCGATCCAGTTCTTCTGTGCACTGATATCGCCGGCGAACCGCACCAGAATGGCACCTTCGCCCGCCCGCCGGTCGCGCGGCAGTTCCAGGCGGAGCAGATGGCGCAGCAGACTCCGCCGCAACGTGACGATATAGCTCTGACCCAGACGCTCGCTGAGATGGCGTTCCGCCAGCCGTCCGGCACCGATCAGACCGAGAGCGGCGCCCGCGAGCGCGATCGTCCCGACCGGTGAGGCCCCATCCGTCAGCGCCACGCCATCCCCCGAGATCTCGCGGGTCAACAGAAGTCCGACAGCCGCCGCCGCCGCCGCCTGAAGGAACGCGTTCGCGACAAGCGCTGCCATCAGTCGTCCACGATCACCCGAAAGCACCGGTGGCAGATCGTTTCTCAACGGACGTCGCCTTTCCGGCGATTGTCGACAGGCAGCCAGCGGCCCTCATCCAGATCCTCCAGTGACAGCACCGGACCGTCGAAGAGATTGCAGAGTTCCCGCGCGGCCAGCGGCGCCGCCATTACCTTGCCGCTGATCGCGGCGACCGGAATGCCTTCACGGGCCATCCAGGCCAGGCCCGAATCGGCGCTCATGGAGCAGGCGGCGGAGAGCACGACGCTGTCCACCTGATCACGGAACATGCGCGAACGGACAAGATCAGCGGTCTCATCAAGCAGCAGGCCGTCGGCAACTTCCACCATGATCAGGTCGACCTCGCGGGCCGCCAGTTCCGCCACAAGCGTCCTGAATATCCCGGCGATCACATTTCGGCTGAGCCGATGCGTCGTCGCAAAGCCGGCATCGGTGAAGTCCAGCACCTCTTCCGCACCCGCATCCAGATAGCTCCAGATGTCCCCGCCGGCCCCGGTGCCGGTCACCTTGGCTACGCCCACGCGATATCCGCAGCGCGTGGCGCCACGGACAAGTCCAGAGACCGTTGTCGTCTTGCCGGCGTTCATCGACGTACCGACGACAGCACAGACCGGCGGCGTTTCATTTCCGGGGACGCGCGGGGACAACGTGAAGTCGGCGAGATTCAGCGGACGGCCCTTGGCATCGGTCAACACGCCGACCGGATCGATCCGCGTCGGCGCCTTCACCGCCGAACTGAGCGAGATCGCCCTGCTCGCGATTCCGCCCGCCGCGACCAGATGGCAGGGTTCCAGACGTTCGGGTATCACGGCTTCGAACTGGTCGGTGGCGTACCGGTTGCCGAATGCGACGAGAATCTCGTCACCCGGGTGAAGGTGTGCGCGACGGCCGGTCGGCAATTCGATGCGACGGTGCTGTCCCAGCCCGGTCACTCTCGCCAGCACGAGATCCCCCGCGCGAAGCTGGCCCGGCGCGGCGGCAATGCCAGTGACGCGGCCCATCTCTACCCGCCGGGTCGCAAACCCACGCTTGGCCCGCTTCAGCCGCGAAGGCAATATCGGATAGACTTCAGCAGTCTCGGGTTCCGTGGTTGTCTCGATGCGGATTGTCTGATGCAGCATGCGCCGTCCTCCTCTGACGAGAGCGGCATGTCCGCTCCGGTTCTCGGGAAGACAACAGCGGACAGAGGGATTTATTCCCCGACCCGACCATCTTTCGGCTGTCGTGTCTCGCAATTGTCTGTCGGCACCAGAATACCCCAGCCGAAAATCGGGTCCTTGCCCGGCGCGCCGAGATCCCTCGCCGCAATACGCATGATCCGTAGCAGATTCTCCGGTCGCGACAGCCGATGACGGGACAGCAGCCGCAGGACCACGCCAGTAGCCATCGCGCTCGCGAACGACGTCCCGCTTCGAAGTATCTGGAGACCGTCGCTGCCCGGCAAAGGCAGGTCGACGCCCATCGCCGAAAATGCCAGGTAGTCTCCCCTGTTCGCACGTCTGTAAGGCCGGAACAGGCTGTCAACTGCGGTGATGCCGAGTGTCGTGTCATAGGCTGCGGGATAGGCGGGCGCGCCGTGTGGCCCCCTGTTCCCGACCGCGGCCAGGACCGTGATACCCTTGTTCCGGACAGCCTGCAGCGCCCTTTCGACCAGCAGGTTGGACGGCCCCTCGATCGCCATGTTGATGACATCCGCCTGGCGACCGACGAGCCAGTCAAGGGCATGCGCGATCCGCAGTGCCGTTGTCCGTGGGCCTCCCTGCTCGTCCCGATCAAAGACCACACCGGCGTAGAGGCGGGCCGAAGGCGCCAGCCCGAGCCGCCGACCGTCCTGGGAGACCAGCAGGGCTCCGATGGATGTGCCGTGTCCCGAGGGTGCATCAGGCCGCCGCGGCAGGAACCACTTCTCCCGGACATCTGCCTGGCGCAGCCAGTCATTGTCGGTACGCACCGCCGTATCGACAATGCCAACGCGGAGATCCCGGCCACATTCCCTGAGCGGGCGCCAGAGTGACGGGACCAGGGCAACTGTTGAATCGCAGCCGGCGCTGCCGCAATCGCTTGCCGCAAGCCCGTAGGAAGCGTTGACGTCGAGGCTTGAGCCCGGCACGGCCTCGGCCAGCGACAGGGCTGCCTCTCTCCCGCCCATGCCGGCAGGTGCGGAGAACCCCGTAACGGACAGGCCGAGATTGGCGAACTGCGTGTCGCTTACGACGGCATAGCCCCGGGAACGCGCGGAACGGACGTCAGCTGCCGCGAGGTCGATACCCAGTACCGCGATATCTGCGACATCGGGCGCGCCGTCGACCGACGAGAGAACATCATCCCGTGCTTCGTCCGTCTCGCTCTCCGTGTCATCGGATTCGCTTTCGGAATCATCGGACTCGTTCTCGCCCTCGTTGCTGTCGGTATCCCCGTCATCCGCACTGTCGTCGCCAGAACCGCTGTCCTCGCCTCCTTCGCCATCACCGTCGCCGTCGCCGTCGCCATCGCCGTCGCCGTCGCCGTCGCCGTCGCCGTCACCGTCGCCATCGCCATCGCCATCGCCATCACCGTCGCCGTCGCCGTCGCCATCGCCATCGCCATCACCGTCGCCGTCACCGTCGCCATCACCGTCGCCGTCGCCGTCGCCGTCGCCGTCGGCAAAGGCGACACCGACATGCATGGTCACAAGGGGAAGCACGACGGTGGTCGTGAACGACAGGAAGAGAACCAGCAGAATGCGGTGGTGAAACTTGGACATCGGACCGTGTTTTCAGGATGATCTGGTATCACAACACCTGATCATGTCGGCTATTCCAACATTGATGCTTCGAAATCTTTTCTCCCGCATGGAATAATCCCCGGCCCGGACTGTTGTCCTTGTCGAGAAGGCTGTGGTGGAACCCTGATGGACGAACAGACCCGCGCGGCCATGATCGCGCTCCTGCCCCGGCTCAGGCGGTTCTGTCACGGGCTAGCAGGGAATTCCACGGATGGCGACGACCTCGTCCAACTTGCGTGCGAGCGAGCGACAAGTCGCATCCATCAGTTCCAGCGGGGAACACGGCTGGACAGCTGGATGTTCCGTATCGCCCAGTCCATCTGGTTGAATCAGGTGCGAAGCCGGAAGGTAAGCAAGGTGGAATACGACAGCGAGGCCGTGGAGCGGCAGGTCGGAGAGGAGGGCGAAGCAGCGATGCTGCATCGTCTGACCTACAAGCAGACGCTGGAGGCGATGTCGAGGCTGTCGCACGAGCATCGCGAGGTGCTGATGCTGGTCTGCATCGAAGGTTTCAGCTACGCGGACACGGCGAGCATGCTGGACGTCAAGATCGGCACCGTCATGAGCCGCCTGGCAAGAGCCCGGAACCACCTGCGCGATGCGCTGACGTGAGTGGCATTCGAAGGAGTAACGGTGATGGCTGACAACAGGGTTACCGACGAGGAACTCAACGCGCTGCTCGACCGCGAATTGCCACTGGAGCAGATGGCCGCCCTGGAAAGCCGGATTGATTCGGACCCCGAACTGCGACGCAGGGTGGAAACCCTGCACAGTGTCGACATGGCCTTCCGGGAAGCGATGTCAGAGCCCCTGCGCGAACCGGTTCCCGAAAGACTGATAGCCGCTGTCGGCGATGCCGGTCCGGCAAGGCGGGCGGCGACGGGATTCCGCTTCAGCGTCTGGGCGGTCCGGCTGGCGTCGGCAGCCGTTGTGCTGGCTCTTGGTGTCAGCATCGGCAGCCTCATGCTGCCGATGCAGAAGGCACAATCCCCTGGTGCCATGATGGCCGCGCTGCTGGAACCGCTCGACTCCACGCCTACGGGTGAGCAGCGCACGGTACAGGCCAAAGGCGGGCAGCAAGTTCAGGTCATGCCGCTGCTGAGCTTCCGAAGCGCGGACGGTGCGATCTGCCGGCAGTATGAACAGCTCTCGGACGCAGCCGGACCCGGCCAGTCCGGCGTCGGCATCGCCTGCAACCGGGGAAACGGCTGGCGGATCGCCGGCTACTGGCCTGACGCCAGCGGCGGCACCAGCGATGACGGTGATGTGTTTCGGCCAGCGTCGGGCGAGCGCGACGACCGTGCAGACCGGTTCCTGGGCTCGATCATGCAGGGCGCGCCGCTCTCTCCTGACGAGGAAGCGACCATGATCGAGAACGGCTGGCGGGGCTTGTGACGGGTTGCCAGGCTGGAAGCTCGGACCGCTTCTGATCGTAATCGGCCTGCTCTGCGCGGCCGCCGGGTCCGTGGCGCAAGAGACAGACGAGGCCGCAGCCGCGATTCGGGCCCTGGCGGGCGCGGCCTGGAACGGCGCTGAACGGCCCGCCCGTCAGCTGGACGGTCGGTGGCAGGGCGTCCGGCTCTCGGTCTGGACCGACGGGCGCCTGGAATCCCGGTCCCTGCAAAAGGGCGAGCAGCTGGATGACTACGTTGTCGGTATCCTGCGCGGGAACGGGCCTCTGCACGACGGACAGGTGATCGACCTTGTCCTGCTGGGCGACCCGGTTCGCCGGGACAGCACCGTCGCCAGGACCGCCGCGACATCGAACAGGCAGCGAGGCGTGTCGGCTCTGGACATCCGACTCTACGACCGGAACCTGTTTCTCGGTCCCGCTGAAATGATCGCGGAGAACCAATCGTTCGGGTTCCTGATCAACCAGTTCCTGCGCACGCATGGCCTGACCCGCGCCGAGCTCGAATCCTCCGGAACCGTCACTTCCCATCCGGTGACATGGCTGCGCCTCGCGCCGGCCCCGGGTGGGTTCCGCGTCGCGCGGATATTCCGCGGTCGCCGTGAAGGCCTCGCCATGCCAGTCGGCCGGGCCGAACTGCGGCAGTTGATCGACAGGGCTGTCGGCTGGATCCAGGCGAACATGCGCGCCGACGGCACCCTCCCCTACGGCTACTGGCCGTCCAGCGCGCGGCACCGCCGCGACGACAATGCGATACGACAATGGCTCGCGACGCTGGCGCTTGCAGACACGCTGGCGCTCAAGGAAGGCCGCCCTGCGGCAGTGCGGCGCCTGCTGGACCGGAATATTGCCGGCAATCTGCGCACATTCTACCGCGAGCGCCACGGACAGGCGGTCATCCGCCATGACGGGATGGTCAAGCTGGGCGCTCTGGCCCTGGCCGGTCTCGCCCTGCTTCGGTCCGACACGGGCGCACGCCACTTGCCTGCCATCGACGGCCTCGCACGGACGGTCAGGTTCCTCCGCCATCCGGACGGCCGCTTCGCCACGTTCCTCGAGCCTGCAGCGCGAAACGACAATCAGAACTTCTATCCCGGCGAGGCCCTGCTCTTCCTGGCCGAACAGGACCGCCGCTTTCCGGACGCCGGACAGGGACAGGGACAAGCGATTGACGAGAGCCTCGACCGGTACTGGCGTTGGCACATGCGGCCGGAAAACCGGGATCCCTCCTTCGTTCCCTGGCAGCTGATGGCCCATGCGTTGCGCCAGCCCCGGGCGGGAAGGCCCGACTGGCGCGAACGGATATTCACCATGGCGGACTGGCTGGTGTCGTTGCAGGAGACCGACGATGCACCTGCGCCCGACATGCGCGGCAGGTTCCATGCGGCCCGCGGCATCTACGGGCCGCCCCATGCCTCCTCTACCGCCGTCTATCTGGAGGCGCTCTGCCACGCTGCGCGTCAGACCACTTCGAACGGTGACCGGACGCGCATGGTGAACTATGCACAGGCTGCGTCGGCAGGCTTCCGCCAGCTGATGGGGTTGCAGTTCACCGACACCGACAGGCCCCCCTACATCGCAGCGCGGGACTGGCCGAAGGTCGTCGGCGGAATCGCATCGACCGTCTACGACAACAGAATCCGGGTCGACAATATCGCCCACGCGATAAGTGCGGCGTCATGCTGGCTTCAGACTGGCGCGCTGGATTCATCGCCGGTTGATTGAACAACTCAACCCACGCGCCGCGATGCTGAAGGGCATTGTCGGAGCAAATCCAATCGCTCGCACCGACTGCCGGGAGCACCTGGCTTCAGGCTGCGATCTTCCACCAGTCTGCGGGTGCGAGATTGACGGCTCTCGAAAAAAAACAATAAATTCAGAAACATAATGAAAAAATGGCGGAGAGGATGGGATTCGAACCCACGAGGGAGGATTAGTCCCCACTCCCTTAGCAGGGGAGCGCCTTAAGCCACTCGGCCACCTCTCCACCGCCGGGTATAGACGGGGCGTGGCGACCTGTACAAGGGGTTTTTCCCGGTCGGGGCAAGGCAGGTGCCGATGCCGCGCCGTTGACGCAGGGGCGGGGCGGATCAGAAGGGCCCGGGGTGGTCCCCTGCTGTCGCATCGCGCCCCGGTTCGGGACAGTTGGGCAAGGATCAGCTGAAGCGTTCAGACGACGGAAGATTGCTGCGGGAGCGGCGCGAAGCGGCCGACCGTTGCCTCGATCCGGCCGCGCACGGACTGCACGTTGAACGGCTTGACGATGTAGTTGCTGACGCCTGCCTGCCGTGCGGCCTGAACATGCTCCGCCGAGGTCACGCCGGTGACCATGATGAACGGCAGCGCTTTCAGCCTCGCATCGGCGCGCACTTCCTTCAGCAACTGCAGGCCGGTCATCGGGGCCATGTTCCAGTCGCACAGGGCCAGCGCATAGTCCCGTTCCCGCAACCGTCGCAGGGCACGCGCGCCGCTCATCTCACCATCCACATCACTGAATCCCAGTTCACGTAGCAGGTTGGACAACAGGCGCACGATATCGCGATAGTCATCGACGACGAGCACGGGGCGGGTTCGGTCAAAGGCCATGTCGGGAAAGCTTTACTGCCGGTATGATGCTACCCGGACAGGATAGTCAGGCGGTCTGAACGTTTGGTAAATGAGCCATCATCGTCAGACCGGCACCAGAGCGGTCTCGAGAGTGACGGTCGGTGCGGCAACAGGATGGTAGACCGATCTAGCCGCCCAGGAACCGCGACAGATAGGTGCGCGGCTCATCGCCGGCGTGGCTTTCCTCGAACGCGTCGATGGCGGCGTTGATTGCCGCGTCGATGGGCATGTCCTGCCAGCTGCGGATCAGCCGTTTCTGCATCCGCACCGCGTCGGGGGCCGACTGCATGATCGACTGCACCCAGGCCTCCACCTGAACATCAAGCTGTTCCGGCGGCACGACCTTCTGCACCAGGCCGCAGGCCATGGCTTCGGCGGCGTCAATCATGTCTCCGGTCAGCAGGATCTCCGTCGCCTTGCCCCAGCCCATGAGGCGCGGCAGCAGGACAGCCTCGATGACGCTGGGCATGCCGACCCGGACTTCCGGCATGCCGAACTTCGCCCCCTCCGTCGCGACGCGGAAGTCGCAGACGGCGGCCAGTTCCAGCCCGGCACCGAGGCAGAAGCCGTTGATGCGCCCGATCACCGGCACCGGAATGCGCCGGATCTCGTCGATCGCCAGATGCAGGTTGGTGATGAAGGTCCGCGCGGTGTGCCGGTCGAGCTGCGCCATCTCCCGGATATCCGCCCCACCGACGAAGGCCTTGCCCGCAGCGGTCAGCACGACGGCGCGCAGGCTGTCATCCCGGGCAAGGTCGTAGGCCGCCGCCTGCAGTTCGCCATTCATGGCCGTGGACATGGCGTTCAGCTTGGTCGGCCTGTCGAGCGTGATGGTGGCAATCGTGCCCCCGTCCCGTTCATCGCGGGTGACGGTGATGAATTCGAAACCTGTCATGCTTTCTGTTCTCTCCGAATCCGCAGCCACCGAAGAGTGCAGCCGCGCGCATTGCCCTGGATCGGTCCACTGTTTGATCGCATCACCGGCCCGCTCCCCCACCCGGCCACCCATAAGGATACTCTCGTGGGTGGCCGGGTGGGGGAGCGGGCCGGTGCCGATTTCATCTCTTGATGGACCGATCTAACCCGAAACGATATCCGTCCAGAAGTTCTCCACCCCGCGGTCCACCGCACGGTTGCCGAGCCTGCGCGCCCAGAACCGGGCCCCGCCGAACTCGGAACGCCACGACCAGAGCCTGCGGGTGGCAAAGTGCAGGCTGTGTTCATAGGTGAAGCCGATGGCGCCATGGGTCTGGTGACCGACGGTAGCCCCGACGCCTGCGGCTTCAGATGTCCGGACCTTGGCGGCGGCGATCTGCCATTCCGGGTTCTGCCCCGCGTCCAGCGCGGCGAACGGAGACTCCGCGATCACGCCTGACGCCGCGGCCTCCCCGGCCATGCGGGACATTTCCTGCTGGATCGCCTGGAACTTGCCCAGCGGCTTGCCGAACTGCGTCCGCTCATTGGCGTATTGCACGGTCTGGGTCAGCACCTTGTCCATCGCCCCGGCGATCTGGGCGGCGCGAACCATCGCGCCATACTGCAGGATCACATCCTGCGGCAGGTCGTTGGGCAGATGTGCCACGCGCACGGGCGCGCCGTCGAAGCTCACATCATCGCGCGGCTCCCGCGCCATGTTCTGGCTGGCAGAGATGTCACGGGCATCCGACAGGCGAACCTCACCGACCATCACGCCACCGTCCTGCGCCGCGACGACCACAGCCGTTTCCGCCTTCGAGGCCCAGGGCACGCGTGCCACGGAACCCGAGAGCTTCGCCGAAGCGCCGTCGCCTGCGATGGTGAGGCTGCCGTCGCTGCCGTCGATGATCGTCGCCATGCCTTCCGGCACCGGCAGTCCGGCCCTTTCGGCCAGCCATGTCGCCAGGATGGTTTCAGCCAGCGGGACCGGCGCGGAATGGAACCCGGCGGCGGACAGCAGCACGTGCGCATCGCGCCATTCGCCACCGACACCGCCATTCTCCTCCGACACCAGCGGCCGGGTCAGGCCCTGGGCCTCGACCTCCGCCCAGATACCGCCATCGTCACCGGTCTCGTCGAAGCGGGTAAGCAGCTCGCGGGTCACGCGATCACCGAACAGGCCGTTGACGCTGTCGGTCAGGATGTTGCGAAGTTCACTCATCTGAGGCCAAGCCCCCGTGCAATGATGCCGCGCAGGATTTCTCGGGTGCCGCCGCGCAGGCTGAAGGATGGGGCTTCCATGGTCAGGAAGGCGAGCACCTGCTGGAAGTTGTCGCCGCCCATCAGGGTCGGTTCCTCCTCCACCAGCCGGGCAGCAATCTCCGGGATCGACTGTTCGAACACACCGCCGACATCCTTGACGACGCTGGCCTCCAGTGACGGATTCTCGCCGCGCTGCAGCTTGCCCGCGACCGACAGGGACATGCGGCGGAGCGTCAGGGCGTGGGCAGACAGGCGACCCACCTCCTCCACCATCGCCGGATCACGGCTCTGTGCCGCGATACCCAGCAATTCCAGGATCAGCTGGATGCAGCTCAGGTAGCGTTCCGGTCCGCTGCGCTCGAACGCCAGTTCCGCGACGACCTGGTTCCAGCCGCCGCCCGGCTTGCCCACCAGGCGCTCATCCGGCACGAAGACGTCGTCGAAGACACACTGGTTGAAGTGGTGGTTACCGGCCAGGTTGATGATCGGGCTGACGGTCAGCCCCGGCGACTTCATGTCGACGATGAACTGGCTCAGGCCCCCATGCTTGTCCTCCGCATCCGTGCGGAACAGGGCAATCATGTAGTGGGCGAGATGGGCGCTGGAGGTCCAGACCTTGGTGCCATTGACCTTCCAGCCGCCGTCCACCTTCTCCGCCTTCGTGCGCGTGGCTGCGAGGTCGGAACCGGAGTCCGGTTCGGACATGCCGATACAGAAGCAGGCATTGCCGCTGATGATCTGCGGCAGGAAGAATTTCCGTTGTTCCTCGGTACCGAAGCGCAGCAGCAGCGGGCCGCTCTGGCGGTCAGCGACCCAGTGGGCCTGCACCGGTGCGCCCGCCGCCAGCATTTCCTCCATCACCACATAGCGTTCGAAGAAGGTGCGACCGCCACCGCCGTATTCCGTTGGCCAGGTCATGCCGAGCCAACCCTGTTCGCCCACCTTGCGGCTGAAGTCCTGATCGTGACCCATCCAGTTCCAGGCCCGGTCCACGGGGCGCTTGTCCTTCAGTGCCTCGGCCAGAAAGGCCCGCACCTTTGGCCGCAAGGCCTCGGCCTCCGGCGGCAGTGTGGCCGGTTCGAAATTGAAGAAACCCATTGTCACGCTCCCCGTTGTCTGGGCTGAACCTAGCAGTCACCCGCATACGGTCAATTGCCACCAGTGGATGACAGGCATGACCCGCGGCGGCTGTCGCATGTTGCACCGGCAGGCCGAAAAACATAGCGTCCGACAAACAGCCTGTCGGGAACGGGCAGCAGCTTTGGGGGGAGCACGTCACATGGCCACGAATCACAGGACGGGTGGGCAACTGCTGGTCGACAGCCTGGCGAAACACGGGGCCGATCTGGCGTTCTGCGTCCCCGGCGAGAGCTATCTCGCCGCGCTTGATGCCCTCTACGACCAGCCCTCCATCAGGCTGATCACATGCCGCCAGGAAGGCGGCGCGGCGATGATGGCGGAGGCCTATGGCAAGCTGACCGGGCGTCCCGGCATCTGTTTCGTCACCCGTGGTCCGGGTGCCACCAATGCCTCCCCCGGCCTGCACATCGCGTTTCAGGACTCCTCACCGATGATCCTGTTCATCGGCCAGGTGGCACGGGAGCAGGTGGACCGGGAAGCGTTTCAGGAGATCGACTACCGGCGGATGTTCGAACAGCTGACCAAATGGACCGGCCAGATCGAGGATGCGGCCCGCGTGCCGGAATATGTCAGCCGCGCCTTTCACACCGCCACTGCCGGTCGCCCCGGCCCGGTGGCCATTGCCCTGCCGGAAGACATGCTGCGCGACGCGGTGGAGGCGGCGGTCGGCACGCCCTGGCGCACCCCGGAGATCGCGCCGACGCCGGAGGACATGAAACAGTTCGAGGAGATGCTGGTGGGGTCGGAGCGGCCCGTGATGATCGTCGGCGGGTCACGCTGGTCGCAGGACACGGCGGACCGGCTGGCCGCCTTCTGCGCCGCCAACGACATGCCGGTCTGCACGTCGTTCCGCTGTCAGGACTTCATCGACAATACGGCACCGGCCTACATGGGCGTCTCCGGCATCGGACCCGATCCGGAACTGGTGCGCCGCATCACCACCGCCGACCTGGTGATCTGTGTCGGCGCGCGGCTGGGGGAAATGACCACCGGACGCTACAGCCACTTCGACATTCCGCGCCCGAAGCAGACGCTGATCCATGTCTATCCGGACCCGGAGGAGATCGGCCGGGTCTATCAGGCCGACCTGGGTCTGGTCGCGACACCCGCCGCATTCGCCCGCGCCGTGGAGGGCATGGCAGTCCGCGCAGACAAGGGTGTGATCGCTGAGGCGCATCAGCGGTTCCTCGAATGGTCCACGCCGATCCCCATGGACGGCGATGTGCAGCTGGCGGAAATCATTCACCACATTTCCGAGAACCTGCCCCCGGATACGATCATCACCAATGGCGGCGGCAACTGCATCACCTGGGTGCACCGCTTCATGCGCCACAAGCGCTGGCGCACGCAGTTGGCACCCACTTCCGGTTCCATGGGCTACGGCGTGCCCTCCGCCGTCGCGGCAAAGCTGACCCACCCCGACAGACATGTCATCAGCTTCTCCGGCGACGGCTGCTTCATGATGAACGGCCAGGAGTTCGCGACCGCTGTCCAGTACGACCTGCCCATCGTCTACATTGTCGTGAACAACGGCATGTACGGCACCATCCGCATGCATCAGGAACGCGACTACACCGGGCGGGAGATCGCGACAGAACTGAAGAATCCGAACTTCGCCGCCATTGCCCACGCCTATGGCATGGAAGGGACAGTGGTGGAGAAGACGGAAGACTTCTTCCCGGCGCTGGAGAAGGGACTGGCCGCAAGCGGGCCGAGCCTGATCGAGATCCGCATCAACCCGGACGTGCTGTCGCCAACCGCCACCATCTCCGGCCTGCGGGCAAAGGCGGGAATGGGCGAGGGCTGATGGCGCGCCCCTCCGTCCCCTCCCCCTGCATCTCCGTCTGCATTCTCGATCCCGGTCGGGACATGTGCATCGGCTGCTACCGCAACCGCGCCGAGATCGGTGAATGGTCCCGTGCCGACGACGACCGGCG
>Ga0209475_10003630_pt1 | contig 14026 bp, 12 predicted proteins | sample tdDd471_FD_187128 | JGI IMG/M metagenome (GOLD analysis project Ga0209475, IMG submission 187128) | Marine sediment microbial communities from the Atlantic coast under amendment with organic carbon and nitrate - tdDd47.1 (SPAdes)... | ecosystem: Environmental > Aquatic > Marine > Coastal >... | reverse complement strand
TCGTCGCGCATAGGGCACCTTTATTTTCTTAAAAGAGCGATGGCTTGTGCTCTGTGATTATATTAGGGGAGCGCCTCACGCCTCTCAATCGACTGCGCGTATACCCTTACGGTCTTTGGTATAAGACGCTGTATACGAAAGTACCCATTTACCCCCTATTATCGGGGAGAAAACCACCTATATAAATCGAAGCATTTTCAATGATCGGATATCCATGCGACACGGCGCCTCACCGCCCACCCGGCAAAGCTCTCACGACGACCTGCGAACCATAAAGACCCTGCTGCCATATCTTTGGCCTGCCGGAGAATCCAACCTGCGTTTCCGGGTTGTTGTCGCCATCATCCTCTTGGTCGGCGCCAAAGCGGTCAACGTTACGGTTCCGCTCTTTTATAAGGAAGCCGTCGATCTATTGTCGGTCGACAAAGAAGCTTTGGCCGCCGTGCCCATCGCCTTGTTGATAGGGTATGGCCTCACCCGGGTTCTGGCGTTGGCTTTCGGCGAACTGCGCGACGCCGTATTCGCCAAAGTCGCTCAAAGAGCCATCCGCACGGTGGCCTTAAAAACCTTCCGCCACCTGCACCGTCTTTCCCTGCGCTTTCACCTCGACCGGCAAACCGGCGGCGTTTCGCGCGCCATTGAGCGCGGCACCAGCGGCATTGAATTTTTGCTCAACTTTATGCTGTTCAACGTATTGCCGACGTTGCTCGAAATCGTCCTGGTTTGCGGCATCCTGTGGAGCCTTTTCGGACCTTCCTACGCACTCGTCACCTTTCTTACCATCGGCGGTTACGTCGCCTGGACGCTGATCGTCACGGAGTGGCGTTTAAAGTACCGCCGGGCGATGAACGAAACCGACAGCAAGGCCAACACCAAAGCCATCGACTCGCTGCTCAACTACGAGACCGTCAAATACTTCGGCAACGAAGACCATGAAGCGAAACGCTACGACAGCGCCTTGGTGCGCTACGAAGAGGCAGCGGTAAAAAGCAAAACCAGCCTGTCTTTGCTCAATATCGGACAGGCCGCCGTTATTTCCGTCGGGCTGGTCATCATAATGGCCATGGCGGGCTACGGCGTGGTGGGCGGAACCATGACCATCGGCGATTTCGTGCTGGTCAACAGCTACCTGATTCAGTTGTTTCTGCCGCTCAATTTCCTCGGTTTCGTCTATCGTGAAATCAAGCGCTCACTGGCCGACATGGAATCCATGTTCGAGTTGATGGAGGAAAACGCCGAAGTCAAAGACGATCAAACCGCCCGCCCACTGGACGTCAGCGCAGGTGAGGTCGTTTTTGAGAACGTCGCCTTCGGGTACGACCCCCGGCGGCCGATCCTCAAAGATGTCAGCTTCACGGTTCCGGCAGGCAAGACCGTCGCCATCGTCGGCTCGACCGGCGCCGGGAAATCGACCGTCTCCCGGCTACTCTTCCGCTTCTACGATGTGGACGGCGGATCCGTTTCCATCGACGGGCAGGATATCCGCTCGGTCACTCAAACGTCGCTGCGCGCCGCCATCGGGATCGTCCCCCAGGATACGGTGCTGTTCAACGACACCATTTATTACAACGTCGCCTACGGCAATCCATCGGCCAGCCCTGCCGAGATCGAAGAAGCCGCCAAACTCGCCCGTATCCACGATTTCGTTATGGGGCTTCCCGACGGCTACCAAACCACGGTGGGCGAACGTGGCCTCAAGCTCTCAGGCGGCGAAAAGCAACGGGTCGCCATCGCCCGGACCATCCTAAAAAAACCGGCAATTCTTCTGTTTGACGAGGCGACCTCGGCGCTCGACAGTCATACCGAAAAAGAAATCCAGGCCTCGCTGAAAGAAGTTTCGGCCAACCGAACGACTCTGGTCATCGCCCACCGGCTTTCGACCATTGTTGATGCCGACGAAATTCTGGTCATGGAGGACGGGCAGATTATCGAACGGGGCAACCACACCGCCTTACTGGCGCACAACAAGCGCTATGCGGAAATGTGGCGCAAACAGCAAGAAGCGGCGGAAGCGCAGGCCTTACTGGAAGATGTCCGGGAAGCGGTGCCTGTAACGGCTTAACGTTTCGCCAGCCAAGTCTCGGCGTAAGCCTTGGCTTCCGCGACGTCATCGTCGGGCAGGTTCACCCGAAAAAGGGTCGCCACGGGGTCGGGGATTTCTTCGCCCAGCGTCTCGGCGATCCGCAGCCATGCCAGAGCCATCATCCGGTTAGGTTTGGCGCTCTCAATGCCCCGGCTATGAAGGACGGCAAGATTCATCGCGGCTTTCGACAGGCCGGATTTAGCTGCCGCTTCATACCATTTAGCGGCCTCCGGCAGATTTTGTTCCGTCCCCAACCCCTGCTCGCATAACAGAGCGTAGTTGAAAGCCGCCTCGGCTATCCCGGCTTCGGCGGCGGCATGAAACCATTCAACGGCCTGCATAAGGTTTTCAGGGGTCTTTTCCTTGCTCAGCAAAAGCCCCATTTTGTATTGGGCCTGCGCATATCCACCCTTGGCCGATTGGCCGTACCAATGGAGAGCTTTCTCGGGATCGGGTTTCCCCCGAACGCCCAACTCGTACTGCATGGCGAGAAGAAACTGCGCGCGCGCCTCTCCGGCTTGAGCCGCCTTGAGGTACCAGCCCATGGCGTCCGTATAGGTTTGCCGTGTTTCATCGGCAAAACTCGGGGCATTCACCCAAAAAAGCGCGCAAATAACGCTCACAATCACGGATTTCCGAATCATCCGGTCATATTAGGCTTGTTTCAGATCGCTCGGCAAGTTCTGCCCTAATTATGAGACTTTCCTGGTTCCATTAACTGCGACACGTCGGGTTCCGGGTCCTTGTAATAGCTCGCAGCGGGTGGCGTGCCCGGCGGTAACTCGTAGTCCTCCTTTTCCGGCGGATCAAAACGTGTCGGGTGAGGTCCATAGTAGTTGACTAACCGCTTCTCATCCCGGTGAAAGGGCTTGTCGTAGCAGGTAATTCCGCCCAGCGATTGATAGCAATAAGAGGGCTCGTAGTCGTAAACCGCTTTTTCGTATTCGTTGACGTAACCGCATGCCCCTAAAGGCAAAACTAAGGCAATCAAGGCGATCCAGGGACGTTTCATCTTGTTTTCTCCCGTTGCTGAAGTCGGCAGGAACTGCCTAGTTCCGCCAACCTTTCCCAAAACGTTGCAGAAAGAATGCCAAAGGGAAAAACCGTTGTGACGTCGCGTTTCTCCCGCTTTTCCGACGGATATCCGCCAACCGGAAAGGATGGCCCGGTATTTGCTGCCATTTGTTTCATGTACTTCATTCACCACGGGAGCGGACATGGAAATTGACAACCAATCGACGGCCGACAGAGTCGGCGGCCTTATCCCGAAAAAGGCGGGATCGGATGAAGAGCCGTCCGAGTTTCAAAAAGAAATGGAACTGATCCGCGAAAAGGGCTTCGGTGCCTACGTCGAGGATATTCACAAGAAAAAGCAGGAAGAACTGCGGGAGAAAATTCTCAAAGCCATGGGGCTGACCGAGGAACAGCTTGCCGAACTGCCACCGGACCGGCGGCGGCACATCGAGGAAATGATCGCCCATGAAATTCAGGAGCAGATGGCGGCGGAGACCTCACAGGACACCGGCGGTGGCGCCAAACTTTCGCAGGGCGGCCAACCCGGCGATATTTCGCAGCAGGTTCTGGCCATCCGCACCGGCATGGGCGGCGCAGCGCTCGCCATGCAGGCCGTCATGGATCAAAGAGAGGGCGTTACGCCGCCGATCAGAGAAGAGAAGTAGAGCCTCAAAGACATTCCTGGAAGCGGACCGCCGTGCCGATCGGATCGCCGAGCAATTGGCCTTCGTGCATGATCACGTTGCCTCGCAGGATCGTGGTGATCGGCCATCCGGTCACCTTCATCCCGTCGTAAGGCGTCCAGCCGCATTTGCTGACGATCCATTTGTCCGTGATGGTCCGCTCGGCTTTCAAATCGACGATGGTGAAATCGGCGTCGTAGCCTGCGGCCATCCGGCCTTTTCCGGCGATTCCGTAAACTCTCGCCGGTCCTGCGTTGGTCAAATCGACCATCCGCTCCAGGGACAACCGCCCTTCATTGACGTGGTTGAGCATGATCGGCACAAGCGTTTGAACCCCCGGCATGCCCGATGGGCTTTGAGGATAGGGTTTGGCTTTTTCTTCCAATGTATGCGGCGCGTGGTCCGAGCCGATGCAATCAGGAATGCCTTGATTGAGCGCCTTCCAAAGGGCTTCCCTATGAGCTTCGTCACGGATCGGCGGATTCATTTGCGCCCGCGAACCGATCCGTTCGTAAGCTTCCGGCCCCGCCAAGGTCAGATGCTGCGGCGTTACTTCGACGGTCGCAAAGTCTTTGTGGTCCTTTAGCACCGCCATCTCGTCACCCGTGGTCACATGCAGCACATGAACCCGGCGCTTGACCCCTTTGGCCAGCCGCAACAGCCGCGTCGTCGCCCGAACCGCCGTTTCGACATCCCGCCAAACCGGATGCTGGTCGACGGATGCACCGTCTTTGACCAATTCGAAACGCTCGCGCAACCGCTCTTCGTCTTCACAATGGAACGTCACCCGCCGGTTACCGACCGTCAGCAGCCGCGCAACGGTTGCATCGTCTTCGACCAGAAGGTTGCCCGTCGAGCTCCCCATGAAGACCTTAACCCCTGCACATCCCGGCTGGCGTTCAAGGTCACCCAAACCATCGATGTTGTCGTGAGTCGCCCCGACAAAAAACGCAATATCGGTGCGTACCCGCCCCTTGGCCCGGCGGCATTTGTCGGCCAAAGCCTCCGCCGTCGCGGTATTGGGGTTGGTGTTGGGCATTTCCATGACGGTGGTCACCCCACCCATGGCAGCAGCCGCCGTGCCGGAGGCCAAGTCTTCCTTGTGTTCCAGGCCGGGCTCGCGAAAATGAACCTGCGGGTCGATAACGCCGGGCAACACGTGAAGGCCCGTCACGTCCATCTCGGCTTCCGCTTTCGCTCCCTTTAACGACCCTATCGCGGCGATCCGCCCACCGATCACTCCAACATCGGCTTCCACAATTCCATTGGGTGTGGCACAGGTTCCACCGGTCAGGAGGAGATCGAACGTTTCAGGCATGGGCGCTCATCCGTTGGTCAGGGAAAAATATCTAGTGGTGCGAACAAAACGGAAGAGTCCTTTCCGTTTTGTGTCTTGCGCACCACGACTCTTATAAATCTCGTGGTTTTTGACCCCTGACGAATGGGAACCATTCGTCAGGGGTCAAACCACCAGAGACGAAAAACGTCCCCCTACTATTGTTTGGGGTTTTCTTCCTCGGCTTCAAGAGCTGAGTCAAGCTGCGCACTCAAATCCTCATCGCCGAAGGCCGCGTCCAGCGCATTGCCCAACGCTTCCTCCAAAGACCCCTTATCCTCTTCGGCGGCTTTTTCCTCATGTGCCGCTTCACGGCCGGCAGCTATGACCTGCTGAAGTCTTGCCGCCGCTTCGGCGACGCTCGACGGCTCGATATCATCTTCCGGCCTGGCCTCCTCCGCTCCGCTATCCTCAAGCGCACCATCCTCATTAACGACCGGCTCGGGGGTAGATTCGTCTACCGGTTCGGCCTCCACCTCCATTGCAGATTGAGGCTGCGCCGCTTCCTCTTCCATCGCTATTTCCCGATCAACTGATTCGGGTGTGGCAAATGGCGTGGACTCCTCGGTGATAATTTCGTCATCCCCTTCCAGGGTCAAATCGTCATCGACCAAGTCTTCGGGAACGCTCTCCATTTCCTCGTCAAACCCGGCGTCTTCCAAATCGGCCATCTGTACCGATTCATCGGCTTCCGCAGTTTCTATTTCTTCCGCCATCGGGGCCGTCGGCTCGGCAGGTACCGCCATCTCTTCATCGTCAACCGCAGGCTCCTCAGCCGTGGCGAGCTCCTCTGCCAGCCCGGGCTCCTCCACATCGTCATTGTCGACAATTTCGTCCGCCGGAGGCGCTGCCGGTTCTTCGGCAACCAGCCGGTCGTCCGGATCATCAATCGGCATTGGCTCTAAGTCGGCCGAATCTTCCGCACCTAAAAGCGTATCGCCGTCCTCTTCCATCGGAGCGGGAAGCTCATCGCCCATTGCATCCTCGACCGGAGTCTCTGTTTCTAGTGCGACCGGCTCTTCGGACACGTCGCTTTCCGGCTCCATTTCCATGGAGGTCTCATCTTCTTCGAAGGCAACACCCGGCTCTTCCACCTCCGGAGCATCATCATCGACCGGCTCCTCGTCCGGTCCTTCGATGCCGTCTGGTTCAAATGACGATTCTTCGAGCTCTTCCGCGTCCGCATCCGTGTCTAACGATGCCGGATCGCTTTGATCTTCTTCGCGCTCCGCCGGTTCTGCAAACAGCGAAGGCGTCACATCCTCACGCGCAGGAACATCGACAACCGACGCCGATTGCGGGATCAGCCACCATTCCTGGAAATGGAAGGTATCGCTTTCACGCTCAAACCCCGAAATGCTGACGCCGTTGGGATGTAGAGCGATCGTACTGTTGTGCAGCGGGCGGGTGGCCGGAACGCCTTCGGAAAGCCAAGCGAAAGTGATTTGGTTGTGCGTCTCAAAGAAAACGTCGGGGATTTCCTGAGCTTGAGCCAGCGCCTTGCCGTCTTTGCGCTGGATATGGAGGGTGAACTTCAGTTGCGCCATACCTAACCCCGTCCGCTTGTTTGCCGGGCAGCGGTCATTCGCGCCGCCGCCTGCCTACCCTAATCTGATTATATTCTAGTTTATTAACCTACTGGATTTTTTGACGCTTTCACACCCCTAAAGGGGTTCTCAGCCGGTAGCTAGAACGTCCAAAGCATCTCCGTCAGAAGACCGCCCAAGAATATGCCGGTCATGCCACAGCGCATAAAACAACAGGACCCAGGCGGCGAACCCTCTTTTGCCCGAATCAAGCGACTTAAAAAGCGATTTAACCTCATCGGGACGGCAAATCTCGGCGACGCCCGGCTGCGCCGCAACCAAAGGACCGATTTCCGCTCCTTTGGCGGCAATCCATTCACCGACGGGGACTGTAAAGCCGCGCTTCTTGGAGAAGGGATCGGAGATTGGCAAACGCTTCTCCAGCCATTTTCGTAAAACCCATTTCCCCAATCCATCCCGGACTTTCAGCTTATCGGGCAACAGGTAGGCGTACTCGGCAACCGCCACATCGAGAAACGGCACCCGCCCTTCGACGCTGTGGGCCATCAAGCAGCGGTCCAGTTTGGTCAAAAGATCGTTGGGCAGCCAATCGGCGCAATCCACCGCCTGAGCCACCTGCAAACGCGAACGCCCCCGGTCGCCTTCCGCCGCTTCCGATTCGGCAATACCGTCCCGCCAGCCGACCAGATCGTTTCGCAATACGCCCAAGCCATCGAAAACGCCTTTGCGCCGCATGGCGCGTCCGCCCATCAGCTTGGGCCGCATCGCCGAACGGTACCGGCCATACCCGCCGAACAATTCGTCCCCCCCCTCGCCCGACAAAATGACCTTCAACGACTGGGCGGCGGTTTCGGCCAATTTAAAAGTCGGCAAAATGGCGTAGTCGGCTGCCGGGTCGTCGACCGCCGCCGCGACGCGCGGCAATAACGCCCAAAAGTCCGGCTCGCCAAACTCCACTTCACGATGTTCCGCGCCACAGGCCTTGGCGACCGCATGGGCATGGTCGCGCTCGTCGCGCGCCGACGTTCCCGGAAAGCCGACCGTAAAGGCCTGAACAGGGGTCTTATTGAGGTCCGCCATCAAGGACAGAAGAGCCGATGAATCGATGCCGCCGGAAAGAAACATGCCGTAAGGCACGTCCGAGCGCTGGTGAAACTCCACGGTTTCCGTCAGCACCGCCGACAAACGTTCAAGCGCATCTCCTTCCGTCAACTGCCGCGGCTTTCCTTCGGGCAAGGCGGGCCGACGGATGTGATCGACGATCACCCCGCGCTCAATCACAAGAGTTTCCCCGGGCAAAACCCGGCGAATGCCGTCAAAAGCGGTCTCCCGCCCTGTGGTGAATTGAAGCTGCAATAAAGCCGCCCGGGCCCTCGGGTTGATTTTGCGTTCGACCCAACCGGTCGCCAGAATCGCTTCCGGTTCCGAGGCGAAGATGAAGCCGCGCTCCGACTCGGCGTAGTAGAGCGGCTTGATGCCGAACGGATCCCGCGAGATAACCAATCGTTTCTTGCCCGGATCGTGAATAGCCAACGCATACATACCGCGAAGGCGGTTGGCGAACTCCCGGCCCATTGACCGGTAGAGATGCAGCGGCGGTTCGCAATCCGAATTGGTCTTGTAAGCGATCTGTGGCGCTTCGGCTTTCAGCTCCCGGTAATTGTAGATCTCGCCGTTCCCGACCAACGCCGTTCCATCCTCGGCGATGAAAGGCTGATCGCCGGTCTCCAAATCGATAATCGCCAGCCGGGTATGGACCAACCCCACATTGCCGTTGATGTGAAAGCCTTCGCCATCGGGTCCTCGGTGCCGCATCGCACCGGCCATACTCTCCAACACGCTGTGGGCAGGGGCAGCGCCATCGAAGGACATGATGCCGGCGATTCCGCACATGCTTCAGGTTTCCGCGTCTTTTTGCTGAAGGATGCGCTCGAAAAATTCGAAATAGCGCTTCACCACGGCATCCTCGGTAAAGTCGCGGCAATAGGCCTCGTAGCCCCCCTCGGCCAGCCGGTCCGCCTCGTCCGGATTTTGAACCATCCACTTAAGAGCCGAGCCGAGCGCCACATCGTCATCAACCGGCGTCAATAGGCCGTCCACCCTCGGGGTTATCAGGGTTCCCGGCCCCAGACTGTCGGTCGCCACCACGGGCTTGCCCTGCGCCCAGGCCTCGATCACCACGTTGCCCAGAGGTTCATGCCGCGACGGACAAACGAAGAGATCGGCGGCGGCAAACAAGGCGGGCGTATCTTCACGCCAGCCGAGAAAACGGACCCTCGGCTTAATGGCCAGCTTTTCGGCCAGCAGTTCGAGGTCGCGCCGCAACGGGCCTTCGCCAGCGATCCACAGATAAGCTCCCGGCACCCGGGCCACGGCCTTGAGAAGAGTGTCGAAGGCTTTATTTTCGTGTAGGCGGCCCAAGGCCAAGATCAAGGGAGCGGTTTCGGGCGTATAAAAGGACTTACGGCTGATCGGCGGCACCCGTTCGGCGGTCACGAAGTTGGGCAAATAATGGGCCCGCTCCTTCGGCCATCCCTCCTTGACCAGATAGTCGACGATGTCTTCGGTATTGCCGACGATATGATCGCAATGACGGTAGTACTTCATGTTGTAGTAACCGCCTTGGCGCGCCGCGTGAACGAAATCGCCTTTAGGGCACATACCGGTCGCCCGGTTCATCCAGGTCAACACGATGTCCGGTTTAAACTCGGCAATCTCGCGTTTTAGCGCCCTTCCCGTCTTGAAATCGAATTTACCGCCGAACGGCAGCTGTACCGGCTCGACGCCCCCGGCCCGAAGAATTTTGGCCCGGGCCTCGTCTTCCCGGATCACCACTCTTTGGTTCAGCCCCGCTTTTTCAAATGCTATGGCAAGCCGGGTAAAGAACGCTTCGGCTCCCCCATATTGGGCCCCAGCCATCGCCTGCAGGACCTTCATGGCAACAACCCTTCTATAATTTCCGCCGCCTGGGACCATCCCCAGGCGCGTTGGCGGGCCAGCGCCGCCTCATGCTGATTTTTCCAGTGGTTTTCATCGGTCAGCAGTTTCACCGCCGCATCGACGAACGCGTTCTCGGTTTTCGCGACCGTTCCGGTCGCCCCATCAATCACCCGTTCATAGGCCGACCCCAAGTCTTCCGTCACGCAAGGAACCCCCATGGCCTGAGCCTCGCCCAACGCCAGACAAAACGTTTCATTCAAATCGCTGCGGTAAAGCATGCAGCGCGCAGCGCGAAACTCTTCAACCAGTTGAGCCTTAGGCACTGGGCCGCGCAAAACCACCCCTTGCCCGGCCAATTCCTCGGCCCGATCCAAAACCGTCTTCATGGCGCGCGCCTTATCCTCACCCACCGACCCGTAAGTTTGCGGGCCGGAGAACACATGCAACTCGGCCTCCGGCGCTTGCGGGTGAATGCGGGTTGCCCAAAGCTCCAGCAACCAATCGAGCGAACGCAGAGGATTGGAGGTGAATACCGCGCGGGGTTTAGGCGTCTTCGACGCCGGTTCGGCCAAGCGAAACAAATCCGGGATACCGTAAGGGATAACGATCCGCCCGCCTTCCGGCACCCAACCGGGCAGGGTCTTGGCGTGATATTCGCCGATGAACCCAAAAACCGGCCGCACCTTCCATAACTTCCAAAGATACCGCCATTTCAAAACGTACTGAGCCGGGTTATGGGTCCAGAACAGGGTTTTACGCGCCTTCGGCATCAAGCCGATCAGCTTATCGCCCCGGTTGGCGATATAAAGGTCCGCCCGGTCCGGCAGACCGTCCGCCAAGGGCGCCCAATCGACCCCGTTATAGCTGAGCGGCGCTTGGCATTTATTGCGCACCGACACCTCATGCCCCCGGCGGGCCAACTCTTCGCACATGGAAACGATGGTCGACTCGACTCCGCCCAACGGGCGTTGCTCGGGCGTCTTCCCGTCAAATTCGATACCGTCGTCGGCAAGAACGATCCGGGCCATCAGTCGGTTTCCAGGGTTGCTTTAAGGTGAGAAACAAGCGGATAGAGCCCGGCAAACAAGGCAATTAAAAACCCGTAGCCCCCTTCCCGGTACCCCTTACGACGCACGTAACATTTGAAGAAACGGGATAAGAACCGCAACAAATGTCTTGGGAAATTTCCGATCTCGCCGTGCTCGCGCATATCAAGAGCCCGCGCCGAGGTATAGCTGTTGAACCGCCGGATCATGTCGGCAATGTCCCGGTCGACGTAGTGTTCGATCCGAGCCGTTAGCATCGGTCCCTTCTTGCCCGACCATTGCAACGGCGGATGCAAACGCCTATCGCCCCATGTTTTGACGCCTTTGCGAAACAGGCCGGGATAAGCCGCCTTGCCGAACGACGCCCCCCACCCCCAACGGACCAACCGCTCGCCAATATAATTATCGACCGGAATTTCATGCCAGTCGTATTCCGTGGTTTCGATGGTGCGGCGGATTTCTTCAGACAAGGCCTCGGTCACCCGTTCATCGCAATCCACCTCCACAATCCAGTCTGTTTGACAAAACGCGATTCCCGCATTGCGGCGCGGCCCTTCGATATCCCAGGCCCCTTCCAAAATGCGGTCGGTATACTTTTGAGCAATCGCTTTCGAGCCGTCCGTGCACTTATCGAGCACGACGACGATTTCATCGGCAAACGCCAACCGGTCCAGGCAGTCGGCGAGGCGCTCTTCCTCGTTATGGGCAACGACCAATGCAGACAGGCTCGGCTCAGCCATTGACCCGGCTCCATAGCGCGCGTGCGGCCTCTTCGGCCTTGTCGACACTCAGGCTGTCCATTAGCGTTCCCGTCGTTCGATGATCGAAATCCCTGTCCGGATTGTCGCCAAAAAGCTCCAAAAAGGGAATATCCGTTCTCACCACCGCCGAATGTTCCCCCCAAGGGGCATACCATTGCTCCCGCGTCGGCCCGAAGAGACCGAGCGTCGGCAAGCCGCTGGCCGCAGCCATGTGCATCAGACCGGAGTCGTTCCCCACATAAAAAGCGCACCGTTTGAGGCAGGCCACCGCCGACAAAAGATCGACCTTCCCAACAAGGTCGATACGCCGGTCTTCCTGCACCGATTGAACAACCGGCTTGGCCGCCAAACGCTCGCTGTTGGCGCCGAACAAAGCCACCCTTGCCCCCGGCAAAATTCCATTGGGCCCGGTCAATCGCTCAATCAACTCGACGAAATTCTCGGCCCGCCATTGCTTACCGGCCCAGTTGGCGGTCGGTCCGACGGCCAAAACCGGAGGACCGTCCGGCACCAGTTCTTCGGCAAGGCGGGCATGGGCCTCGGCCATCCAAAGCCGCGGGGCTGGCGGCGGCGTTGCGCCGATGACGTTTGCGTAGCGTTCCACCCGGTGGTTGCCTTCATCCTTGCCAATTACCGAACGCCGCATCGTCGGCACAAGATAGGCAATGGCGGAGCCCCGGACGTCGATGACCCAATCCCACCAGCACCCGACCGTTTGCCGCCAAAGAGCGATCCAGTGTCCGCCCCGCTTCTTTTTCGGCATGGGGATAACCCGTTCCACATTGGGTATGGCGCCGAACAAAGGGGCGGCAACGGGACCGCAGGCGACGGTAATTTTGCACTCCGGATAGGTGGCGACCAAATGATTGACGATACCTGTCGATAACACTGCGTCGCCGATGCGTGTCGCAGTCACGAACAGCACCTTCATGCCCACAGACTTTCAAACTCTGCGGCCACCCTGTCCCAGCCACGCCCACGCTGCATCACCCGGCAATCCCGCGCCATATTGGCCTGGGTCGCGGGACTGGTCAGCAAATGGGCGGCCACGTTGGCGAAAGCGGCGTTATCGGGAACCAAAAAACCGGTTTGACCGTTCCGCACCCGATCACTGGCCGCACCCGTTTCCATGGCGACGGCGGGAAGACCCACCGCCTGCGACTCAGCCAGAGTCCAACAATAGGTTTCTCCCGCGACGCCCGGATACAAATGTACGCAGGCGTCCCGATAGAGCTCCACCATTCCAGGATCGGCCTCGGGCTTGGCGAACCGGACGTTTTTGTCGGCCAGTTCGGAGGCTTTTTCAAAAATTGGCTTCAGCCGCCCGGAGACTTCGCTGCCGTTTCCGGCTTTGAACAAGGCGGCGGAAACGATTTCCAGGGTGGCGTCCGGCGCTTTTGGATGAATAACCTCGGACCATTTATCCAACACCCAGTCCAACCCATGGGCCGGGTGGGTGGTTATCAAGGCTTTTTTGGCCGGTCTTCGTTCCGCGGCGGCCTCCGCAGTTTCGTCTTCTTCTCCGGGCGCGGGAGTTAGGTAGGCGGACCCGACGCCCGGTTCGATTACCGCCGTCCTGAAGTACCGCCAGGGATCGAACGTCGCCTTGTGGGCCTGGCTTTGGAAAACCAAGATCGGCTCAGCTTTATCGAGGCGAGCCTGATGGACCGGTTTATGCAATATCTTGGCATCCCCGGCGAGCCAGAGAATCTTTTTATCGACGCCATCCATTTCAAAAAGCAGCTGCGGTTTCCTAAACGCAATGAGGACGTCGGCTTCCGGCGGACGCGGGGTATCAAACGGAAGCCAATGCACGCCGGAAATCTTAACCGGACTCTCTATCCGGTTGACCGCAATGACGTCATGACCGCGCTTCGCCAAGGCGGTTGCCAAATGGGCAAACGCCTTTTCCGCCCCGCCGAGCGGTCGGTTGGCCGGGCTGTCGCCGTCGAAAGAAATGGAGTCATCGATAAGAACAATACGCATGGCGCATTTATAGAGCCGCTATTCCCGAATTCAAAGGGCTTAAGGTCTTGCAAAATGCGGTTTTTCATCCAACTCTTAGACAACGGATTCACTTGAAGGGGACGAACGATTCAATGACTGGCAGCCTCTATGCCCACCTTCCGCAACGCGGCATCATTTCAGTCGCGGGAGACGACGCCCGGGAGTTTCTTCAAGGAATCATCTCGAACGACATCAACAAGGTCAAAGACGGTGCGGCGATCTGGGCCGCTTTTCTGACTCCCCAGGGCAAATATCTGTATGATTTTTTCATCGTCGAAAACGATGGGATGCTTCTGATCGATTGCGAGGCCGAGCGTTTGCCGGAGTTTTTCAAAAAACTCAAAATGTACAAATTGCGCTCAAAGGTAGATCTGAACGACGCCAGCGAACAGTTCGAAGTGTTCGCTATTTTTGGCGGTGACGGCGGAAATCCAGCCGCCGAATATGACGGCGACGGCGTTACCTTTGCCGACCCGCGCCACCCATCGGTGGGTGCCCGGGCGATTATGCCTAAGGGGACAGGGGCAGTAGCCCTGGACGGGCTGGGGATTGCGCCCTCGGACGCCACCGCCTACGACACCCACCGACTGGCTCTCGGACTGCCCGACG
>Ga0209475_10003629_pt1 | contig 14029 bp, 10 predicted proteins | sample tdDd471_FD_187128 | JGI IMG/M metagenome (GOLD analysis project Ga0209475, IMG submission 187128) | Marine sediment microbial communities from the Atlantic coast under amendment with organic carbon and nitrate - tdDd47.1 (SPAdes)... | ecosystem: Environmental > Aquatic > Marine > Coastal >... | reverse complement strand
CGAACACCCGACGATTCGCGGCGGTCGAGACGCGCGTGATGATCTTGTCGATGCCCAGCTGGCGTCCGAGCAGCGACGCGAGCAGGTTTTTCTCGTCCGAATCGGTGACGGCGACGAGCGCGCGGGCGCGCCACACCTGTTCCGACTCCAGCAGATCGAGATCGCATCCGTCGCCCCGCAGCACGAGGGTGCGGTCGAGCACCTGGGCCACTTCCGCGCAGCGTTCCATGTTGTTCTCGATCATCTTGATCTGCACGTTGGGATTGCGTTCGAGGGACCGGGCCAGGCGCAGCCCGACCGTTCCGCCGCCCACGATCACGACGTCGCTCCCGCCTTCGGTGCCGAGATGCTCGGTGAACCACGCGGACAGCTTGTGCATCGACTCGGAGCGCCCGATGAAGTGGATGCGATCGCCCACCTCGAGCACGCTCTGGCCGCGCGGTACGAACCACGTGTCTCCGCGCGAAACGCCGACGATCAGCACCTGCGCAGGCAGCGAGTGGATCTCCATCAACGGACGGCCGATCAGCGGCAGGCCCTCGGTCAGCTTGTACTCGAGGAACGCGAGCTTCCCGCGCGCGAAGCGACCGACATCCGTCGCGCCCGGAACCGCCAGGATGCGCTCGATGCGCGACGCCAGCATCCGGGCGGGCCAGACGATCCGGTCGATCCCGAACTGCGGCGCGCCCTGCATCGTCGTGCCTTCGTAGGCGCCGAACGTGCGGACGTACTCTTCCTTGGCCACGAAGCAGATCGTGTGCGCCTTGCCGAGCTGGCGCGCCGTCATGCAGGCCAGCAGATTGACCTCGTCCGACCGGGCGCACGCGATGACATAGTCCGCTTTCGGCACGTGGGCGCGCTTCATCACCTCGATGTCGACGCCTTGGCCCTCGATCAGCTCGCAGTCGATGCGGTCGAGTTCGGAGCGCCCTTCCTGCCCCGCATGAACGATCGTCACGTCATGATCGACGCTCAGTTCCTGCGCGAACTGAATCGCAATTTGCCCGCTCGAGATGAGGACGATATGCATGCCGAAGCGCGGATGCTATCAGCCGGCCGTGACCTGAGGCGAGCCGTTCTTGCGCGCGCGCCACACGAGGTAGACACCGGCGAGCACGAACGGCACGCTGAGGATCTGGCCCCAGGAAATCGGCCACTCCTCGGCGAACGCAGCCTGGCGCACCTTGAAGAACTCGACCACGATGCGCGTCGAGAAGACGCAGATCAGGAACCAGCCGGTCAGCAGGCCGTACGGCGTGGTGGCCTTCCGCGGCCGGTAGAGCAGCAGCATCAGCCCGAACGTCAGCAGGTACCCGAGGCACTCATAGAGCTGCGCGGGATGGCGAGCGAGCATCGGATTGTCGACGATTGCGCGCGGGAAAATGATCGCCCACGGCGCGTCACTCGGCGTGCCCACGATCTCCGAATTGAAGAAGTTTCCCAGCCGAATGAGCGCCGCCGCCAATGCCGTCGGCACCGCCACCCGATCGACCAACCAGAGGTACGGCTGCTCCGGCCGCTTCTTCGAATAGACCCAGAGCGCGATGATCACGCCGAGCGATCCGCCATGGCTGGCCAGGCCGCCCTTCCACACCTTCAGGATCTCCAGCGGATGATCGAGGTAGTAGCCCGGCTCGTAGAGCAGGCAGTGCCCAAGGCGCGCGCCGATGATCGTCCCGACCACGAGCGCGACGCAGAGCGCATCCAGGTCCTTCTCCGGCTTACCCTCCTCCTGGAAGATCCACTTCATGATCGAGAAGCCGATCAGGAAGCCGGCGGCAAAACAGACGCCGTACCAGCGCAGGGCGAAGTTGCCGATGGAGAAGATCTCGGGATTGAGATCCCAAGTGAGCTGAGCGAGCAGCGCCATCGCGAGATTGTAAGGGGATCAAACAGACAACGGGTGAGGGGCTCGGGGAGAGGGCGAGGCAGCGCAAGACGGCCGGAGGCGGTACGGCGGGCGGGTTTGCGGTTTGCGGTTTGCGGTTCCCGGTCGGAAGCAGGCGGATACCGGACGGGAAACGGATGTTCCGAGTGCCCGCAGCGACTGCAAACGGCCAACCGTAAACCGTCTGCGCGCGCCGTTCCGAGGCTCACTCGCGCTTGGGTGGCCGCCCGCGCGCGCGGTCGAGCTCGGCCTGAAGTCCGTATTCGCGGACGAGGTTGCGCAACGTCTTCTCCGAACTCCGGTCCCAGTAGCGGGCGATCAGCGCGAGGTCGCCGTTGCACTCCTCGATCAGGGTCTTGAGCCAAAGGCGCTTGACGAAGTCGACATGGGCGACCGAACCGGAAGCATCGACCGGGTTCGTGGCGCGAATCTGGCGCCGGAGCCCCTCGATGTCCAGGACACCGCCCTCAAGGGAGCGCGGGCCCTGGGTCGCGCTCGACGGCCCCGGGTCGGGCGCGGCGCGGAGGGCGTCACGCACTCCGTCCGGCAGATCATCGAGCGTGATCAGATCCGTGTCCCCCATCGCCAGCGCGTGGCGGAGCGCGTGCTCCAGCTCACGGATGTTGCCGGGCCAGGAGTAGGCGCGCAGACGGTCCGCGAGTCCGGGGGCCAACATCCGCTCTGCCACTCCGCCGCGGCGCTCTTGGGCGCGGGTCACGAGGAACTCGGCCAGAGCCGGGACGTCGTCGCGCCGATCGCGAAGCGGCGGCAATTCGAGCGCGATCACATGCAGACGGTAGAACAGGTCGCGCCGGAACGTGCCCTCCTCGACCATGCGAGGCAGATCGCGATTCGTCGCCACGATCACGCGGACATCCACACAGATGTCCTCCACGCCCCCGAGCCGCTTGAACGTGCTCGTCTCGATCACGCGTAGCAGCTTCGCCTGCAACTCAGGGGGCGCGTCGCCGATCTCATCCAGGAAGATCGTTCCCCCATCCGCCAGGCTGAAGAGTCCTGCCTTTTGATCCTGGGCGCCGGTGAACGCGCCGCGCTCGTGCCCGAACAGGTTCGACAAAATGAGGTTCTCGGAGCCGAGATCGCTGGTCAGACCCACTTCGATGAACGGCTTGTCGCCGCGTCGGGAGTTCTCGTGGATCTTGCGGGCCAAAAAACTCTTGCCGGTTCCCGATTCGCCGTGCAGCAGAACGAGTTCCTCGGAACGGCTAGCACGCCGGATCCGGTTCCACGTGTCGCGCATCAGATCCGACTCGGCAATCAACCCGCTCTCAAGAATCTCCTCCCGACGCTCCTGCGCCTGGTTCTCCTTCAGGCGGCCAACGTAGCCGACCAGCGTCGGAACGAGCGCGTCGTTGTCGAACCGATCGACATTGCCGACCGGCATCCGGAGCGACGCGCACAGACCATCGATCGCAACGCCATAGCGATCCGCGTCGAAGCCGGCGATCACCTTCGCGCAGAAGTCGCGCATGGTTCCGCCGATAAACTGGATGCTGTTGGCGAAGCAGGTATCGACATCGAGCCCGAAGTGCTCGACGTACACGCGCATCGCCTCCGGATCGCTGTAGCGGATCGACAGTTCGATCTCGTTCTTGGCTCGCTCTGGCTCGATGACGTATTTGTTTCCGCCGTAGAAGTAGAGCTGGCGCGTCACGAGTTCCGCGAACGTCTGCTGAAACTCGTGCGGACTCGCGAGCGCCATCGCCAACACCATCGTGATGTTGTCGGCATAGATCAGCGAGTGGAACGAACGCCCCGCCTCGAAGCAGAATCGGTCCCGCATGTCCGGCCGCACGCGCTCCTTGCCCAGCTCATAGAGCAACTCGATCTGGTGATAGAAGACCGAATGGCCCGAGCGCGCGATGGCATCGAGATAGTGCGCCGCGCCGGGCCCCTGCGCCTCCACGATCGCGTCGAGGACCTGCGCCTCGGAAGTCAGCTCGTCCGAGTGCTCGACAATCGTCTGGGCGATGGCCTGGGCAGCACCGTACGGACTACGGTCGTCGAATCCGCGCGGAACGCGGGCACTCTCGACGGACCCCCCATCCGATGCAGCCATGCCCCGATTCTAGAAAACCACGCCCGGGTGCGCCACGAGGGGCACACTCCGACGGACCCAACCTCCTGCGCAGCAACAGACCCCGGCGGCACGACCACGCAACCGGTGCATGGTTGCTAGCCGGGCTTTCGCAGGGCAGCGAGAGCGGCGCGGCATTCGTCCGGGGTCACCACGAGATTCCAGCTCGGAACGTCACCTTCGGTGCGGAGTTCGAATTCCTGAGGTTTGCCCACGGGGACCGCCGAAACCCCTGCCTTGCCTTCCATCGAAGGGAACACGTGCAGGCCCAGCACGACGATCCCGGCCTTGGGCAGCCGCAACGTCGCGCGCCCGGCCGTGACCTGTTCGCGGACATCGACCTCGTCTCCGGAGGCTTCCGCGGGAATCACCGAGACCCACACCGGAACGTCGTCCGGGAACTCGAACCCGCCGGTGTCCACCCTCACCGGCACCTCGAAGTGCTTCGGCGCTTCCTCTTTCGCGTCGCGCCTCGCGTAGATCAGCAGTGCGAGCGAGGGGACCAGGAACAACAGGGGCAACAGCCGCTTCATCGCGCGCTCCGTACCTTCTCGAACTTCGCCAGGTACTCTTCGACCGCCCACCCCCACTTCGGGAGTTCGCGCTCGCGCACGAGCACCGTCTTGCCGTCGGACGACACGACGAAGTTCCCGGGCGACACCTCGAAGCGGCCGACCACCTGGATCGCCTTGCTGAACAGGGCGTGATGCTCGTAGCACTTCAACCCGGAGTAGAGCGAACACGACCCGTCCTCATGTTCGAGATGCGGCTCATCCACGGCATCGCCCGGCTTGTGCCCCACGGCAACGACCATGCGCTCGTTGCAGTAGGCGACGAAGCGCGGATCGCGGAACAACTGCGCCCGCGTGCGATCGCACTGTCCGCACGTGTCGAACTGCAGCGACAAGAAGATGGGGACGCCGCGCTTGGTGGCTTCGGCGACCGCCGCATCCCATGACTTCGCAACGCGCAACACGGCCGGCTTGCCCGCCTTGCGCGATTCGCGCTTGGGTTCCGGATCGTCCATCACGCAGCGAAACCCGACGCTGTTCTCCGCGACGGCCATCGGCTGCACACACATGTCGAGCACGCGCAGGTTCAATGTGTGCGGCGTGACCCAACTCCCGCCCTTGATGACGATCGGACCGCGATCCGTCATCGTGCGCTCGGTCGCGTTGCCCGCCATGTCGAGGCATCCAAAGGGCGACGCGCCCGCCTGAAACGACCCGACCGGCAACAGCCCGCCCTTGCCGCCAAAGTTCGCCCGCGTCGCATCCGGACTCGCCGCGCCCCAAGGCCAGAGCTTGCCCTCGACGCCGCCGGCAGCCTTCTCCCACTCCGCCGTGGTGGGAATGCGTCCCCCGATCCACTTCGCGAACGCCACGGCTCCGTCGCCGGTGCAGGCGGTCACCGGGTGCGCCTCGCGCCCGGGGGACGCGCGCCATCCCTTCTCGGCTCGCTGCAGACCGGGCACCTCCGGACGCACGAACTGGGCAGCGTCGGGGACGGCATTCAGATACCGGGCGAACTGTGCGTTGGTCACCTCGGTGCGGTCGACGTAGAACGATTCCACGAAGAGTGGCTGCGGCTTGCGGGTGGCGATCTTCCCCTCGTAGGGCCGACGCGCGTACTCGCCGCGCGGCACTCGAACCACGGTCGCGCCGTCCTTCACGCGAAACCACTCCTCCGCGCCTTGGGAGTTCACGCTCAGGAAAATCAGGTCCTCTGCCCACAGGCACGAACCGAGGCACAGCAGGACTGCCAGCAGACGCATCCCCCCATGCTACGCGGTTGCTCTCGAACCATGCGAGGCCGAGATGCGTTCTACTGGAGGCATGCGCGGGGTTGCGATCGGGATTCTGCTGGGCTTCGCCCTCGGGTGGTTGCTGTTCGCGGAACGCTCGGACTCACAGAAGCGCGCGGACCGGGCGCCGGCAGCCACACCGGCTTCGACGCCGACGACCAACGAGCACCCCGCGCCGACAGCGGAAGTACCTGCCCCTCCCCCGGCCCCCCTCCCCAAAAACGCCCGCGGCTACGTCTACACCCAGACCGTCGGAGGAACACGTCGCTTCTCGATCGACGGGGTGCCCATCGAGCCCCGACCGCTCGAGCAGGTGTTGGCGGCGATGGAGCGAGCGCGCGCAGAAAAGAATTGGCCCGAGTTTCTTCGCGGCGTCGTGCAGCTCGGGATGTTGGACACCCCGGTAGCGGACGCGCACCTGGTATCGATCCTGGCAGACGAGGCGCTTGAGCTGAAAGGAGTGTGGACCGGCGCGCAGTTCTACGAGGCGCTCAAGGACAGCAAAGTGGACGGCATCGCGGAGGCGGCGCGTTTGCGTGCGGAAATCGAGTTCGAGAAGACGCCGAAGACCGCGAAAGCGGGACTCGGCTACCTCTCGCTGGTGGCGTTGTTCGGTGAGGGGCCGGGCCACGCGTGGCTCGAGTCGCTGACGACGGACGGCGCCGGCATCGTGCGGGCGGACCGGGCGTTCGCCGAGGGCTCCGCGAACGCGGTTGCCGCGGAGCGCATGCGGCGGCGCTATCTCGACGACGGCATCCAACCGGCGGCCGAGTGGGTGATGTTCGCACGGGAGAATCCGGCGGTGGCGTTCGACACCGCGGCCGAGATGATTCGGCGCAGTCCGACTTCCGTCGATGCGTTCCGATTGCTCGGGCAATCGACGACCGAGGAGACTCTCGGGCGGGCGCGCGAGATCCTGGGGAGCCTGCCGGACGACGCGGCGCGCCTGATGGGAATCCGGGCGGTGCAGGTGATGGCGATGCGCAAGCTCGACGTCGGCGGGTTCGAAGAATTGCTCGCGACACCGCGCGTCGTTCTCGAAGCAGCCCTCTCGGAGCGACAAACCGCAGCGCAGGGCCGCGCCGCCGTCAGCACGCTGATCTACTGCTCACTCTCCCGCACCGACGCCAACATGGCAGCGCTACGGCGGGTTGCGGAGCACGAGAATGCAGCGATTGCCCAGACCGCGAAGGAAGCGGTGGCTCAGATCGAGCGGTCGAACGCGCTTTCGGGCGGCTGGGAACCCCAGCGCAAGTAGACGCCTTTTTGACCGTCCGACGGCCAGCGGTGCGAAACAATGGGCCGATGCGCAAATCCCTCCTCCTCGCCGTTCCCGTGATTGTGCTTCTCGTCGGGCTGGCTGCTCGCGCCGAGAAGGCCAACACGCCGCCCGCGGGCCTCAAGAAGGTCGCCACCCACATCGTGAAGGGCGAAGTGAAGGCGGTTTACTCGCGATCGGAGCGCGAGGGGAAGTGGAAATACACCCGGTACGTCGCCGAGGTGAAGATCGGCGCGGTCGAGAAGGGCAAGGGCCTGACCGCCGGCGGCCTGGTCTACGTCCGCTACTGGACGCGTTCGTGGGCGGGATTCGGGACGCCGCCGCCCTCGACGAGCGGCCACCGCGGGCTCCCGAAAGCGGGCGAGACGTTGCGCATCTACCTGGCCCAGAACTCCTACGACGGATTCGCCACGGACAACAAGGACGGCGGATTCAACGTGATCGGTGCCAACGGCTTCGATCGAAAGGAATAGCCCGTCCCGTTACCCTTCGTGCGTGCTAATCACGCTCAAGGGCATCGAGAAGTCATTCGGCGGCCGCGAGCTGCTGCGCGGCGTCGATCTGATCGTCAACGAACGCGATCGCATCGGCCTCGTCGGGCCCAACGGTTCCGGCAAGTCGACGCTGATGAAAATCATCACCGGCGCGGAGATCGCGGATTCCGGAGAGCGCAGCCTGAAGCGCGAGCTGAGGATGGGATACCTGGAACAGGAGCCCGTCCTCGATCCGACGCTCACCATCCGCGAGGAGATCCGGAAGGGGCTCGGGGACCGGGCACGATTGCTGGCCGAGATCGACGAACTGCACGGGAAACTCGAGGCGGGCGGCGACTTCGAGCCGCTCCTGCGCCGACAGTCGGAACTCGAGCTCGCCCTCGAGAAGTGCGGCGGCCACGACGTCGAGCACAAGGTCACGGCACTCTGCCATAGCCTCGGTCTCCCCGATTCGGAGGCATCTTGCGGCCCGCTGAGCGGCGGCGAGAGTCGGCGCGTCGCCCTGGCGCAATTGCTGCTGGGCGAGCCGGACCTGCTGCTCCTCGATGAACCGACCAACCACCTCGACGCGATCGTCACCGAGTGGCTGGAGGACACGCTCATCGCGTCGCGCACATCGCTCGTCATGGTCACCCACGATCGATACTTCCTCGACCGCGTCGTGGACCGCATCGTCGAGATCGACCGCGGGCAGCTGTTCGGCTATGAGGGCGGCTACGGCAGCTACCTGTTCCACCGCGCCGCGCGGCTGGATTCGGAGCGCAAGACCGAGGAGACCCGGCGCAACCTGCTCCGACGCGAAACGGAGTGGATGAGGCGCGGACCGCCCGCCCGATCGACCAAGGCGAAGGCTCGCGTGGCGCGCTTTCACGACCTCGTCGACTCCAAGAAAGAGACCGTCGGTCCGGCCATGGAGTTCGCGATCCCGGCCGGCCCCAAGCTCGGCAAGAAGGTCGTGCACATGTTCAAGGCGTCGAAGAGCTTCGGCGATCGCACGATCCTCTCCGGCATCGATCTCGAACTCGACCGCGGGGAACGCATCGGAATCGTCGGCCCGAACGGCGCCGGCAAGACGACCCTGCTGCGACTCATGCTCGGCGAACTCGAGCCGGACACGGGCCGCATCGAGATCGGCTCGACGGTGAAGTTCGCGACGATCGATCAGAAGCGTGCCGAGCTCAATCCGCTGCGCAGCGTCGTCCGGGAAGTCGGCGATGGCAACACGTGGGTGATGGTGAACGAGCGCCAGGTTCGCATCGAGCCGTTCCTCGCCGGCTTCCAGTTTCCGAGCGAGTTGTTCGACACCCCGATCGAGAAGCTCTCGGGCGGCGAGAAGAACCGGGTGTTGCTCGCCAAGCTGCTGTTGAAGGGCGGCAACGTACTCGTCCTCGATGAGCCGACCAACGACCTCGACCTGATGACCCTGCGCGTGCTCGAGGAAGCGCTGATCGCGTTCGAGGGAACGGTCATCGTCGTGAGCCATGACCGGTGGTTCCTCGACCGCGTCGCCACGCGCATCGTCTATCTCGATACGCACGGCGGTGTCCGGCTCCACCCGGGCTCGGTCACTTCGCTCATCGAGCAGATGAAGAAGGAACGCGTCGCTGCTCGCCCGCGCCGCGGCAACCGTGGTGACACGCGCGGGGCGAAAGCGAAGCCGAAAAAGGCGCGCAAGCTCTCCTGGACGGAGCAGCAGGAACTCGACGGCCTGACCGACAAGATCCACGAGGCCGAGGCCCGGCTCGCCGAGATCGACGCCGAACTGGCCGACTCCGAGTTCTACGCCCGCTCCGAGACCCATGTCCGCGACCGCACGAAACTGCGGGGCGACCTGGCCGCGGAGGTCGCCGCTCTCTACGCCCGCTGGGAAAAACTCGAAGCGCTGAAGTAGCGATTCGAGCGGGTAAGATCTGCGGCTCGATGATTACCGCAACCGATCTCTCCCGCGAATACGAAGCGTTGCACGTTGCCAAGGAAGCGGCATTCTGGACCGCCTACATGGGGCTCACGGACGACGCGACTGCCGCCCGCAACGATCTCGACAAGAACGAAAAGGCGCTGTCGGCCTGGCTGCAGGCGCCGGAGCGGCTCGCGGCGGCGCGGGAGGCGTTGGCCGACGCCGAGAAGAACGGCGCACCCGAAAGCGAACGCGTGGCCCTGGGCGGCTGGGTCCACATGCTCAAGGCACACGCCATCGACTCGGCAGAGGGTCGCGAGCTCGCGGCGCACATCATCGACCTCGAGGGAGCACTCGCGCGCAAGCGTGGCGAAATGAACCTCGGATACACCGACCCGAAGAGCGGTGAGTTCGTCCCCGCCAGCTCCGTCAAGATCGGCACGATGATGAGCGCCAATCCCGACGAGGCGATGCGCAAGGCGGCGTGGGAAGGCCTCGCCGCCATCGAGCCGTACGTGCTCGAGAACGGCTACCTCGAAGTCGTCCGCAAACGCAACCAGCTCGGCCGCATGCTCGGGGGCAGCGACTACTACGACTGGAAGGTGCGCGGCACCGAGGGCATGACGAAGCTCGAGATCTTCGCGCTCCTCGACGAACTCATGGAGGGCACCCAGAAGCGCCATGAGCAGACGCTCGCCGAGTTACGCGCAGAGAAAGGCGACGAGGTTTCGCGCCCCTGGAACTTCCGCTACGCGATTTCGGGCGACGTCACCAAGGAACAGGATCCGTACTTCCCCTTCTCGCAGTCGCTGGAGCGCTGGGGTCGCAGCTTCGCGGCACTCGGTGTCGAGTATCGCGACTCGACGATGGTGCTCGATCTCGTCGATCGCAAGGGCAAGTACGAAAACGGCTTTTGCCACATGCCCGTGCCCGCATGGCGCGACGGCGACACGTGGCGCCCGGCGCGCATCCACTTCACCGCCAACGCCATCCCCGGCATGGTCGGCTCCGGCAAGCGTGCCACCGCCACGCTCTTCCACGAGGGCGGCCACGCCGCGCACTTCAGCAACGTCGACATGCCCGCCCCCTGCTTCAGCCAGGAGTTCGCGCCCACATCGGTCGCCTTCGCCGAGGTGCAGAGCATGTTCCTCGACAGCATTCTCGAGGACGCCGACTGGCAGGCCCGCTACGCCCGCAACGAACAAGGCGAGCCGATGCCGCTGGAGCTGATCGAAAAGGGTCTCCGCGCCAGCCAGCGCGGCAATGCGTCGATGCTGCGCGCCATGTGCGCCATCTGCTACGCCGAGCGCGCCATCTACGAGATTCCCGACGACGAACTCACGGCCGAGCGCGTGCTCAAGGAAATCCGTGCTGTCGAGCACCGCCTCCTCGGCGACGCCTCCTCCCGCCCGGCGCTCTCGGTCCCCCACCTTCTCGCCGGCGAGTCGAGCGCCTACTACCACGGCTACGTGCTCGCCCTCATGGGCGTCCACCAGACCCGCGAGTTCTTCGAGAAGCGCGACGGCCACCTGATGGACAACCCGAAGATCGGCCCCGATCTGCAGCGCGTCTACTGGCAGCCCGGCAACTCCATGCGCTTCCCCGAATTCATCGAGAAGCTCACCGGCCAACGGGTCTCCGCGACGGCCCTCGCCCGCTCGGCATCGCGCACGCCCGACGAGGCGGTCGCCGAAGCCCGCGCTCAACTCGAGCGCTCCAAGGAGATCCCCGAGTTCACGGGGGAAATCGCGCTGGGCGGAACGATCAGCGTCGCTCACGGCAACGAGACGATCGCGTCGACGGACGATTCGCCTTTCGAGACCGTCTGCGACAAGTTCGCGGGCTGGATCAAACAGCAAGAGACCGCAGGAGCGTAGCCGGGAGCGCGCGCGTACTGCTTGCGGTATGCGCGCGCTTCTTCCCCTTCTCCTCGCCTGTTCCCTCTCCTACGCCGGCCCCACTGTTCGAGGGCAACGCTCCCTGAGTCGAGCGGTCCGGGCCGCAATCGGGGATGCCGAGCGCGTCCTTTTCGTCCTCGACGCAACTCCTTACACAAAGGCCGAGATCGTCGAGATCGGCATCGCCCTGCAGAAGATCGAAAGGACCGGGCGTTTTCGAATCGCCGTTCTGGGCGAGTCGCCGTCAGCACCGCAATCCGAAGCCGGCGCGTTGACGCCGCAACTCCCCAAGCTGCTTGACGAACCGCGGCGCGCTGTCAGCACCGTCCGTGCGCTTCACAAGACGATCGCCAACCACACGAAGCCCGGCACCATCGTCTACCTCGCCGACTGGCACTTCGAGGACGACCAACGCCCCGAGGGCCTTCTCGATCGGCTCAAGGCGCGCAAGCAGGTCTTCAGCGTCGTCGGCAGCGAGGCTGCGTTCGGGCGCGGTTGGAATGACGGCTTCGCGTGGACCGGGAAAGAAGAATTCGCCGACCGCATTGGCAAGAACCCGTGGAAGGTGCAGAAGGCGCCGTGGCACGGCGGCGACACCGCTTACAACCACGTGCCCTACCGTTTCGGCGGCCCCGGCTGGCAGACCGAGTTTCCGCTGCGCATGGAGAGCCCCGAGAATCTCATGCAGCGTCTGCGCAAGGGCGACCTCGAAAGACCGAGCATGTCGCGATTCCCCCTCCCGAGTGCCTTCGGTCCGTACGCCCTCTCCCGCATCTGCCAGGAAACGGGCGGCCGCTATGTGCTCTGGTCCTGGAATCGCGCGGGCCGCAGCAACGTCACCTACGACTACTCGCGTTGCGAACTGTTCGCCCCCGACCTACGCAGCCGCAAGGCCATCCGCGCGGACATCCACAAGCGTCCGCTCGCGCGAGGGTTGGATGGCGCCTGGCAGGAACTCGCGACATCCCGATCCGGGCTCGTGTTGCTGTCACCGTCGCTTCCCGACGGCCACAAGACCACCGAGCGTAGCGAAAGCCTCATGTTCTCTTGGCCGGGCAAGGCGGCCCACGACGACTTCCTGCGACGCGCGGAGAAGGTGCTGCGCGTCTACGATCGCGCGCTCAAGTTGCTCGACCGCCCCATCCGCCGCACCATCCAGCCGAAGGATGCGATCGACCGCCGCTACCTCGCCGACGCGCACCTCCTCCAGTTCATCGTGCGCGCACAGCGCTTCGCGGTCGGCGAGGCGTTCGAACTCGCGAAGACTGTGAAGGACGACGCGTGGAAGGGCGAGCAGTTCCCGACGTTGCAACCGGTGCCCGCGGATCCGCAGTCCGAGATCATGAAACAACGCGCGGAGTTCCTGAAGCGCTACACGGGCACGCCGTTCGGCGAGCAGGTGCGTCGCAATCGCGTCGACACCTACCGGATCGTCACCCGCGAGATGCCCAATCGTCCGGCCACGGGCAACCTCGGCAACTCGCCCGCGTTCTCCGATCGAACTCCGCGCAAACCGACTCCGCCCGCCGGCGGCAGCTCCGGTGGATCGGGCCCGTCGAGCGGCGGATAGTGAAACTCGCCGTCGCATCGTGTATCTAAGGCGGAATGAGCACTTCCGACGTCCGCAAGACGATCATCATCGGTTCCGGGCCCGCGGGCCTGACGGCCTCCATCTATGCCGCCCGCGCGAACCTCGAACCGCTGTGCATCGAGGGGTTCAACGCGGGCGGGCTGATCCCCGGCGGACAGCTCATGTTCACGACCGAAGTCGAGAATTACCCCGGCTTCGATGCGATCACCGGCCCCGAGTTGATGGGACGCATGCGCGGGCAGGCCGAGAAGCAGGGCACCGAGTTCATCACCGAGGACGTCCAGAAGGTCGACTTCTCCGAGCGGCCGTTCAAGGTCTGGGCCGAGCGCGAAGAGCCCTACCTCGCGGAGACCGTCATCATCTCGACCGGCGCCCGCGCCAACTACCTCGGCCTTGAGAGCGAAGAGAAGCTCAAGAACAAGGGTGTCAGCGCCTGTGCCGTGTGCGACGGCGCGTTCTTCCGCAACCAGGACGTGGCCGTCGTCGGCGGCGGCGACACCGCTGCCGAGGAGGCGACCTATCTCGCCAGCCTCTGCAAGAGCGTCACGCTCATCCACCGTCGCGACGAACTGCGCGCCAGCAAGGCGATGCAGAAGCGCGTGATGGAAAACGACAAGATCACCGTGCTGTGGGACACCGTCGTCGAGGAAGTACTCGGCGTCGAGACCGACGGCGTCACCGGCGTACGCGTCAAGAACGTCAAGAGCGATGAAGTGAAGGACGTCCCCGTCACAGGCTTCTTCGTCGCGATCGGCCACACGCCGATGACGGAGCTGTTCGTCGGCCAGCTTGAGGTCCACGACAACAAGTACCTCAAGGTCACGCCGGGCACCGCGCAGACGAGCGTCGAGGGTGTCTTCGCATCGGGCGACGTCGCCGACTGGACCTACCGCCAGGCCGTCACCGCCGCCGGCACCGGCTGCATGGCCGCCCTCGAAGCGGAGCGCTGGCTCGCCGCCCAGGAGTAGTGCGTCCGTGCCCCACAACATCGAGATCAAGGCGCGCCTCGGCGCAGCCCAACTCGATGCCGTCCGCGCCCGGGCCGCAGAACTCTCCGGCGGGCCGCCGACGGTCCTGCGA
>Ga0209475_10003628_pt1 | contig 14029 bp, 8 predicted proteins | sample tdDd471_FD_187128 | JGI IMG/M metagenome (GOLD analysis project Ga0209475, IMG submission 187128) | Marine sediment microbial communities from the Atlantic coast under amendment with organic carbon and nitrate - tdDd47.1 (SPAdes)... | ecosystem: Environmental > Aquatic > Marine > Coastal >... | reverse complement strand
CCCTAAAAGGATGGCTTAAACTTACAGTCATAAAAATTAATCCTGAACATTCAGGATTTTGAACATAAATGCGTATTCATACGCAATTTCTTTATATGCGTCGAAGCGACCAGAAGCCCCTCCGTGACCAAATTCCATTTCAGTTTTAAAGATAAGCAAATTATCGTCGGTTTTCAAATCGCGTAATTTAGCAACCCACTTTGCAGGCTCCCAATACTGCACCTGCGAATCGTGATAACCTGTTGTGATTAGCATATTAGGGTAACTCTGAGCACTTACCTGATCATATGGTGAATAAGATAACATATAATCAAAATACGCCTTATCATTTGGATTTCCCCATTCGTCATATTCTCCAGTAGTTAACGGAATACTTTCATCCAGCATCGTTGTAACAACATCAACAAATGGCACTTGTGCAACAATCCCTTTAAACAATTCCGGCGACATATTGGCTACCGCACCCATTAACAGACCTCCGGCACTACCGCCCATTCCGACAAGATTTTCGGAATTCGTATATTCTTGCTCAATTAAATATTTACCACAATCAATAAAATCGGTAAAAGTATTTTTCTTCTTCAATAATTTTCCGTCTTCGTACCAGCTACGTCCTAAATACTGACCACCACGAATATGCGCCAATGCAAATACAAATCCGCGATCTAACAGTGATAAACGGGCAACACTAAAATATGGATCCATCGTTGCTCCATAACTACCGTAAGCATATAATAAAGTTGGGTTGCTGCCATTTAGCTCTAATCCTTTTTTATATACAATCGACATTGGCACCAGGGTTCCATCCTCTGCCTTTGCCCATAGACGTTTGGTTTCGTAATTGGCCGGATCAAAATTCGGATCAAGCACCTCTTTTTGCTTTAAGAGTTTGCGCTCTTTGGTTTCCATATTGAATTCAAAGGTTGAAGCCGGTGTGGTCATCGAATTATAACCGTAACGTAACCATTTTGTATTGAAATCAACATTTGTGGTTGTATAAGCTGTATACACCTCTTCGTCGAATTCCACAAAGTAATTAACTTTTCCATCCCACGACTTGATATTTAACTGAATCAAGCCTTCATTGCGCTCTTCAACAACCAGGTAATCGTTGAAAATATCAATTCCTTCAAGAAATACTTTATCACGATTCGGTATCAACTCCTTCCAGTTCTTAATCCCCGGATTAGAAACCGGCGCTTCCATCAGGCGGAAGTTCTTCGCCTCGTAATTGGTAACAATATAAAATTTGTCTCCAAAATGTGATATCTTATATTCAATTCCTCTTTTACGAGGTTGGATCATCTTAAATTCGGCCTTAGGCTTGTTTGCATCCATAAAACGATACTCTGTAGCCATGGTACTTTCTGAACCAATAATCAGATACTCTTCCGACTTGGTTTTGTACACAAAGGTTCTGAAAGTCTCATCACTTTCGTGGTAAATTTCTGCATCTTTCGTGGCATCTACATCCTTTAAAGAGTGACGGAATATTTTGTAGGGACGTAAAGTCTCATCTTTTACCGTATAAAAAACAGTTTCGTTATCATTTGCCCAGGCAACACTTCCGGTTGTATTTGGAATCTTTGTATCCAGAATTTCTCCGGTACTAAGGTTTTTAAAGAAAATTGTATACTGACGGCGCGAAACAGTATCGACACCATAAGCAAGAATATTATTATCGGTACTCAGGCTAAAACCACCAAGCTGATAATAACTGAAACCTTCAGCCATTTCATTAACATTCAGCATAATCTCTTCTTCAGCTTCCAATGAACCTTTTTTACGACAATAAATCGGATACTGCTTCCCCAATTCGTATCGACTGTAGTAATAATAACCGTTTTTTAAATAAGGAACCGACTGGTCATCCTCTTTTATGCGGCCTTTTATCTCATTAAAAAGTTTATCCTGAACTTCTTCCGTCCCATCCATCATGGCATCGGAGTATGCATTTTCTGCATTTAAATAGTCCAACACCTTCTGATCATCACGCTGGTTCATCCAGTAATAATCATCAACTCTGTTCACTCCATGCTTTTCATGTTCATGGGGTATCTTCTCAGCCACCGGAGGCTGTACTTTTGTTTCATTGCAGGCACTCATCAGTAATAATATTATTGTGCCTGCAAAAATCGATAAATTCTTATACATAGGTCTCTTTTTTAGTTATTTTTTCACGCTATCGACAAGTTATTTTTTATAAGTTTAATTCAAGTATTTATAAATTATCGGCTTAGCAATTTAAGAGAAACTATTTGTCAGAAGCTTACAAACATTCTAAATAAAATAGCGTTTTGATCAATGATTATTTTTTATTGACGAATAAAATACGATAAAGTATTAATATTGCAGCAAAATTTAAACAAATGGACAAACAGAACTTGAATATAACAAACAGCTTACTGTTTAAAAAGTGGAGCAGAAAAACCTTTGCTAGCTTTGCTTCTCTAAACAAAATTATTAAAATCGGTTTCCTGGTATTTAGTTACGGTTTTATTTCACAAAGCATACAGGCCCAGGAGATAAATGACACCAGCGCCATTACCACCAAGGTTGATCTGGATGAAGTTGTGGTAAGTGCCAGCCGTTCGCCAAAACTACACAGCGAAGTGGCCCGGGTCATAACTATTATTCCGAAAACCCATATTCAATCGGGGGCGGTACAGAGTTTACAAGAGATACTTGAATATGCCCTAAACGTCGATGTTCGCCAACGTGGCGTTAACGGAGTACAAGCCGATGTTAGTATTCGCGGTGGTTCCTTCGACCAAACACTCTTCCTGCTAAACGGAATTCCCATTAACGATCCACAAACCGGTCACCATAATTTAAACCTTCCGGTAGACCTGGAAAGTATCGATCGCATTGAAATCCTATCCGGACCTGCCTCCCGAATCTTCGGTCCAAATGCCTTTAGTGGTGCCATCAATATTATTACCAACAGCGAATCAGCAAAAAAAATAAACATAGCTTTAAGCGGTGGTCAGCACTACTTCTACAATGGCTCAGCAACTATGCAGTACAGCATAGGCAAGACCAATCACTTTATCGCTTTTTCAACAAAAGGTTCACAAGGATATGCCGACAATACCGATTTCAAAACCTACAATGCCTTTTATCATGGAAACTATATATCAAATATCGGACGCCTAGAATTGCAGGCCGGTTATATGAATAAAGCTTTTGGAGCAAATAGTTTCTACACGGCCAAATACCCTGAACAATACGAGCAGGTGAGAAATAAATTCGCAAGTCTGCATTATTCCAACGATTTTGGAAAAGTAAATACCAAAACCGGTGTATACTGGCGTCGAAACCACGACCGTTTTGAGCTTTTCCGCGAAGACCGGTACCAATTCGACAATGGCTATTTTATTACCGAAAATCAGGATACAGCCACATACGTACCAAACGTTTATGCGGACTGGAACTACTACCCAAACCACAATTACCATCAAACAGATATTCTTGGAGCAAACACAAAAACCTCCATTCGTACGAAGCTTGGAAAAACATCCATCGGACTGGATTTTCGCTACGAACATATCTACAGTAATGTTCTAGGCCTTGAAATGGATACTCCAATTGATGCTCCCGAAGAAGTCCGCGGTCAATTCACCAAAGAGGCAGCTCGCAAGCATTTCAACGCATATTTAGAGCATCAGTACAATATAAACAGATTTAATATTACTGCAGGAATTTTAGGCCATTATAATAATGACTATGGCTTCTATACTAGTTCGGGCGGTGAACTAAGTTATCGCTTCGGGTCAAAACTGAAGATGTTTACCACCATTAACCAGGCCATGCGTATGCCAACCTTTACCGACTTGTATTACAGTGGTCCGTCGAACATTGGTAATCCGGATCTAAAACCCGAGCAAGCCATAAATTATGAAGTAGGACTGAAAGGAAAATACAAAATGGTAAACTGGCATTTTTCGGGCTTTTTACGAAATACATACAATGCCATCGACTGGGTAAAAGAACCCGCCGACGAAAAGTACACCACCATTAACCATACAAGCATTCAGACCCGAGGCTTTGAATATTCCGGAACAATCAATACAAAAAAGAAACATGCGTATTCAAGATTAATCGATTATATAAGCTATAGCTACTGTTTTATTGATGTTGTTAAAGCAAACGACGACAATATGATTTCGGCCTATGCCATGGATTACCTGAAGCATAAATACAGTATTTCGGCCGGACATACTTTATACAAAGCAATTGGTTTCAGTTGGAATTTCTCTTTCCAGGACCGTAATGGCACTTATACCGATGAAAACAATGTAGAGCAGGAGTACAAACCTTTTGCTCTAATGGATGCCAGACTCTACTGGAAAAAGAACAGCTACCTGGCTTATGTAGAAGCTTCCAACCTGTTTAACACAAAATACCGCGATTTAGGAACGGTTATTCAACCGGGAATTTGGATGAAGGCCGGTATTAAGGTGAATTTAAATTTATAATTTTTTAAATGGTTTATTTTATACCTTAAGGTTTTTAAAATCTTAAGGTATAAAATAATAAACCATACTATTCAATCTTTTTGCGAACCGGTTTCTGTGGAGGGAAATAATAATTTAAAGAAAATGAGTATTTATTCTCCTCGAAATAATCAAAAGATTTCCAGGAATTCAAAGCTTTAAGAATTCGTATGGCTTCCTCTTCGCAACCATAACCAAGCTTATTTACTTTCATTTTACCTTTTGTCCCCATGTGGCTTTTTAAAAAACAGGTAAACTCAAGTTTATAATCTTTACCAATAGTTAACATAAAGGGTATACTGTCGTTTACATTATTCGCTTTTGCAAGATCCGGGTAAATCGTATTTTCATATATATACTCCTGAACTTCAAAAATCATATTGCTTACATAGTCCCGCCAATCGGTAAACTCTTTTGTGGCTTTCTCCAGATCTTTTGGATTAAAAATAGTTGAAGCAGTATTGAGCTCCCTGACTAGCGAAGCGATAAGTTCATCTTTTGTTAAATTCTTTCCCAGCAGTTTTCCATTGGCATCAACCAGTATTGTTGCCGGGTAACCAGAAACCTGGTAGTTTTCCAATACTTTATTCTCATTTAACGATAAGCAAACCTGCCTCCACTTCAAATCCTCTTTTCGGATGGCATTTTTCCACTTCTCAAGATCTTTATCACCTGAAACACCAAGTATTTCAAATTTAGATTCATCAATATTCTCATAAAGCGGCTTTAATAAATTCTCGCTTAACTCCTTGCATGGTCCGCAATAGGAAGCCCAAAAATCAATCAGCAATACTTTACCTTTAAAATCGGTCGATTTAACTTCATTTCCATAATTATCAATAAGTTTAAACGCCGGAATTGTTTCTCCAATTTCAAACTTACACTCCTTTTTCGTTTGGCATGAAACACAAATCAATAGCACACAAACAAGCAAATTAAATAATCTCATAATTCAAGTTTAGATTTAGGGTATATAATTAAGAATTCAGCCATTACAATTGCCCCTAAAATTAGCTATACATTATGTTATTTAAACTACTGCAGTAAATAAATATTGTGAATTCAAACAGCCATAAAAAAGACCTTGAGGCTAATAACCTCAAGGTCTAAAATTCATTATTTCCTAAATATTACAATTCTCCTTTAGCGATAACGAAATTGAATATCTGTTGTCCTATATTTTAAACTTCTTCGCTAACAATACCAGTTTATCTACCAGTTCTTTATCTTTTGTACTTGTCATCTCCTTCAATTGATAAACAGTATACTTAATTGTACGCTCTTCGTAATCGCTTAAATCTTTGGCATTCGATTTCTTCATCAGGTTCTCAACAATCGCTAATGTAATAAAATCAGCCTCTTCGGCTAAATCTACAATATAAGCAGCCTTTAACATCGGTATTAAGAAATGATCCATTTCATACACCGGATTTGGAAACAGCTCTAAATAACGTTTAATAACTTTTCGACAAGAATCTATTTCCGATTTGTCGGCATAATACCTGGCTAAATGACAAAAAGAGCGTTGGTAAGCATTCATCACTATTTTTTCTGAACGATATTTCTTTTCTGATTTTACAGTATAGTTAAAATTATACATTAATCGATCATAGGTCTTTTTCGCATCGATACCTCCAAAAAGAATATCGTCATTCACTACATTGGTATTCGCAACTAATTTATAAGCAAAACCATGCAATTCAAGATTATCTTCAATATTAAATGATGTTCTGAATAAGAAGTATACCGGTCTGTTGGCAATATTTGACTGTATAATATCAAAAGCCATTAAATCGCCTTTAAGAATATAATTATTATCGACTTTAAGCGGAATTATATTTTCGGAATCAATAACAACATTGTGTTTATCAGAAATAATACAAGGTGAGCCGGCATAGCCATTATTATCCTTCACGGTTCCCGTTTCCTCTATCAGTGTTAAGGTTTTTTGAAGATTTTCAGTTTCCTCATCTACATCACTCTTCATAAGCATAGCATAAGCCAACTTGTCGCCGGCATATGACTGGGGCGATAAAATTCCTGCAACAGGCTTCGCTTTCAATATCCCACCAACTTTCAAATGATTGATATAATTGTTATTATTCAACAAACTTAGGTTTACCACTAAAACATCCTGACGAAAACCATGCTTTGCCTGCACATATAGTAAAGAATAGGTATCATTATCGCCATTGGTAAACAATACTGCATTCGAATCGCATGAGTTCAGGTAATTTCTGGCCATATCCAAATAAAACGGACTATAGATAGAATCGGGCAACTCTTTACTTGCTTCCAATTCATTATGGTATACTCTTAAGTCTAGAAATCCGGTAAGAAATTCATTATGGTACTTAGTGCCAATGGAACCAACAATGGTTTTATAATCGGGGTTTCGCTTTGCCAATTCACCAAACTTCTCAATTGCTTTGTGCCTGTATTCGCGATATATTTTTAGCTGCTCAGCACTAAACTGATTCCGCCCCTGCTCCTTAAACTGAAACTGTTGAGATTCATCTGCAAATCCTGTATTATTATTTATTAGGTTGGTCGCAATATTGGAATAAGCCCTGCCAAATGCATACAATTCATCATCCGACAAATCTTTCATTTTCTGAAAATAAGCAACCACATCTTTTTCCCAGTTTACATAACCATAAACCGGGTAAAGATCAAACTTATTTGCATTAAAAGCCCTTAGAATCTTTCCTACTACCTCCTGCTCTTCATATCTCCCTTTTGGAAAGCTTAACTTTGAATATTTACCTTTCTTTGCCGACCAAAACAATTGCTTTTGCCCATATTTCTGGCTACTGTAATCGTATTCTTCTACATAATAACCATCCGTTTGCTTTACAAAACGAATCGATTGAGAATCCTGATTCCCTTTTAAATCATACTTTTTAAAGAACCTATTGACTATCTCATGGTACTTCGGAAAGTCTTTTTGCGCATTTACCTTCGTTATCGAAAAAGTCAATAATAGTAGAAGAAGTAATCTGAATTTCATTGTAATGGTTTTTAGTTAAGGTATTGTTAAATTGAATCTAAATTTATAAAAAAGCATAACATTGCTTAGTATTATATTGAAATAATTTAATCATATGCGTTTGTGTTTTACAAATTACCTTCTACACAATGCGTGATTAGCTTAATTATAAATTATATTTTCCTGTAATATTTGCTCAAACCTTCCTCCTCTTAGATCCTGTCCTGAGGAGATTATTACGCCATTTGGATCAATCAAATATAAAGTCGGATACTGATAAACATTGAATAATCGCAGTATACTCCGGGTATCACCATCCGCAATTGTAGTCCACTTAACATTGAATTTATCATTGAATTTCTGAAGGCTTTTCTTGGTATCATTACCAACACCAATTATTTCAAAATTTTCACCACCATACTTTTCATATATTTCGATATAATGTTCTTTTATCTCTTTAACACAAGGAGAACAACCCGTAGACCAAAAATCTAAAAGAACATATTTCCCCTTATAATCTTCTGGAAATGACAAACTATCGCCTTTCAACGATACTCCCTGAAATGAAAAAGGTGGCATCCCAACCTGGTCGCTTCCTTTCTTTAAAACATCATTATCTTTTTTCAATTCCAACTTCAATCCATCTTTATTAATATTCAACCTATAAAAGCTGTCTGCTAATTTCAGATATTGATGTTGAGTAAGTACCTGTAAGTTTGAATTAGAACTATTTAAAATCTCAAAGAAAGTTGCCGCACCATAGGTATTCTTTACTCCTTTTGATGGAAACACCTTTATCTTATACGTCGTTGAGTCAAACATAAAGGATGTCTCAGCATATTCACAAAATTGCAGCCACATCTTTCCTTTACGTTTGTAAAAAGCAATCCAGGTAGAATCTTTTTTGATTTTTGTATCAATATATTTCTCAAAAATTACTTTATGTGGTTGATTTTCCATAGTATTTTGTTTTATCGCGTGTAATTTCTCATTCGATAAATCAAAATCATTGTTTGAATCATACATATAATAGCTTTGCCCACTTGCTGAGTTCCCTGTAGCTACAACTACAAATGTTTTTAGATACCGAGAAGTACAGAAAGCTGTGTCACTACCCCATGCCTCTATATAATATTCATAATCCGCTTTATCCACAGCCCCCTCTTTATAAGCCTGGTAAAGCGCCTGAACATTATCAAGCCATTTATAATACACTTTTACTCCAGATAATGAATCCGGAATTCCCTTTACTTTGGGATATACCTTATCCCAAAACCGACCATCCTTTGTACTCATTTTTGTAAAAAAGAATGTATCGTTTAAAGAATCCTTTTTTCTGATGGTTGATAATTTAATGCAATTATCAGATTCTGAATATGTATTTGGAACCTTATTACATCCTGCAATTATAGAAAATAACAGTGTAATAATTAAATAATTTATAAATCTCATAGTCTCATATTTTTAATCTACGCATACTAAGTGCCTAATATAGATCCAGTTTTCAACAATATTTACAATAGTGCATCAATTGATTCTATTATAGTTTTTTCTGTTTCACCTTTTTTATAACCAACATTTACTTTTTTAATTATCCGGTTTTCATCCAGAATAAAGAAAGCCGGAACACCTTGAATTTTATAGTTTTCCTTCAAATTTGTATTACCTACTAAAAAAGGATAATTCAACTCATTTTTAGCTTTGTATCTTTCAATTCCCGAAATGTTTTTGCTCCAGGTTTCAATGCATAATAATTCGAAATCTTTATCCTTATAATCTTCTGCCAACGTCTTAAGAAAAGGGATTGAAGCATGACATGGACCACAACCAATCCCCGTAAATTGAAGCAAAACAACCTTGCCTTTTAAATCTTTTAAGGCAATACTATCACCATCTATTTCTTTAAGTATCCAATCAGAAGCTAATTGTCCTTCAAGTTCGCCTGTTGTAACTTTCGTATTCTCACGCCCCCGAATTTTAAAACCTATTGGAATCTGCTTTAATGCATCAAACTCATCGTCGCTTATATCCTCAACTATTAAATCCGAAATCGTCACAAAGCTTGTTTGATGCGGCACTCTTCGAATCATTTTGTAAGGCATCCGGTTTTTATCAAGCCATACTTCATAACGAGATTTCATGCCTTCTTGATGCTTTATCATTGGTTGCAAGAATAAGAACTCGATATACTTATTATTAAATACGAAACTAATTTTACTCGAATCGCCGTATTCGCTACACTGAATATTCGTACTGTCCGGATTACTTATACTATACTCCAGTAAAGCTCTTACCTTAATAAAGAATGGAGATGAAGGCCTTGAGTATAGTTCTCCCGATACGGTATCAACCCGAGCAGTTCTTTTATCCCAGTTTAGACGAACACTATATCTTCCGTCATAACAAATCTCATATTCCGATTTAGTATTTATGCCTGAAACGAAATAGCGTGCTCCTGTAATTGTATCTACTGGATTAATATACATTTGCATATACTTTTCAAAAGTACGAAATGCAAGCGTATCGCCCGGAGCACTCGACGAAGATTTAAGATTAAACGAAGCAGCTTTGATGTCATTAATCCTGTTTAATAATGTCTCCAGAGTTTCTGTGTTCGATTGACCATAAGCAATAATAGATAATAATACTGTTAAGCTTACTAATAATGACAATTTTTTCATACGTTATTTTTTATATCCTATAACTATTTTACATTCCTGATTTGTGCAAACCTGTTCTTCAAACTTTTAGCCAGCTGAAGATACAAAACTTTAACAATACCCAAAACAAACGCTTCTCATTTTAATTTTTTCGCAAAAATAAACCTCCGCATCCTAACTGTTTAATACACTCTCAAAAAAAACTTGCAAAAGTGTGATTTATATCACACCCAAAACGGCTGTTTGCTATTGACTTTTAATATAAAGCGTCGTAAATTCGTTTTTCATTTCTTAACTAATTTATAAGGTAGCCCTGCTACCAATAACCGAACCCCAAACAAAATAGAATATGAAAATTCGTAAAAAATTCAATTGCAAAAAATCGGAGTTGTTATTTGCAGGTTTAACAATTGCAAATTCTTTTAAAGAACACTTACATGAATTAAGTATCGTACGTTCAAACTGGAACATAAGTCAGGCCGAAGACTTGACAAAACGAATTAACAATGCCATAAGCAAATACCTAGGTTCAACAGCAAAAATAGAGCTTCACGAAACATCTGTTGCTGTTCGCAAAATTCAAACAGCTGCCCAGCGTGATATCAGTTTCCTAAAAACCATTATTGAAGTCGATTTTGCAAACGATAAAGAAAAGCAAAAGCTTATTTTGAAGAAACTTGGCTATGAAAAATTAATTTTACGCAACGTCCAAAAAGGCGACCAGGAAGCCCTGGCTCAACTACTACAACAAATCAAAGGTGGTTTAAACAATGGAATCCTTACCACACTTACTGCTAAAGGAACCAACCCCGAACTGCTAAACCGAATAATTGGCTATGCCGATAATTTTATCGAACTCAATACAAATCAGGAAGGCCTGAAAGGCAGCACTAAAATACTAAGCCAGGAAGGTTTGAATGAACTAAACAGCATTTACGATGAGATTATCGGAATTTGCAAAATCGCTGCAAAATTTTATCAGTACGAACCAGCTAAAGGAGAACAATTCTCTTTTACAAAGGTGGTTCGCAATATGAACTACATACATCAGACAGTAGAAGAAAAATAGCATATCTTCAAGTTTTCCGAAAGTCGTTTGACCCATGTCAGGCGGCTTTTTTTATTCTTAATAAAATCAACGCCATTCCTACTCCAACAAATACTCTTTACCCAAACAACAGCTTAATTCATAATTCAACCTGAACACCTAGTTACTCAAAAGACACTCTTAGCTTATATAGCGACATACTTAGCTCTTAAAAAGACACTCTTAGCTACTCAACCTTAGCCTTTGATTTTGTCTCCGACATACTTAGCTCTGTTTTCGACAGCCTTGATTTCTAATTAGACATCGTTGTTTTTTTAATCGGCACACATATTTTCTATATAGATACCTTTGATTTTAATCCCGACACATATTTTTTTTAGACAGACAGTGTTGTTTTTTAAACCGACATCGATAGCTTTATGCCAGACACCTATCGCACATGTTTCGGCACACTTAGCCCCTATACAGACATATTTAGCTAATTTATAGACATACTTAGTTAATAAACCAACACACACAGCTACTAAATACCCCACCTATTATCTCTTCCTCATACTTTTACTAGTCACTAGTCTCCAATCACCAGTCTGCAGTCACTAACTCCTCAACAAACTGCCTTTTCCTCCTGTTAATCTTATTGTATCTAAAATAAAATGACCATGGAATTTAAATCATTAAAAACAAGAGTTTCTGCATTGCTCGGAATCTCAATTGTAATTATAATTACCGTATTGGTAAGTGTTTCGGTATATGTATCCCGCGAGAAATCGGTAAAAGATGCGAAATTAATCGCTCAGGAAATTGCCAACAACTATGCACAACAAGTATCCTTCCGCATAAATACAGGGATTCAACATGCAAAGGCCAAAGCAAATACGCTACGGGCAGCCATTGATCCAAATAACAAACTTAACCTGAATCGCGAAGAGGTTAACGATTTACTGAAGCTTTGGTATCAGGATATGTCTGAATTTGGCGGTACCTATACATTTTGGGAACCCAATGCTTTCGATGCCAAAGATGCCGAATACGCAAACACTCCGAATAATGACGATCAGGGAAGATATTCAGCATACTGGAGTCCAAACGGACTTGAACTATTGTCGGGTTCCGAAAACATGGAGTATTATGCAGGTCCAAAACAAAACCTTAAAACTGTTGTAACCGACCCTCATTTATATGGCGGCGTTTTGCTGGGTTCAATAAACGAACCAATTATCCTTAATAATCAATTTTACGGTATTGTTGGTATTAACCTGGTAGCCGACTTTATGCAGGAGTTGGTGAAAGATTTTGACCGCTTCGAAGGACAAGCCACCTTAATTATTATTGCCAGCGACGGAACCATTGGCGCACACTCGGCAAATACCGAATATGTTGGCAAACCAATCTCCGAAGTTTTCGACAATCACCAGCATATTGCCGGTCAAATTGCCAGCACCTTCAATGGCATTGATGTTGACAAGGATCAAATTACTGCTGTTGTTCCGCTGGAAACAGGTGGTCGCCAATGGCAAATTCGTATGCAAGTACCAAGCGCCATTATTCTGAAAGAAGTAAACCGCACCATGTGGCTGCAAATTATAACCGCTTTAATTCTTATGTTTATTGCCATAGTATTCGGTTATGTTCGCGTGGGAGCCATTACCAAACCCATTACCAACCTTGCCCAAATTAGCGAAACCATTGCAAAGGGAAATTTGAATACTAAAATAGATATTAACCGAAAAGATGAAATCGGCAGACTTGCCGGTTCATTTAACACTATGGTCACTAAACTAACAGAAATTATCCGCGAAATTCAAAAAAATGCCAACGACATTTCATCAGCCAGTGCCCAGGTAAGCTCCAGTTCGCAGCAACTCTCAGAAGGAGCTAACGAACAGGCATCATCCACCGAAGAGGCAACTTCATCTATGGAAGAAATTAATTCATCCATTGAACAGGGAACAATGAGTGCCAACCAAACTGCAATTATTGCCAACAAAGCCTCACTAGAAGTAAAAAAAGGAAACGAGGTAAGTCAGGAATCGGTTGTTGCCATGAAGGATATTTCTGATAAGATTAAAATCATTAACGACATCTCATTCCAAACCAATATCCTTGCCCTGAATGCAGCCGTAGAAGCTGCCCGTGCAGGTGAATTAGGAAAAGGTTTTGCCGTGGTTGCAGCCGAGGTCCGTAAACTTGCCGAACGCAGTGCCCTGTCGGCTAAAGATATCGAAGAATTTTCGAGTGCTGGTGTTGCCACAGCCCAGGAAGCTGGAGAACTTCTGCAAAAAGTAGTTCCTGATATCCAGAAAACTTCCGATCTATTAAATGAAATTTCTGCTTCCGGAAAAGAACAAGTTATGGGCGTACAACAGGTTAAAACAGCCCTTGACCAACTCAATACGGTTACACAGCAAAACGCGTCTGCAGCCGAAGAGTTAGCTGCCAGTTCAGAACAATTGGCTGCACAGGCAAGCATGCTGCAACAAGTAATTGAATATTTCAATTTAGACTAAATGGAAGCTAAATAAATGACCATAATTAATATTTCATTTTGAATCCGGGAATATTGCATTTCCTATAAATTATGCCATTATGAATACAAAAATATTAATACATAGCTGCCTTTGTCTAGCCTTTCTTCTACTAATACCTGGTTTAAATGCCCAGGAAGAAGAAAAAAGCGAAGTAAAAATTGGCGGTTCACTGCGGTTTAATTACAATTTATCTAACTGGAAACCTGAACAACAAAAACGTGGTGGCGATTTTGGCTTCGACCTTTTTCGCATTAATGCAATAGCTAAATACAAAAAGATAATACTGAATGCTGAATACCGCCAATATT
>Ga0209475_10003620_pt1 | contig 14053 bp, 16 predicted proteins | sample tdDd471_FD_187128 | JGI IMG/M metagenome (GOLD analysis project Ga0209475, IMG submission 187128) | Marine sediment microbial communities from the Atlantic coast under amendment with organic carbon and nitrate - tdDd47.1 (SPAdes)... | ecosystem: Environmental > Aquatic > Marine > Coastal >... | reverse complement strand
CGGGAACCGAAATGGCGTGGTGTCGATCATGGCCGAACTGGGTGGCGGCGGGGCCGTGACGTCGGACATCCTGGCGATGACGGAACGCGGGCTGCTGCGGGTTCTACATGTGCTCGGGATGTTGCCCGACTACGAGCCTGATGCGGCCCGGGGAACCCGCGAATTGCATGCTCAGGGGTCGGTCTATGCCTATCAGGCCGGGCTCTTCGAGCCGCTGAAAGACATCGGGGATACGGTTGAAAAGGGCGAAACCGTCGGGCTCATCCACCATCCGGATACACCGCTACAGGCCTCGGACGTCATTGTGTCACCTTATGAGGGGATCGTTCTGTGCAAGCGTGCGCTGGCCCGGATCGAACGCGGCGATGCGGCCTTCCAGATTGCCCGTGACGCGGAGCCGCTGTGATGGCGCATCCTATCGCCCTTGCGGATATGCGCGCGGCGGCCAAGGGGCTGGACGGTATCGTCATCCGCACGCCGATGCTGGAAAACCCTGATGTCAATGCGATGCTGGGCGGACGGCTGCTGTTGAAGGCCGAAAATCTTCAACGCACCGGTGCCTTCAAGATCCGCGGCGCCTATTGGCGCATGCTGCACATGAGCGCGGAAGAGCGTAAGCGGGGCGTCGTCACCTATTCCTCGGGCAATCATGCGCTGGGGGTTGCGCGTGCTGCGCAGGTTCTTGGCTCGTCGGCCGTGATCGTCATGCCCAGCGACGCGCCCGTGGCCAAGAAGGCCGCAAGCCGAGCCCTTGGGGCGGAAATCATGGCCTTCGACCGGGACTCCGAGAGCAGCGACGCGGTGGTCGAGCGTATTGAGCGCGAAACCGGCCGACTGGTCGTCGGACCCAGCACGCACCCGCTGGTGCTGGCGGGGGCAGGCACCGCGGCGCTGGAACTGCTGGAGCAGGCGCGGGATGTACACGTCGAGCTTGATGCCGTTCTGGTGCCCTGCGGCGGCGGCGGGTTGACCGCGGCGACGGCGGTGGTGATGGCGAATGCATCGCCCGCAACGCAGGTGTTCGCGGCCGAGCCCGACCTCTTCGACGACACGCGCCGGTCGCTGATCGCGGGCGAACGCGTCGGCAATCCCGCGGGGCGCCGCACGATCTGCGACGCGATCATGACCCCGATCCCCAATGCCGTGACCTTTCCGATCAACCACGCGCTGCTGGCGGGCGGGGTGACAGCAACCGATGCCGAGGTCCGCGCGGCGATGCATTTTGCCTATGAGCATTTCAAGCTGGTGACGGAACCGGGTGCCGTGGTCGGCCTGGCCGCGATCCTGAGCGGCCGGGCGCCGATCAAGGGCCGTGCGGTGGCCACTGTCATTACCGGTGGGAATATCGACCCGGCCCGCTTTGCCGATCTGCTGCGCACCTCCGAAATCAACCAACAACAGGACAGTCCGACATGACCGAAACAGCCTCTACCGACAGCGGCGCCATGGGCGCGTTCGAGCGCTACCTGACCCTCTGGGTCGGGCTTGCCATGATCGTCGGAATCGGGATCGGCACCGTCGCGCCCGGGCTGGTCGGCGCCATCGCCGGTGCCGAGGTCGCCTCGATCAACCTCGTCGTTGCGGTTCTGATCTGGGCCATGGTCTATCCGATGATGGTCAACGTCGATTTCGGCGCGGTGGCAGGCGTGGCCCGGCAACCCAGGGGCCTGCTTGTCACGCTGGCGGTGAACTGGCTGATCAAGCCGTTCAGCATGGCCGCGCTCGCCGTGCTGTTCTTCGACTACATTTTCGCGCCCTATCTCGCCCCCGAGGATGCCACCCAATACATCGCGGGCCTGATCCTGCTGGGGGCCGCGCCCTGCACCGCGATGGTGTTCGTCTGGTCGCAGCTCACCCGCGGCGATGCGACCTATACGCTGGTTCAGGTGTCGGTGAACGATCTGATCATGGTGGTGGCCTTCGCCCCCATCGTGGCGTTCCTTCTGGGCGTCACCGACATCTCCGTTCCCTGGGAAACGCTGGTGCTCGCCACCGTTCTCTACGTCGTTCTGCCGCTTCTGGCGGGGCTGGCGACCCGACGCGTGCTGCGCAGCCCGGAGCGGATCGAGGCATTTACGGCGCGTATCAAGCCGTGGTCGGTGATCGGGCTGATCGCGACCGTGGCGATCCTGTTCGGCCTCCAGGGCGAGGTGATCCTGCAAAGGCCCTTTCTGATCGCGCTGATCGCGGTGCCGATCCTGATCCAGTCCTATGGCATCTTCGCGCTGGCCTATGGCGCGGCCTATGTCCTGCGGGTGCCGCACCGCATCGCCGCCCCCTGCGCCATGATCGGCACCTCGAATTTCTTCGAACTGGCCGTGGCGGTCGCCATCAGCCTGTTCGGCCTGAATTCCGGAGCAGCGCTGGCGACCGTAGTCGGGGTGCTGGTGGAGGTGCCCGTCATGTTGTCGCTGGTCGCATTTGCAAACCGGACCCGGGCAAGGTTCCCGGAGCCTTCGGCGTGACGGGTTTCGATTTCGGCGCCGAGATCGACCGACGGCAGGTGCCCGGGCTGAAGGTGCATCCGATGGTTCTGGGGCAGGATGGGGCAGACCAGTTTTCGGGCGGCGTTGCCGACATGGATTTCCGCCCGCCTTCGGCCGGATGGTGGATGTGATGGAAGAGCTGATGAAGGTCACGCTGCTGACGCGGGGACGGTCCGACTATCTTGTCGACCGCTACAGCCAGCGCAAGGAGAGCGGCGCGGCGCTGATCGCGCGGGTCAACAGCAAGCGCGCCGTTTGAATGCAGGGGCCGCCGGAACGGGCGCGGAAAAAGAATCATTTAAATAACCGGAAATATAGTTATATTGTCCGCCATGACAACGAGCAGCCCCCATGCCCGTGCCCTTGCCGCCCTCGGCCACGATGCCCGCCTGTCGATCTTTCGCCTGCTGGTAAAGGCCGGTGACGGCGGGTTGCGGGTGGGCGAAATCGGCCAGCATCTGGGGCTGGCACCATCGACGCTGGCGCACCATCTTTCGACGCTGGTCGATGCCGGCCTCGTGTTGCAGGAAAAGCAGGGGCGCGAGGTGTTCAACAAGGTCGATTTCCCGGCCATGCATCGCCTTCAGACCTTCCTGTCAGAAGAGTGCTGCACCGGTGTGACGACCCGATCCGAGGAGGATGCGGCATGACTCGCAAATCCCCCTTTTTACCGCCTGAAATAACTAAAAATCCGGAGATACGGTGATGAGCGATACGGCATTTTCAACCAACGGGCCGCGGGCCATGTTGAGGCACATTTGGCAGGATCAGCGCATCTGGCTGGCCTCGGCGCTGATCCTCGGGGTTCTGATGGTGGTCGATCCGCGCCAGGCGGGGGAGAGTGCGAGTTTCGCGACCGCAGCCTTGCTGCACACCGCGCCCTACCTGATCCTCTCCATCGCAATTGCGGCCTGGGCGGGGGCGACCGGCGCCGACAACCTGATCGCCAGGGCATTCACCGGCGCGCCGCTGCTGATGATCGGCCTCGGGGCCCTGGCGGGGGGGCTTTCGCCGTTCTGCTCCTGCGGGGTGATCCCGCTGATCGCGGCGTTGCTGGCGATGGGCGTGCCCTTGTCGGCGGTGATGGCCTTCTGGCTGGCTTCTCCGATCATGGACCCGTCGATGTTCGTGCTGACAACCGGTGTTCTGGGGGCTGAGTTTGCAGTTGCGAAGACCTTCGCCGCCATTGGTCTGGGCCTGTTCGGCGGTCTTGTCGTTTACCTGCTGATGCGGGGCGGGGCGTTTGCCGACCCGCTGCGCGAGGGCATTGGCAATGGCGGCTGCGGCGGATCGAAAGTCCGCGCGCCCCAGCCTGTGGTCTGGCGGTTCTGGAGCGAGGCCGACCGCCGCGCGAAATTCGGCAAGACGGCGCTGACCACGACGCTGTTCCTGGCCAAGTGGCTGACGCTGGCATTCCTGCTCGAGAGCCTGATGCTGGCATGGATCCCGGCTGAAACCGTGACCGCGGCGCTCGGCGGCACCGGGCTGATGCCCATCGTCACGGCGACGCTGGTGGGCGTGCCGGCCTACCTCAACGGCTATGCCGCGCTGCCGTTGGTCGGCGGGCTGATCGAACAGGGGATGGCGCCGGGGGCCGGCATGGCGTTCCTCGTCGCGGGTGGGGTCACATCGATTCCCGCAGCGATGGCGGTCTGGGCGCTGGCCCGTCCGCAGGTGTTTGCACTCTATATCGGGTTGTCGCTGACCGGTGCCTTTGCGTCGGGGCTGCTGTTCCAGCTCTGGTCCTCGCTGGCATGAGGCGCAGCCCGCCGGGGGCCGGCCGGCACCGCCCTGGTGTCAGCCGGCTCGCCGGGGTGGATTACAGGCAATCGGCCAGAGTTGTCGCAATATTGCGGATAAGCTGCGGATAGAGCGAGGATCCCGGCTCAAGATCGATACCAAGCGCATCGATCACGCCGGTTTTCGCCTCGGTTCCATCGAGCACCGTGGCCACCAGGCCGGGATTGAACTGCGGCTCGGCCAGGACACAATCGATGCCCTCGCCACGGACCCGCGTCTGGATCTCGGCGATCCGCGCCGGGCCTGGGTCCTGCGCATCGCTGAGCGAGATGGCCCCCGACGCCGCGAAATCGAAATCCACCTCGAAATACTGGAAGGCATCGTGGAAGAGGATAAAGCTGCCGCCGCGCACCGGATCCAGGATTGCGTTCACTTCGGACTGTAGGGCCTTCAGTTCCTCGCGTCCGGCAGCCGCGTTGGCGAAGTACGTGCCGGCGTTTTCCGGATCGGCGGACGACAGCTCTGCCGCGATCAGGTTGAGCCAGGCCGACGCGTTCTCGGGCGACAGCCAGGCATGGGCGTCATACTTCCCGTGGGCATGATCGTGATCGTCGTGGGCGGCGTGCTCTTCGTGATCGTGCCCGTCGTCGTGCGCGTGCTCACCCTCGGCGTGTTCCTCTTGATCATGCTCGGCCTCATGGTCATGATCGCCCTCGGCATGTTCTTCGTGATCGTGCTCGTCCTCGCCATGCTCCTCCCCGTGACCATGGGAATGCTTTTCGAACAGAGCGTTCTGGCGGAAATCGAGCAGCTTGGTTTCGTCGGCCTCCAACAGTGTAAGGACGCCGCCATCCCCGGCCAGCGTCTCCACGGCACCTTCCATCCAGGGCGCGAGGCGCGGGCCCATCCAGACCACGACATCCGCATCCTGCAGCGCCCCCGCCTCGGACGGGCGCAGGTTGTATTCATGGGGGGACGCGCCGGGGGGCAGGATCAGGTCAGGCGTGCCGACCCCCTCCATGACGCGGGCCACGAGGGAATGCACCGGCGCGATATCGGCAACGACGTTCGGCGCATCGGCCATCGCCGTCCCCCCCATGAGCGCAGCGACGGCAGAGAGTGAAGCGAGCATTCTGGACATTGCACATTCCTTGTGATCTTATTACATAACGGTGGATATACGGGATATGTAATAATATGCCAAGACAGGATATGAAATAACATGCCAAGAGCGGCACAAGGCATGTCAGCGGGAAATGCCCCCCCGGTCGGGTTCGAGAAACACGACCACTCGGCCTGCGTCGCCCAGGCTCTGGCTGCGGCCGAAGCCCGCTGTGCCGCCGAAGGGCTGCGCTTGACGCCTGTCCGGCGAAAGGTCTTGGAATTGTTGTTGCAAAAACACCGTGCGCTTGGCGCCTATGCCATTCTCGACCTGTTGCGGGACGCTGGCTTTGGCTCTCAACCTCCCGTTGCCTATCGCGCGCTCGATTTCCTCGCGGAACACGGGTTCGTCCACAAGATCGAGCGTTTGAACGCCTTTGTTGCCTGTTCCCACCCCGGTGAAACCCATTCGCCGGCCTTCATGATCTGCCGCCTCTGCGATGCCGTGGCCGAAACGCAGTCAACGCCCGCCAAGGGCGCGCTCGGGGCCGCCGCACGCGCGGCGGGGTTTCACATCGAGAAGACGGTCGTGGAAGCCGAAGGGATCTGCCCCGCCTGCGCGGAGAAGCCCAAAGCATGAGTCTGATCACGGTCAAGAACCTGAGCGTCGCCTACGGCGCAAACACCGTCCTGCGCGATGTTTCCCTGGTCGTCGAGCCAGGAGAGATCGTGACCATTGTCGGCCCCAACGGGTCTGGCAAGTCGAGCCTTTTGCGGGCGATCATCGGCGCGACCGAACCGGCCAGTGGCGAGATCTTCCTCAAGCCCGGCCTGAAGATCGGGTATGTGCCACAGCGGCTGCATGTCGATCCGACCCTGCCAATCACCGTGGAACGGTTCATGCGGCTGACCGATCGCGTCTCGAAGGCCGATTGCCGCTCGGCGCTGGCGGCGGCCGCCGTGCCGGACCTGCTGAAACGACAGATGTCACGGCTTTCCGGCGGGCAGTTTCAGCGCGTCATGTTGGCCCGGGCCTTGATCAACCGTCCCGATGTTCTGCTCCTGGACGAGGCGACACAGGGGCTCGACCAGCCCGGTTCGGCGGCCTTCTATCAGCAGATCGAAACAGTGCGCCGTGACACCGGCTGCGCCGTCCTGATGGTCAGCCATGAGCTGCATGTGGTGATGAGCGCCTCTGACCGGGTGATCTGCCTGAACGGCCATGTCTGTTGCGAAGGGGCGCCCGCGGTGGTTGCCTCCGCGCCGGAATACCGCGCGCTGTTCGGGACCGGCACGGGGGGCGCGCTGGCGCTCTACCGGCATGATCACGGCCAAGATCACAATCATGACCATCCGCAGAGCCACGAGGTGGACGACTGATGCTTGACGATTTCATGACCCGCGCCACGCTTGCCGGGGTGGGCGTGGCCTTTGCCGCGGCCCCGCTTGGGTGTTTCGTGGTCTGGCGGCGGATGGCCTTTTTCGGGGACGCCACGGCACATGCGGCCATTCTCGGCGTTGCCCTGTCTCTCGCGCTGAATATTTCGGTGTTTGCAGGTGCGATGGCCGTTGCTCTGATCATGGCGCTGGTGGTGACGCTTCTTGCCGGACGCGGATATGCGATGGATACGCTGCTGGGCGTGCTCGCCCATTCCTCCCTTGCCTTCGGGCTGGTCTCGGTTTCGTTCCTGTCGGGTATCCGGGTCGATCTGATGGCCTATCTGTTCGGCGATATCCTTGCCGTTTCGCGGTCGGATCTGGTGGTGATCTGGGGTGGCGCGGCGCTGGTGGTGGCGCTGGTGGCCTGGCGGTGGTCGGCCCTCTTGACCTCGACCCTCAGCGAGGAACTGGCCTATGCCAGCGGGTTGGACCCGAAGCGCGAGCAACTGATCCTTACGGTGGCCCTGGCCATCACGGTGGCCGTCGCGATCAAGGTGGTCGGTGTGCTCTTGATTGCGGCCATGCTGATCGTGCCCGCCGCCGCCGCACGGGGCCTTGCCCGCACGCCAGAGACGATGGCGGTCATCGCCACGGCAATCGGCGCGATCTCGGCTGTTGCGGGGTTGCAAGGCGCTTACGTTCTCGACACCCCGGCGGGGCCCTCGATCGTCTGTGTCGCGGCAATTCTCTTCGCCGGGCTGAACCTCATCGGGTGGCGCAACCGAAGCGGCGCGTAAATGCGCTGCGATGGGATGCCGTCTCAAGCGCTCGCCGGGCCATCGGGTGGAAAACCGGGGGAACAGAATGCGAACGAACCTTTAACTGCGGCGCGATCCGGGTTAAGTTCGCGCCATGAGCAGTTTCGACGAGATGGACGCCTTTGAGGGCGCATCGCTGGCGGCGCGCGCGGTTGCGGCGCGTGGCCAGGCCATGGGGGCGCCCTACCTGGACGATCTGAACCCGGCCCAGCGCGAGGCGGTGGAGCGGCTGGACGGGCCGGTGCTGATGCTGGCCGGGGCCGGCACCGGCAAGACCAAGGCGCTGACGGCGCGGATCGTGCACCTGTTGAACACCGGACGTGCCCGGCCGAACGAGATCCTGGCGGTGACCTTCACCAACAAGGCCGCCCGCGAGATGAAGGAACGGGTTGGTCGGCTGCTGGGGCAGAGCATCGAGGGGATGCCCTGGCTGGGCACCTTCCACTCGATCTGCGTCAAGCTGTTGCGGCGGCACGCGGAACTGATCGGGCTGAAATCGAACTTCACCATTCTCGACACCGACGACCAGTTGCGGCTGCTGAAACAGCTGGTGCAGGCCGCCGGCATCGATGACAAGCGCTGGCCGGCGCGGCAGCTGGCCGGGGTGATCGACGGCTGGAAGAACCGGGCGCTGACCCCGGACAAGGTGCCGTCGGCGGATTCGAACGCCTACAACCGGCGCGGGGTGGAGCTTTACGCGCAATACCAGACCCGGTTGCGCGAGCTGAACGCGGTGGATTTCGGCGATCTGCTGCTGCATGTGGTGGTGATCCTGCAAAAGCACCCCGACGTGCTGGAACAGTATCAGCGCTGGTTCCGCTATATCCTGGTGGACGAATACCAGGATACCAACGTGGCGCAGTATCTGTGGCTGCGGCTGCTGGCGGGTGGCCATCGCAACATCTGTTGCGTCGGCGACGACGACCAGTCGATCTATGGCTGGCGCGGGGCCGAGGTGGGCAACATCCTGCGGTTTGAAAAGGATTTTCCCGGCGCCCATGTGGTGCGGCTGGAGCAGAATTACCGCTCCACCCCGCATATCCTGGCGGCGGCCTCGAACGTGATCCGGGGCAATGCCGGGCGGCTGGGCAAGGAGCTCTGGACCGAGGCGGACGAGGGCGAGAAACTGCGCCTGATCGGCCATTGGGACGGTGAGGAAGAGGCGCGCTGGATCGGCGAGGAGATCGAGGCGATGCAACGGGGCACGCGCGGCATGCGGCCCTTTGGCCTCAACGAGGCGGCGATCCTGGTCCGCGCCAGCCACCAGATGCGCGCCTTCGAGGACCGGTTCCTGACCATCGGTCTGCCCTACCGGGTGATCGGCGGGCCGCGATTCTATGAGCGGATGGAGATCCGTGACGCCATGGCCTATTTCCGGCTGGTGGTCAGCCCCGATGACGACCTGGCCTTTGAACGCATCGTCAACACGCCCAAGCGGGGCCTCGGCGACAAGGCGCAGCAGACCATACAGACCGCCGCGCGCGCCAATGGCGTGAGCCTGCTGGAGGGCGCGCGGATCGCGGTCGAGGACGGGCTGATCAAGGGCAAGGGGGGCGCCGCGCTGCGCACCCTGGTCGAGGATCTGCGCCGCTGGGGCCGGATGGTGGGCGATGCGGACATGACCCACATGGAACTGGCCGAGATCGTGCTGGACGAGAGCGGCTATACCGGCCATTGGCAGAACGACAAGACGCCCGAGGCGCCGGGGCGGCTGGAAAACCTCAAGGAACTGGTCAAGGCGCTGGAAAACTTCGAGAACCTTCAGGGGTTCCTGGAGCATGTCAGCCTGGTGATGGACAACGACAAGCAGGATGCCGAGCAGAAGGTCAGCATCATGACCCTGCACGCGGCCAAGGGGCTGGAATTTCCCGCCGTGTTCCTGCCGGGCTGGGAGGATGGCCTCTTTCCGTCGCAGCGCAGCATGGACGAGAGCGGCCTCAAGGGCCTCGAGGAGGAGCGGCGGCTGGCCTATGTGGGCATCACCCGCGCCGAGGAGCTTTGCACGATCTCCTTTGCCGGCAACCGACGGGTGTTCGGACAGTGGCAATCGGCGCTGCCGTCGCGGTTCGTCGATGAATTGCCCGAGGAACATGTGGAGGTGCTGACTCCGCCCGGTCTCTATGGAGGCGGCTATGGCGCGGCGGCAACACAGGGCGGTGCGGTGCGCGGCAACATCGAATCGCGGGTGGCCGAGGCCAATGTCTACAACTCTCCGGGGTGGAAACGGATGCAGGCGCGCGCCGGTCAGCGCGGCATGTCGCAGCCCAGGGAGAGCCGCAGCACGGTGATCGACCTTGACGCCGTCTCCAGCTTCACCATGGGCGAGCGGGTGTTCCACCAGAAGTTCGGCTATGGCGCGATCATCGGCATCGAGGGCGACAAGCTCGAGGTCGATTTCGAGAAGGCCGGGCCGAAAAAGGTGGTGTCGCGGTTTGTCTCTGCCAGCGACGACATCCCGTTCTGAGGCCGAGCACCGGCAAGTGATTTTTCCCCGACAGGACGGATTCCCGATGCGGCGCCCTGCGAATCCTGTAATCTGACCGCGTAGGGTGCCCCCGCGAGGGGGAGAATTGGGAAGCCGGTGAGAGGCCGGCGCTGCCCCCGCAACGGTAAGGACAGGGCAAGTCCGGCAAAACCACTGAGGCGCAGGCCTCGGGAAGGGCCGGATCAGGGAGAGATCCCCCCATTGTCCAAGCCCGGAAACCAGCCTTGCAGCAACGAATCGAACCGCGGGCGGCGGTCGGGGCGTGGTGGCAAGGCCGGGTCCCTCCGTTCTTGCCCCCCGTTTCCTGCCTTCGTCCGCAGCAACAGGACAGCTGCCACGGGGCGTGGCGGGAAAGGATGCGGATGACCCCTGATACGACCGCGGCGGGCCGGGCATGATTCTGGCCGGAATATTGCGGACCCTGCGGACCCTGCCCGAGGATCAATGCGCCGAGACGGCGGCGCGGATCGGATTCCTGAACTGGCTGATGAGCCTGCCGGCGGGCTGCGGTGCCGGGGCGGCGGCGCGGGCGGCGGAACGGCGCGCGGCGCCAATGGCGCGCGGCTGCCCGGCGGTGGCGCGGTTCTGCGCGCATCTGCGCGCGGCGCGGCGCGCCGATCGCGATGCGGCCTGGCCGAAACGCCGCGGCGGATCGCGGGCGCGACGGGCGGAGCGGCGTGGCCGGGTCTGAGGGAAGCCCTCCGAAAACGCGAAAACGGCGACACCAGGGAGGAGGAGAGGTGCCGCCGTTCTCTTTCAGCACCTCGGCGCAGGGAGGAGGAGAGCGCCTTGGTGCAACATCACGGCGCAGGGAGGAGGAGAGCGCCGGGATGTATCCCGAATTCCGTTGTCTTTCCGCCGGGCGGAAAATTGACCGGCGACACCAGGGAGGAGGAGAGGTGCCGCCGGTCGATTGAACATCGGACGCAGGGAGGAGGAAAGCGCCCGATGTGTCACAACACGGGGCGCAGGGAGGAGAGCGCCCGGTGTATGCGGTCCGGCTTATGGGGCCGGTATAAGGTGCGGCGACATCAGGGAGGAGGAAGATGCCGCCGCTGAGAACAGACCCCTAGGGAGGAGGAGAAGGGGTCTGAACCGGTAAACTGGTGCTGGTGTCAGAGCTCTCCCGCGGCTTCGAGGGCCACCCGGCGCAATTCGGACCGGTGCAGGCCCAGATCGGCCAGCTCACGGTTGCTCAGGGCGCTCAGTTCGGCGTAGGTGCTGCGGTACAGGCGGTACTTGGCGACGCGGCCTTTCAGGGCGTCGGTCGCACCGTGCAGGCGGCTCATGAGAGAGGCGCCTGCGGCATGGGTATGGGTCAGTGCAGTCATTGCTCGCTACCTTCGATCATCGTGTCGTCGCCGTCGTTGTGGCGTTGCTTGAGATTGAAGATAAGCGAATGCTGCAGATGCACAATGGCTTTCCAAATCAATGCTGCTATGCAGCAAGTGCATAGATTGATTGTATAAAAAACTGGCAGTACTACTGACGTAAGGTCACATGGGTGAAATGCTGTGGCATTGGGCGGGGCGCGCGGAATTTTGGCGGCGGCGACATCGGGGTGGTTGTGCGCCATGCGTTTCCGGCCCTGGGCCATGCGTCTTGCGCAAGGCGGATGGTGCCTGCGGGGAAGGCCGGGTGCCCACGATCCGCCCGCGAAAAGATCACGGCTTCGTAAAAGATGGCGCGCAAGCCCGTCACGCGCAGCCAGAGCCTGTATCGGCAGGGTGGTTTTCGCGCATTGAGGGTCGACTCGCCGATGTCTGTCCGGCGAGTCGACCCTTTCATACATGAAATGGCCCAACGCATTGCCCGCGCCGGTTCAGGGTGGGGACGTGCAAGGCGGCGGCACATACCGCGCCGTGGACGGCCACGGGAAATCGCGGGACCGATGGCGTGGATCATGGACGCGCGCCCGAGACCTTCCCAGAGGATTGGAAAAAACGGTGTGGTCGGCGTTGATTCGAACAGGAAAACCAAGAACATAAAAAGAACATACACCTAAGGTCACCAAATATTGAAAAACATACGGGATTTTCTGGGAGAAATCTGGGGGTGACGGAAAAGTCTATATGTTGTGTCTATGACCTGAAGGGTGGCTAGGTGGTGGGAAAATTCTGACGAATGCCGGGGTTTTTGCCAAGCTTCGAGAGGCTTATCAGGCCTAAATTCCAGCGGATCCCTCAAATTCCAATTGATTTCCATCAATTCCCGTGGCATCTCTTGTTCATCGGATGAAGACGAGGACACAGGGGCGGAAGACCCCGGACCAGAATAATAAAGCAGGTTTCATACAGGCACTTCGCTTTCATCTAACCAAGAGATCCGGCGCGCGGGCGAGCAGACATCCCCCCAGGTGGCGCGCGCAGTCGGACACCCCGCAGAGCGGGACAAGGGCGGCGGGTTGATCAGTGGCAGCAGATCAACCCGCCGTTTTTCCATCCGGGGGCACGATTTTCGCGGGGGCACAGGCAGAGGGACGGCGGGGCGTGAGCCGACGGTTCAGAGGCGAATACACCTTCAAGGTGGATGCAAAGGGCAGGGTGTCGATCCCGGCCCTGTTTCGCCGTGTGCTCGAGGCCGGCGATCCCGACTTCACCGAGGGGCTGAGGCCGCAGCTCGTCATCGTCTACGGCCCGCCCGATCAACCCTATCTCGAGGCCTACACCATCGCCGAGATCGAGAAACTCGAAGCCAAGATCGAGCGGCTGCCCAATTCACCGCTGAAACGCAAGCTGGTGCGCGACATCACCTCGCGCTCGCATCATACCGAGGTCGACCCCGACGGGCGGCTGGTGCTGCCGCTGCGCCACCGCGACAAGATCGCGCTGGAGAAGGAGGCGTTCTTTGTCGGCACCTCCGGCACCTTCCAGATCTGGAACCCGGAGACCTACGAGGCGCTTCTGGCCGAGGAAGAGGACGAGGGGCTGGGGTTCGACATCCCCGAGGGGACCAACCCGCTCGACGCGCTGGACATGGCGCTGGCCCGGCAGACGCAAGACGGCGAGGGGGGCTGAGCCATGGCCGCCGCTGCCGCGTCCGTCCCGCCATCGAAGAAACCCCATATCCCGGTTCTGCTGCGCGCGCTGCTTGAGGCGGTCGCGCCTGTCACCGGCACCTGGCTGGATGGCACCTTCGGCGCCGGCGGCTATACCCGTGGGCTGCTGGAGGCCGGCGCCGCCCGCGTGATCGCGGTGGACCGCGATCCGCTGGCCTTCGAACTGGCACAGGACTGGGCGGCGGACTACGGCGAGCGGCTGGTGATGCAGCCGGGCGTGTTCTCGCGCATGGATGAATACGCCCGCGATCTCGACGGCGTCGTGCTCGATCTCGGCGTTTCCTCGATGCAGCTCGACAGGGCCGAGCGCGGGTTTTCCTTCATGAAGGAGGGGCCGCTGGACATGCGTATGTCGCAAGAGGGCCCCAGCGCCGCCGATCTGGTCAATTCGGCGGAGGAGGCAGAGCTTGCCGACATCCTCTATCTCTATGGCGAGGAGCGCGCCAGCCGCCGCATCGCGCGCGCCATCGTCCGGGCGCGGGGCGAGGCACCGATCGAGACCACCCTGCGGCTCGCCGGGATCGTCGAATCCTGCCTCCCGCGATCCAAACCGGGGCAATCGCATCCCGCCACCCGCACATTCCAGGCGCTGCGCATCGCGGTGAACGACGAGTTCGGAGAGCTGTTCCGCGGGCTGATGGCCGCCGAGCGGGCGCTCAGGCCCGGCGGCAAGCTGGCGGTGGTCACCTTCCATTCGATCGAGGACCGGATGGTCAAACGGTTCCTGCACTCTCGCGCCGGGCAGACAGGGCGCGGCAGCCGGCATGCGCCGGAGGTGGCGCAGGTCGACCCGCAGTTCATCCTGCGGCCGCGCAAGGCGATCGCACCGGATGACGCGGAGCTGGCCGAGAACCCGCGCGCGCGTTCGGCCCGGCTGCGGGTGGCGGTCCGCACCGAGGCGCCGGCCGGCACGGTCGACCCGCGCGAAATCGGGATGCCGCAACCCAAAGACACGGCGAAGGGGAGAGGGCGATGAGGGGCATAG
>Ga0209475_10003610_pt1 | contig 14079 bp, 11 predicted proteins | sample tdDd471_FD_187128 | JGI IMG/M metagenome (GOLD analysis project Ga0209475, IMG submission 187128) | Marine sediment microbial communities from the Atlantic coast under amendment with organic carbon and nitrate - tdDd47.1 (SPAdes)... | ecosystem: Environmental > Aquatic > Marine > Coastal >... | reverse complement strand
ACGTCGGCATCACAGGTTCTGATTTCAGGACCTTTGGTGTCAAGGAGAATGCCGATTTTGTCCGAAACCTTCCGGGTGTTTTGAATCACTTCCAGGGCATCTTCATGGCTCATGTGAGCGGTATTCAACCTGACCACATTAGTGCCGGCCTCATAGAGCCGGCCGATAAACTCCGGGGAGCAATTGAGGTTGGACACCGTGGCCACGATCTTGGTTTTTCGCATCATATGGTACGCCTCTCTTTTATTAGGCTATTGTTCTTTCAGGCATTTTCTTTCCGGCACAGGGTCATGATAAAGTTCTCTATGCCGGTTTTCGCATCAATTCCCGATGATTTCAGGCCGTAGTCCAGGTCAGCCAGAGCCGTCAGTGCAGCGGCCAGTTCACCAAGGGAAAAGTTTTCTGATTTCTGGAAATTCTGATACACAGGATACGGGTTTTTAGGGTTGGGGGCAAGTAAAAGATCATTGGCCGGGCCTTTTGCTTTTTTTGACTTTTTTCCGGTCTCCCCGGACTGTGGTGCAAATTCTCTCTCCCGGCCCTGGTCCGTCTGAACCACCTCCCGGTCACGGGCCGTAATCCTGGGCATCATGGCCTGTTTAAACCCGTTAAAATGCATGTTTTTTAAAGACGGAAGCCCTGCCCCCTCCCGGTAAACCCCTGTGACAAAACATTTGATTGCCAAAAGTTTTCGCACCTGGTTTTCCAGGGTTTTCAATATCTGCAGAGGATGAAAACCTTCTGAAAAAAGAGAGGACAGAAGATTAATGGCCCTGGCCCCGTCCCTGTCCATCACTGCATTGGTAAGGCTGAATATGGGATCTTTTTTATCCCGGTGCACGACAGCCATGATGTCTTGGACGCTTATCACGGGCCGGGTGCCGGTATAGGCTAAAAGCTTTTCTATGTTTCCCGCAAAAAGTTCAGGATTGAATCCGGTCTGGTCCACCAGGGTATTGAATCCTGACTGGTCCATTTTCTTATTGGTGCCGGACAAAAGTTGCCGAGCAAGATCCCGAAGCACGGACCTCTGCTCGTCCAGATCAATTTTTCTGACCCCAGAGGCAACGGTGCAGTCAATGATCATGCCCTGTTCATTGATGAGTTTATAAAGTTTTTTCCGCCGGTCCGGCGCCCCTGCGGTCATGATCAGCGTATGATTTTCCGGGATACCCTTTTCAATGAGCCCGGCCAGGATATCCATATCGTTGGCCGAGTATGAAATTTCACCCGTACCGGACTTAACCGTAAACAAGGGGGCATCTTTGACGGCAATCACCTTTCTGGACTGAAGAAAGGAAAAGGTGGACACCTGCTCCAGGATGTCCCCCACAGGCGTAAGCTTTCCGTCCAGGGTTTCCAGGGCAAATTCCCTGGGCAGCCCCCGGAGCAGTTCATTGGACAGGGCATCAAAGGCCTTTCGCACCAGAAAAGATTCCCCGCAGACCAGAAATACCCGGGGGCCGCCCTCCCCGGCCAGGGCCTGAACCTGGTTGGGGAGGGTATTGTGTTTGATCAGGCCCATGGGATCAGGCCCTCTTTTCGGACCGAAATTTTATGATCATAAAGATCAGGGCCACACAGGAGACCACCAAGCCGATTCCCTGGGACAAGGAAATAAATTCAAAAATAAAATCCCCCCTGAAATCCCCCCTGAAATATTCCACAATGGCCCTGAACAGGGAATAGAGCATGACGTAACTTAAAAAGACCATACCAGTGAACCGTTTTCGCTTCTGGATGGCCAGGAGAATTAAAAACAGAACAAAATTGGTTCCCACCATATAGAGTTGGGTGGGGTGGAGGGCCGTATGGAGAGGCGCCAGGCCTGCAGGGTTCGTAAAGGTTATGGCAATGGGCAGATCACATGCTTTGCCGTAGCAGCACCCGGCAAACAGGCAGCCGAAACGGCCAACTGAATGGCCCAGGGCCAGGCCTGGGGCCAGAACATCTGCGGTCTTCCAGACCTCAAGTTTTTTAATCCGGCAAAACATGACAGCCGCCAGGAAGGCCGCAATAAATCCCCCGAAAAAGACAAGTCCCCCGTTCCAGATCTTAAAGACATCCAGAAAATTGTCTTTATAGTCACCAAAGTTAATGACCACATAGAGCAGCCGGGCCCCCAGAATGGCCGCCACCAGAATGGTAAAAAACAGGTCAGATACGTTCTGATGGGAAATCCCGTAAAACCGGGCATTGCGCTTGGTAAACCAGATGGCCGTGATGAACCCTAGGGCCAGGAAAAACCCGTAGGTATAAAGCTTCATACTGCCGATATCCAAAAGAATGGGATACATAATCTCCCTTTTAACTATATCTCGGGTATTTTATTTAAAACCACATGATAAATGAGGATGGCCATGCCGATGCTGATGGCGGAATCCGCAATATTAAAAGCCGGCCAATGGGCCGTGCCAATATAAAAATCCAGGAAGTCCACTACCTTGCCCAACCGGAACCGGTCAATGAGGTTGCCTACGGCCCCGCCGAAGATAAGGGCCAGGCCATAAGACAAAAAAACGTGGGTCCGGGCGATTTGCCGGTAAAGCCAGAGGATAAACAAGGCCACGATGGACGAGAGGAAAAGGAAAACAAATTTCCTGATCCCGTCGGACTGGGTGGCAAAAAAGCCGAACGCCCCGCCTGGATTCAACACATGGTTAATATTAAAGAACCCCTCTATGACCGGTATCTGGTCATAGAGGGTAAGGTATACGGTAATAAGACTTTTGGTGATCTGGTCGGCGAGGATAACACCCCCGCCGGTCAGAACCAGACGTTTCATTTCTTTTGAAATCACGATACCCAGCCTAGGCCAGAATTGTTTTCAGCGCGTTTGCGCACCTGCTGCAGGCAGTGGGATGCGCCTGATCAGATCCGATACTGGTGTCGAACCGCCAGCAGCGCTCGCACTTTTCACCCGAGGCTTTGGTGACCCGAATGGCAAGACCTTCAATCTCCTTGCCCTCATACACATCACCGTCAAGGGTGTCCCGAAGTACGGCCTGGGACACGATAAAGATATCACTCAAAGCACCGGGAAGCGCAGACAATTGGTCGGCAAGCTCGCCGTCAGGCAGTTTGATTTCGATACAGGCATCCAGGGGATGGCCGATGAGCTTTGCTGTCCTGGCCTCTTCAAGGGCCTTGGTGACCTCGGCACGCAAACCCCGGATATTCTCCCATTTGGCGGCCAGGTCCCTGTCTTCCCAGGTGCTGTCCAGGGAAACCATGTTTTCCATGTGAATGCTTTCCTTTTTTCCTTCAACCGGCATGTGGGTATAGATTTCTTCTGCTGTAAAGGGGAGAATGGGAGCCATGATTTTAACCAAACTGTCCAGAATAAGCCCCATGGCTGCCTGGGCGTCCTGGCGGTCTGCCGCCCCTGCCGGAGATGTGTAAAGCCTGTCCTTGATGATGTCCAGGTAAAAGGAAGACAGGTCCACCACACAGAAGTTGTGCAAAGTATGGTAGATCACGTGGAACTCATAGGTCTCATAGGCTTCCAGACAGCGCTTCACCACATTGTGGAGACGGTGAAGGATGAACCGGTCAAGTTCCCCCATCTCGGATACGGGCCGGGCATCTGCGGCATTATACCCTTCCAGGTTACCCAGAAGGAAACGGCAGGTGTTCCTGATCCGTCTGTAGGCATCGGAGAGCTGTTTGACAATATTGTCCGAGATGCTCACATCTCCCCGGTAATCGGCAGATGCGGCCCAGAGCCGGAGCACATCTGCTCCATACTGCTTAATCACTTTTTCCGGGGCCATTACATTGCCCACGGATTTAGACATCTTATGGCCTTTTTCATCCACGACAAACCCATGGGTAAGCACAGCTTTGTAAGGCGCATGCCCGGTACGGCCCACACCCGTCAGCAAAGAGGAGTGGAACCATCCCCGGTGCTGGTCAGACCCTTCAAGATAGAGGTCGGCCGGGCGGGCCAGGCCGTCACGCTCATCCAGCACGGCCGCATGGCTGACCCCGGAATCAAACCAGACATCCAGGATGTTGTGGTCCTTTGAAAAGTTTTTGGAACCACATTCACAGGTTGCACCCTCCGGCATTAGAAAGTCGGCATCCTTTTCAAACCAAATATCAGAAGAATGCTCAGTGAACAGCTCATGAATCCTATCCACAGATTCCCGGGTCACATAGACCTTTTTACAGTCATTGCAGTGGAAGACCGGGATGGGAACCCCCCAGGACCGCTGCCGGGACAGGCACCAGTCCGGCCTATGTTCGATCATGGAATAAATCCGTTCCCGTCCCCAGGAGGGAATCCACTGCACATTGTTTATCTCGTCCAGACTCTTCTGCCGCAATTGCATCTTGTCCATGGAGATGAACCACTGGGGGGTGGCCCGGTAAATCACCGGTTTTTTACACCGCCAGCAATGGGGATAGGAATGGGAAAGGTTTTCATTTTTCAGCAGGGCATTTTTTTCTTCCAGGGTCTTGTTGATTTCAGCATTGGCCTTGAAAATAAACTGGCCGCCGAACATGTCCACGTCCTTGGAAAAGACCCCGTTGTCCTCCACCGGAGAGTAGCAGTCCAAACCGTAGCGCTTGCCCACGATATGGTCATCTGCCCCGTGGCCTGGGGCGGTATGAACACAGCCCGTACCTGCTTCAAGGGTGACATGGTCTCCCAGGATAATCAGGGAATCTCTGTCGTAGAAGGGATGGGAGCATTTTTTATTTTCAAGATCCTTTGAGGCAATCTCAGCCACCACCGTATAGTCGGTCATTTCAAAGGCCTGCATCACGGATTCCACCAATTCTCTGGCCATGACCAGAATGCCGTGGTCAGCGGTTTTAACAGCTGAATAAATAAAATCAGGATGCAAAGCGATCCCCAGGTTGGCCGGCAGGGTCCAGGGGGTAGTGGTCCAGATCACCATGGAAACAGGTGCTGCGTCCGGAATCAGCGCGCTCACATCGTCCTTAAGGGGAAACTTCACGTAAATGGAGGGTGAGGTGTGATCGTGGTATTCAATCTCGGCCTCAGCCAAGGCAGTCTGGCAGTTGCAGCACCAGTAAATAGGTTTTTTACCCAGAAACATATCGCCTGACAGGGCAAACTCGCCACACTCTTTTGCAATCCGCGCCTCGTAGGGGTAATTCATGGTTAAATAGGGCTCATCCCATTCACCGGCCACGCCAAAGCGTTTGAATTCCTCTCTCTGGATATCCACAAATTTTGCGGCATAGGACCGGCACTCCCGGCGAACCTGAACCGGTGTCATCTCTTTCTTTTTTTTGCCAAGTTTCTTGTCCACATTATGTTCAATGGGCAGGCCGTGGCAGTCCCAGCCCGGGACATAGGGGGCGTTGAAACCGCTCATCTGCCTGGACCGGATAATGATGTCCTTTAAAATTTTGTTGACGGCATGGCCGATGTGGAGATGGCCGTTGGCATAGGGAGGGCCGTCGTGGAGGATGAAAAGGGGCTTGTCCTTTGACTGCTCTCTTAGTTTATCATATATTTTTTTTTGCTCCCACTCTTTGAGCATGGCAGGTTCGCGCTGGGGAAGGTTTGCCTTCATGGCAAACTTGGTTGAGGGCAGGTTCAGGGTTTTCTTATAATCCATTATTCCTCCGGTATTCGGATAGGTTGACATTCAATATTAAACTTTTCTTTGTAATGCCAACCCGCAAAAAAGTCAAGAATTATGCACGATTTCACATTATTGTTCCAAGGCTGCAGTGATAATCTGTTCAAGTGTTTTCCTGGATTTAGAGGGTCTGGCCCCGCTGCCTCCGGATGGCTTTTCCTTTTTAATATTTCTGACCAACTGTCTGAGACGGGGCCGCTCCAGCCCAGGATACTCGGCAAGCAACGCCTCCATGTCGGCCGGGTCCCCGGTCAGCAGCCTCTCCACCCACGCTTGGGTTTCACTGGGTTCCATTGAGGCTGCAGGTGCAACAGACTCGGCCTCCAGCAGAGCCATACGGATTAATTCAGGGTCCACATCCCGCATCAACGCGCCGATGAACTGCCGGTGCCGCCGTGCCGCCACATTGGATGTTATGGATTTTCCTTCAATCAGGGCGGTCCTCAAATCCTCGGGAATTTCTATGCGCTTTAATTGCGGAACCGCTAACCCGGCCAGTTCCAACCCAAGATTCTGAAGTGCCTCAGCCTCTTTTTTTTTCTGTGTCCTGCTTTTGTCCTGAATCTCTTCTTCCATAATTTACCTAATCTTTATCCATTTATACTTGTAAACCTCTGATTGATTCAATCGGCATATGTGCCAATATCCCGCCCCCTCTTCCGCGGCCGGGTTAAAGGACTATACCAAAAATAAATGCGAATGTCCGGTCGATATTTCATTCTCCTGGTCTGTGATTCATAGAAGGACTTTCAGGGCAAACACCTATAAACCGCCCACGTTTTTTATCCCTCAAAGCCTCGGATGCTTATGTTGATGTCCGTTTTTCATTGGCGTTTGGCAACACAGGATAACCTATTGAAATCATAAGCCCTGAAACTTTACCTGCGTTCACCCTGTGAGGACTCCAGGATTTTATTGTACATGATTAAAATTTAAGCTACACTGATAATAATTTCAATATTTTACTCTGGAGAACCTATTGACCCCAGATTTCCTAATAAATCTCAGGAAATTTTTAGCCCCAGAAATTGTCTATGGCCAAGGGGCCATGAACCTGTCAGGGCGCCATGCAGGTAACTTCGGCGCATCCAGAGTCTGTATTGTCACAGATCCCGGTGTCCGAAAGGCTGGCTGGACTGCATCCGTTGAAAAAAGCCTGAAACAGGCCGGCATCCCTCATATTGTGTACGATAATGTCAGCCCGAATCCCAAAGATCATGAGGTGATGGAAGGAAGCGCGCTCTGCAAAAAGGAAAAATGCGATCTACTCATAGCCGTGGGCGGCGGCAGCCCCATGGACTGTGCCAAAGGCATGGGGGTTGTGATGGGGAATGTGGGCAATATCCTAAGATACGAAGGGGTGGACATGATACCCAGCCCTGGCCCCCCCCTGATTTTTATACCCACCACGGCAGGAAGTTCGGCAGATGTATCACAGTTTGCTATCATCACAGACACGACCAGGAAAGTTAAAATTTCCATTATCAGTAAAATGGTGATTCCGGAGATTGCTCTGATTGACCCCGAAACCACGGTAACCATGCCACAGGACCTAACTGCGGCAACCGGTATGGATGCACTGTGCCATGCTTTTGAGGCCTTTGTTTCAACAGCCTCTTCTCCCCTGACCGACATGGCGGCACTCTCATCGGTTCAGATCATTTCAGATTATCTGCTCAAAGCCTACAACGCCCCTGACAATATGCTTTTCAGAGATAAAATGATGACCGCCAGCCTCATGGCAGGCCTGGCATTTTCGAATGCAAGCCTGGGACTGGTTCATTCAATGGCCCACAGCCTGGGGGGTGCCATGGGTTTGCCCCATGGAGAATGCAATGCCCTTCTTCTTGAAAAAGTTGTGGAGTTTAACTATTCAGCCGCACCCGAAAAATACGATCAACTGGCAAAGGCAATGGGCCTGGATATGGAGAACTTTGCTGCCCAGGAAAGGGGGACCGCCCTGTCCCGTCATATTGCAGCTCTGAGAAAAGGGATGGATATCAATGAAAACCTGGCCGGCCTGGGTATTCAACGCTCTGATATTCCGAAATTGTCAGAATTTGCCTATATAGATCCCTGCCTGTCAACCAACCCCAGAGATGCAGGCACCAAAGATATTGAAAAAATATATCTGCAGGTCTTTTAGTAAAAAGGACGCCTACCATACAATGAATGATTTTCATAAAAAAGGGTTTCATCGGTCTGCACGAAAAAAATTCCTGGAACTTAGCCTGGAGTCCACCCGGAAGAGTTACTATCCCCAACTCATGAAGCAACTTGAAAGTGCGAAAAAGAATGAACAGCAACTACAGCTTCTCATTGACAATATGCCGGCCCAGATTTCCTATGTCACAGCCCAAGAGGAATTCGCACTGGTCAATCGGGAATTTGAAACCGTCATAGGCCTGGGCCGAGATCAGATTGTCGGCAGCCATCTATCCAAGATACTGGGCAAAAAAAATTATATTCGCGTAAAACCCCATATTGAATCTGCCCTGTCCGGAAAATCCGGCTGTTTTGAAATATTCATTCCGGACCCGAAAAACAAACACTATGAAATCAATTATGTTGCCGAAACGGAAGAATCAAAAAAAACAAACGGCTTTTATGTGCTGGCCATTGATCTAACCGAAAAAAAAAAGGCCGAGGCCGAAAAATCAGAATTGAAAGACCGTCTCCGCCAGGCCCAGAAAATGGAAGCCATCGGAACCCTTTCGGGGGGAATTGCCCATGATTTCAACAATATTCTTTCCGGCATATTCGGCTACTCCCAGCTCATTGACTTTCATGTCAATGATCCCGAACAAATAAAGAACTATAACCGGAAAATAGTTGAAGGTGCTGAAAGGGCCGCTTCCCTGGTACGCCAGATTTTAACGTTCAGCCGGAAAACCGAATACAACAGACAATATGTATCGTTTCACTCCATTTTAAAAGAGGCCTTAAAGCTACTTCGATCCACCATTCCGGCAAATATTGAAATCATAGAGGACATCCGTTCGGATGCAACAATCCTGGCAGATGCCACCCAGATCCATCAGGTTATCATGAATCTGTGCACCAACGCCTACCATGCCATGGGAAATGACAGCGGCATTTTGACCCTGACCCTTCACGAAGTCCTGGTGACCGAAAAAATGAGCCTGAAAGACACAAATTATAGCCCGGGCAGATATCTCAATTTTGAAATAAGGGATACAGGACAGGGCATCGATCCGCAAACAAGGGAAAAAATATTTGATCCCTATTTTACAACAAAACCCATGGGTAAAGGCACGGGATTAGGCCTGTCCATTGTCAGGGGAATTGTAGAAAGACACGGGGGGGCAATTGAACTTGACACCAAGGTCGGAGAGGGCACTTGTTTCTCCTTATACTTCCCAGTGGTCACAGAGGAAACGCCAGATACCGAAACTGTGGAAAATCCAGAAGAAAAAAGTGCTGCAGTAACAGGCAATATCATGGTCATAGATGACGAACCTGCAATCTTGAATACCTTATCCGCCATTCTATCCAGACAGGGATATCAGATATCGGCCTTTGACAATGGAGTGCCCGCTTTAGAAACATTTACACACACTCCTGACCGATTTGATCTTATCATAACAGACATGACCATGCCCAGGCTCACCGGAGACAGGCTGGCCAGAAAAATCCTGAAAATCAGGGCAGATATCCCCATCCTGGTCTGCACCGGCTACCATGAAAGTTTTTCAGAAGCAGAAGCAACCCGGGCAGGCATCACAAAGTTCATACAAAAACCTATCACAGCATCAGCATTGCTAAAAATTATAAATGAGCTATTACCCACCAGAGCGCCTGTTGTTAAATAATGCGATCATCCCCATGTGCCTGAAAATCGTCCCAGTCAATAGGAGGACAGTGTTTACCGGGCTCTTATTTGGGAACGAGGCAGACCAGATACCGATCTGATTTTTCAAAGGGCAGGCAATAGTGAGCCGTTGATATCTCAAAATGCTGATCCAAGGAGGGAGTTATTTCCTCTTTGGCGTGATCCCCTTTAAGGGCATAGATCCGACCGCCTGGCTTGAGCATGGGAAGGGCCAGACCCACAAATTTTTCAAGATCGGCAAACCCCCTGGAAATCACGGCGTCATATCCTCGGACATGGGTGGGATCATTTGCCAGATCCTCTACCCTGGCGTGAACCGCGCAAATATCTTCAAGCCCCAGGCTTCTGACCACATGGTTTAAAAAATTGGTCTTTTTGCGTACAGAATCCACCATGGTCAGCTCCATATCCGGATTGAGGATTTTCAGGGGAATCGCCGGAAAACCGCCCCCCGTTCCCATATCCATGATCCTGTAGCCCTTAGCAAGAGACCCATTGTTCAACAAAGGAGAAACCGATACGGCATCAAGAAAATGTTTTTCCGCTATTTGAGCAACATCACGTATGGCTGTGAGATTAATCTTTTTATTCCAGACCATCAACTCCCGGGCGTGGCCGGCCATAAGATCAAGCTGTTCCCGGGTAAGGGCCTGCCCTGCCAGGACTGCACCCTTATCCACGCGATTAACGAAGCAATCAACATCAAAATTCATAAAGAACCTATTCTCAATTTCCCAGCAAGATGCCGGCATTGGTATAAAAAGTGCCTGCCACACAGGCGGTAATGAGACAGGCAAAGGTTGATGCCAGAAGGGCCCTTGCCCCCACGGCCGAGATTTCGGAGGTCCGTTCCGGCGCCAGTGCGGAAACGCCCCCCACAAAGATAGCCATGGATGCCAGGTGCGCGAATCCACACAGCGCATAGGCCGTGACCACAGCGGATCTGCCGTGGACCAGACTATTGTCGGCCAGGGCTTTTGCCAGGTCCTGGTAAGACGCCACTTCCGTAAGAATAATCCGCTCTCCGATGATCCGGGAGACCAGTCCGGCATCTTCCACAGGAATACCGATGATCAGAGTAAAGGGATAAAAGATATAGCCCAGAATCCCCCTCAGGGACCATTCCATGCTGCTCCCGAACCAGTTGTTAACCATATCGGCTGCCCCGGCCAGGGCCAGATCGACCAGGGCCACCAGCCCCAGAACGGCAATCAGCAGGGCCACAATGCTGAATATGACCTTTAATCCTGAATTTGCCGCGTTGATCACGGCCTCAAAGAGATTGCCGTCCCGTAGATAATGGACATCCACCACCTGCCCCATGGTCTTGGGGCTGCCGGTTTCGGGCAGAAATAGCTTGGCCACGACCAGCGCAGCCGGTGCAGACAAAAAGGATGCTGAGATCAGGTGACCTGCAATGGAAGGAAAGGTGGAATGAAGGGTAAACACATAAAGGGCAAGGACATTGGAGGCTACGGTTGCCATGCCCGCCGTCAGGATGGTGCACAGCTCGGACCGGGTCATTTCCCCAATATAAGGGCGGACCGTAAAGGCCGACTCCACCCCAACAAATATATTTGATGCAGCACACAGGGACTCGGCCCCTGAAATCCTCATAAGCCGGGTAAACAGCTTTGAAAACTGCCGGATCACAACAGGCAGGATGTTATAATAGTAAAGTATGGCCACCAAAGCGGAAAAAAAGAGAATGGTCGGCAGGGCCTGGAAGGCAAAGATAAACCCTATGGACCCTTCCACGCCCGGCGGAAGAGCCAGGGGGCCAAAGGCAAACTCGGCACCTTTGGCTGAAGCCGATAGAATTTTGACGGCCAGGTCGTTTACCCCCTGGAACAGGGTCACTCCGGCCGGGACCTTAAAGATGAACAGGGCAAAACAAAGCTGGAGCCCGAGCCCCCACCCCACCAGGTGGAAATTTATCTTCCCTTTATGGCCGAAAACAAACCTGCCGGTCCCCCATGCCAAAAAAAGAAGAATGAAGATCCCTGCAAAACTGACCAGATTATATAGTTCCATGTTTTTCCTTTATATTGAGCGGGTATCCCTCAAAACCCGCCCGAGGGACGGATAATAAATGAACCGCCAAACTCGCTCTTCATTTTAGCCATTGTCTCTACAGCTTCAGCCCGGGTGCTGAACCGCCCTGTCCTCACCAAAAACCATTGCCGTCCCTTGACCCCTGTCAGCTCTAAAATCCTGGCTGAATACCCTTTTTTACTTATTTTTTCCATCATTTTTTGAGCATTTTCCTTTCCCAGGTATGCCCCTGCCTGAAGTTCAAACACCTCCAAAAACGAAGGGGAAGAACGTTTTGCTCTTTTCTGCTTTCCTGTTTTCAGGGGAGCCTGCCCGGAAACCGCCCCTGAGGCCCCGTCAATCCCGGATAAAGAACCTCCCCCAACATGTATTTCTTTCTTCAGGCTCCCCAACTGCTTTTTTGCATAGGTATGGTCCGAATCCAGGGAAACCGCTTTTTGATAAGCCCGTTTTGCCTGCATGGGCTTGCCAGTTTTCACCAGCAAATCCCCTTTCAGACAGAGGGCAAGGTAATGGGTGGGAAAAAGCCCCAAGCTCATTTCAACATCTTTCAACGCCAGTTCAAATTCATTCAAGGCAGCCTGGCAGATGGCCCGGTTAAAATAGCCGTAATGATTGTCCGGCCGCAGGGCCAATTCCCTATCGTAGAATTCAATAGCCTTGTGATACTCTTTCTTATAATACCAGGCAACCCCCATATTTGAATATAAATCCTTGAGGTCCGGTTTTAAGGACATGGCCTTTTCAAAATCAAGGATCGCCTCATCATAGCGACTCAGCTTCATATACCCCACACCCCGGTTTCTAAAGGCATCGGGACTGTCCGGCACATTTTCAATAACTTGGGTAAACACCTGAACCGCCTCTTTTGCTTTATCCTGTTTAAGCAGGGCCACCCCCTGGTTGAACAATTCATCATCTGTGGCGGACAGCCCCTGGGTCACCAGAAAGATCAAGACAAGACTGAAGATACTTATTATTTTTTTCATCTAGCCCCCCATTAATTTTCCATAAAAAATAATTACAAAATTTCTACTATATATTTATCCGGTTCCAAACATATTTTTTTAATTTTTTGCCCTCCCTCCCAAGGTCCGGCTGTGGAAAGAGTCTAAGGGCTTGTCCGAAAAGGCAAAACCTATGAAACCAGTCAAAAAAATAATAATAGTCCAGCTGGCCGGAGTTCTTGTCCCCTCTCACCGCCCTATCTTGATGTAAAATCAACAAGTATGTTGACAAATCAACAAAAAAAAGGTATTTTAATTTTTTCAAAAATTTAGGCTTAAATCTGGACTCAAATTAATTAAATAAATCGCAAATATAAAAATTAATTAAATACATACGGCAATGCCTTTGGCAATGGTTGCATTTTTTTGTTGCTTCAAAGGATTTTTTATTCATTAAGGATGAGAAAAAATGATCAAAGATCTTAAACGGGTAAGAAATATCGGAATCAGCGCACATATTGACTCCGGTAAAACCACGCTCACGGAAAGGATTCTCTTTTACACGGACAGAATCCACAAAATCAATGAAGTCAGGGGTAAGGACGGCGTAGGTGCCGTCATGGATTCCATGGAACTGGAAAAGGAGAGGGGCATTACCATTGCTTCCGCCGCCACCCATACAGAATGGGACAACCACGGGATCAATATTATCGATACCCCGGGCCATGTGGATTTCACCGTTGAGGTGGAGCGGTCCCTGAGGGTTCTGGACGGGGCTGTACTCATCCTCTGTTCCGTATCCGGGGTCCAGTCACAGTCCATCACTGTTGACCAGCAGATGAAACGGTATCAAGTCCCCTGTATTGCCTTTGTCAATAAATGTGACCGGTCCGGTGCCAACCCCATCAAGGTCAGCGAACAGCTCAAGGAAAAACTGGGTCACAATTCGGTCATGATGCAGCTGCCCATCGGCCTGGAAGACAAACATGAAGGTGTTGTGGATCTTGTCACCATGAAGGCATATTATTTTGAAGGTGACAACGGGGAAAAAATGGTCGAAAAAGAGATCCCCGAAGAGATGATGGACGATGCGAAGGACGCGGCCCAAGACATGATGGATCACAGCGGTCACGACCACGGCACCGACCACGACGGCCCATAACCCGACCCGCACACCCTTCACGCAACAAAGCACACCATCGGGTGTGCTTTTTTCATGGGAACGGATATGCATGGGGGATAGAAAAAAACCCGGCACTCAGCCGAAGCCGAGCGCCGAGTCTCGTGGGGGTCATGGTTGGGGCCGAGCGCATTGCTGACTCGACGGGTTGGGATCGAATCCCGAAACACGCACCTGCGTGTCTTCTTTGAAATCCTGTGCTTTTCTTATTCATCGTCGCCGCGAGACCTGCGGTGACGGTTTCGTACAACTGAGTATTCGACACAGGATTCGGGTTGGTTCCAGCCCTGCGAGAGAATCTTCGACAATTTGTACGCACGCTTTCATGCGAGGATGCGAACTCGCGGGGAAAGATCGCAAACTAGGGTGAAAGGCTCATCTGAATGTGCGAGCGTCGTTACTTCTCGTTCATTCGGGCGATGA
>Ga0209475_10003606_pt1 | contig 14092 bp, 17 predicted proteins | sample tdDd471_FD_187128 | JGI IMG/M metagenome (GOLD analysis project Ga0209475, IMG submission 187128) | Marine sediment microbial communities from the Atlantic coast under amendment with organic carbon and nitrate - tdDd47.1 (SPAdes)... | ecosystem: Environmental > Aquatic > Marine > Coastal >... | reverse complement strand
GTCGGATTTGCAGCCGCAGCCTTCCGGGGAATCCATGCGTTCTTTGCTGACGATGTTTTTGTCATCGTCCAACGTAATAATAGTGTAATGGTCGCAGTGGCCGAAATGATCGTCGATATTGCCGTCACGGGTGGGGAGAGCTATTTTCATACTCTAATACTCCTGAAAATTGTTTCGTGGAGTACGAAGAATAAGACACAAATCGGACTTGTAAAGTGGGGAGTTTATTTTCTGCGTTCCAAAAAGAATCGTTTAAGCAAGCCGCTACACTCATCGCCCATGACACCTTCGATGGTCCAAATCTTATGATTGGTGAAGGGGAGGGCGTAACCGTCGAGGTTGGAGACCAGTGCTCCGGCCCGTTTATCAGGCGCGGCAAAGATTACGCCTTGTATGCGGGCATGAATAAGTGCGCCGGTACACATGAGGCATGGTTCCAAAGTCACGGCCATGATGGTGTTGGTCAGCCGATAGTTTTTCATTTTCTCCGCCGCTTTGCGCAGGCAAAGAATCTCGGCATGACCGGTCGGATCGTTCAGTGATATTGGCTGATTGTGCGCGCTGGCGATAAGCGTGCCGTCCATATCAAACAAGGCCGCACCAATGGGAGATTCCCCCCTTTTGGCGGCCTTGCACGCCTCCTGAAACGCCACGTCCATAAATGAACGCCAGCTTGCGCCCGCAGGCGGTTCAGGAGGGATACGGACAGACATGAAAGCCTCGTCGGCTATTGGTCGGCCAGGTATTTGACCCCGGCTTCAAGCATTGCCAGACCGAGTGGCATGTTCGGATCAGTGCCGCGCGTCCATGACGGATGGTTGGTAACGTGGTTGTAAGCCTCAGGGTGGGGCATGAGTCCCAGAATACGGCCGGACGGATCGGTCAGGCCAGCGATGCCCAGAGGAGAACCGTTAGGATTGTACGGATATTCCAGAGTCGGTTCGCCGGTTTCAGGGTGCACGTACTGGACAGCGATCAGGTTATTGTCCTGAATGGCCTGGAACGTATCGTCATCCATGGGGATGATCTTGCCTTCGCCGTGACGAATAGGAACATCAATCATGTCGATGCCCTTGGTGAACACGCACGGGGAGGCCGGGTTTGTCTTGAGGCGGACCCAGCGATCTTCGAAACGACCGGAGTCGTTGTAAGACAAGGAAACCTGACGTTCGAAATATTTACCACCGATGGCCGGAAGCAGGCCGAGCTTGCACAAAAGCTGGAAGCCGTTGCAAATACCGAGAATGATACCACCGTTATCAAAAAAGCCTTTAAGTTGATCCAGCACAGGCTTGCCTTCGGCATCATTGGACCAACGCCAGCGCAGTGCGGCTGCCTGGGCTGCTCCAAGGTCGTCGCCGTCGAGAAATCCGCCGGGACAGAGCAGGTAATTATACTTGTCCATGCGCACGTGGCCTGCGGCAAGGTCAGAAAAATAGGCGATATCGGCATTCTCTGCTCCCGCCTGCTTGAGCGCATAAGCGGATTCCTTTTCGCAGTTGGTACCGTATCCTGTGATGACAAGTGCATTGACGCGCGCCATGAAATTCTCCTCTTCGTATTGACTTTGTCGTACTACCTTGCATACTTTGCAGAGCAGTGCCGTGTTGGGCAAGGAACATACGTGCCCAACGCACGACAGTCAACATGGTCGATGTAGAAGGTCGATCATAATATATTCATATAATTCAAGCAGAACGAAGGGGCTTTTTTCCGTATGAAAACCAAATTCATATTTATTACCGGTGGTGTTCTCTCTTCCTTGGGCAAAGGACTTGCTGCCGCATCCATCGGCGCACTCCTTCAAGCACGTGGCTTGAAGGCAACAATCCAGAAGCTCGACCCGTATATTAATGTCGATCCTGGCACCATGAATCCCTTCCAGCATGGTGAAGTATACGTCACCGATGATGGGGCAGAAACCGACCTCGACCTCGGTCACTACGAGCGTTACCTTGATACTGCTTTGAGCCAGCAGAACAACTACACCTCCGGCTCCATTTACAACTCCGTTATTCAGAAAGAACGCCGTGGCGATTATCTTGGTGGTACCGTGCAGGTCATCCCGCACATCACCGACGCCATCAAGGAAGCAGTCATTAACCTGCCCAATGGCGAAGACGTTGCCCTGATCGAAATCGGTGGCACAGTCGGCGACATTGAAGGCCAGCCTTTCCTTGAAGCTATTCGTCAGCTCAAGAATGATCTGGGCAAGGAAAATGTCCTGTACATCCATCTGACCCTGGTTCCCTACCTGAAGGCTGCCGGTGAGCTGAAAACCAAACCCACACAGCATTCTGTCAAGGAACTGCGCAGCATTGGTATCCAGCCGGACATCATCATCTGCCGTTCCGAGGTGAAGCTTGAGGACAACCTTAAGCGCAAGATTGCCTTGTTCTGTGACGTTGACGAAGACGCCGTATTTACCGGTGAAGATGTTTCCAACATTTATGAAGTGCCCTTGAAGTTTTATGAGCAGGGCGTTGATCAAAAGATCGCCATTCTGTTGAAGCTGCCTGCTCGTAACGCGGAACTTGCTCCGTGGGAGAACCTCGTTCACACGCTGAAAAACCCCAAGGGTTCCGTCAAAATTGGTATTATCGGCAAATATGTCGACCTGACCGAAGCATACAAGAGCCTGCATGAAGCTTTGGTGCATGGCGGCGTGGCCAATGAAGTTCAGGTTGAATTGGAGTATGTAAACTCCGAAAAGGTGAACGCTAAAAACGTCGAGAAAAAGCTCAAGGGACTGGATGGTATCCTTGTACCCGGCGGCTTTGGCGCTCGTGGTGTGGAAGGCAAGATTCTGGCCATTCAGTATGCTCGTGAAAACAAGGTGCCGTTTTTCGGAATCTGTCTTGGCATGCAGTGCGCATGTATCGAATTCGCTCGTAATGTAATCGGCTTGAAAGACGCAAACTCCGAAGAGTTTGACAAAAACACCCCGAACAACATCATCTATTTGATGAAAGAGTGGTACGACTTCCGCACCAAGAAAACCGAAACTCGGTGTGAAGAATCGGAAAAGGGCGGCACCATGCGCCTCGGTTCTTACCCGTGCAAACTCAAGAAGGACACGGTTGCATACGCCGCTTACCAGACTGAAAAGATCGATGAACGTCATCGTCATCGTTTCGAATACAACAACAAGTTCATCCCGCAGTTCGAAGAGAACGGCATGGTCCTGTCCGGTACAGCTCCCGATGAATCACTTGTAGAAATCGTCGAATTGCCGGATCATCCTTGGTTCCTGGGCTGTCAGTTCCACCCGGAATTCAAGTCCAATCCCATGAAGCCCCACCCACTTTTCAGGGACTTCATCAAGGCATCCAAGGATGAAAAGGGCAAGAAATAGCCTATGGCAGACCTTTATCAAGCAAGCAGGTCCGGCCCGTTCATTCTGGCCGGGCCCTGCGCCATCGAAAGTCGGGAAATCGCGCTCCAGACAGCTGGAACTCTAGCTGAACTGGCTGCCAAGCTGGACATTCCGCTTGTCTATAAGAGTTCTTTTGACAAGGCGAATCGTACTTCCGTGACAAGCTTTCGCGGTCCCGGTATGGAAAAAGGGCTTGAAATACTTGCTGAAGTAAAGAAAACCACGGGCTTGCCCGTGGTTACCGATATCCATCACCCGGAGCAGGCCGCGCCAGTGGCCGAGGTGGCGGATGTACTTCAGATTCCGGCCTTTTTGTGTCGCCAGACTGATTTGCTTGTCGCTGCAGCCAAAACCGGCAGGGTCATCAATATCAAAAAGGGCCAGTTTCTAGCTCCTTGGGATATGAAGAACGCCGTAGAAAAGGTCCGTGCCTCCGGCAACGAGCAGATCTGGTTGACTGAACGCGGCTCCACATACGGCTACAACAACCTTGTCGTGGACATGCGTTCCATCCCGCAAATGCAGGGATTTGACGTTCCCGTGGTCATGGATGCCACCCACTCGGTACAGTTGCCGGGTGGCCTCGGCGGTATGTCCGGCGGTCAACGCGAATACGTTCCTGTGCTTGCTTCGGCTGCTGTGGCGGCAGGGGCCAACGGTGTATTCATGGAAGTGCACCCCGATCCAGATAAGGCGTTGTGCGATGGCCCGAACAGCCTTCCACTGGATAAAGTGGAGCCATTGTTGATTCGTTTAAAAGCATTGTGGGAGTTGAATCGTGGCTGATAGCGCGACTAAGCTCGCTCAGGACATCAAGCTGCTCGTTCTCGACGTAGACGGTGTCCTCACCGACGGTGGGCTGTATTACGGCGACGATGGAATCGTCATGAAGCGTTTTAACGTTCAGGATGGACTCGGCATCAAGTTGGCGCAAGCCGTAGGTCTTGAAATCGGTGTTATTACTGGACTGAATCAGAAGCCTGTCGAAACGCGTGTCCGTGAATTGGGTATTACGCATTACTATGCTGGAAAGCACGACAAGGCACCGCTTTTTGAGGAAATATGTGAAAAAGTCGGCGTATCTTTTTCTGAAGCAGCCTACATTGGTGATGATTGGATCGATCTCAGCGTCATGCGTCTCGCTGGATTGTCCATGAGTGTGCCAAACGCTGTTCCTGAGGCTATCCAGGCTGCGGACTGGGTTTCTTCCCGCAAGGGCGGTGACGGCGCTGTCAGAGAAGCTATTGCGTTCATTCTTGATGCTCGTGGACTCAGAGATGAAGCTTTAAGACGGTGGACAAAATAATGAAAGGGCGTCCTGCTCTCATACTTATTCTCATCTTTGCCGTCGGCCTCGTCGCTGGGATCACCGTCAAGGCTGTTTTCTTTTCTGATCCGGTTTTTGAACCGGACCCGGTACAAGCCGATGGTTCAAAATCGCGCAAACGTCTGCTGGAAGAGGCTGACGTGACTGCCGAGGATATTGAACTCGTGCAAGGCAAGCAGGGGAACCTGACTTGGAAATTGCTTGCTAAAACTGCGAAATATAATCAGGAACAAGGTCTTATCGGGGTTGAACGCCCTCAGTTAACGGCCTATTTTGGCGATGATCGCAAGGAAGTCTATGTCAGGGCTGATCGTGGCGAAGTGGATCAGGCCAATGATAATCTGACATTGTACGACGGTGTATCAGGTCGTTTTGGCGACCTCGCACTTGATGCCCAGCAACTTGATTATGTCGGGGCGATTGATAAAGTATATCTCAAAGGTGGAGTGACTGTACGTCGGCCTGATATGACCATAGAGGCCAAAGCGTTAGAAATTGATCTCGTCACCCATCAACTCGTGGCCGCCGGAGGTGTAAAAGCATTGCTGGCCCCCAAAGGCATTGATAAGAATTCGTTGAATGAAGACGAGGAGTAAGTCTTTCATGAAGAATATATTTGCATTGACGATCCTGCTTATGTTGGTCGTGTTGGCGCTTCCCTCCATGGTTCTGGCCGAGGAATGGGGAGAAATCCGTGAGGCCACCGTCAATCTTAATGTTCGAGAACGTCCAGACAAAGATAGTGAGCACGTCCTTACTTTGGCCAAGGGGCAACGAGTCAAAGTTGACTTCATAAAAAACGGATGGGCGACCATATTCAATATCACAGAAGCCAATCGTGATCAGAGCAAGGCCGTGGGCTATGCAAATGCAAGATATCTTGAGCTTGTTGCTGTCACCTCACCGACAACTGCTCCGGCCCCGTCTGAAGATTCCTCGGTACAGCCCAAGACTGTTGTAAAGGCCAAAAGCGGAGAAGGTGAAGTCAAAGCGTCAACCGTTGCTGCACCCAAGGAAGATCCTGCCAAGGTCGGTATAGATCCAAGCCGTATGCCGGTGAAAATTACGTCCGACCGTATGACGTATGATGAATCCGGCAAGGTCATATCCTTTGTCGGCAATGTCGTTGCCGAACACGGCCAGTTGACATTGTGGGCAGATAATCTTTCCGCATATCTTTCTTCCAAAAGTGGTAAAAAATTTACGGCAGACAGTGTGGATCGCATCATTGCAGAGGGTAATGTCAAAGCCAAGAAAGGGACTTCAGAAGGAACCTGCGGCAAGCTGACATACTTCGTGAATGACCAACTGCTTCAGATGGAGCAGAACCCGTTGTTACAAGACGGCCCCAACAGTCTGTCCGGTGAAATTATCAAGTTCAACGTCAAAGACAATCGTTCCGAAGTGGTGGGCGGCAAGGGCCAACGGGTCAACGCTATTTTCATGACTCCCGGCAATATGAAGGTGCAATAAATGGCTGAAGGACTGCGAGCTGCGAACCTTTCCAAACGCTATGGACAGAAAGAAGTCGTACACGGCATCAACTTGGAATTGAATCCCAAGGAAGTTGTCGGCCTGCTTGGCCCCAATGGTGCTGGTAAGACCACGACATTTTACATGCTTGTGGGCATTGTAGAGCCTAACACGGGTAACGTGGCTTTGGGTGGGGTCGATCTGACTGAAAAACCGCTTCATGAGCGCGCCCGTATGGGGGTCAGTTACCTACCGCAGGAGAGTTCTATTTTCAGGAAACTGACAGTACGTCAGAATCTTGAAATTATCCTTGAACAGACCTCCATGTCCTCCAAGCAACAGAAAGATCGGGCCAGTGAATTGATGGAAATGTTCACCATCACCAAATTGGCTGATCAAGCTGCCATGTTCTTGTCCGGAGGGGAGCGACGGCGTCTTGAAATTGCTCGCGCTCTTATTCTTGATCCTCAGTTCATTCTCTTGGACGAACCATTTGCCGGCATTGATCCTATTGCGGTTATTGACATTCAGGAAATCATTTCCGTGTTGAAAAGCATGGGGATCGGAATCTTGATTTCAGACCACAACGTTCGGGAAACACTCAATATTTGTGACAGGGCCTATCTTGTTTATGAAGGCAACGTCATCCTCGAAGGCTCCCCTGAAGAAATCGTCCAGAACAGTCGTGCTCGACAGATTTATCTGGGTGAAGACTTCCGACTGTAGTTTCAAATCACTCAACTTTCACTCATTCGCGATTTACAGTGTACCCAAAGGTTGGTACACTTTTTTCATGTTGTTTATATTGTGCTATATCGTTAATGGTAACGGCATGTTATAACAATGTCCTTGCTTCGCTATCGCAGGTGTGACATACTCAAATCAGAATAATAAAGGTATGACCGGAAGAGAATTCAAACCGGTAGTGCAAATGAGACTATATTAGCCTTTCGAGATATACATTATGGGATTGGAACTCAGACAACAACTCAAGCTTTCTCAACAACTGGTGATGACTCCTCAGTTGCAGCAGGCAATTAAACTGCTGCAGCTTTCGCGTCTAGAGTTGCTTGAAACTGTTCAGCAGGAACTTATGGAAAATCCGTTTCTTGATGAAAAGGAAACGGAAACAGATGTTCCTGACTCTTCTGAGGAACTTACAGAGTCCCAAGCTGAGGAAGAACTTGTTCGCAATGCCGACTGGGAAAATTATCTTGGCGAATTTTCCAGCACATCAAAGCAAGCGACAGGGAGAGATTCTGAAATTCCCGAAGAGGGCATGTCTTTTGAGGCTCGTCTTGCTTCCAAGCCTTCCCTTGAAGGACACATCAACTGGCAGATGCGCCTCTCCAATTTTTCCGCCCAGGAAATCGCCATTGGCGAAGTCGTTCTCGGCAACGTCGATTCAAATGGGTATTTGCAGGCATCAACCGAAGAACTGCAATCCATGGTTCAAGCTACGGATGAAGAGATTGAATCCACCATTCTCCGTATTCAGCGTCTCGATCCGATAGGCGTCGCTGCGCGAACTCCCCAAGAGTGCCTGCTCGTACAGATGGATGTTCTTGGGTATGACGATCCAATTCTTGTTTCGCTTGTTACCGATCATTTAGAAGACCTTGAGAAAAATCGTTATAAGCCATTAGCTCGAAAATTCAAGATATCCATGGAAGAACTCAAAGGATATCTTGATATGATGCAGACACTTGATCCTATGCCCGGGACCAATTTTTCGAGTACAGAGCCGCATTACGTCAGCCCGGATGTCTTTGTGTACAAATATGGTGAGGATTTTGTTATTATCCTTAATGAGGACGGGCTCCCCCGTTTGCAGATGAACGCTTTTTATATGGATTCCATGAAGGGTGCTGCCAAGAAGGAGAAGGAATATTTTCAGGATAAGATGCGATCTGCCGCTTGGCTTATGAAAAGCCTGTACCAGCGTCAGAGAACATTGTATAAAGTAGTCGAGAGTATTGTCGGCTTTCAGCGGGATTTCTTCGAAGAAGGCGTGACAAAACTCAAACCCCTGATCCTCAAGGAGGTAGCCGAGGACATCGAGATGCATGAATCCACGGTGAGTCGCATTACAACCAGTAAATATGTCTCAACTCCACACGGCATTTTCGAGTTGAAGTTTTTCTTTAATTCAGCCTTGGATTTGAACGATGGCTCCCAAGTGGGTTCAGAGAGCGTCAAGGCGCTCATCAAGAGAATGATTGCAGATGAAGACACGAAAAAACCACTGAGTGATGAACGGATAGGCGAAATACTCAAGGACCAACTTGATGTGAATATTGCCAGGCGCACCGTCGCCAAATACCGTTCCGCCATGGGCATTCCTTCTTCATCAAAACGCAAGCAGTATTTCTAATCCTGTTTGCAGCACTCACAACCAGGAGGCAGCGTATGAACATCAGCTTCACTTTCAAGAACTTTGAGCCGTCCGATCATCTCAAAGGATACGCTGAGAAGCGTTTTGAAAAAGTAGCAAGATACGTTTCCGATTCGGAAGCCGATCTCCAGGTAAATCTGCTGGTCGACAAATTCCGCCACAAGGCGGACGTTCTTTTGAACTCGGATCGCATTCACATATCGGCCTATGAGGCCTCGGAAGACATGTATTCCACCATTGATATGGTGCTGGACAAGTTGGAAGCCCAGTTGCGCAAGATGCGCGAGAAAATGAAGAGTCGTTCCAAGAAGGGCCGTGGCAACAAGATGGTACAGATGAATGTGCTGTCCTATGAGGATATGCCCAGTGAATCTGCTCCTACCATCGTTGGCACTGATGAGTATGTACCAAAACCGATGTCTGTTGACGAAGCCGCCATGCAGCTTGATACTCTTGAAAATGAATTCTTGGTGTTCCGCAATGCCGAAACCGAAGGCGTTAATGTCATCTATAAAAGAAAAAATGGCGATTACGGCCTGATTGATCCTGGATACTAAATATGAAACTTGGTGATTACCTGGCGAAGGAATTTGTCCTTCCCGAGCTTCTGTCCGAGACTAAATCGGACACCCTGAAAGAACTCATCGCCCCGTTGGGCGTAAAATATCCTGAGATGGACACGGACCTTACGGTCCGTGTCCTTCTTGACCGTGAAAAGCTGGGAACTACCGGCATTGGTGACGGCATAGCCATTCCGCACGGGAAATTGGAAGACTTGGAAAAAGTGATGGTCATTGTGGGGCGGAGCCTCAAAGGGGTTGAATATGATGCCCTTGATCAAAAGCCATGCTCAATCTTTTTTCTCGTGCTCGCACCAGAACAGGTGGCTGGCATGCACCTGCGTGTATTGGCACAAATTTCCAGATTGCTGAAGGATGAAACATTCCGGAAGTCATTTCTTGAAGCCGATGGCTTTGAGGAGTTATGGGGGCTACTCAAGGGTGTATAAGAATCAGAGGACATTCCAGTGACAGCTTCCAACCCCTTTCCAGTTGTCATAGTAACCGGGCTTTCCGGTTCGGGAAAAAGCACAGCTCTCAACGTTTTCGAGGATCTGGGCTTTTTCTGTATTGACGGCCTGCCTTCGGAAATGTCGCCCAAAATTGCGGATCTTATCTTAAAATTCGATTCCAAATACAGGGGACTGGCCCTTGGCATGGATTTGCGGCAGCTCGAATTTGTCGATGGCTGGGATCAGGCTCTGCATGATTTTAACGAGTTAGGTATTACTCCTCAGGTGTTGTTCCTTGAAGCTCGTATGAATGAACTTGTCCGACGATATGCCACAACTCGACGGCCCCATCCGTTGGAAAGCAAAAATCTTGGCCTTGAGCAGGCTCTTGAGCAGGAAAAAGAATTGCTTGCCTCAGTTCGCACTGGCGCGGCGCTGGTTCTGGACACCACGAATTATTCCATCCACGACCTTCGGCGCGTTATTCAGACCAAATGGTCGGCTATAGAGGAAGTGGGGCGTGGAATGCGTGTGCATCTCATTACGTTTGGCTTCAAGTACGGTGTGCCGTCGGAAGCGGACTTGGTGTTTGACCTGCGATTCCTACCCAATCCCTATTTTGACGAAAAACTCAGGTCGTTATCCGGCACGGATAATTCTATCGCTCAATATGTGCTTGGCAGTGATGTCGGTAGTGAATTTGATGAACGCTTTCTTGATTTTTTGAGCTACATGCTCCCCCTGTACGCCGATGAAGGGCGATACAGAATCACCTTGGCTCTTGGATGCACAGGGGGCCGACACAGGTCGGTTTCTGTGGGTGAGTCCGTACTGGCAACCCTGAAGAAAAAAGGGTACACTGTTTCGATTGAACACCGACACATGGAACTTGGATAAGCAATGGCTTCAAAGTCTGAAAAAAAGGATATGATGGTCGGCATCGTTTTGGTAACCCACGGTACGTTTGGGGAAACTTTGCTTGATGCGGCAAAAATGGTCATGGGCAAACAGGAAAATTGTTTGGCCGTGGGGATTGATGTCGAAAAAAGTGTGGACGAAACCATGGAGGCCGTCAGAAAGGCCATACAGACCGTGGAAAATGGGAAGGGCGTTGTCGCGCTGACAGATTTATTTGGTGGTTCTCCCACTACCATGAGTCTTTCTCTCATGAAATCCGAGAATCTCGAAGTCATCACTGGCGTCAACCTGCCAATGCTGGTGGCAACCCTACAATCGCGCAAAATGGATCTGAATGCTCTGGCCGAAAAGGCCAAATCCGCTGGACGGCAAGGCATCAAGGTCGCGGGCGCAATGCTTCGAAAAAAAGCAAAGAAATAGGGTGCTGCCGTGATTCTTGTCCGTATTGACAACCGCCTGATTCACGGCCAGATCATTGAAACATGGCTTCCGTATACTGGTGCGAAACAGGTCGTCGTCGCCAACGATGAGCTTGCACACGATATTTTGCAGCAAGAAATCATGTCGTTGGCCATCCCCCAGACTGTGGACAGTTCATTTGTAGGTGTGGATGCTCTTCTAGATGTGCTGGAGAAAGCTAAATCTGACGGCGACCAGACCATTGTCCTCTTCTCAAATTGTGCTGATGCAAAACGCGCTTATGAAGCCGGTTTCGGTTTTGATGTGTTGAATATCGGCAATGTTCATTATAGTCCTGGTAAAAAACAAATTTCTCCGAGTGTGGCCTTGTCGGATGAGGATGAGAACTGTCTCAAGGTTCTTAATCGAAAAGGCGTTGAACTCGATTTCCGATGTGTTCCCAACGACCCGGTTCAGGTGAGGTTTGAGTCATGATCGTTCACAATCCATTCGCCTGGTTTGCCATGGTCGCTTTTTTTTTGCCCTGTTTTCCCTCTTTAGATACTCCATCAGCATAGGACTTCTTGAACGCCCGCTTGTTATTGGTCTTTTTTGGGGGGCTTTTAGCGGTGACTATACAACAAGTCTCTACATCGCTATATTTTTTGAGCTCTTATGGCTTGATCTCATTCCTGTCGGAACTTTCATCCCACCGCATTTAACAGCTGCAACTTTTTCAGCGCTCGCCTTAACAACGTATTTCGGGCTTGAGCATCCAGCCCGAATTATGGGGGTACTCTTTGCCAGTATGCCACTTGCATGGCTCGGCACCAGAGTCGAAATGATGATTCGTGACCAGGAGCAGGGGAGTTACAACCGACTGCTCAATTGGGCGCGTAACCCGGAATCACCGAACTTGCCAGGCACATTGATCATGAAATCCATGACACGCACATTTATCATGTCCGGCTTATCCTTTTTCATTGCCATTCTCATTATTAAACAATGCATGCAGCTTCTTTTTTCCGTCTATCCTGGCTTCCTCACTTCCATTAACATTACATGGGCGCACTTGTGGATTGCAGCCACTCTTGGGGGATTAATGGCCCTTCGAGTGAAACGGGCGTATGCCGTCTTAACGACGGGCATAAGCCTTTTTGTTCTTTTCTTGGTTTGGAGCCGTTTTTAGCTTGGCAGTCTGGATAGGTTGTGATATTCGTCACATTCTATTTTCAAGGCAACATTCCTTATTAAAGGACAATTCAATTAGGAGGACTTGATATGGCTATTTTGGTTGTTGGACACAAAAACCCCGATACCGACACTGTCGCTTCCGCGATTGCTGCCGCTGATCTGTACTCTAAGCGTGGCATGGAAGCCAAGGCTATCATCCAGGGCGAAATCGCTCCTGAGTCTGCTTTCGTTCTCGAAAAGTTCGGCCTTGCCGCTCCCGAGATCGTTACCGACGCTACCGACCAGCAGATCATTCTGGTTGACCACACTGACATTTCCCAGACCATCGACAACCTGGACAAGGGCGAACTCCTTGCCGTCGTCGATCACCACAAGCTGGGCGACGTGACCACTTCCGGTCCGCTGGAAATGTGGGTCTGGCCTGTTGGCTGTACCGGTACTGTTCTGAAGAACATGTATGATTTCTACAATGTCGAGATGCCCGCTAACATCGCAGGTATTCTGCTGTGCGCCATCCTGAGCGACACCGTCATGTTCAAGTCCGTTACTTGCACCGATGCTGACAAAGAAGCTGTTGAAGCTTTGGCCAAGATAGCTGGTGTTGGCGACGTTATGGCTCTGGGCATGGAAATGTTCAAAGTCAAGTCCGCTGTTGACGGTGCCACCCCGAATGAGCTGGTCTTCCGTGACTACAAAGACTTCGACATGAACGGCAACAAAGTTGGCATTGGCCAGCTGGAAGTTGTTGACCTGTCCATGCTGGACGCCCACAAGGAAGCCCTTCAGGCTGAGATCGAAAAGGTCAAGGCTGACGGCCGTCACTCCGTCTTCCTGCTTCTGACCGATATCATGAAAGAAGGTTCCGAGATGCTTATCGCTTCCGACGACGCTTCCGTTGTTGAGAAAGCTTTTGGCATCGCTCCTGAAGGTACCTCCGTGTACCTCGACGGCGTGATGAGCCGTAAGAAACAGGTTGCTCCCAACTTCATCAAGGCCTTTGAAGGCTAGTTGAAGCGATCTGATTGAAGCGCAAAGTATGGGCCCGTCAGCGTTGTGCTGGCGGGCCTTTTTTTTGCAAAAGATTTTAATTGTGCAACATTTCACATGCCAAGAAAGACGCTCAATCATGTACTTGAACCTGAGAAACGTGTAGTTATTTCATATGGAGATTTGTACAGATATAAAAACAAGCGGGAAAATCACTTTTCGCAGCTCCTGTCTTTACATCATCTTTTTTTGCGTACTTTTCTCAACGGTCAGTGCTCACGCAAATCCTGGCAAGAAAACGATTCTATGTGGAGTCGCTGAAGGCTTTCCTCCATATCAATTCCAGACAGAATCATCTGCACCAACAGGGCTTGATGTGGAAATTATGCGCAGTATTGCAAATCGCATGCAACACACAGTGATTTTTCAGCAGTCATCATGGGATAAGGTGATGACCAGTCTTCGATTGAACAAGACAGACTGCATCGCTGGAATAGAAATCAATGATAAGCGCCTTACATATTTTGATTTCACCACGCCATATTACAACAGAAAAGTAGTGGTATTTGTTCGCGAGGATAATACCGATATTCATTCCATTCAGGATCTGCGATGGCAGGTTGTTACCGGTGACAGACATTCGTTCGTGGAGAAATATTTTACCCAAATAGGTCTGAGAAGCCAGATTCGCTTATTTCAGACCGACAGCAAGGACACCTCCATGCGGATGTTGCAACAAGGGACTGTTGTGGCCGTTATTGCTCCGCTTGAAGTCGGTTTGTACCTTGCCAAAAAACATAAAGTAAATGTCAGAATACTCGAAAATGCAGATCCTGGATCACCTGTGTGCATTGCTGTGATAAAAGGTAATGATGAACTGCTCAATCAAATTGAAAAGGCGCTGCAAGCTCTAAAAAAAGAGGGCGTTTTGGATTTGATTATTACCAAGTGGCGTTCTCTCGATAATTGATCAGTGCCGCCTCGCATTGTTTACAAAGAACAATATGAGTC
>Ga0209475_10003605_pt1 | contig 14106 bp, 12 predicted proteins | sample tdDd471_FD_187128 | JGI IMG/M metagenome (GOLD analysis project Ga0209475, IMG submission 187128) | Marine sediment microbial communities from the Atlantic coast under amendment with organic carbon and nitrate - tdDd47.1 (SPAdes)... | ecosystem: Environmental > Aquatic > Marine > Coastal >... | reverse complement strand
CACGAGCCGCTGCGCGCGTTCGGCCTGACCGACCGCGACATCCACGATGCGACGCAGGTAGTCGGTTACTTCAACTACATCAACCGTGTAGCAGATGCACTCGGGACGGACCTCGAACCGGAGATGCCGGCGCGGCCGTAGGGGTGGAGATGACTGGCGCGAGCGGCGTTTCAACGGCCGAACCGAGTCATCCAGGAACGAGCCTCGGTGATGAGTGTTCGGGGGCGCACCACGCGCAAGTCATCGCAGGACTTGAAATGCCTCGTGTTGTGGGTCACGAGAATCGCGGAGTTCGCGGCGAATGCAGCCGCCATGATCGGAACATCCTTTTCGTGTGCGAGCGAGCGGGCGCGCCTAGTGTCGGCTGATGTCGGAGTGGAACTCTCGACGAAGACTGACGTCAGGAAAGACTCGAATGCCGGGAGAGCCTCGGGAAGTTTCTTGCCGAGGTTGCGTCTGATCTCCTCAACGGCCGCGGCGGGCAGCACGATGCGGAGAAGGCCGACCTCGCCCAACACCAGGATCGCGTGGCTTGCACCGGATGTCGAAAAGAGCCCCGCGATGACTACGTCCGCGTCGAGGCAGACCGCGATCGGGTCAGTCTTCGCGCCGGGGGCCACCGAGGTCCTTTAGCTCCAGGCCCTTTTTCCGGCGCAGGCGTTCGAGCTGCTCGGCCAGCCGGGGCACGGTCAAGACCTTCGGGGTGAGCAGAATGGCCCCATCGAGATCGACGAGGGTGAGCGGATCGCCATCCGCGAGCCCGTACTTCTCTCTCAGCGCTGCCGGAAGCGTGAGGGTTCCACGCTGCCGGATCTGGATTGTCGTGGATTCAGACATTCTGAAAATCAGTATATCACGCCAGTAACTCATGAGCGAGTCGATCGGGCACCAGTCGCGAACACACGCCCCTTGTTCAGCCCCTTCGTGAGGGGATGCGGAGTGCCGCCAGGTAACTTTGGCATACGCATCCGTTGCGCAGAATCGCCTCACACAGCGGCTCACGTCACCTTGCGAAACCTCACGCTACTTGACGAAACTCCGGTTGTGACATCAACCGTGTCGCCGACGCGCTCGGAACGGACCTCGAACCGGAGATGCCGGCGCGGCCGGCGACGGGAAGCGAGCCCGCCGCCGGTTGAAGACTCGGGACTACTTGGAGCCTCCGGAGGCACCCGTGCGCAGTTTGGCCATCACCTTGCTCAGGCTGAAACTGCCCGCCTCCTGGCGCGGCGGGAACTCCTTCAAGGTAGCGAGCCACTTCCCGACGAACGCCTGGGCCGGAACGAGCACGAACAGGCGCTCGAACCGCCACGTGCCGTATCCGATCGACTCGTGATCCGCGATTTCAAAGGGATCGCTCCGCAAGCAGAAAACCTTGGGTAACCGCAGTTCGACCAGCGGGTCCTGCCAGACGTTCATGCCGTGCGCCCGCTGCTCCAGGAAGACGATCTTCCACCGGTTGTAGCGCAGGCAGGCGAGGTTGCCGTCGTCCGTCCAGTACAGGAACTCCTTGCGCGGCCATTCCTTCGTTGCGCCCGTCAGACTCGGCAGCAGGTTGTAGCCGTCGATGTGGTTCTTGTAGGTACGCCCGATGGCCTTGACGCCACCCTTCAGGAGCTTCTCCTTGACGTCGCTTTCACCGGCGGCGGCGAGCAGCGTCGGCAGCCAGTCCTCGTGCGAACCGATATCGTTGACGATCGTGCCGGGCTTGATTTTCCCGGGCCAGCGGACCATGCACGGTACGCGGTATCCGCCTTCCCAGTTCGAGTTTTTTTCGCCACGGAACGGCGCTGTTCCGCCGTCCGGCCACGTGAACTTCTCGGCGCCGTTGTCGGTCGAGTACATCACGATCGTGTTGTCGGCGATGCCAAGTTCCTTGAGCTTGTCGAGTAGCTGGCCGACGTGACCATCGTGCTCGACCATGCCGTCGGGATAGATGCCGAACGGCGTCTTGCCGCGACTTTCCTTCTTGAGGTGCGTGAAGACGTGCATGCGCGTCGAGTTCCACCACAGGAAAAACGGCTTGTCCGCCTTGGCAGCCCGATCCATGAAGTCCAACGCCCCTGCGGTGACCTCCTCATCGACGGTCTCCATGCGCTTTTTAGTCAGCGGCCCCGTGTCCTCGATTTTCCCGTCGGCAGTCGAGCGAATCACGCCGCGCGGTCCGAACTTCTTCTTGAACTCCGCGTCCTTGGGGAAGTCGGGATTCTCGGGCTCCTCCTCCGCGTTGAGGTGGTACAGATTTCCGAAGAACTCGTCGGTCCCGTGGTTGGTGGGCAGGTGTTCGTCGAGATCGCCGAGGTGGTTCTTGCCATACTGCGCGGTCATGTAACCGTGGTTCTTGAGCAGCGCGGCGATGGTTACGTCCTTTTCGGAGATGCCCTCCTTCGCGCCCGGTAAACCCACTTTCAGCAGTCCGGTGCGGAGGGGCGACTGGCCGGTTACGAACGCGGCGCGGCCGGCCGTGCAACTCTGCTGGCCGTACCAGTCGGTGAAGACCACTCCCTCCTTGCCGATGCGATCGATGTTGGGCGTTTTGTAGCCCATCATGCCCATGTTGTAGGCACTGATGTTGAACCAGCCGATGTCATCGCCCCAGATGACCAGGATGTTCGGCTTCTTCTGCTTGGCTGCTTCCTGGGCGCACACGGGTGCCGAGCTCATCGTGGCCACGAGAGCCATCGCGAGAACGGTGGACAGTAAAATTCGAGGTCGCATGGTTTCTTCTCCTTCTCGCACTGAGGAGATCAGAATGCAGCGCTGTCGGCAATACCGGAGTGCGCCATGAACGCAGCCAAGCGGACATCCGCCGGATGTGTGCCGAGGGGGCGCACTGGACCGCGGTCCGGTAGCTGCGATCGATGCTGATTCATCAGACCTGTACCACGCTCGCTTGCTGCGCACGCCCTGGGGTGAACCGCGTCACGGTTGACGCGGTGCCGGGGCAACTCGCGATCGCAGGCACGGCAAACGAACCTGGTTCGGGAGACTACCGAGAAGATTACCTGGACGCCGGCCAGCATGACGCGCGAAGATCATGAACCACTGCGCGCCTTCGGCCTGACCGACCGCGACATCCACGATGCGACGCAGGTAGTCGGTTACTTCAACTACATCAACCGTGTCGCGGACGCGCTCGGCACCGACCTGGAGCCGGACATGCCGCCGCGGTCGTAGGGGTGGGGGCGGTCCGCGCGAATCATGCGGCCTAGTCCATCACCTCGGGCACGATGTTGAGGTCGGCCCACGGCGGCCGTACGTATCCCTTGGACATTTTTCGCTCGGGGAGATCGACAGGGCCCGGAGTCTGATCCTCGTAGGGGATCTGGCTCAGGAGGTGGGTGATGCAGTTGAGGCGCGCGCGCTTCTTCTGGTCGGATTGCACGACGAACCAGGGCGCCTGTTTGATGTCGGTGTGCGAGAACATCAGGTCCTTGGCAATCGAGTACTCGACCCAGCGATCCCTGGATTCGAGATCCATCGGGCTGAGTTTCCAGCGGCGCACGGGATCATGCATGCGGCGTTGGAAGCGGCGCTCCTGCTCATCGAGGCTGACCGAGAACCAGTACTTGATCACGATGATTCCGGAGCGCACCAGCATGCGCTCGAACTCGGGGCAGGACCGCAGGAACTCTTCGTACTCGTCGTCCGTGCAGAAGCCCATGACCCGCTCGACGCCGGCGCGGTTGTACCAACTGCGATCGAACAGGACCATCTCACCGGCGGCCGGCAGGTGCGGCACGTACCGTTGGAAGTACCACTGGGTCTTCTCGCGCTCGGTGGGAGTTGCGAGCGCCACCACGCGGCAAACGCGAGGGTTGAGCCGTTGCGCCATGCGCTTGATCGTGCCGCCCTTGCCCGCTGCATCGCGCCCTTCGAAGATGACCACGACCCGCAGGCCCTTGGCCTTGATCCACTCCTGCAGCATCACCAGTTCGACCTGGAGATCCGCCAACTTCTTCTCGTAGACCTTGTTGGGGAGCTTGGGCAAGTCCTTTTGGGGGCTGATCTCCTGCGAACCCTTCTGGCTGCGGTGCATTGCGGTTTCTTCGGCTGTGTCGCTCTTGCCGCCGCTCGCACCCTTGGACTTGTTCTTGCCTTTGCTCATCGTCCTCGCCTTTCTAGCCTGATGTGTTCACGGCGCCGTGGGCGCAACGGAAGTGACTTGTTGGTGCAACATACGCTCGCGTCGAAGCAGGAACGAAGCGAGGTTCAGTGATCTCTTCTGGGCGAGTCCAGCCCGTCGAGTTCAACTCGATCAACGGAAGATGGCTCAATGAGAGCCCTCGACGGCGATCGAGGCAGAAATCGGCAGGCTGGGCCGTCAAGAAACCGCGTCGTCGTGAATCCATCAGGCTAACGCTGGGCTTTACCGTGATTGCGACGTTCGCGCTTCATGATCTTGAGCTCTTTGTCCCCGCTCACCACGATGTCGGGATTCGGAGTGATATCGAGCGAGCGACTGCGGCCCCGGAACTTCATGGATCTCAGGATGAGCTTCATCGTTTCGAGGCGCGCAAGGTGCTTGTTGTCGGAGCGGACGATATGCCAGGGGGTCCGGTCCGTATGCGTCTTGCGCAGGAGCTCGAACTTCTTCTCGGTAAACTCATCCCACAGATTCTGCGCCTGCAGATCGACCTCGCTCAGCTTCCAGGCTCGCAGCGGATCGTTCTTGCGCCGTTCGAACCGCTTCTTCTGCTCCTTCTTGGAGACAGAGAAGTAGAGCTTGATGAGTGTCGTCTTGCCGTCGGCAATGATGCTCTCTTCGTAGTCGAGCACGTTGCGCATAAAGCCGCGGTACTGGCGGGGGGTGCAGAAGCCCATCACCGGCTCCACCATGGCTCGGTTGTACCAACTGCGGTCGAACAGAACCATCTCACCGGCATGGGGGAACTGCTTGATGTAGCGCTTCATGTGGAGCTCGGTCCGCTCGTACTCGCTGGGCTTGCCCAGGGCCACGACACGGTAGTGTTTTTCGTTCATGTAGCGCGTCACGCGGCGCAACGTGCCCCCCTTGCCGGAGGCATCGCGGCCATCGAACAAGAGGATCGCCTTGTGGCCGCGTCGTTCGAGGTGCGCCTGGAGTTTGATCAGCTCCGCCTGGTAGGGCTTGAGCGCTTCGGACTGGAAGTAGCTCTGCAGCGCGGAGCGCAGAATCCGTTCCCTGTTCCCCCGAGGCATGCCGCGAACGAGCTTGCGAAGCGCATCGCGATCGGGTGCCTCCCCGACATCCATCCCTTCCAGAATGGTTCTGATCTTGGCTGTGAGTCGATCGGGATTGGGAGTCTTCATGGTGCTGCGAGAGATTCTAGCGACTTGCCCAAGCAGGCTCCGCAATTGAAACTCGGGAACCGAGCGGATGCATGACACCGCGACTTCGCGTGCATGCGCGTTCACCCGGCCGCCGCCCATTCGAGCGCGCCCGTTGAGCGCGTCCGTTGAGCCTGTCTGGGGATCGATGACGGAGAGCCGCTAGGATCGATTCATGCTCAGGGGATTCCATTGCCGCGATCGGGCGATCGATCTCCGAAGTCGGGAAAGTTTTTGCGGGCATTTGCTGGTCAGGCCCGGGCGCGACTTGGGACAATGCAACCCAGGAGGAACGCATGTCCAGAGTGCGCTTTTGGTTCTCGGTCGGCCTCGCGCTGACCATCGGTTGCATGATCGGAAAAACGGTCGACATCGCATCGTCCGATGCGCAGGACGCAGCCAAGATATCGCCGGTCAAGCCGCGCGCCCGCAACTTCTACGTGCCGAACAGCGAGGAACTCGGCCCGGATGAGATGCGCATCGTCGCGTGCGGCACCGGGATGCCGACGGCTCGCCCCAAGCAGGCGGCCAGCTGTTGGCTGGTGGAACTCGGAAACGGCGAGAAGTTCATCTTCGATCTCGGGACCGGCTCCGCCGAGCGCATCTCGGCCATGCAGATTCCCTACAACTACCTCGACAAGGTCTTCCTCAGCCATCTGCACACCGATCACTTCGGCGACACGATGGCCCTGTTCGTCGGCGGTGCGCTTGCGGGCCGGCAGAAGCCGCTCCGCATCTGGGGTCCGAGCGGGGATACGCCGGAGCGCGGTACGAAGTACGCGTTGGAGCACGTTCGCAAGGCGCTCACGTGGGATCTCGACGGTCGCATGGGCCTGACCGATCCCCGCGGCTATCACCTTGAGGCCCACGAGTTCGACTACAAGGGAGTCAACCAGGTCGTCTACGAGGAGAACGGCGTGACGATCCGCTCCTGGCCCGCGATCCACTCCCTCGACGGGTCGGTGAGCTTCAGCCTCGAGTGGAACGGACTCAAGTTCGTCTTCGGCGGCGATACCTATCCCAACAAGTGGTACGACGAGTTTGCCCGGAACGCCGACGTCGCCATCCATGAGTGCTTCATCAGCGTTCCGGCGATGATCGAGAAGTTCAAGTTCACGCCGCAAAGTGCTTTGGCTGTCGGTACGCAGATTCACACCGCGCCCGAGGCGTTCGGCAAGGTGATGAGCATGATCAAGCCGCGCATGGCAATCGCCTATCACTTCTTCAACGACTACGACACGTCCGGGGACATTCTCACCCGTGTTCGGACCACCTACGACGGGCCGCTCAGCCTCGCGACCGACTACATGGTCTGGAACGTGACCAAAAAGGACGTGCGCGTGCGTATGGCGATCGTCGACGAGGACGTCTGGCCGCCGCCGGCGACCGAGAAACCTCTGGCTCCGGATGCCAGCACGCGAATCCCCTACTCCAAGTTCGTGGTCGGCGGCAAGCTCGACATGAGCAAGGTCCTTCAGCCCATCTATGACGAGACCAACAAGCAGTACGGAACCAACGAGAAGCAGGACGACTAGGAGTGGTGGAGTAGGCGCACGGAGGAGCCGGAGCGGGACCGTGCGCCGAAGCCATCGTCCCGTTGTTGTTTGTCGCGCCGCTGTTTGCTGCCGACATCAAGAACAAGGTGCCGGACCCAAAGTCCGGCGGCGAGCTCTACGAGTGGGATGAGCCGATCCGTGCGAGCGTCTGCGACGGCGTCTCGTCGAATTGCGAGCGGTAGTCGCCGGCGAACCGACCGAGGTGCTCGAATCCCCACGAGAGTGCCACCCCGGTCACCGAGACTCGGCCGTCCAGCCTCGCTGCGCGGAGGTCCCGCCGCGCGCCGTGCAGTCGTCGCGCGCGCACGACTTTCTTGGTGGATGCTCCGTACCAGACCGTTACGGAGCGGCGCAACGTCCGCTCGCTGACGCCGACAGCGTCCGCCAACTCACGGACCGTGAACGCGTGGCGAGGCCGGCGGTCGAGTGCGGACTCCACGCCCCGGACGATTCGATCCAATGCGCGCGCCGCGTCCGCCTCCGCAGGTCCAGTGTCGGTCGCGAGGGCTTGGATGAGCACGCGGACCAAGCCTATCTCCAGCTGGTTGTTCCACCGTTCGACGTCGAACTCAGTGGCGTGGCCGCAAGGACCCGCAGCGATCTGGTTCCACGCGATTCGCAGCTGCCGCATCGCGTCGTCGTTGGGGCGCATCCATCCCTTACGCATTGCCGCGTCCACCGTGCGTTCGAGTCCGATTCCGTGCGCAATCTGGCGCAGGTGCCTTTCGTTGACGCTCAAGCTGGAAATCGGGAAACCGGCGTCCGAACGGACCGTGAACTCCTCGTTCGGTCGGACGATGGTGACGAGTTCCGCCGGACACTCGCGTCCGCGGAATGTCCAGCCCAGCCCCGGTTGCGCGGGGATGCAGAACGTGGGGCGCGCGGGGCCGGCCCCGCGCTGGATCAAGGCGCGGTCGGTGCGGCCCCCTTGCAGAAGGACGGGACCGTCGCCGGCGACCACGTGTTCGCCGACGAAGCGGCCGCCCTCGACCTGCATGAGGTCGATGTCCCAACCTTCGACGAATACCGCCATCTGGTCGGAATCATCGAACGTCCGACGCTGCACGAAGGGAGAAGACGAGTGAGGATTCACGATGGCCGGTTCCGGATAGCAGGAGGGTGCAGGTGAGCTTAGCATTCGCCACGTGTCGAACAGCGCACTGAGCGACGACGACACGCGAGGACAACACATGAACATTCGGAACACCGTCACTCGAATCGTCGGGATCGCTCTCGGCGTGGCGCTTTTCCTCGCAGTTGCGAAATACTGGGATGGTGAGATGTCCCCGGCGCAGGCGCAGGATCCGTCTCCCGTCGCGGCGACAGCGAATCGGGACGTCTACTACCCGGGGACCGAGGCACTGGGTCCGAACGAGATGCGCGTGATCTGCTGCGGGTCGGGCATGCCGATGCCGCGCCTCAAGCAGGCGGCCGCCTGCTTCCTGATCGAGCTCGGCAACGGCGACAAGTTCATCTTCGACATGGGAACCGGCTCGATGCACCGGCTGTATGCCCTCGGGATTCAGCTCGACTACATCGACAAGGTGTTCTTGTCGCATCTGCACATGGACCATGCGGGCGACTTGCCGGCGTTCTACATCTACGGGCCGCAGAACGCACGCTCCGTGCCGCTGCGGGTCTGGGGGCCGGGTGGCGGAGGCACAAGGCCGGAGTGGAGCACGAAGGCTGCCATGGACCACATGCAGCAATCGTGGGCATGGATGACCGGCACGCTGAAGGGGCTGATCGATTCACGTGCGCTCAGCATGGAGGTCACCGAGTACGACTGGTCGAAGGTCAACAACGTGATTTATGACGTCAACGGTGTGGTGATCAAGAGCATCCCCGCGATCCACCTGGAGCAGTCCGCCAGCTTCATCCTGGAGTGGAACGGTCTTACGCTGGCCTACTCCGGTGACACGCTGCCGAACAAGTGGTGGATCGAACACACGAAGGGTGTGGACCTGTCGATCCACGAGTGCATTTTCACTCCCAACATGGCGATGGAGAAATGGGGCTTCTCCGCTCCGGAGGCGTTGAACGCCATGACGACGGTCCACGCCAACCCCGGGTTCTTTGGGAAGGTGATGGCGATGACGAAGCCCAAACACGCAATCGCCTATCACTTCCAGAACGACGCAGACACGCTTCCGCGGGTCATGAAGGAAGTCGAGAAGTACTACGACGGCCCGGTGGACTACGCGCAGGACTTCATGGTGTGGAACGTCACCAAGGACGGTGTCCGCACGCGCATGGCGGTGCCGAACACGGAGGCTTACCCCACGCCTTCGCTGGTGGAGAAAAAAGTCGAGGGGGGCGCAGACGCGTACCAGACACCCGATTCGGTACTCGCGGGATGGCCGGCGGAATTCAACCAAATGACCGAGAAGATCTATTCGGACTTCAACAAGGAGCACGGCACGAACTTCAAGTTCAAGTTGAACAAGAAGTAGGGAGGAGCGATTCGCCCGTCTACGGAAGCTGCGGACTCGCGACCGCGTCACGTCGCGGGGGCACTCCCCGCTGATCGAGCGCACGATTGAATCGGGCATAAGCGAGCGTGGCGTCGGGCAATCCGAATTGCACCAGGTGGCCCTCGAACGATCCGCGGCCTACCTGACGAAAGTCGAGATCCCAATCGCGGGCCGTATTCGCCAGAAGATCGAAGTCGCGGAATAGCATGCTCGATGCGCTACGCGACCTCCAGCGGAGTTCTGTCGGACTCTTGATGCTCAGTTCCGGACTCCCCGGCTATTATTCGTGACGTCGCAGGATCCGGAACATCGAAACGAGTGATTCCGGCCGGTAACGGCAACTCGAAGTCGTTGCCACCAACTCCTGCGGATCACTCCAACACAGGAAAAAACCTCCATGCATTGCAAATCCCTACGTGCTGCGTTTGCGGCGGCGCTGATCGCCGCCCTGGCGCCCGTAACGAGCGCCCAGGACCAGATCGTGCACGACTCTGAGTTCTACGTCCTCGAGGCGCAGAACGGCGAGCGCTGGTCGGCCGAGGACGGCAGACTTGACCAGCGGCTCGCCGAGCTCAAGAAGAAGTACGGCCGCCCGCCCAACATCGTTCACATCATGTGGGACGACACGGCGTATGGAGACATCGGGATCCCCGCCATCCAGAAGGTGCGTGGCCTGCACACGCCGCAGCTCAACACGATGGCGGAAGAGGGCATCCTGTTCACGCGCATGTACACCGAGGTCGGCTGCACGCCGAGCCGCGCCGCCTGCGCTACCGGGCGTCACGCCGTGCGGGCCGCGATGTACAACATTGGCATGCTCCGCGAGAGCCACGGTTTGGCGGCTCGCGAGGTGACGATCGCGGAGGTGTTGTCCAAGGCCGGGTACGCCACGGCGTTCTACGGAAAGTGGCATCTCGGCGACATCGAGGAGAGCTACCCGCACAACCAGGGCTTCGATGAGGCGTTCTTCGCCGGATACAACCAGGTCCTCTCGCTCTGGACACCGTTGGCCGAAGGCGCCAACGCAACCATGGGGCTCTTCGAGGGCATGCTGCCGAAGGATCCGTACAAGCTGGACGACACGTTCATCACCAAGGGCTGGGTCCAGGTGGCCGAAGGCACCAAGGGCGGGTCGACGCGCCAGTGGGGGGATAACTCCCACGAGAACTACATGAAGATCGATCCGGAGGCGCAGCGCCGGACACTCGAGTTCATCGAGCGCCAAGCCAAGGCGGGCAAGCCTTTCTATGTCGCCAACTGGCCCAATCTCACGTCGTTCATTCCCAACCCGAAGAAGGTCTCGGCCTCCTGCAGCATTTTGCAGGATGCCCTGGAGAGCAACATCGACCCGTTCGTCGGGAAGGTCATGGCGAAGTTGAAAGAGCTCGGGATCGCCGAGAACACTTTGGTTGTCTGCATGGCAGACAACGGCCCCATGACGCACAACCCTCCTCCGGGTCTCGGCATGGCGGAGACGATCTTCCGCGGCGGCAAGGGCGACTTCCTCGAGGGAGGCGTACGCGTGCCGGCACAGGCGTGGTGGCCCGGCACGATCGGCCCGAAGCAGATCGTCGGTGACATCGTTCACGAGACCGATCTGTTCACGACGTTCGCACGCTTGGGGGGTGCCATGCAGCACATTCCGGGCGACCGCATCATCGACGGCATCGACCAGACCGCGCTGCTTCTGGACGGCGACACTCACGGCCGTCGTGACTACGTATTCATCTACGCCGGACCGCGGCTCGGCGCGACCGTCAAGGGGCACTACAAGCGCCACTGGATATCGCCCGACCCCGTTGGTGACGCGAGCGGCATCCCCTCGGCGTTCTTCTTCCTGCCGGGCGACCCGCGCGAGAAGACACCGATGCTCGTGAACCTGATCCACCTGAAGGCTCCGTTCGCGAAGATGAAGCTGCGCCACGACCTCTGGAAGCGCAAGTACCCGGACAGCAAGGAGCGCCACGGCATCCCGTGGACCGGAATCGAGAACGCGACCCCTGAGATCAAAGCGCTGGCCAAGCCGTCCATCGACAAGTCGAAGTTGCCGTTCGATCCGCTTGAGTACATCGAGCACCTGGACGAGCTACCGTTCGATCCGGACGCCGATCCCGGTGTCGGGAACTAGGCACTAGTGAAGAGCGGTTCGCGGTTTGCGGTTGGCAGTTTGCCGCCGCTACAGGTGCGGGCCTGCGGAGAGTTCGAGGCGCTACCGGTGCCTATCGGGGCGCCTCGAACTCCTCCAGCGTGAACGGCGCCGGGCGGGGCAGCCCCTTGCGGATGCGGACCGAGAAGTCATTGGCGTTGTCGGCTCGCTCCGCGCGGGGATTAACGAGGCTGAGCTCGCGCAACTCGGCGAACGGCTTGCCGGTGTCGATCACGCCCAGCTCGTAGGCGTACTCGTCGACGTAGCCGCTGAACAGCACCTTCCAGTTGTAGTGCCCGCGTCCGTGGTACGCGTGCGTCCGCTCAAGGACGCCGGTGGTGCAGTTGTCCTCGATCGCGTTGTACCACTCGGGTGTGCGCGCCAGCTCGTTCACCTTGTCGATGTAGCTGAGGAACAGCTTGCGTTGATCCACGACCGGTATTCGCGTGCGGTAGATGCGTACTTTCTCCCGTGGCTCCCGGTAGTGGGTGCGCAGTCGAATGACATCGCGCTCATCCGCCATGATGTAGATCAGCTCGAATTTGCGGAACATGCTGCTCAGCATCGACCCGGCCTCGTTTCGCTCCTTGCGCATCTCGATCGAGCAGGCGAGGTGTTGCCCATCGGCAAACTCGAAGCTGGTCATGATGTGCGCGATGGCCGGGCTGCCCCATGTGACGGTCACGAGATCGACGCCCTGTAACTGGTCGAGGTCGAAGGTCTTGTCGTAATAGCGGGGGGTGAAGTCGGTTTCCGTGCGGTACTCGAAATTCCGGATGTTCCGGATCTCGACCAGATTGCCGTTCACCGTCGCCTCGGGAAGAACAGCGAACTCGGGCGCCCAGTCGCGGTCGTGGGAGGGTGGAATCGAGAAGTACGACGTTGCGAGCACGGCAAACACCGCCGCGAATGCGAGCAGCGCGCGCCTGCGAAGCTTCACTCGTGCGAAGAGGAGGATTGTCCCGATCGCGAAAGCGCCGGCCATTGCGCCGCGCACGATCTCGCTTTCGATGTTGGAGAACCACAGGAAGAGCGTTCCCCAGACGGTCATGACCGCAACAACGAGGCAGAGGATCCCGATCCCCAGCACGGTCAGGCGGCGGCGCATGGTCGAAGTTGCGTGTTGGGACGTTTCCACGCCGGGATTGTTGCGGAGGGTGCGGCAGGAGTCCAATCGCGAGTCCCGACGCAGCGGACGGGCGGATCTCGAAGCGAACCCGGACGGGAGCGATCCTCGTTTCGGACATGCGCGGAACTGACGTCCCCGGCGTTACAATTCGTCCTGCCGGAATCCGGCAGGAGGCTTCGCATGTCGGCCGACACCCAAGGTCCCGTCCGCACATTCGTTCTGGTTCCCGAGCGCGATCTCGGTCACGCCATCGCCAAGCGGTTGCGGGAGGAGCCGGGCATCCAGGTCATCGGTGTCTCGACCGACGCCGACAAGGACGCGTACCGCATCTTCGATGCCGATCCCGATGTGATCGTGGCCGACTTTGAGGCGGGCGGGTTGGAGTACCTCTACTCCGAACGCCTTCCGCCGGGCGATCACCGCGTGGTGTTCTTCGCGCCCAAGTCGGAGCATGGCTGCGAGGCGTGCTACCAGGCGCTTGTCCACGGTGCGCACAGCATCATGTGCCGGCCGCTCTCGGCGGACGAGGTGCCGCACGCGGAAGAGCTTCGCCGCTCCGTGCGGGACGGTGCATTGATGCGGCCGGCCGATTGCCCGGCCGTCCAGCGTCTGCGCGACGAAGAGGCCGACTAGTTCGCGAGTTCCACTCGCACTGCGCAGACCTTGGTCTCAGGGATCTTCGCCACCGGGTCGTAGGCCGCATTCGTGAGCACGTTCGTGGGTGCCTCGTGGAAGTGGAACGTCATGCAGACGGTCCCCGGCGGAGAGACTTCCGTGACGAGCGCGCGGGCGGTCACTTCGCCGCGGCGCGAGGTCACGCGGACCTGATCGCCGCTCGCGATGGCGAGAGCGACGGCGTCGCGCGGGTGGATCTCGACGAGCTCCTCGCTGCGGAGCAACTCCAGCCCCGGGACGCGACGTGTCATGGTCGCGGTGTGATAGTGGTACAGGCTGCGTTCCGTCGTGAGCACCAACGGATACTCGGCGTCGGGCTCCTCGTCGGGAGCGCGGTACTGCAGTGGGACAAAGCGACCCCGCCCGCTCGGCGTGGGGAACTTCTCCGCGTGCAGATATCTGGTTCCCGGGTGGTTTGCGTCGGGGCACGGCCACTGCAGGCCGATCTTCTCGATGCGGTCGTGCGTGATGCCGCCGTAACTCGGCGTAAGTGAGGCGATCTCTTCCATCGCCTCCTCCGCGGTTTCAAAGTCGAAGCCGGGGGCGCCCATGCGCTTCGCAATCGCGCAGGTAATCCACATGTCGTCGCGGGAGTCGCCGATCGGCTCGATGGCCTTCCGTACCCTCTGCACTCGACGCTCGGTGTTCGTGAACGTTCCGTCCTTCTCGGCGAAGCTGGCCGCCGGCAGAATCACATCCGCGTACTCCGCCGACTCGGTCAGGAAGATGTCCTGCACAACGAGGAAGTCGACCTTCTCCATGGCTTCGCGTGCGTGCGTCGCATCGGCTTCGCTCAGCGCCGGGTTCTCTCCGATC
>Ga0209475_10003604_pt1 | contig 14107 bp, 7 predicted proteins | sample tdDd471_FD_187128 | JGI IMG/M metagenome (GOLD analysis project Ga0209475, IMG submission 187128) | Marine sediment microbial communities from the Atlantic coast under amendment with organic carbon and nitrate - tdDd47.1 (SPAdes)... | ecosystem: Environmental > Aquatic > Marine > Coastal >... | reverse complement strand
CATGCCGTTATCCAGAATGATCAGCTCCGGCTGATCCTGGATGGCCTTTTTGGTGGCGCCCAGGCCGTCCATGGCCATGCTGACGTCGTACCCCGCCGCACGCAGGCGCATGCTCAGGCTTTGCACGATGTCGGGCTCGTCGTCCACGACGAGAATCTTACCGCGGGACATGAGTGACTCCTTTCTCACATGAAGGGTCGCCGACCGGTTCGGTCAGCGACAGGGGAACGTAGGGCAGGATCTGGTCCTCGAGTCGGAAGACTTCGCGTTGACCGCGCGGCACCGACAGGAGGGCGTATTCCAGTTGGGCGGGATCGGTGTGGTGGGCGGCCAGGCCCGTTTCCAGACGGGACAGAACCGACATGGCCCCCACCCGATCCGTCTGCAGGAGCAGTGCCTGTACGGATTGGCCGTCGATCTCCAGCTCTTCGCAGATATCGCCGGTGCGACGAATCACGCGATCGGCCTCCTTGGACAGGCCCTTGGGCAGGGGACCGCCCTGGATGGTCCGCATGAGCACAAGGCTCCAATCCTGGCTGGCCACCGGACCGTGGTTCGTCCCGTCGGCCACGAAGGCCTGCAGGTGACGGTCGGCGGTGAACACAGGCACGGTAAAATGGAAGCAGGCGCCCTGCCCGGGTCGGCTCACCACCCCGATCTCCCCCCCGTGCAGCTGGATGATCTTGCGGGTAATGGCCAGCCCCAACCCCGTGCCCTTGGGCCCCGGGCCGTTCCGGCGGTTCACCTGGGTGAACTTGTCGAAGATGTGCGTCTGGTCCTCTTCGGACAGGCCGGGACCGTTGTCGCGGATCTCCACCTTGACCAGATTCTCCCGCTGACGGGCCCGCAAGGTGATGCGGCCGCCTTCCGGGGTGAACTTGTGGGCGTTGCCGAGCAGGTTGACCAGGACCTGGGTCAGCATGCCCGCGTCACCCAACACGTCCGGCAGGCCGCGCCCGGCATCCAGGGTCAGGACCTGCTGATACCCGCCGCACTTCACCGAAAAGTCGCTGTGGCAGGTGTCCAGCAGGCAGGCCAGATCCACCTTGGCCCGCCGGATATGGCTGTGCCCGGACTCGATGCTGTCCAGGTCCAGCAGGTCGTTCACCAGGTCGGCCAGACGGCGCACGTTGCGGTTGGCCGCTTCCATACAGCTTTTCTGCTCGTCGTTCAGGGGGCCCGGCACCTCGTCGTAGACCAGGCTGCAGAATTCCTTGATCACCGTCAGGGGCGTGCGCAGTTCGTGGGAGGCGGCCGACAGGTAGTCCGACTTGCGACAGCTGATTTCCTGCAGACGGGCGTTGGCCTCGTTCAACTCGGTCACCAGGCGGGCCTGGGCCAGTTGTCCCCGCTTCATCTCCAGGAACACCTCCACCTTGGCCCGCATGATGGCCGGATCCACCGGCTTGAACATGTAGTCCACGGCGCCGGCCTCGTAGCCGGAGAAGATGTGCCGGCGCTCCTTGTTGATGGCCGTCACGAAAATGATGGGAATGCTCCGCGTGTGGTCATTGCGCCGCATGAGATCCGCCACCTCGATGCCGTCCATGCCTGGCATCTGCACATCCAGCAGGACCAGAGCCAGATCGTGATCCAGCATCAGGCCCAGGGCCTCGTTGCCGGATTCGGCGGTGAGGATGTCCAGACCCGGTCGGGCCAGAAGTTGCTTCATGGACGCCAGATTGGTGGGGCGATCATCCACGATGAGGATGCTCAGGGTTTCGGTGTCCGCCAGATCCACTCGGCCCTGGGGGCCGCGAATGGTCAGCTTGTCGAGGGTCATGACGGGACCTCCGCCGTCGCGGGGTCCGTCAGGTTGGCCAGGACTTCCAACAAAGTCTCCTCCGAAAGGGGTTTCTCCAGGTGGGCGTCCGCGCCATGGTCGGCTCCGGACCGTCCGGATTCATTCAGGGCGATCACGCGGCGGGTTTGTCCGCCGAGATCATGCCAGGGGGTCAAATCGTCGTCCGCCTCCGCCGGTGCCAGCGCCGGGTCGGCCAGGACCAGGGAGATGTCGGGCCGCTCGGTCAGAACCTGACGGCCTTCCTGCCAGGTGCGGGTCACGGTGACCCGGGCACCCAGGTCGTTGAACAGGCCAGTCAGGGCGTACACGGTGCGCATGTCGTTGTCGCAGACCAGCACATGCCGATCCGAGAGATCCGGTTTCTCCACCGGGTCCGGGACCACCCGTTCGGCCTGCGGGGCCGGCAAGGCCTTCGGGACCGGTGGCGCTTCCGGGCTCACCGGCAACAGCAGGGAGAAAGTACTGCCACGGCCTTCGGCACTGTCGGCCCAGAGGGTGCCCCCCAGCAGCGACGTCAGGCCCGAGGAAATGGACAGACCCAGCCCCGAGCCGCCGTAGTGGCGCCCGATGGATCCGTCGCCCTGGTTGAAGGCTTCAAAAACCCGCGCCTGGACCTCTTCGCTCATGCCGATACCGGTGTCCGCCACCGAGATGACCACCCACTCGCGGGCGGCGTTCCGCTCCCGCTCCGCCACTTCCGTGGGCGAGGGTCGGCGCAGCCGCATCACCACCTTGCCCCGGGGCGTGAACTTGATGGCGTTGTTCAGGAGGTTTTTGAGGACCTGGCTGAGGCGGACGGGATCCGTCACCGCCTCCTGCGGCAGGTCCGGGCCCAGGTGCACCTGGAAATCGAGCCCGGCCTGCTCCGCCACCGGGGCGAACAGGTCCTGCAGATTGCCGGTCAATCCGGTCAGGGAGACCGGTTCGAAGTGGAGGTCCATCTTGCCGGCTTCGACCTTGGACAGGTCCAGGATGTCGTTGATGATGATCAGCAGGTCGTCGCCCGCCTGGTTGATGGTTTCGGCCGCCTCCACCTGGGCGCCCGTGAGGTTGCCGGTCTCGTTGTCGGCCAGCACCCGGGACATGATCATCATGCCGTTCAGGGGCGTGCGCAGTTCGTGGCTCATGTTGGCCAGAAACTCGCTCTTGTACCGGTCTCCGCGGGCCAGCCGGCGGTTGGAGTCCCGCAATTCCTTCTGCTGGCTGGACAGAACGGTGGCCTGACGGCGCGTTTCATCCAGCAGGCGCCCCACCCGGAGGCGGGAACGGGCCGAGTCCAGGGCCGTGGCCACCCCTTCGGAGACCAGACGGAGGAATTCCAGATCCTTGGGCGCCAGGTTCTCCAGCAGACCCAGGGCCAGCACGCCTTTCACCTGACCCACCAGTTTGAAGGGCGCCACCACCAGGCAGCGCGGATGGGTTTCACCAAGACCGGTCTGGACCTTGAAGTAGTCTGGCGACATGTCCCGCAGGACCTGCACTTTCTTCTGCACGGCGGCTGCCCCGATCAGGCCCTCCCCGAACCGCAGGGTGGCGGGCACCTCATGCGTCTCACCCAGGCCCAGGCTCGCCGCCAGTCCCAGGCGCTGCCCGGCCCGTGCCAGGTACAGGACCCCCACCTGGGCCCCGTAGAAGGCCGCCAGGTAGTCCAGAACCGACTGGGCCAGAGCGGCCGGCTCGGGCTCACCGCTCATGCATTCGTGGAGTTCGAACTGGCAACGTTTCAGATGCAACTGTCGGTCGTTGACGGCCTTGGCCTCGTTCAGCTTACCCACCATCACCTGGAACTGGCCGGCCAACTTCCCCACCTCGCGGGGTCCGGCCGTGGGCAGGTCGCGGACGTCATGCCCGTCGGCCACACGGTCCATGGCCTGCCCCAGGCTGTCCAGGGGCCGGACGATCCGGGCGGAGACCACCTGGCCGAAGAGGCCCACCAGCAGAGTGACCAGCAGCAACATGGCCGACACGGCCAGCTTCATACGCTGGAGACCCGCCAGGAATAGCGCCCGGTTCACCTCGGCGACCACATGCACGGCCTGGCCGTAGATGACCACATCCCGTTTCAGGCCCGAAATCGATTCGCCGGACGGCCCCAGGTACCGGACTTGGCGTTCCTCCGCAGTGGGCAGGACAAGGCGCATACCGGCGTAACCGTCCTGGCCGGGTTCGAGGCTGCGTTGCCAGGGCGAGGAAACCTGGTCGCCCAGGGGATCGGGCAGGGTTTGCAGCCAGGGGTGCCGGGGCGGAAGCGTCAGAAGGCTGTAGTCCGCGTCCACCAGATACACCTGTCCATTGCGACCCAGGAGTTCATCCTTGTACAGCAGGTGGGTGAGCCATTCGGTGGTCAGCTGGAAAACCAGAAGGCCCAGGGTATCCCCCTGGCGTCCGGTCACCGGATGGACGAGAAAGGCGGTTTTGCCGGCTTCGGCCCCCGGTTCGGTCTGGAAGGTGGCGAATGCCGGACGGCCGCTGTCCAGGGCGGTCAGGCAGGTGCTGGCCAGATGGGAGCCACCGGTTTCGCCGTGCAACAGATTGCGGCCGGTCCGGCCGTCCTCCTGACAGGTGAAACGCACCTGACCCTGGGTGTCGATGGCCAGGATATCGTGATACGGGGAGTTGACGAAGAAGCGGCGGAGGTCCTCACCCGCCGCCGGGTCGTCGGCAAACAGGGCCAGGGTGGAGTCCAGGCGCCGGTGGTGATCCAGGTCCCGGGCGCAACTGGCGAAAAATTCCTGGAGGGAGCGGCGCTTGATCTCCGCCACGGATTCCAAACGGGCGCTGATGTCCCGGTCCCGGCTGCGCACCGCGGTCTGGTAACCGAAAATCGACAGGGCCACCAAGGGCAGCAATGAAATGCCCAGAAACCACCACAGGATCGACGTGCGCAGACTGGTCCGGAACCAGGTTCCGGCGCCTTGGCCGTCACTGTGAGGCAGCGCCGCCACAGATCTGTCGGGGTGGTGAGTCAAGCGGTTCCCTTTCCCTGGAGTCCGGACCGGTGGACGTCTCCACCGCCGACGGGACTTGCCCGCCTCTTCCGGTTATCGGCATATAAAGGGGACCCTTAACTTCGGATTGGCCAAAAAACGGGGTTTTTCCCGGTATCAAGGGCAATTCCTGACAATGGCTTCCAGCCCAAAAAACGGCAGCCGGCCCTATCTGGGTCGGCTGCCGAAGGTCGGACGAATAGGGACCGGACGGGTCAGCGCACCTCCTGCTTCCCGGCGATACCCAGCTTTTCCATGTGACGGTACAACGTGCTCCGGCTGACACCCAGCCGGCGGGCGGCTTCGGCCCGGTTGCCGGCGGTTTCGGCCAGGGCCAGCACGATGCGTGACCGGTCGCCGTCCCCCTCGAGATCGAGGGGCAGACCGGGCAACACGCTGTCCTGCTGGGGGCCGGTGAACACCAGGGGCAGGCCTTCGGGACCGTTGACTTCGATATTCACTTCGCCGCAGGTCATCAACTGCACGCGGGCCTGACGGGCCACCATGGCGATTTCCCGCACGTTCCCGGGCCAGTCATAGCGCTGCATGAGCTCCAGGCTGGGCCGGTTGAAGAAGTCCACCGGCTCACAGCTTTCCTGCGCCGCCAGCGACAGGAAATGCTTCAGCAGGGGCAGGATATCCTCTCGCCGCTGGGACAGCGGGGGAAGCTTCAGTTCCAGGATCTTCAACCGGTAGTACAGGTCCGCCCGGAAGCGTCCCTGTGCCACCAGGTCCTCCAGGTTGGCGTTGGTGGCCGCGATCAACCGGATGTCGGTCCGGCGCTCAGCCGGGTCGCCGATGGCGTGGTAGGTGCCGTCCTGCAGCAGACGCAGCAGTCGCGGCTGCAGTTCCAGGGGCAGTTCACCGATCTCATCGAGGAACAGGGTTCCGCCGTCGGCCTTGGCCGCCAGGCCGCCGCCGTCGCGGTCGGCGCCGCTGAACGAGCCCTTCACGTGTCCGAAAAACTCCCGCGCAAACATGCTCTCGGGAATGGCGGTCACGTTCACGGACACCAGATTGCTGCGCCGACGGCCACTCTTGGCATGCAGCCGGCGGGCGAAGACTTCCTTGCCCGTACCGGTGGCACCGGTGATGAGCACGGGTTCCCCCGAGTCGGCAAACGCGTCGGTCAGCTGGATCAGGTCCCGCATCCGGGCCGACACGTGAATGATCGGCGTCTCGGGTCCGGAACCGAACTGGCCTTCGGCCGGGGCGGAGGAGGCAACAGCGGTATCCTGTTCCTGCTCCTGCCGCCGGTCCGAGACCAAAGTGATGAACTGACGGGCCTGGATCACCCAGTGCTCCACGCCCGATTTGAGAAACAGGTCCAGGGCGCCCATGCTCAATTGCCACGCCTGGTCCAGATTTCCCGCGTCGGAGTCCGGCTGGCCGCTGTCCAGACAGGCCAGGCTCACGCGAGCCGCGGCCAGGCGCGCCTTGGCGAGCTCGAAACCGGCCCCGATCTCCTCCAGCAGGACCATGGCCTGCCGGCCGTGATGGCGCGCCGACACCAGGTCCCCCATCTCGAACAGGGTTTCGGCCTGGGCCCGGCGGATGCAAGCCTCCTCGAATCGATCGCCCTGTCGACGGGCCAGGGCCTGGGCGCGGCTCAGAACCGTCACGGCCTCGGTGTGCCGGCCCAACCGGGACAGGCTCTGTCCCTGGCGCCGGAGCACCTCCATGACGATGTCCCCGTCCGGCGCGATGCTGCGGCCGATGGCCAGGGCACGGCTGTAGAAGCGGCGGGCCTGCTCGGGATGTCCCTCGTCGCGGGTCACGTCGCCCAGGAATTCCAGGGCCAGCGCTTCTTCCCGGGACAGAAGCAGGTCGTTGGCCATTTCGTAGCCGGTGGTCAGTTCGCGCCGGGCCAGATCAAACTTCCGCTGAAGGCGCAGCACCTGCCCGCGGGCGATGGCCAGACGGCAGAGGCTGACCTTGGCATCCACATCGGCCAGATGCCGCCGTGCCGCCTGCAGTTCCACCAGCGCTGCCGGGAAATCCCCGCGTTTGTAGGCGGTGATACCCAGGTTCAAGTGGTTGCCGCCCATGTTCTTGCGCAAACCGAGGTTTTGATGAAGATCCAGGGCGCGTCGGAACCACTTGTCGGCCTGGGCGTAGTCGGATTCGCGGCACAGGAGCATGCCCAGCGCGTTGGCGGCCCGAGCGCTCTTGTTCTTTTCGCCCAGGACCCGGAACAGGGAGTAGGCGGTTTCGGTGTCCTCGCGCGCCCGGTCCGGGTCGCCGAGGCTGCTGTTGGCCAGACCCCGCAGATACAAATAATCCGCGATGGCCGGCGGCAGGTTGAACCGGTTCAGATCGATGTAGGACGTGGCCTCTTCGACCACCTCCAGGTACTGCCCCCGCTTGAAGGCGAAGAACAGTTGCACGACGTCCAGTTCGGGGCACTGCTCGGGCACCAACCCCCACTTGCCAGCCGAAGCCAACAGAACCTCGAAGTCCGTGAAACGATCGAGTTGATACAGACACTGGGCCCAGAGCACCACACCGTCGGTGACGGTGGGATCTCCGTCCCGCGGCAGCAGGGTCAGGTGACCGGCCGCCGCTTCGTCCGCACAGTCCAGGCATTCCTGGACCTTGGTCAGAGCCTGGCCATAGTCCTCCCGGCGAAAGAAGGATTGGGCCTCCTTGAACCCCAGAGGGTCCAGTCGGGCGGTGTCAACCGCCGAGCGAATTCGGGTGTCCCTGAGCGAGGGCAACCGGTTTTCTTCAGCGCCCATGGCGCGCCTCCGGGCGGGTCCTGACCTCGCTGAAGGAGAAGATCCGCAGAACCGGCATGCCGGACCTGAAATCGACGGCCATCAGCAGGGAAATGCGCCCCACGGGGAATTCGAATACGCCGAAGCTGTCGGTGGTCACCGGCGCCGTCGGCACTTCGTGAATGTTATCGCCGATCAGGCCGCCGCCGCTGCCGCTGCTGTAGTCGTTGGCATCGAGCGGGTCACCTTCCGTGGCACTGGTGGATCCGCCGCCCACGGTCATGTGCTTGATCGCCAGGGCGTTCAGCGGCACCAGACCCGCGGCCAGCAGGAAGAGGGTCAAAAGGACGGCCACCATGCGGCCATGTGGTTTCATTGGAATAGCTTTCATGACTGGGTCTCCCGGGCTCACCCCTCACGGGATTCGTTTGCGATAAATGAACCTAGGGAATTCCAGGCCCCAGGAAAAGAGGCCTGGAAGTTATTTTTACAGACCCTGACCGCGGGTGTTATTGTAGGCCTGCGAAAAGTTGCAACAATTTCCAGGAGGAAAAGCGCATGGAATACCGGTTTTTGGGGAAGTCCGGCCTGAAGGTTTCGGCCCTCTCCTTTGGGTCCTGGGTCACGTTCGGCGACCAGATGAACGTGGACAAGGCCTATGACTGCATGAAGACCGCTTACGACGCGGGCGTGAACTTCTTCGACAACGCCGAAGTCTACGCCGGGGGCGTGTCGGAGACCATCATGGGCGAGGTCCTGCGCAAGGCCGGGTGGCGGCGGGCGGACCTGGTCCTGTCCACCAAGATATTCTGGGGTGGACGCCCGGATCCTGACGGCGGCCCCTACATATACGGCGCAAACGACCGCGGCCTGTCCCGCAAACACATCCTCGAAGGCACCGACGCGGCCCTGCAGCGTCTGGGCGTGGATTACGTGGACCTGATCTTCTGTCACCGTCCGGATATCGACACGCCCATCGAGGAAACCGTGTGGGCCATGAATCACGTGATCAACCAGGGCAAAGCCCTGTACTGGGGCACCAGCGAGTGGAGCGCCGCCCAGATCCGGATGGCCTACGACATCGCCCGCCGCGAACATCTGATCCCCCCCACCATGGAGCAGCCCCAGTACAACATGTTCCATCGCGACCGGGTGGAAGCGGAGTACGCCGCCCTGTATGACGACATCGGGTTGGGCACCACCATCTGGAGTCCCCTGGCCAGCGGCATCCTCACGGGAAAATACAACGACGGCATCCCCGACGGCTCCCGCATGACCCTGCCCAACTACCAGTGGCTGCGTCCCATCCTGGAGAGCGATGAAGGCAAGGCCAAGGTGGCCAAGGTCAAGCTGTTGACCCCGGTGGCCGACGATCTGGGCTGCACCGTGGCCCAACTGGCCATCGCCTGGTGCCTGGTCAACGATGACGTGAGCACCGTGATCACCGGCGCCTCCAGGCCCGACCAGATTACCGAGAACATGAAGGCCCTGGACGTGGCCGCGCAATTGACCCCGGACCTGTTGGAAAGCATCGAGGAAATCCTGGAGAACAAGCCCAAGGGCGAACAAAACTGGAGAGACTAATTATGAGGACGGTTCTGATGTTTGCAGCTTTTTCCATCATGCTGGGCGGATGCGCCGGCGGCGGCCATACCGATGTGACGCCCGAGCCCGTGGCCCAGCAGGACAATCCCTTTTTCCAGGAATGGGATACGCCGTTTGGTGTGCCGCCGTTCGACCAGATCGAAATTCACCATTTCGAACCCGCCATCATCCTCGGCATGGCCGAGAACCTGGGCGAGATCGCCGCCATCATCGACAACCCCAAGCCGGCCAGTTTCACCAACACCATTGAGGCCATGGACCAGGCGGGGGCCGCCCTGCGCAAGTCCTCCACCGTCTTCTTCAGCCTCAACGGGACCAACACCAACGAGGAAATGCAGGCCATCGCCCGGCGCCTGTCGCCCCTCATGAGCCAGCACCGTGACGCCATCAGCCTGAACCCGGACCTGTTCAAGCGGGTGGCCGCCGTCCACGCCCAGCGCGAAGACCTGAACCTGAACACCGAGCAGGCCAAGCTGCTGGAAGAGACCTACAAGGGGTTCGTTCGGAGCGGGGCCAACCTGGAGGGCGAGGCCAAGGAAAAGCTGAAGGCCATCAACCAGGAACTCGCCATGCTGACCCTGACCTTCGGCGAGAACGTGCTGAAGGAGACCAACAAGTTCGAGTTGGTCATCGACAACGAAGCGGACCTGGCAGGCCTGACGGACGGCCAGATCGCCGCCGCCGCCGAAGCCGCCACCGGGCGCGGACACGAGGGCAAATGGGCCTTCACCCTGCACAAGCCCAGCCTGATTCCCTTCCTGCAGTACAGCGAGAAACGCGACCTGCGTGAGATCATGTACAAGGGCTACATCAATGTGGGCAACAACGGCGACGATCTGGACAACAACGCCATCCTGGCGAAGATCGCCGCCCTGAGGGTGACGCGCGCCAACCTCCTGGGCTTCCCCAGCCACGCCCATTACGTGCTGGACGACAACATGGCCAAGGATCCGGCCAACGTTTACAACCTCCTGCAGGAAGTCTGGGAACCGGCCATCGCCCGCGCCCAGGTAGAGGTGGACGAGATGCAGGCCATGGTGGAGGCCGAGGCCCAGGCCGACGGCACCGAGGCCTTCCGGATCGCCGGCTGGGACTGGTGGTACTACGCCGAAAAGGTGAAGCTGGCCAAGTACGACCTGGACGAGTCCATGCTGCGCCCCTACTTCGAACTGGATAAGGTGCGCACCGGCATGTTCGAGGTAGCCGGCCGCCTGTTCGGCCTGGAATTCACCGAGCGCCCCGATGTGCCGGTGTACGACCCCGCGGTGCGGGCCTTTGAAGTCACCGGCGAGGACGGCCAGCACGTGGCCCTGCTCATGGTGGACTACTTCCCCCGCGCCAGCAAACGCGGCGGGGCCTGGATGAACGCGTTCCGCAAGGAGTACCGGAAGGACGGCAAGCGCATCGCCCCGGTGATCTACAACGTGGGCAACTTCACCCGTCCCACCGCCGATACCCCGGCCCTGCTGAGCGCCGACGAGGTGGGCACCATGTTCCACGAGTTCGGCCACGCCCTGCACGGCATGCTCAGCCAGTGCACGTACCGGAGCCTGAGCGGCACCTCGGTGGCGCGGGACTTCGTGGAACTGCCCTCCCAGATCATGGAAAACTGGGCCTTCGAGCCCGAGGTTCTGGCCCTGTACGCACGGCACTACCAGACCGGCGAACTGATTCCGGCCGAACTGGTTGAGAAGCTGAAGAAGTCGGCCCACTTCAACCAGGGCTTCACCACCGTGGAATACGTGGCGGCCAGCTTCCTGGACATGGATTACCACACCCTTGAAGTGGCTGAGGAAGTGGACCCCGCGGCCTTCGAGGCCGCCAGCATGGACCGCATCGGGCTCATCCCCGAAATCGTGTCCCGCTACCGCAGCCCCTACTTCCGGCATGTGTTCGCCGGCGGGTACTCCGCGGGCTACTACAGCTATATGTGGGCCGAGGTCCTGGACGCCGACGCCTTCGAGGCCTTCAAGGAGACCGGCGACATCTTTGACCGCAAGACGGCCGACGCTTTCCGGATCAACATCCTGGAGGCCGGCGGCAGCGAAGATCCCATGACGCTGTACCTGAAGTTCCGGGGCAAGGAACCCGGCACCGGCCCTCTGCTCAAGCGGCGTGGCCTGAGCTGATTTCACCCCGTTTGATACGACAAAGCCCCGGCTTCACCGCCGGGGCTTTTTTTGACCGGAAACGTTTCAGTCGAACTGGATTCCCAGCTTTTTCATCCGGCGATACAGAGTGGTGCGCCCCACGCCCAACAGTCGGGCGGCATCGGTGCGGCGGCCCCCGCACTCTTCCAGGGCCAGCAGGATGCGCGACCGTTCACTGGCGCGGCTGGAAACCGTCGCCAGCGCCGGCCCCGGGTCTCCGGCCACCGGCCCGCCCGACTGGGCGGCCATGGCCCGCAGGACAGGATTGTGTCCCTCGGCCGGCCCCTGCAGGTGTAATTTGCCGCCCCCGCGCCTTTCCAACTGGACATCAATCCGCCCGCGGGCCAGCAGGTCCAGGTGGGCCCGACGCGCCACCATGGCCACTTCCCGCACATTCCCCGGCCACTCGTAACCTTCAAGCCGGTCCAGACTTTCGCCGGTGAAATAGTCCTTCAGATCGATGTGCCGGCCGGCCGTCTCGCTCAGGAAGTGGCGCATCAACAGCAGGATATCCTCCTGGCGCTCCCGCACCGGCGGCAATTCCAGTTCCAGAACCTTCAACCGGTAATAGAGGTCGGAGCGGAACTCGCCCCGTTCCACTTTTCGACCCAGGTCCGCGTTGGTGGCGGCGATCAGCCGCAGGTCCGTGCGCCGTTCGTCGGGATCGCCGAGAGCCTGGTAGCAGCCTTCCTGCAACAGACGCAGAAGCTTGGGCTGGGCTTCGAGCGGCAGATCGCCGATCTCGTCCAGGAAGAGGGTTCCGCCGTTGGCCTTCTCCGCAAAGCCGATGCTGTCGCGGTCGGCGCCGCTGAAGGCCCCCTTCACGTGCCCGAACATTTCCCGTTCGAACATGGTGGCCGGAATGGCCGTCACATTCACCGAAACGAGATTCTTCTCGCTCCGCGGCGAGTGGTCGTGGAGCCGCCGCGCGATGAGTTCCTTGCCGGTGCCGGTTTCTCCACAGATCAGGACCGGTTCGGTGGTGCCGGCCAGGATGTCGGTCAATTGCAGGAGGTCCCGCATGCAACTGCTGGTGTGAACAATGATCTGAGAGGCCTGGTAGCCGCCCACCTTGTTTCGCCCCTGACGCCGGCGGGTTCGGTCCAACTGCTCCTCCGACGCCCGCAACCGGGACACCCGATGCACCAGCTGGCGGGATTTGTCGGTCCACCAGGTGATGTCGATTTTCAGGAAAAGATCCAACGCCAGCGTGGACCTGTCCCAGGCCTGCGTCAGAAGGGCCAGGGGCGGCAACTCACTCTGGCCGGATTCCAGGTCGGACAGGGCCAGTTCCGCCGACCGCAGGAGGGACACCGCCAGTTCATAGCGGGCGCCGATCTCGTGCAGGATCTCCAACGATTTGTCGATGTTCCGGCGGGCCCGGGTCAGGTCGCCCACCGCTTCGTTCACATCGGCCATGATGCGCAAGATGACGCCTTCTTCGTAGCGGTCCTCCTGGTCGATGGCCATGGACCGGGAGCGCTCCAGCGATTCGATGGCCAGGCCGTATTCGCCTTCGGCGAGTTGGCACTCGGCGATTCGGCGGTGGATTTCCATGACTATGTCGCCGTCGGGGGCTAAGTGGTTGATGACGGCCTTGGATCTTTGATAGAAGCGGACTGCGTCTGTGTAATGGCACTCGTCGCGGTAGACATCACCGAGAAATTCCAAAGCAAGGGCTTCTTCTCGTGGGAAGCCCAACAGTTGGGCTTGCTGGTAGGCGGTGTGCAGGTATTGCCTTGCTTTTGCATACTCTCGTTGCATGCGAAAAACGTTCCCCATGGCAATATTTGGGAAAAGCTGCCGATGGTTCCAATTACCCTCTAAGCCGATCTGGAGAGAACGATTTAAACAGTCTAGGGAAGCCTTTAGGTCACCGGCTTTGTAATGAGTTACCCCGAGATTAAGTAAAACCATTGAAAGTTTGCGTGGGAGATTTATTTGTTCAAAAGCAACAAAAGCACGGCCCAACCACTTTTCTGATTCAGTGTAGTCCGAAATTCTTCGGTAGAACATTCCAATTCGATTTGCGGTGAACCCCATGTCATATTCATTGTTTGTTAATTTATAAAGTGAGTAAGCCACCTCCATATCCATCAGGGAATTCTTAGAATTCGAAACCATGAAGTCAGAGTACCCCTTCAAGGCGGAAAGATCTGCGACAAGGGGTGAAATGGGATCAATATTATTTTTAATATACTCTTCACAAATGGCCGAAACCGACAGGTTCTCCCCCATTTGAATCATGTAGTTCATCTTAACTAAGAAAAGTTTTGGATTTTCCTCAATCGACAAGTTGCCAAGTGATTCAAAAAATTTATTTAAAACATTGAATTCTTTCTCCCGAAAAATTATCCAGGCATATAAAGCCAAACAACTTTCAGCCACCTCGGGGGACAAATTACTCTCGCAAGACCCAAAACTTATTGATTCATCTAAAGTTGCTTTTGCTTCATAAAATTGATCCTTGTGAAATAATTCTTTTGCTCTTTGAAGCTGGGCAGGATCAATGGTCATGCATGACGCCCAGTTTATGCATATTCCAATGGGCAAATTCATTCCTGCCCCCCCATTTCAAAAAAAATAGTTGGTATGAATTTGATCCAAATAATATTTGGAAAGAATGTGCTTGGATTAAGTACCGGAGTAATCTGGACAAAGCGATTCTCAACATCGACATCTCGCTCAAAATCTTTTTCACTGATCCCATCAGAAAAAATTCCGGAGCCACCAGCATACTCAACACCATCCCCCGGATCCCCCTCCCCACCCCGAGTATCCGAGGTATACTCCTCGCGCGCCAAACCGGCCCCCGGATACCCCAGGGTTCCCAAACACACGCAC
>Ga0209475_10003599_pt1 | contig 14114 bp, 10 predicted proteins | sample tdDd471_FD_187128 | JGI IMG/M metagenome (GOLD analysis project Ga0209475, IMG submission 187128) | Marine sediment microbial communities from the Atlantic coast under amendment with organic carbon and nitrate - tdDd47.1 (SPAdes)... | ecosystem: Environmental > Aquatic > Marine > Coastal >... | reverse complement strand
TCTGATTCTGGAGCAATTTCAAAGCCTTTGCTTACTTCCTTCGGATGGCATATACTTAAGCTCATCGAAAGAAAACGCCCCGGAGATTATAAGGTGGAGGTGCTTGAACTGAAACGCAGGATGACTAAAGATGTCCGTGCCAACAAAAGCAAGGAAACAGTCATTAAAAGGATCAAGAGCGAGAATAACTTCAGAGAATATCCAGAAGCCCTGGCCGAACTCCTGGGCGCCATTGACTCTTCAATTTACGTGGGGGAATGGGGTGCTGAAAAAGTATCAGAAATGAAAGCTAAGATCATCCTTCTTGGGAAAAATAAATATACCCAGCACGATTTTGCCATCTACCTGGATAAGAATCAGAAGCGCCGTGGAACAACAGCTCTTGAAGCTTTCTTTTATGGACAATACAGCCAGTATGTGAACGATCTCTGCGTAGACCTTGAAGACAACCAACTTGAGGAGAAATATCCCGAGTTTAAGATGCTGATGAAAGAATACCGGGATGGCATACTGCTCTTCAACCTCACCGACCAAAAGGTTTGGAGCAAGGCAGTAACTGATTCCGTGGGATTACAGGGATATTATACGACCAATAAGAAAAATTATATGTGGGATGAAAGGCTGGACGCAGACCTGGTCATCCTTAATGACGCGGAAAAGGAGAAAGAGATCAGGCAGTTGATTGGTCGTGCGCTTGGCCGCAAGATGAGTTACACCGAAGCAGGGATTGATACCCTGAAAGGTGTGATCATCAGCAGTGGGATCTATGCAAGGGGCGAGAACAGCTTCGTAGATGATATTGAATGGAAAGTGGGACAGACAGTCGTACACAAGCTCACTGATTATAATGATCTTTACAACGGCAGGACCAACAATGAGAACTCCGTCATCTTTGCCGTGATCAATGACGTCAGGTTGCCCGAACCAAAAACGCTCGATGAAGCCAGGGGCATTATCACCTCAGATTATCAAAATTATCTTGAGGAAGAATGGGTTAAAGAATTAAAGGAAAAATATCAGGTAGTCGTACATGAGGAGATACTTGAAGATATTAAGTAAGCTTGGGACCAGGCTGTTGGCATGGGCTCTTCTGCCTATGCTGCTCGCTTGTACCACCACCACTCCACCAGGATCAGGAGAAGTGTTGGTAAGGGTTTACGATAAATATCTTTACGCTTCTGACCTCGAAGGTATAGTACCACCGGGTTCATCCGTACGTGACAGCCTGACCATGGTCAGGACGTTCATACAAAATTGGGTCGACAAAGAACTTATCGTCAAGAAGGCGGAGGAAAACCTTCATGAAGACCTGAAAGATTTTACATTACAACTGGAAGACTATCGTCATAGCCTGATCATTTTTGAATATGAGAAGATGCTGGTCAGGCAGGAACTTGACACCAACATAAGCAATGAGGACGTGCAGCAGTATTACATGAAGAATAGAGGTAATTTTGCATTGAAAGAAGACATTATGAGCATGCAGTACCTTATTTTACATATTGATTCTCCAGCTATACAAAAATTCAGACAGTATATGAGGTCTGAGATCCCGGAAGAACAGGATTCACTCGCACTCTATAGCAGCAAATATGCGCTGGCTTATAACCCGATGAGGGAGGAGTGGATCAATCTCCGTGAAATGACAGAGATCGTCCCCAAGGAAGAATATTCGTATGCTGAGTATATGTCTGACAGAAGATATTTTGAGTTGAGGGACTCAGCATTTATTTACCTGATCAGGTTCAGGGATTACAAACCTGTCGACAGTATTTCTCCTGTTCAGTTTGTGGTGCCTGAGATCAAAAAGAACATCCTGAATAAGAGGAAAAATGAGCTGATAAGAAGTATGCGTCAGACAGTATTGCAGGATGCCATTGAACATAACCAGGTGGAGATCTATTAATAGTACAATAAACCACCATAATATTTTGTTTATTAAGATGCATAAGGATATTAAGAATATGAAATTCAGTAAGCTGATTTTAAGCCTGGTTCTGGTTCTCGGCATTGGCAACTCCGTGAGTGCCCAGGAGCCCCAGATTATTGACCAGGTTGTGGCCATCGTTGGACAAAATATTATTCTCGAATCTGACATAGAGAACCAGTATTATCAATACAGGATGCAGAGCGGGTCTATTAGTGGAGGAACTTCAATACGCTGTCAATACCTTGAAGGACTGCTATTTCAAAACCTCTTGTTAAATCAGGCAGAGATCGACTCAATAGTGATTTCAGAATATACGGTTCAGCAGCTGATGGATGAGCGGTTACGATATTTTATCGCCCAACTGGGATCACGTGAGCGATTTGAAGAGTATTATGGAAAATCTGTTGAGGATTTCAAATTAGATTTTTATGAAGAGGTTGAAAACCAGGAAAAAATAAAACAGGCTCAGGGTACCGTTGTAGCGAAAGTTGCAGTGACACCTTCTGAGGTTAAGGCCTTTTTCAGGGACATTCCTACCGATAGTATCCCTCTGGTTAACTCAATGGTAGAAATTGGCGAGTTGATAAAAATGCCGCCTGTAAGCCTTGAAGCGAAGCTAATGGTCAAAGATCGTTTGAGAGGTTTGCGTGAGCGTGTGATGGAGGGTGAGAGTTTTGCTACCCTGGCCATACTTTATTCAGAAGATCCCGGCTCAGCCAAAAAAGGTGGTGAGCTTGGTTTCTATGGCAGGGGAGAGCTCTATAAGGAATTCGAAGCTGTAGCCTTCAAACTAGAAAAGGGAGAGGTCTCCGAAATCGTTGAGACCCAGGCTGGTTTTCATATCATACAGCTTGTTGAACGTAAAGGGGAATATGTGAATGTAAGGCACATATTGCTGAAAACGAAGGTGTCGGCAGTAGATCTGGCCATGGCCAAGGCCAGCCTCGACACCATTGCAGGCCTGATAGAAACTGATTCAATGAGCTGGGATGAAGCAGTGCTCAAATATTCCGATAGTGACAACAAGAATGGTGGAGGCCTGCTCCTCAACCCACAAACGGGAACAACACAATTTGAGGTCTCCGACCTGAACCCTCAGGTATCATTTGTGATTGACAAGCTGAAGGTAGGTGAAGTCTCACAACCCGTAATGATGGAGACCGAAGATGGGAAAGAAGCATATCGTCTTCTGTACCTGAAGAAGAGATCACTGCCTCACCGTGCAAACCTCAAAGAAGACTATAACCAGATACAAGGTTGGGCCCTGGCCGACAAACAAGGCCAGGTGTTCAAGGAATGGGTCGACAAAAAAGCCAGTAAGACCTATATCAAGATAAATGATAAATTTAGAGAATGTGAATTTGAATACGATTGGTTTGCTGAATCAGACTGATCATTAATATATCAGAAGATTATATGAAAGACCTATATAAATCAGAGGTAGAAGCTGTAGACGCCCTGGTTGGAAAATACAAAGACCTGAGGACAGAGATTGCCAAGGTGATCGTTGGACAGGATGATGTTGTGGAGAGTGTGATCATCTCCATCTTTAGTAAGGGGCATGCATTGCTTGTAGGGGTTCCGGGTCTGGCCAAGACACTTCTTGTAAACACCATTGCAAAGGCCCTAGGGCTCAGCTATAACAGGATTCAGTTTACTCCTGACCTCATGCCTTCAGATATCATAGGAACCGAGATACTCGATGAGAACAGGGCCTTTAAGTTTATCCAGGGTCCGGTTTTTGCAAATATCATCCTTGCCGATGAGATCAACCGTACACCACCCAAGACCCAGGCAGCACTGCTGGAGGCCATGCAGGAAAAGGCCATCACGGTGGCTGGAAAGAACTATAAGCTGAGCGAACCATTTTTTGTCCTCGCCACACAAAATCCTATTGAGCAGGAGGGTACCTATCCACTACCGGAAGCACAGCTCGACAGGTTTATGTTTAATATCTGGCTGGACTATCCTTCTTTTCAGGAAGAGGTTGATGTGGTGAAAAATACAACCTTTAAGGATATGGTCGAGCCCGAGATGGTGATCACCGGGGATGAGATCATCTATTTCCAGGACCTGGTCAGGAAAATTCCTGTTGCCGACAACGTTTATGAGTATGCTGTAAAACTGGCTTCAATGACGAGGCCCGGGACTGAGCAGGCGCATAAGCTGGCAAATGATTACCTCAACTGGGGTGCAGGACCGAGAGCTTCTCAATACATGATCCTGGGTGCTAAATGCCATGCAGCCATACATGGCAAATATTCCCCTGACATAGAAGATGTAAAGGCCGTGGCGGTTTCCGTATTGAGGCATCGCATCGTAAGAAATTATAAAGCTGAGGCGGAAGGGATGTCTGTGGAAAAGATTATAAACGAGCTAATGAATAAAAACCAATAATACAGTATCATGAAAAAATACCGGATATATATTGCACTGGCAGTCATTATAGTTGTAATGATCCTTTTGTACTTGTTTTTTGGATCCTCCAAGACTACAGTGCAAACGATAGAGGTTCCGGTCAAAATGGGAACCTTTGAAATAAAAGTATCCACTTCAGGCGAACTGGAGGCTAAGCGATCTGAGAAGATTTTGGGACCCTCAGGCCTCAGGAATTTCAGGATTTGGAATGTGAAGATCGATGATATCATCCCTGACGGGACGGTAGTAGATTCAGGCGACTATGTGGCCACGCTCGACAGATCGGAACTTACCAACAGGCTGAAGGATAATGAGCTGGACCTTGAATCACTGGGAACCAAGTTCACTCAGACACAGCTGGATACAACCATGGATCTGCGAGCTGCCCGAGATGAGCTTGTGAACCTTGAGTATAACCTGGAAGAGAGACAGATTACCGTCGACCAGTCTATCTATGAGCCTCCCGCCACACAGCGCCAGGCCAAGATCGATCTCGACAAGACTCAAAGAGCTTATGACCAGGCGATAGAGAATTATCAGCTCAAGCTTAAGAAGGCCAGGGCCAATATGGCTGAGGTGAACACCAAAATGAGGAAAGCTCAGAATGAATACCAGGAAATGCTCGACCTGCTCGATCAGTTTACCGTTTATGCCCCTAAGTCAGGGATGGTCATCTACAGGCGTTCATGGGATGGACAGAAACAAGGTATCGGCGCCACGGTAAACGTCTGGGATCCGGTGGTGGCTGAACTTCCCAACCTGACGGAAATGAAATCACGAACCTATGTGAACGAGATCGACATCAGTAAGGTAAAGGTTGGTCAGGATGTGAAAGTGGGCGTGGATGCTTTCCCAGACAATGAATACACAGGAGAGGTCACCGAGGTTGCCAACATAGGTGAACAGATGAGAAACTCTAATGCCAAGGTGTTTGAGGTGATCATAGATGTGAACGAATTTGACTCCATCCTGAGACCTGCCATGACAACCAAGAACATGATCATCACCGACATTATTGATAGCGTACTGTATATTCCCATTGAATGTGTTCACAGTAACGACAGCCTGTCATATGTATACCATGGCAGTTACAAACATCAGATCATCCTTGGAAAGACAAATGAGAATGAGATTATTATTCGTGCTGGTCTTGAAGCGGGTGATGATGTATATCTTGTAGCACCTGAAGGGGCATCAGACTATAGTGTCACGACTCTGGATACTGCCATCGTAAACCATTTCAAGCGTTTGGATGAGGCCCAGAAGGGCAGTAAGGTTGAAGAGAAAAAGATGACCCCCGAAGAGTTAAAGGAGATGCTCATGAACATGACGCAGGAAGAAAGGATGAAATACATCCAGGACCATCCTGAGGTTATGCAGCAGATGGGCGGAGGCCAGGGCAGAAGGCCCGGCGGAGCCAGGACTGGCGGTGGAATAAAGAAAAAGTAGCACCCTAAACTCTGAACTCAGAAATCATTTCAAGGTTCAGAGTTCAAAGCTCAAAGTTCGTATTTCTACTGCGGGTCTACATCAATCCGCAGACGGACCTTCTTGAATTCACTGAGTGAGGAGAAATCTTCCAGCTGTTTCTTTAACTCAAGCTTTACTGCATGAACAGATTCCTTCCTGCTGGCTTTAATCAAAAATTGTTTGATATACTGGTTTTTTATTCTTGACACCAGTGGATACTCAGGCCCGAGTACCTTGCCGGGAAAGATGCTATGCAATTGTACCGCCATTACCTTTGCAGCCTCATTGAGGAGGCGATAATCCTTATACATCAGACGTAGCTGTATCAAACGGAAGTAGGGTGGGTACTTAAATTTATTTCTCTCCACCATCTGCCTGGCATACAGATCGCTGTAGTTATTATCCACCACATCACTGATCACCTCGTGATTGGGGTTATACGTTTGTATAATGACCTTCCCCTGTTTATTTTTCCTTCCTGATCGTCCTGCAACCTGCGACATCAGCTGAAAGCTGCGCTCAAATGAACGGAAGTCGGGGAAGCTCAGCATATTGTCGGCATTCATGATGCCCACAATGCTCACATGATCAAAGTCGAGGCCTTTGGTTACCATTTGTGTGCCTACCAGCACATCTATCTCACGCTTTTCAAAAGCATTGATGATTTTCTGGTGTCCATGCTTGCTCCGCGTTGTGTCAAGGTCCATCCGCCTGATGCCGGCTTCAGGAAATATCAGAGACAGTTCCTCTTCAACTTTCTCGGTGCCGAAGCCACGCATCAGCACCTTGCTGCTGCCGCAATGCCCGCATTTGGCTGGGACGCCGGTATGGTACCCACAATAATGACAGCGCAAATGATCGGCCTTTTTATGATAGGTCAGGGAGATGTCACACTGAGTGCACATGGGTACCCAGGAGCAGACCTGACATTCGAGGCGGGGGGAGAAGCCTCGCCGGTTCTGGAACAGTATCACCTGTTCATCTTTCTTGAGTGCTTCATCGATATGGTCCAGGAGGGTTTTTGTGAAATGGGTGTCTCTACCTTTTTCCCTGCTTTCCCTTCGGAAGTCAGCGATAATGATCTCCGGCATGTGAAGGTCACGATAGCGATGATTCAGCTGTACAAGATTATACTTGTCCGTTTTGGTGTTGAAAAAGCTCTCGAAAGAGGGGGTGGCCGTACCTAAGAGGGTCTTGGCTGCATGCATGGAGGCCAGGAAGATGGCCGAATCACGGGCCTGGTATCGTGGCGCAGGATCATACTGCTTGTAGCTCTGATCGTGCTCCTCATCCACGATGATAAGACCAAGCCTGTTGAAAGGCAGAAATACTGCTGAGCGAGCACCAAGTATAATATTGTATTGCTGTTCAGGATCCTCAGAATTCACCTTATTCCATATCTCCACACGCTCCCTCTCATTATATCTTGAGTGGTATACCCCCACCTGCTTTCCAAAGTAACGCTGCAGCCTGTTGATGATCTGAGTGGTCAGGGCTATCTCAGGCAGGAGATACAAAACCTGCTTGCCCTCATCCAGGGCTTGCTGTATCAGATGGATGTAGATCTCTGTTTTACCACTGGAGGTGACACCATGAAGGAGGGCCACATCTTTCTCTTTAAAACCGGCTTCAATTTCTTCAATGGCCTTTTGCTGATGGGGATTGAACTCTATCTCTGCCGGGGTGATGCTGGCTGCTGTCCCCGTGAGCCTGCTGATATTTTTCTCTTCAGCAACAAATACACCTTTCCTGATCAATTCCTTGAGCTGAGCCTGCCCGGCACCAGATGCTTTCAATAGTACCGATTTACCTATTTCTGCATAGGTCCCATCCTTGCCTGCCAGGGAAAGATAGGCGATGAGGACCTGCAATTGTTTATAGGCTCTTTTTTCAAGTTGGCTGAAGGTTTCTTCCAGGACCTTTTCGTCTTTCATAGCTGGAGAAAGGCTGATAAAAGTCTCTGTTTTGGGTTTGTACTGATCCTTGAGCTCCTCTTCGAGGATGATGACCTCTTTCTCGATCAGGGTATTGATCATGGGTAGGATCTTGAGGTGGTCAGTGATGTCTGATGCCTCTTTTATGGAGAGCCTGTCGCGGTGGATGAGGGCTTCTGCAATGAGCGCCTCCTTTTCGTTGAGGCTGGCGCTGCCTGCCCGGAAGGCTGGATGCAGCCGTAATTGTGATTCACTGGCCAGCTTGAAGGCCGATGGCAGGGCCGCATTCATGACCTCTCCCGTATGGCACATATAGTATTCTGACATCCAATCCCAGAAACAGAATTGTATCTCATGTACTATAGGCTTCTCGTCGAGGATGGATAAAATATATTTGGGTGCATATCCCTGAGGGACTTTTTCATGGACCTTTCTCACCAGGGCAGTATAGAGCTTCTTCCTGCCAAATTGTACTGCAACCCGCTGACCGGGGCTGATAAGGTCGTTTAATTCATAAGGCACACGGTAGGTGAATATACCTTTGATGGGTAAGGGCAAGAGTACTTCCACGAAAAGTGTCTTTCTTTCCATGCCTTAATGATTTTCTCTATATGCCGGATTATATTGCCAGTATCCTCGCAATATCAAGCAGTTCAAGATTAATAGCCTGGTGGTGCTTTATTGATTTCTCGAAGGAGGTCAGCTCAATCTCACTGTCGACCATTCCGATCATCACACCACTCACACCTTCTTTGAGGTTCATGATGGCAGCATGGCCCAGCCTGCTGGCCAGTACCCTGTCACGTGCACTGGGAGAACCTCCACGTTGTATATGTCCCAGGATGCTCACCCTGGTATCGTAATCAGGAAAATGAGCGTTGATCTCATCTTCCACTTTCATGGCCCCGCCTGAATCATCGCCCTCGGCTACGAGGATGATGCCCGATGTTTTATTCTTTTTCCAGTCCTTTTCAAGGAGGTGCAGCATCTCATCAATATATGTAGGACTTTCAGGTATCAGTATCATCTCTGCACCTGTTGCCAGACCACTTCCAAGGGCTATGAAGCCGGCATCACGTCCCATCACCTCAATGATGAACAGGCGATCATGTGAATATGCGGTATCCCGCAGTTTGTCAACAGCCTCAACAACAGTATTCACTGCCGTATCAAAGCCGATGGTAAAGTCTGTTCCGTAAAGGTCATTGTCGATGGTGCCTGGCAGGCCAACAATAGGAACCCCGAATTCCTTGCCAAAGATCTTGGCCCCTGTAAAGGTTCCATCACCCCCAATCACTACCAGCCCATCAATACCCATTCTGCACATCTTATCATATGCTTTCTGGCGTCCTTCTTTTTCATAAAATTCCTTGCTGCGAGCCGATTTGAGGATGGTTCCTCCTCTTTGGATGATGTTGGATACCGATCTGCTATGCATGGGCACGATCTCACCATCGATCAATCCCTGGTACCCTCTCATGGAGCCAACCATCTCAAAGCTTTCATTGATGCCAGTACGCACCACTGCCCTTATGGCTGCATTCATCCCAGGGGAATCACCACCGGAAGTGAGCACAGCTATTTTCTTCAATTCTTTCATAGTTATTAAAAATGTATCTTAATACCTTGTACATAATACTTTGTACCTAATCCGTATTATTTTTTTGCTTCTTGCTCCCTTCATAGAGCTCAAACTTCATAAACTTGCACTCGATGGGGCCGTTGTATAGTCGGATCTTTCTCGAAGGACGAAGCCCGATAAATTTCATGGCTGTGAGGTCACCGCCTATTATCCATGCTTCGGAATTCTCAAAGTTGTGTTTTAAGGTGTCGCCGATTGTTTTATATAAACCGATAATGTCATCAGATTTTATTCTTTCGCCATAGGGTGGGTTCATAACAATGTGAACATCTCCGGCAGGACGCCTGAGTTTTTCAAATGCTGCAGGCTGAATTTTAATGGCTTTCTGAAGCCCGGCATTGCCAATATTCTTCCTGGTTGACCTTATGGCCAGGGGGGAGATATCTCCCCCGACGATCTTACCAAAGGATATTTCTGGTGGTGGTTTATGTTTTTCTTTGATTGTCCTCCACAGAGCCGGGTCGAAATCTTTCCATTTCTCAAAGCCAAAACTTTCACGGTAAAACCCGGATGGGATGTCGTTTGCGATCATAGCAGCCTCAATAAGTATTGTGCCGGAACCGCACATAGGGTCAACAAAAGTCTTCTTCCGGTCCCAACCACTTAAAAAGATCAATCCTGATGCCAGAACTTCACTTACCGGTGCATTGCCAAGGGCGATTTTATATCCCCTGAGGTGAAGGGATGAGCCGGAGCTGTCAAGGGAAACTGTACAATGGTCGCGATTAATATGTACATTATAACGTATGTCCGGTTCATCGGTATCAACAGAAGGACGTCTTCCATATTTTTCTCTGAAAGAATCGGCGAGCGCATCTTTGGTTTTAAGGGCCGCATACATAGAATGATCGATCTCTGACAGATTAACAACAGCGTCGATAGCAAAAGTATTCTCAAGTCCCATCAACTCGTCCCAGGGCAGCTTTAAACATTTATTATAGAGTTCCGTGTCGGATGCGGCATCGAATTCCCATAGTGGCTTCAGAAACCGAAGGGCGGTGCGACAAACATAGTTACAGGTGTACAGCGTTTCATTAGTGCCTTTAAACTTCACCCCCCGGTGTATAATTTCGATATCTTTTCCACCTGCCTCCCTGATTTCATCAGCAAGCACTTCTTCGAGGCCAAGAAGAGTTTTAGCAGTAATAGAATAAGCATTGTCGGTTGAAATCCTGGGACGTTTTTCCATGCTCCAAAGATAGGCTAATCAAGAGGAAAATTACATCCTTTGAATTGTTCGTTTGCTTTTTATGATCAACTTTTGTCTCCAGACAGCTTTTTTCCTGTTCTCATCATCAGCACCAATGAGGTAGGAATATGGCTTCAGCGACTTTGAATGATCAAAGACAATTTTCATCATAGCAGCAATAGGCACGACCACGAACATACCTATGATCCCCCACACACTTCCTCCAATGATGATCAGCAGAATGGTGAACAAAGGGTTCAGGTTGACATAGCTTCCTGTGATGTTTGGGGTGAGGATGTTGTTCTCGGTAAACTGTATGATCACAAACAGTATTAGTACCCCAATAGCCAATTGCGGACTGTCGCCTGTCAGGAGGGCGAAGGTAAAAGGTATGCTGGCCCCTATCCAGGTGCCAAAATAGGGTATCAGGTTGAAGAGGGCCGAGATGATGCCAAAAAGTATGGCATACTTTACTCCTACTATCCATAGCCCGAAGGAATTCAATACACATAGAATGAGTACCACCGTAAAAACACCACCTACATACCTGGGTGTAATTGTAGAGACTCTGCGGATGATGTTGCGTGCATCATCTTCTTTCTCGGCAGGCACTGCCATGATGATGAACTTGTAAAATTTTTCACGATAATGAAGCATGTAGAACATAAATACGGGCATCAGGCCAAGGGTAAAGAGCGTATTTGTTGTCCCTTTAAAGACAGACATGGAAAAGTTGCTTGATACGTTAAAAAGGTTGTTGATAGTGTCGTGTATGAGGAGATTTTGAGACTCTACAGTATATCCAAAGTAGGTTTCGATAAAGACGCCCAGCTGGTCTATGTTACGATGGGCTTTTGCAACCAGTTCAGGCATATCCTCTGTGATCAATATTATATTCCTGTATAATACGAACATGGCAAAGGACAGTATCCCAACCAGGAGGATAATGGAGACCAAATTGGCCAGTATCCGCGGAAAACGTGCCTTGTTCTCCAGGAACTTAACGAGAGGAAATACCAGGTAGCTAAAGATCACTCCAAGGACCAGTGTGCTAAGGAAACTTTTCGCAACGATAATACCATAAAAGAATAATATAATAAACAGTATGAAGAATGTAGCAGTTATTATCCTTGGAGGTTTATTTAGCATGACAAGAGGTATTAATTGAATATTCGGATATTTGTTGAAGTTAAAGATACTTAATTTTAAATATTTTATCAAGAAATTCAGAGCCCATGACTATCAAGGAAGCGCAGCAAACAGTTGATAACTGGATAAAGACCACCGGAATAAGATATTTTAATGAGTTGACAAATACAGCTATCCTCATGGAAGAAGTGGGGGAGGTGGCCCGGATCATGGCCCGTAAATATGGTGAGCAGTCATTCAAGGGCAAGGAAGAAGATGCTCAGCTCGCTGATGAATTGGCTGATGTTATGTTTGTTCTGATATGCCTTGCCAACCAGACAGGTGTCGACCTGACGGAAGCACTACAAAAAAATCTGAAAAAGAAAACGGAACGAGATAAGGTGAGGCATGCCTCCAATAAAAAACTAAAATGATTTTGAGTTTTGGATATTGGGTGTTGAGTTAATTTTAAGTGTTGAATTATTCTGGATTCAACATTTGTAAATCATTATTACCAATCTAAATTAATCATTAATCATTAGGATCTCATCATTCCTGGTACCTTAATCTTTCACCCATCATATCTTCATCTCATTCATCAAAATACATGCGTATTCCTGTTGAAGGCCTTGCTTACGGGCCTTGATCTTGCTGACTATTTCGGCGATAGAATTATTTTGGTCGGTGCCCGGATGTTTCTTGATAAACTTTTCCAGGATCTTTTCGAGGTTAAGACAATCATGCCACGATCCTGCCATTTCTCCGAGCTCGCGCAATCGCTCAACAGCTATGTTGAGGTGGTCAGGGAGGTTTAGCTGCCCATCAAATATATTATTTAAGTAGTTGATATCTTTAAGTCGTGTCCTGATCTCATGCATCCTTTTCTCCTTTGTACTGCCATGAAAGATACTTGAGATATCTCCCTGGTATTCCATAAGCAGGCTTTTAGCTGCCATCATAACAATCCTGGCATTGATTCCCTGAAGGCTAAAGCCTATTGCTTTTTCAATAACCTGCAGGGTATTACTGTTGAATTCTGAAAGAGCACTTTCATATTTTATGCGCTGCTTGACTTCTTTTCTTTCAAAGAATTCTATAACAGGTTCGAGGCCCTCTTCCCCGAGATCAATCAAAAGCTGTCTTGTTACCTGTGAATCACGAAGGCGTCCACTTGATTTGAAGAATCTGTTTAGCTCAGCTAATTTTTCTTTGGAGGTGAAATTCCCTTTGCTCAACTGGTCGCATAATTTCCCAACAACCTTTATCCGTTTAATACTGAGCCGCATATCATGGATGGCTTCAATATCATGGGGGTCACCACTGGCAATAAGGTTTTCTTCAACAAGGAAGCGGTGCTTCTGGTAATATGCTATTATACGCTCAGGCATAGGCCACAAACATACAAATTAACTACCAACCGTAAACCGTAAACCGTCAACTGTCAACTAACCCAGCACCCAATATCCAAAACTCAAAACTATTTTATATCTTCGACCTGAAAAATATTCTGCTATGGTCGTCAAATGGTTTATCAGTCATCAGTTTAAACAGCTTCGGCGTTCACCTTTCTGGCAAAAAAGTCTTGCCATTAACATCGTGCTGGCATTTGTTATTGGCCTGGTTTTGCTCGAACTCCTGGTACTTGGCATAATGTTGCGCACCATCCTTACCGAGGTATATCCCGACCAGGATCTGATAGCCATTTTTAATGGGATCCTACTATATTATTTTGCCATTGACCTGATCCTTCGATACCTTATGCAATCGTTGCCTGTGATGGCAGCACAACCATATTTCCACCTTCCTGTACGAAAGTCAGTGATCGTGAATTATATGCTGGCAAAGTCAAAGTTGTTCATACTAAACTACCTTCCGCTGCTGGTCTTGATCCCCTGGGCAGTAAAATCCATCGCTGTTGAATACTCCTCAATGCAGGCACTACAATGGTTGATAGGGCTGATATTCCTCATCTTTACCAATAACTTTATCATTGTATATGTCAAGAGGCAAATATTCTCACGCCCCTGGATAGTGGCGGTCTTTGGGTTCCTCGTCATCGGTTTTATCGCACTCGATAACTTTGGCCTGTATTCTATTTCACAATTATCATCCGGCCTTTTCCTGTATTTTATAACTATACCATGGGCATTCTTGCTACCATTGGTACTTCTCCTCCTGGTTTACGCAATTAATTTCTATTACCTGCGGGCGAGGATGTATGTGGAGGAGATCAGCACCAGAAAGCATCGTCGGGTGGATTCACTTGCTGGTATAAGCTACCTCAAAAGCCTCGGTCGTGTGGGAGAACTCATTGCCTTTGAACTGAAGTTATACTACAGAAACAAGCGCTCTAAATCACTGCTCTACCTTATGCCTATTTTTCTTCTATATGGCTTTTTCTTC
>Ga0209475_10003598_pt1 | contig 14114 bp, 14 predicted proteins | sample tdDd471_FD_187128 | JGI IMG/M metagenome (GOLD analysis project Ga0209475, IMG submission 187128) | Marine sediment microbial communities from the Atlantic coast under amendment with organic carbon and nitrate - tdDd47.1 (SPAdes)... | ecosystem: Environmental > Aquatic > Marine > Coastal >... | reverse complement strand
GCGAGTTTGTCGCCAAGCTGGGCATTACCTACCCGACCTTGCATGATAGGCATTCCGAAGTTTCCGGGGTTTATGGCGTGGTTGATCTGCCGAGCACATTTTTCCTCGATTCGACCGGCAAAGTGGTCGGTAAAATTACCGGTGAGGCAGAGGAGGGTGAATTTGTCGCTCTCGTCAAAAAGGCGACATCCTGACCAAATAAAAAAAGAAGCCTATGAGGTGGAAGTGGGGGAGCAATGCGCTTGAGGTTTTTTTCTATTCTTTTTGCCGTTTCGGTTTGGACGCTGGCTTTGATGCCTCCCGTTTGGGCATCCGATGCCATCGTTCTCAATACGGGGGTCCGCGACCCCTTCACCACTTCCGCCAATGATGGATTTGTCGACCGTTTGGTCGCTGAAGCCTTTCGCCGGGCCGGGCGAAAGGCCAATGTGATCGTCTACCAGAATTCGGCCAAGTCGTTAGAGAATGCCAACCGTGGAATCGATGACGGGGTTGCGTTGCGAATCAAGGGGCTTGAGAAAAAATTTCCCAACCTGATCCGTGTGCCGGAAAAGGTCATGGACAACGATTTCGTTGCTTACGCCATGAGCAAGCCCATCGAAACCCCCGATTGGTCGGCGCTTGCCGGGTATCGGATCGCCTACGTCAACGGCTGGCAGATTTTCCAAAACAATCTGAAGGACCATAAGCAAGCGACAAAAACCAAAAGCGCGCAACAGATGTTTGACCTTCTAAGCGCGAATAAAGTCGACCTGATGCTTTATGAGAGGTGGCAGGGATTGTGGCGGGCCAAGCAACTGGGCCTTCGGTTTATCGCCGGAGAGCCGCCTTTGGCCAAGATGGAGATGTTTTTCTATCTCAACAAAAAACATGAAAGCCTGGTTCCTGAAATCGCCAAGGCGCTAGCCGACATGAAGCGTGATGGGAGCTATGAAGAGATTTTCGTCCAGACGCTGGGTAAGCTGCAGGAGTAGTTTTTTGGGTGGAACGTAAAGGGGGCGCGTTCGAGTGCGGTTCTATATCCAATCGATTCTGCTGGGTTTGATGTCGCTTGCGGTCGTCGTCGGGGCGACGGTTGCCGTGCGTGGCTGGGAACAGGAGCGGCTGCACAATGAATTTCACTATGCCGCCGACGCCTATAAGCAGCTACTGATCGGGCGATTGCGAGATATCGGGTTGGAACTGAATTCGATTCAGCGATTTTTCCATGGTTCTGCGATGGTCGACCGGGATGAATTTACGTCTTTCGTGTCGAAAATTATTTCTTCATCGGGCGAAATTCTGGCCGTTTCCTGGGTGCCTAAGGTGCCGACGGCGTCGCGTAGCGCTTTCGAAGCCAATCATTTCCAGGATGAGCTTTCCGGCCGGTTTGTTTTTGATCGTCCTGCCGCTGATGTGGATGCCGAAATCCGCCGGTCGCCCAAACGCGAGGTCCATTTCCCTATTCTTTATGCCGAGCCGATGAAATCTATGGATCGGTTTATTGGGGCCGATATGGCGGCCGATGAGCATCTGGTTGAGTTGTTGGAGCAGGCAAGGGATGAAGGGATGATCGTTCCCGTCACGCGGACCAGGACATCCAACCTGCCGGTAGAAACCAAAATCATCTCAAGCGTCACGCTCATTCAGCCGGTTTACCGAACCCCGCGGCTGCTGACGACGATCAAGGAGCGCCGAGAGGAGCATCAGGGATTTGTCCTTCTTCAATATGACGTGGGGGTAGCTCTTGAAACGGCGTTGCGGGAATTGCAGCCGCAAGGGTTCGATATGTTTATCGTCGATGTGGAGGCCGAGGCGGGCTCGGAGATAGTCTATTTTCATCGCTCAAGACTGGCGGACAAAGACGCCCCCACCCTGACATACGACCAGCTTTGGCAGCCCAATGATTTTATTTTTAAATCCGAACTGAATGTTTCGGGCCGTCAATGGAAATTGATGGTGGTGCCGGTCGCTCAATATTTTGAATTGCGAAAAGAATATCAGGCGGTTGCGGTTTTGATCTTCGGTCTGGTGCTAAGTCTGTTCCTGTTCTATGTGCTCTTTTCCCATCATCGCAGGGCCCGTGATATTCAGGATACGGTTGAGCGTCGGACCCGGGAGCTGGAAATCAGCGAGGCGAGGCAGCGTGCCGTGGTTGAAAATGTCTCTGAGGGGATCATCACTTTCGATGAGCGGGGTCATATCGAAGCTTTCAACCATGCGGCTGAGAAAATATTCGACTACCAAGCCGATGAGGTGCGCGGGAGAAATGTTTCGCTGCTGATTCCGGAAAATGGGCAGGAGGAATCGGCCGCATCATCTGCCGGTAAGGGGCTTTTCAATCCCCACTTCAGCACTCAGCTTCGGACGGTGCGCGGGGTGCGAAAAGATGGGCGGGAAATTCCCATCGAACTGGGCGTTTCCCGGATGACCGTAGACGGAGAGGTTAAATTTGTCGGCATCATGCACGATATTACCGAGCGTCTTAAGACGGAGCATGTGCTGAAAACATCCAAGGATATGGCGGAAAAGGCCAACCGGGCGAAATCTGAATTTCTTTCCTCCATGAGCCATGAGTTGAGAACCCCGATGAATGCTATTCTGGGTTTTGGGCAGATGCTCCAGATGAATGCCAAAGAGCCCTTAAGCGAAGGCCAGAAATCCTGTCTCGATCACATTATGAAAGGGGGCAAGCATTTATTGGAATTGATCAATCAGGTGCTCGATCTCTCGCGGATTGAGGCCGGGAAGGTCGATCTGTTTTTTGAAGCGGTTTCGCCCAATGAAGTTATCGCCGAATCCTTAACGTTGATCCTAACCATTGCCCAGGAGAAAGGAATTAAGGTTGATGCGCCAGATCCCAACGGGGCGCTTTTCCCTCGGGTATGGGCCGACCATATGCGGCTCAAACAGGTGCTGCTCAATCTCATGTCGAATGCGGTGAAATACAATCGGGATGGCGGGAGCGTCACCCTGGCGGTTGAACGGAAAGGAGAAGACCGGCTGCGGTTTTCCGTCGCCGATACAGGGCCGGGCATCCCGGAGCAAAAACAACGGGAACTGTTTAAGCCGTTCGCACGTCTGGACGCCAATGAGACGGGCGTTGAGGGAACGGGTATTGGTTTGGTGATCACCAAAGATCTTGTTGAGTTGATGGATGGCGAAATCGGCCTGGAAAGCGATGAGGGGAGAGGGGCGACGTTTTGGGTGGAAATCCCCCTGGCGGAAAGAGTGGCCGACGCCTATATGGAGCGGTCCGGCGGAACCTCGACGGATGTGTCTGAGGAGGCGACCCCGGTAAAGGGAATTTTGCTTTATGTCGAAGATAACCCGGACAACCTGAGACTCATGGGGCTGATTGTCGGGCAGGTGGAAGGGCTTTCCATGCTCTCGGCCCATACCGCCGAATTGGGTATCGAACTGGCCCGGACTCGTCGGCCCGATATCATCATTCTCGACATCAACCTACCTGGCATAAATGGATTGGAAGCGGCCGCCCAACTGCTTAAGGATGAGAAGACCAAAAATATACCCATCCTGGCGTTGAGCGCCGCGGCGACCAAGCGCGATGTGAGGGATGGTCTTAAGGCGGGATTTTCCCGTTATTTGACGAAGCCGATCTCCGTGCCCGATGTGCTCAGCGCCATAGAAGACGCTTTAAATCGTTCTTAAGCACAGATCGGGTTGGGTTGTTCGCCGCGACGACACTGGCCGTTGTTGTCTCCATCGCGTCGACGCCGGTCGGGGCCGAGAAAGCCGCTCGAATTGACGAACAGCCTTGGCTTGGCAATGACCTTGCTGACCCGTTGATAGAGCGCTTTTGCCGAAATCGGTTTGATCAGGAACTCGTTGATTCCTGCGTCTCTGGCTTCCATTACCTTGCTGGCCTCGCCATGGGCCGAAATCAAAATAATCGGTACATAGGGGCAGGGACTGTCGTGGGCGGTGCGAACCATATGGGTCAACTCAATGCCGTTCATGACAGGCATGACCCAATCGGCGAGGATGATATCCGGTTTGATGCCGGTCAGCAGAAATTTGTAGGCTTCAAGCCCGTTGCCCGCTTCGTGAATTTGGCCCACTTGCAGGGATTTGAGAACGGCCCGCAAGGTCTGGCGCATGAATTTGCAGTCATCGACAATCAGAAAGTTCACATCTTTAAGATTGTAGCCGTGCACGGTTTTCTTCCTTCATTCTTTAACTCTGTGTGAAGCCTGTTTTGATCCTTGTCGGCTCCATAATCTTGATAGAAAAAGCCTGTGTGCCGCTCAATCATCTGCGTGAATAAGAACATTCGGTTTTTTCTAATTGCCGGGTGGGCGTTCTCCCTGCTGTTTCGCCTTCATTGAACAGTCAAATACGATGTTTAGGCTTGGGCTCTGGTTTTTTTGCCGACGAACGGAAGAGCGATCATGCCGGGGCTGTCGCGGCGGGCCGGAGGAGCCGATAGACGATGAGGGACGACCATTCCCCGAGAAGCCAGGGCATGGCCCAGTTTTTCCGCTAGAGCGTCCATTTCCAGGGCCGTGTCCGAGGCGACAAGCCAGAGGCGAAGAGCGTGAGCGTGAGCGGTGTTTTCCTGCTGGGCGGCGGCAATCATGTTGAGTATGGATTGCTCGTCGGCGGTGATTGAACGGTTATGCCCAGAGGCGAATTGCAAGGCGCGGCGGCTGTGTTTCGTCAGGTGGCTGAGAAAGCGGTGTAGGGCGATGGGCGGCGCCCCATCGTCGCCTTTTGGTTCTTTCGGCAGTGCGCCTTTCCGGTAGGCTTCAATGATCCAACTGCGCATGGCCCGGACGATATCGCCTTCCGAGCCGGTTAAAACAAGATGCTGGCAGGCGTGTGGGGGTTGAGAAATTGTGTTGTGCATAGCTTTCCAATCCGACTGACGATTTAAGACTATTTAGAGAAAATAAGAATTAATCGCAATAACTTTTGTGGCGGTCTGTCATTAAATTTTCATTTGCCTTTTTTCAGACCATTCAATATTTCAACAACTATGGAAAAGAAAATGATTCTCGATGCCCTTGCGGCGCTTTCGCAGGAGACACGCCTTGATGTGTTCCGTCTGTTGGTTCTTGCCGGTCGGGAGGGAGTTTCGGCGGGTGTGCTGGGGGAACGATTGGGAGTCACGCCTTCTTCGCTGTCCTTTCACCTCGCTCAATTGAAGCATGCGGGCATGGTGGAGCCGAGGCGTGAGGGACGGCAGATCATCTATTCAGCGAACTTCGAAGCAATGAATGGCCTTGTGGGTTATTTGACCGATAATTGTTGCAACGGCCAACCTGAGTTGTGCGCGCCGGATGCCAAAAAAGGGAAATAAAGGCATGACCGTAAAAATCGGAATTAACGGTTTTGGCCGTATGGGCCGTTTGGTGTTGCGGGCGGGGTGGGATGCCCCGGGGATTGAGTTCGTTCACATCAACGAACCCAAAGGAGGTGTTGAATGCGCCGCCCATCTGCTTGAGTTCGATACGGTGCATGGGCGATGGGATCATGCCGTAACCCACGACGCAACAAGTCTGGAAGTCGAGGGGCAGAGCCTTGGTTTTACGGAGGTTGAAACTCCTGCCGGTGTGTCATGGGGCGATTTGGGCGTCGATATTCTGCTTGAGTGTTCGGGTAAATACCGCACCGCGGAATCCCTGCAGCCGTTCTTCGACCAGGGGGTTAAGAAGGTCATCGTCGCCTGTCCGGTGAAGACGGAAGGGGCGCTTAACATCGTTTATGGCGTCAATGACGATCTCTACGACCCTGCCGTTCATGATCTGCTGACGGCGGCGTCCTGCACGACCAACTGCATTGCCCCGGTGGTTAAGGTGATCCACGAAAAAATCGGCATTGAGCGTGGTTCCATCACCACCATTCATGATGTCACCAATACCCAGGTCATGGTGGATGCGCCGCATAAAGACCTTCGACGGGCGCGCTCGGGCATGAACGCGCTGATACCGACAACGACCGGATCGGCCACGGCGATTACGCTGATCTACCCGGAACTCAAAGGCAAACTTAACGGTCATGCGGTGCGCGTTCCCTTGCTCAATGCGTCGTTGACCGATTGTGTTTTTGAGGTTGCCCGCAATACGACGGCTGAGGAAGTGAACGCCCTGTTGCGCAATGCCGCCGAAGGAGAGCTTAAAGATATTCTCGGGGTTGAAGACAGGCCGTTGGTCTCTACCGATTTCGTCGATGATCCGCGTTCGGCCATTGTCGATGGGCCGAGCACCATGGTGGTCGATAAACGCCATCTCAAACTCTACGTCTGGTACGACAACGAATGGGGCTACGTGAACCGGATGATCGATTTGGCCTGCAAGGTCGCGCAGGCCTTATAAGCCGATGACCGACGCGAAGGCCTACGCCACCGTCACCGCCGCCTATTGGGGCTTTACCCTGACCGATGGAGCGCTGCGCATGTTGGTGCTGCTCCATTTTCATGGGCTGGGCTATTCACCCTTCGATATCGCCTTGCTGTTCCTGCTTTATGAATTCATGGGCGTCGTCACCAATCTTCTCGGTGGGTGGCTTGGGGCCCGATTGGGATTGCGGATTACGTTATTCGCCGGTCTGGCGGTGCAGGTCGTCGCGCTTTCCGCGCTTTCGATGGTTGATGAAACCTGGGCGGTTGGCCTGTCAGTCGCCTATGTTATGGCGGTTCAGGCGCTTTCCGGTGTAGCCAAAGACCTGACCAAGATGAGTTCGAAAAGTGCGGTCAAGCTGGTTGCCGGGGAGGAGGAAACGACCCTGTTCAAGTGGGTGGCGGTCCTGACCGGCTCGAAGAATGCGCTCAAAGGCGTTGGTTTTTTTCTCGGTGGGTTGTTGCTCACCCTGCTTGGCTATCAAATGGCCTTATTGTCCATGGCCGGTGCGTTGGTGATTGTGTTGGTCGTCTGTCTTGTCGTTCTGACTCACGACCTTGGCAAGGCCAAGCGCAAGGTTAAGATGAAGCACCTCTTTTCGAAAAGCCGGGAGATCAATCTGCTCTCGGCGGCACGGGTGTTTTTGTTCTGCGCCCGCGATGTTTGGTTCGTGGTCGGGGTGCCATTGTTTCTCAGCACCGAAATGGGATGGAGCTTCACGGCCGTTGGCGCCTTTATGGCCCTTTGGGTCGTTGGCTATGGCTTCGTTCAAGCGGCCGCGCCCAAGGTTATCGGAAAGGCCGATGGTGGGGCCGGTAGTGCGCGGGCGGCGCGCAATTGGGCGTTCGGGCTGGCTGTGTTGCCCGCTGCTATGGCGTTGGGGCTCCATGGGGGACTCGACCCCACGGTGATGCTGCTTGGCGGTTTAGGTCTGTTCGGCGTAGTCTTTGCGGTCAATTCGGCGCTCCATTCCTATCTGATATTGGCCTATGCCCGACAAGACGGCGTGGCGCTCGATGTGGGATTCTACTACATGGCCAATGCGGTGGGCCGCTTGGTGGGCACTTTCGTTTCCGGCCTTGCATACCAGATGGGAGGCCTGGCGACCTGCCTTTGGGTGTCTGCCGCTCTGGTTGTTCTCTCGGCGCTTTTTGCTGTTTTTCTGTCTAGGGTCAAAGCCCGTTAATCCGAACCTTTCTGCTTAATTGCACACTAAAAGCAGATTTAATGCCTTGTAAAAACGCGAGACAGGTGGGGTAAAAGTGTTATACTGCCTCAAAAATCAGCAAGGGCGAATGCCCGGATATAAAAACAGGGCCGGCCGGGATGTACGATTTATCGAACGTCAAGATTTTGGTTGTCGAGGACAACAGGCACATGCGTCAGTTGTTGCTGGCGGTTTTGCGTGCGCTGGGTATTCGGAGCACCCGCGAGGCGGGGGATGGCAGTGAAGGATTGGGCCAACTGTCCGAATTTCTACCCGATCTGGTCATTTGCGACTGGGAAATGCCGGGTCTCGATGGGCCGGGTTTCGTTAAAATGGTCCGCCAGGGAGCGGATAGCGCCAATCCTTTCGTGCCGATTATCATGCTGACCGGTCACGCGGATGCGTCGCGCGTTCTTATTGCTCGCGACTTGGGCGCCAATGAGTTTTTGGTCAAGCCGATGTCTCCCCAAGCGCTTTATACGCGGATCATGCGGATCATTGAAGAGCCCCGGATGTTCGTCAACAATGGGGGCTATTTTGGGCCCTGTCGGCGGCGGCGGCAAATCCCCTGGTCGGGGGTCGATCGCCGGAAGTCGGGGCAGATCGAAAATGCCGAGCAGCAACAAGGAGTTGATAATTCTTTCGCGGGCGGCGACAATGATCTGGACTTTGGCTGGGAATTGGATTTCGATCCCAATAACCAACTCTATGATGAGAGAGGCGGCTGAACCGGCTGAGGCCGTAAAGGCGCTGGAAAATATGAGAGACAGACGAGGGGCATAAAGCCAGATGGAACCGTTTGAACTGTCATCGACGGACGAGGGAACGATGGTCGGCTTGCAGCCGATCCTGGATATCAGGGTCGCCGATGCATTGAAGCAGACCTTCTTGGAAGCGGCGGAGGCCGGAAAGCCTGTCACCATCGATGCGACGATGGTGGAGAGGATTTTCACGCCCTGTATCCAGGTGATACTTGCCGCGACGGAGGCGCTTGAGGAAAAAGAGGTGGCCTTCTCTTTTAAAGCCCCGACCGAGGCTTTTGTTTCTGCGTTCGATGAGCTTGGCTTGTTTCCCACAATGATGAAGTGGAAGGTTGTTTCATGACTAAACGCATCCTGACGGTGGATGACTCCAAGACCATGCTCGATATGCTGGCCTTTACCCTCAAAGGGGCGGGCTATGACGTGCTGCAGGCCGAGAACGGCCAGGAAGGCTTGGATGTTTTGGCCAAGGAAGGGCACGTTGATGTGATCATCAGCGATATCAATATGCCGGTGATGGGGGGGATTACCTTTATCAAGAACGTCCGCCAGAATTCTGCTTATAACGCCACGCCGATCCTGATCCTTACCACCGAATCCTCGGCGGCGAAGAAACAGGAGGGCCGTGAGGCTGGTGCGACGGGCTGGATCGTCAAACCTTTTGATCCGCAGAAACTGCTTGCTGTGGTTCAGAAGGTTAGCCCGGATTTCTGATCCGATGATCGACGCCGCAAATTAAGGCCCGGAGGTTTTCATGGACGAACTACAACAATTTAAACAAACGTTCTTTCAGGAATGTGAGGAGCTGCTCGGCGACCTTGAAGGCAACCTCATGTCCATGGAAAGCGGCGATTTCGACGTTGAGACGCTGCATGCGGCTTTCCGGGCGATCCATTCGATCAAGGGCGGGGCCGGGGCCTTCGGTTTTGAGCGATTGGTAAACTTCGCCCATACGTTCGAAACCGTTCTCGACCTGATGCGTGAAGATAAAGTGCCTGCCGACGAAGATAACGTCGCGGTTATGTTGCGCTCGGGCGATATCATTACCGACCTCGTTAAGGCCGCTCAGGATGAGGAAGACCTGGAACCGGGCTATGAAACGGAAACCGCCAAAGAATTGGCGGTTCTCGCCCAAGCCGGTGGAGCGGAAGTCGATGATATCTCCGACCTCGATGATGCGGGCGGCGATCTCGATGATGAAATCGAGGGGCTGGATTTTGAGCCGGTCGCCGTTTCTCTTGATGAAGACGACGATGGCGACGATGCCGCTGCGGCTCCTGCCGCCGAACCGGTTGCGGAAGGTGGCGCAGATCTTTCCAATCCGATGGAAAGTTTCAAAATTCGTTTCGTGCCGAGCACGGAGATGCTGCAGCGGGCCAATGAGCCGTTGCTTTTGGTTCGTGAGTTGAAGGCGACGGGCAATCTACGGGTGACTTGCGATATGGAGTCCTTGCCGCGACTCGCCGATCTGGACGCCAGTTCAGCCTATCTTGCTTGGGATTTTGAGCTCGACACCCGCCAAGGCCGCGAGGCTATTGACGATATTTTCGAGTTTGTCGAAGGTGATTGCGATCTAACGATTACCAATCTTTCCGAGCAAGCGGCCCCGGCTCAAGAAGAAGCCGCCGCCGCGCCCGAGCCGGAATCGGCCGTCGCGCCGGAACCCGAACCGACGCCGGTGCCGACCGAGGGGCCGAAGCAAGAGAAAAAAGCCGAAACTCCCCCGCCTGCCGCCGCCAAGCCGAAAGCCGCCGCTGCGCCTAAAAAGGAAGCGGGTGGAGCCCCGGCCAAGAAGGCCGTGTCGGCGGCCAGCGCCATCCGTGTCGATGTGGACAAGGTCGACAAGCTGGTCAACATGGTTGGTGAGTTGGTGATTACCCAGGCCATGCTCGATATGCAGTCGGGAATGATTCCGAGCGATGAATACCCGGAGCTGATCAGCGGTCTGGAAGAACTGGCTCAGCATACCCGTGAACTGCAAGACAGCGTCATGGCCATTCGCGCCCAGCCGGTCAAATCGGTCTTTGCCCGGATGCCGCGTTTGGTTCGTGAGGTGGCGGCCAAGGTCAATAAGAAGGTGACATTGAAAACGGTCGGTGAAAATACCGAAATCGACAAAACCGTTATTGAACAATTGGGCGACCCGCTCACCCATATGATTCGCAACGCCATCGACCACGGTCTGGAACCGCCCGAGGAACGCGAAGCCGCAGGGAAATCGAAGGAAGGGACCATCGTTCTTTCAGCCGAACACCGTGGCGGTCGCATTCTAATCGAGATTAAAGATGACGGTCGCGGCATCAATCGCGAGAAGGTGCTAGCCAAAGCGGTGGAGCGCGGCGTTGTTCAGGAAGGCGCGCAATTGGCCGATGAGGAAATCGACAACCTGGTCTTCCAGCCCGGTTTCTCAACGGCCGATGAAGTAACCGACCTTTCCGGCCGGGGCGTCGGTATGGACGTGGTGGTGCGAAATATTCAAAACCTCGGCGGCCGGGTGAATATCCGTTCGACGCCAGGCGAAGGGTCGACTTTCAGCCTGACCCTGCCGCTGACCTTGGCGGTATTGGACGGCATGGTGGTGCGGGTCGGTACCGAAACCTACGTGCTGCCGCTGGCCAACATCATCGAGAGCCTCCGTCCCTTGGAGCAGGATATTCATTCGGTCATGGGCGAAGGAGACGTCCTGAAAATCAGGGGCGAATACATTCAGCTCGTCTATTTGCATCGTCACTTCCGCATTCCCGACGGTATTGCCGACCCGAGCAAGGGTTTGGTGGTTATCGTCGAGACCGAAGGCGGCGCGATGGTCGGCCTTGTGGTTGATGAAATCGTCGGCCAGCAGCAGGTGGTGATTAAGAGCCTGGAAGAAAACTTCGGGGCTATTCAAGGTGTTGCGGGTGCGACCATTCTCGGGACTGGCAAGGTGGCGCTGATCCTCGATGTGGCGGGCCTGAAAGCGATGTCGGATAAAGAGCGTAAAGGCCGCAAGCCTAAGGAAATTCCAGCGGCGGCCCCGCCGGCTATCGAATCTTCCGCCCCCGGCGCTTGATCGGGTGCGGGCAAAGTGAACAACAAAAATGAACAACAATAAGTAACGGATATGGTGGCAGATAAAGCGCGGGTTCAGAGCCGGGAGTTCCATTTTGACGATGAGGATTTCCGGTTCGTCGCACGTTTGGTTAAGGAAAAAACGGGTATCGTCCTCGCCGATCATAAGCGGGATATGGTTTATGGACGTCTTGCGCGCCGTCTCCGCAACCTGGGTTTGACGACGTTTAAAGACTATACGGATATGATCCAGGGGCCCGATGGCGACAAGGAGTTGGGGTCTTTCGTCAACGCCTTGACGACTAACCTGACCAAATTTTTCCGGGAAAATCATCATTTCGAGCATCTCGGCCAGACGGCGATTCCCATGGTGCGGGAGCGCCAAAGGCGAAATCCTGAAAAACGGTTGCGAATCTGGTCGGCCGGCAGCTCATCAGGCGAGGAGCCTTACTCCATCGCCATGACGGTGCGCAATGCTCTGCCCAATATGAAAGATTGGGACGCCAGGATTCTGGCGACCGACATCGATACGGACATGTTGACCAAGGGTGCGCGCGGTATCTACGAAAAAGAGCGGGCCGAAAACATTCCGCCGGAGTATCGTTCTAAATATGCCGACGAGCAACCGAACGGCGGTATTCAATTGAAGCCCAGCGTCCGTGACATGATTTCTTTCAAGAGGTTGAACTTGTTGGGGAAATGGCCGATGAAAGGGCCGTTTGACATCATCTTCTGCCGCAATGTGGTGATATATTTCGATAAGCCGACGCAAAAGGTGTTGTTTGACCGCTATGCGGACTTGCTGCACGATGATGGCTTCTTGTATGTCGGCCATTCTGAAAACTTGTTCAATGTGACGGATCGCTTCAAACTGATTGAGCGAAGCACTTACAAAAAGACCTATTAGGGGAAGATGAGGGTAGAGATGGCAGAGCGAGTACGCCGGGGGACGGAAAAATGACTGTAAGAGTACTGATTGTCGATGATTCGGCCCTGATCCGTCAGATGCTGACGTCGATTCTTTCCTCTGACCCCGAGATTGAAGTGATTGGCTCCGCGCCCGATCCATTGGTGGCGCGCCAGAAAATTAAATCGCTAAATCCCGACGTGATCACGCTCGATGTCGAGATGCCGAAAATGGACGGCTTGTCCTTCCTTGAGAAGATCATGCGTCTGCGCCCTATGCCCGTGGTTATGGTTTCGACGCTGACCCAAAAAGGCGCCGATACGACCATTGAAGCCTTGGAAATCGGCGCGGTCGATTTCGTTGGAAAGCCGACCATGGATGTTCAGGCCGGCATGGAGGGCTTGAAGGAAGAGTTGATCACCAAGGTCAAGACGGCGGCCAGGGCGCGGGTTCAGGCGCGGGCCGACGGACCGACCAAAGTGCGTCAGGCCAGACCGGGTCCCGGCTATATGTCGACCGACAAAATTACCGCTATCGGTTCGTCGACCGGTGGTGTCGAAGCCTTGCGGGCTGTTTTGACCGCCATGCCGCCCGATAGTCCGGCGATTTTGATTACCCAGCACATGCCCGGCCAGTTTACCGGGCGGTTTGCCGAAAGGCTCAACGGACAGGCGGCGGTCAAAATCAAGGAAGCCGTTGATGGCGAACGGGTCATTCCCGGTCACGTCTATATCGCCCCCGGCGATAAGCACTTGAAGTTGGCGCGTTCGGGCGGCAACTACATGTGTAAGGTTGAAGACGGCCCCCTGGTTTCGGGGCACAAGCCGTCGGTTGATGTGCTTTTCCAGTCGGTGGCCGAAACGGCGGGCCCCAACTCTATCGGCGTCATTCTCACGGGAATGGGCAAAGATGGGGCCAAGGGAATGCTGGAAATGCGCAATGCGGGCGCGGTGACGCTGGGGCAGGACGAGGCGACCAGTCTCGTCTATGGGATGCCCAAAGCGGCTAAATTGGCGGGCGCCGTGCAACATGAAATGGCCTTAAGCAAAATTGCCGATGAAATATTGAAGCATTGCAAAGGCTCTTAACGGGTTGTCCATCAACGGTCCGTTATTAAGGGGTATTCAGGCAACGATTGGGGCCGAATACAGGGGAATGGAAAGATGATGCCGCGGCTAGGAAGGCCGGGGCGGGTTTTAAAGAAGGAGTGGACATCGTGCCAGTAGCTAGAAACCTGCGGGTGTTGGTGGTTGACGATCAAGCGAGTATGCGGGGATTGACCCGTCATTGCCTCAACCAACTCAACATCAACAACATCGTCGAGGCGGCGAGCGGCATGGCGGCCATGCAGGAACTGGGAATCAATAAGTTTGATCTTATTATCTCAGACTGGAACATGGACGGCATGGATGGCTTGGAGTTGCTCAAAACCATTCGGGCAAATCCATTGATCAAGAAAACGCCTTTCATTATGTCGACCGGTAACAAGGATGCCGAAAAGGTAAAAACCGCCATTCAGGCCGGCGTGAACAACTATGTGACCAAGCCGTTCAACGTCACCACGATCAAGAAAAAGATCGAGGCGGTTATCGGCGCCCTGACCTAAAAGGAGTGAACGCTGGTTTCCGGTCTGCCCGGCCCGTAACGGAAATGACGGGAAGCGGCGTTCAACGAAGAGTGGAGGGTGTATCCGGAAAGGGCGGTGCGGCACGGTTCGCCGCCTCATTCCGGTGTTTGTGGCAAAGAGCAGGAAAGGGCCGGGACGCTTGTCGAAAACCAACGCGGCACACGTCATCGTCATAGGCAATGAGAAGGGCGGTGCGGGAAAAACCACCACCGCCATGCATCTC
>Ga0209475_10003596_pt1 | contig 14117 bp, 15 predicted proteins | sample tdDd471_FD_187128 | JGI IMG/M metagenome (GOLD analysis project Ga0209475, IMG submission 187128) | Marine sediment microbial communities from the Atlantic coast under amendment with organic carbon and nitrate - tdDd47.1 (SPAdes)... | ecosystem: Environmental > Aquatic > Marine > Coastal >... | reverse complement strand
AACTGCTGAAGCGTTAGATTTTCTCTTTAATCTCTTTCCACAGCTGCTTGTAAGACCGAACCGCCTTTTTGCTCTTCTGGGTGTAGGACGGCAGGGGGGCGCGCTTGAGGCCCATCAACTCGACGTCCGAGCAGTTCGGAATATAGGCTTTCAAGACCACGTCCAGTTCATCGGGTAAACCGTCCATGATGTCGCGATGCAATTTGCGTCGACGGTCGGCCATGGAGAAGAACGGCAGCATGACGGTTTTGTGCAGCTTGTTCTTCTTGCGGAAGGTCATTAACTGATCGAGGGTGCGCAACGACAGGGTGGTCGGGATAATCGGTACGATCAGCCCATCGGCGGCGGTGAAAACATTTTCCGAAACCAGAGAAATCGATGGCGGGCAATCGAGAAACACGTAGTCATAGTCGTCAGCCAAAGGCTGGAGCATTTTTTTCAGCCGCGCCATGGGCTTCTTGGTGTCGTCCAGGTGCAGATCCATGTGACGGTAAGAAAAATCGGCGGGTAAAAGATCGAGGTTTTCGTAGTCGCTCCCTTTGAGCAGGTCTTCAACCTCACTTTTCCCTTTGACCAATTTCTTAGCGCCGCCTTTGACTTTCGGCTTCACTCGAAAATAGTAAGTCGCCGCCCCTTGGGGGTCCAAATCCCAGACCAGGACCCGCGCGCCTTCCATAGCCGCCAGATAGGCCAAGTTGACCGTCGTCGCGGTCTTGCCGACGCCGCCCTTAATGTTATAGGTCGCCAGTATCTTCACGCCCCGGTCTCCTCGGTCTGGTTAGACGTATTTTGTTTGTCGATGAAAAGTTCGTTGAACAGGGCCCGGTTCTGTTCTCCGGCAAACCGGTCGAACCGCTCGCCAAACTCCTTGCGCACCTCTGCTTGGCGTTGCAACAAGTCGGACACCAGCATGCCCATGGCGAGATAGACCTCTCCATCTTTTCCGCCCTTTTCAATCATTTCGGAAGCAAACCCACGCAACGAGTCCGCCTGTACTTCCAAGTCTTGAAAATCACCGAGGTTTTCCTGCAGGCGCTTCAATTCCTTCACCGCCGATTTGAACTTGGTCTTGGGATAGAGGCTGGCGAAGAAATCGATCTGATAGCGGAATTTCTTACAGGTTTTGCGCAGATCGTGGAGCGCTTCGGCGGGCGATTGCGGGTCAATGGCCGAGCCTTCCTTGATCAAGCGTTTATAAAATTTTCCGATCCATTTATCGGCCAGGGCGCTGACAGGCTCCTCGGCCATGGGCTGCACGGCACCTTGGGGGCCATCGGCTTCAAGGAAGTTTCGCCAGTCTCGCACGAAAGCGTCATAGCGCTTGGTCTTCAAATCCCGCCGCAGCTTGGCGTAGCTGGCGTTGCGTTTCTTTTTCAAGAACCCTCCCAGCGGATCGAGCTGAGGCTTCACCTCATCGGGCAGCATGGCCTTGTAGTTGGGAAATTTGAGCAGCCAAACGTCCATATCCCGTGGGTCTCCGGTATCGCGGCCGAGCCAGGACAAATCATCTTTAAACCGGGCGAAGGATTCCTTTTGGAAACAATCCTTGAACGGGACCAGGGCCGAACGCGAGCGGCGCACGGCGACCCGGAACTCATGGAGAAACTCCGTATCCACATCGTCGATGACGCCTTGGGAGTTGGCTTCCATGATATCGAGGAGATGCAGCAAAACGGACTTAACCGCCGAACCGGCTTTCATTTCCGGCTTGAAAGAAACATCGATCTTGTTTGGATCCACCCCATAGTCGATGCCCAGCGCCTCGAAAAGAACCGTGCCCCGATCGCGGTCCATTTTAGCCAACCGAGTTTCAGTCGTAATAGCGCACTTAAGCTTGGCGAAATCCGCATCGTATCCACGGACCGGAAGAATGCGCACAAGGCCGGGCAGCGGCACACCGCTTTTTTTGCCGTCCAGGTCGACCGCTTCGATGCGCGCAACCGTTTTATCGTCGCCGTTAAGCACGGCGGCGCGGCGCAACGTTCCGCGCACCGTCACCATGGGCAGAAGGGCGCGCATGATGATCACCGGCTCCAGCAGGTTGCGCCCTTCCCCTTCGGGAAAGTCCCAGGCGAAACCGGGACATTTTCCCGCCCATCGAGCGACCTCGTCCCCATTTTCGCGGCGTCGCCAAAGGGTTTCGGATTTCCGACCGACCCGCACGGTTTCGAGCAAGCCGCCGTCACGGTAAATTCGCCAATCGGCGGTGTCCCAATAGGTCGTGGTGAAAGTCTCCGATGCGGCCACGGACAAGGTCAACGATCCGTCAAGATCGTCTACAATCCGCTCAGCCCCCGTTCCCAGAGGAATAAGATAGTCTTCCGTTTGCATATTCATTGGCTCGGTACGTTCTATTTTTATATCACCGGGTTATGGATGAATAACCGCCCCTCAAACCCACGCCAAATGAATTCATTTGTCCGTCATAAATATTTCATTCCGCTGTCATAGTAGTGGCCGAAAGACGCTTTTTGAAGCATCGAATTCCCCATTAAGGACAATCGGGTTTTCCCTAATTTTTTTGGGGTTTCGCCTTATTTGATTTAGAATGAAAATCGTTCTAGCTTCAACCCATTGATCCAGCACAACGCATTGCTAGGCGAAGTTAGAAAAGATGTCGGCTCATAGCTAGGTTGGCATAAACAAAAGGGGGGGAGTAGTAGCGCATGACAGGTCACCGGAGAGCCGCTATCGAGAAAAGCTGTATGCAATGCGGCATCCTTGGAAGAAAAGAGTGGGAAGGCCTCGATGACGCAGGTCTGGAACGCCTCAACTCCGCAAAAGTCCTGCGCCAGTACAAAAAAGGCGACTACATTTACCACCAGGGCGACGAAAACCAGGGCCTCTGGTGCCTCACCCAAGGCATGGCCTCCCTTCACGCCATGGATTCCAACGGTAAATCCGTCGTCGTCGGTTTGGTCCCGGAAGGCGCGACACTGGGAAGCCGGGCCTTTTTCGCCGAAGAGCGCCACTCAACCAGCGCCCAGGCCGTCACCACCATCAACTGCTGTTTCATCCGCCGGGAAGTGGTGAGCGAACTGATCAACAACTACCCCGGTCTGGCGCGCAGTTTCCTGCGCCATATTTCCCGGGGATTGCGCGAAGCCCACGAAACCATTTTGCGCGGCGCAACCCTGTCTCTTCGGGGACGGCTTGCCCACTTGATGCTGCTATTTGAAGAAAAATACGGCGTCGGCACAATGGATGGAGGGCGGAGTTTTCTTTTACCCTTGAGCCGTCGCGATATGGCCGCTCTGCTCGGCACCTGCCCCGAATCCCTCTCCCGAACAATCCGCAAGCTCCAGGACGATCAACTGGTAAAGTTTAACGCCCGAAAGGTCAATATTCCCTCGGTCGCCAAGTTAATGAGAGAGGTCGAAAGCGACCGAACTCTTCCTCCCAGGCGGTTTGGCGGGGTGGCGGACAAATCGCCGGTCATTCGACGTACCATAGACCACCCGCCCCCCAGACCTTGGGTCGACCCTTTGCTCTAGGGGCCATACTCATTCAAGCCACTGAAGCTAACCGCACGATATCGGCCAGCAAACCGGCCATATGATGGCTACGCGCATAATCAACCGCACCATCATACCCCAAACGCCGGATCATGCGGCGCGCCAATTCCTCACGAAGTATTTCCGGATCGTCAGCCTGACGGTCGATGTATTCTGCATCCATTGGGTTCCCTCCGCTATCCCGCTCGGGGTCCGCATTTTTTCAGCCTCTCCGTTACCGGCAATCCTTTAAATAATATAGAAAGCCTTGTAACGGACTATATTCGTTAATGATTTTTATTTAATTAAGGTGATCTGAATAGACAACCTTTATCCTTTGACAGGCCGTTTAGTCGCCCTCGACTTGAGGCCGACAAGACCCGCTTTGCTGCTGCGCGCCAGGGCGGCGGGATTGATCTTGAGACCATTAGGCAGGGCCGTTTTGGTATCGAGGTAGGCGCGGTCCACCTGCTCTTGGATGAGGCCGACGGCGGCCGAAAGATTGGCTCCGGTTAAATCGGCCTGAGCAAGATTGGCGCTGCTCAAATCAGTGCGCAGAAGGCTCGCCCCTTTGAACTTAGCGCCACTGAGGTCTGCCCCGCGCAGAACGGCCCGGTCAAGCCGCGCTCCGATAAGATTGGCCTGTCTCAGCCGAGCGACCGCAAGATTGGCCCCGGTCAGGTTGGCCTTGGCGAAAATCGCCCCGGTCAAATTGGCTTTGCGCAAGACGACATCAGCCAGCTTGGCCTCGGTAAAATTTGCCTGTATCAGCGACACTCCGGTTAGGTCGGCCGCCTCCAAGTCGGCGCCACGCAGATTGGCCCGCTTGACGACAATCGCCTCACCTTCGCGCCCGGCGCTGTCCACCCAAAGCCGATGGTTGCGCAGGGCCTCATCGATATCGACGATTTCGACCTCTTCATGAACCTCTTCTTTCGGCTTGGCCGATTTAGCGGGAACGGCCGTTTCAACGCCTTTTTCGTCCTGTTTCGGCTTGGCTGCAGGTTTTTGCGGAACCGGCTTCGGCTTGGGCTTAGCCTCTAGCTTGGGCGCGGCAACCGGTTTCGGTTTTTCTTCCTGCTGTTGCTTGGGCTTGGCGACAGGTTGAGATTTTTCAACCGGTTTGGGCTTGGCTGCCGGTTTCAGTTCCTGCACTTTCGGCAAAGGCTCGTCATCAACAACGATCTTGCCCCCTTTCGGCTTAACGGCGACCTTATCCACTCGCGATTCCGGCAGTTGATACTCGGAAATCGGCGTGACATTCGGGTCCTTCAAAGTCACCGGCTCTTTGTTTTCCTTGGGCTTCACCTGCTTAGGCGGTTCTACGACGGGGGGCGAAGCCGGAGGACTCTTTGGTTGTTCATCCCGGCGGGCCTTGGTGGCGACAGTCTCATGCTCGCCTAACGCCGTCCGCCGTTCAGGCCCCGAGTAAGTCGAATTATCGAGGATACGTCGCTCCGGCCCAAAATAATCCCGCACGGCGATAAACCGCCGGGGCTTTTTGATGGCGGTTAGGATAATGCGTCCGATCTTGGCATGATCGAGCGGTTTGCGGATCGCCCCTTCGACTCCGGTTCGGCAGGCATGGCGCAACATCGCCTTATCCAGGCGGGAAACCAGCAAAAGGATGGGGATTTCCTTGCCCTTTCCCGTCTCAAAAGAGTCCCGGATTTTCTTGATCAGCTGAATGCCATGGATGCCGTGTTTCAGGTCCGGCGCAATCAAAGCGAGATCGGGCTGATAGCCCGTCTGGAACTCTTTCAAGGCTTCATCGGCATTACGGCAAATGCGGGCATTGCGGATGCCCGTCATCATTAGAATGGCCTCCGCCCGCTTAACGGAATCCGAATCGGAGTCAACGTAAAGAATTTTATATGCTGATAATTCGGAGCCTGGCATGTCCGCTACGCTACTCGACACCTTGTCCAAGGAAGATCGAGGGCACCTCACCGGTCCTTCGCTCCCGTCATTCCATTTGGCGCAGTATGCCCAGAGCCCTATGCCGCGAAAAGAGAAAAATCAATTAGTGCATACAAAAGGTCGCTACTCAGCAAACCCTATCGAACGGTTTAGTTGAGCGGGATGGAAACGCCATTACCCTGGATCGCATCTTCCAGGCCGGGAAGGTCGCTTTCGCTGGCAAAGCCGCCACTCTCGGCAGGCGCTTGAGCCCCCTCTTGCGCCGCCTCGGCTCCCTTACGCATCACCACGATGATTTCTACCCGGCGGTTTTTCGCCCGCCCGGTTGCCGAATCGTTGGAGCCGACCGGTCGACTTTCACCATAGCCCTGAACGGTCATGCGTCCAGGCTCGAGGCCGCCATACTCGATCAAGCGATGGACCACGGCGGTCGCGCGGGCCGCTGATAGATCCCAGTTGGAACGGAAACGTCCGGCGGTGATAGGGACGTTGTCGGTATGCCCTGCAACGACGATCTGCCCTTCGGACTTTTTCAGGATCGGCGCAAGCTCGTCAATAGAGGCGGCGAAATGCTGGTTGACCGTATCGGTGCCCGATGGAAAGGCGATGGAGCTGGGAAAGGTGATGACCACCTCATCACCTTTGCGCTTTACCTCAACTCCTGTGTCGGAATCCTTTAAAACCTTTTCGACCGCACTCTGCACTTGCTCCACCTGAGCCGACTGCGGGGCGGAAGCATCAACCTCAAATTCGTCTTCCTGCTCTTCCTTATTGGTCAGGTCGATACTGACGACGGGAATCGGGCTGCGGGTCGGGTCAACCTCGGAAGCGGCCTTGCGCTTGATGGAACCGTCCATCTCGATAACGCCCGACAATCGGTCTTCCTTGACCAGACCGAAAGCGTCACGCATGGAACCGGCCAAAGCCTTATAGCGGATAACGTTCATCTCGGAGAAGGTCAGTAGAAGCACGAACAGCACCAGAAGAAGCGACATGAGATCGGCAAAGGTCGCGAGCCACATCGGGGCGCCGGGCGGACATTTTTTCGGGGGAGCGCTCACAATCGGCCTCCGCTTCCGTTACTCTGCGCTGCCACCGGCGGGCGCATCTTCATCGGTAGCCGCCGCGCCGCCCGGCAGGAAGACGCCCAGCAGCTCTTTCATCACATTGGGATTCTGGCTGCCGTGAATTTGCACGATAGCTTCAACGATCAATTGCTTGGTATTGCGGTCGGCCTCAGCCTTATGTTCCAACTTATCGGCAATGGGAATGGCGATCAGGTTGGCAATCACCGCACCATAAAAGGTGGTTAGCATGGCGACCGCCATGGCAGGACCGATAGCGGCAGGATCGTCCAGATTGGCCAGCATCTGGACCAGACCGATCAAGGTCCCGATCATGCCGAAGGCCGGTGCGGCATCGCCAATACCACGAAACATCCGGGTGCCCATTTCATTATGCTGGATACTCATATCCACTTCTCGGGCAATGGAATCGCGAATAATTTCGATATTATGCCCATCGAGGCAAAGCCCCAGCCCGCGCTGGAACAGCTCATTTTCCACTTCGACGTTTTCAAGACCGAGAAGGCCGTTTTTGCGAACCAACCCGGCCAGTTCAATGGCCTGGTCGAAGATATAGCGCGGATCGGTTTTGGGGTTTTTGAATGCAATGCCGATTCCGATTTTGAACGCCGCCAAAACATCGGACAACGGAAACTTGATCAACGTCGCCGCCATGGTCCCGCCAAACACCACCAGAACACTAGGGATGTTGATGAACGAACTCATGTCGCCGCCCAAGAAGATCGCGACGACGATAACGGCTAAACCAGCAATGATCCCAACAAGTGTGGCTAAATCCATTTATAATTCTTTTCGGACGTCCGCTTCCCCCTCAGACGCCGGTATACTCCGGCATTAAGCAATCTGGTCCGATACTACCCCTATCTATTTTCGGAACAACTGGTCCGCCTTTTTCCATAGGCTGCTGAATTTTCTCTCAGCAAGTTTATGTACCGCATCTTCAACAGCCAACGCAACGTCTCCTCCACCATTTACCAAATCGACAAACTCATTGACCAAATAGACCTTATCGGACAAAACGGCGACGTTGAGAACTTGGCGTTGAGGATTCTCCGCACTACCGATCTCAATAGGCGAACCCGAAGGCTTTTTCCCGGATAGGTAGGGGACATATCTCATATCCTCCCGCAGAATATGGGACTTCAACCATTTATCTAGAAATATCAGAACCTTGCTCAGGTCCACTTGTTCAGGCTCTGCCTCATACATCTCCTGTAAACGACGAATTAAGCCCTGCATTTCCTCATGCTGCTGCTTGTGCTCGGCAAAGTGAGGATAGCCGACCCGACGTAAGAATCTTTCTTCCCGCTCAAAATGTTCGTCCACATAACGAACCAACGAAGCAATGGCCGTTTTAATTTGATAGGACGTCCCGCCCTCCAGATGGCAGGTGTTCAACTGATCCACCACGTTGAAAAGCATCTGGTGATCTTCATCGATCGCCTTAACCCGGCAACTATATTCGGGTAGCCATTTCATTTTCCGTGAACTCCAGAAGGCAAAAACATACCTAATGTTTGTATATAGGGACAAAATTGCGTGGTTCTGGTTAAAAAATTGCCTGTCACTATGGCAATTTGAGTCAATCCAGGTATTTTTGCACCAATGATGCAAGGAACTGACGCGCAGGAGACAACATTATGAAAACGGCGGGCGCTCTGCTCACATTGCTGACCTTTCTTTTTGCCGGCCTTTTCACCCTGTCCGCACCGCTAAAGGCGGAGGAGCCCGAAAAAATCAGGGACCGGACCTATCAGATCTATCTGGAGCCCTTCGAAGTTCCTCTGGCTAACTCCAAACGTAAAATCAATCTGACGGTTTTCGCCGAGGCCAAAGGACAGGACAATCAATACCGAGTCTGTCAGTTCCGGGCCCGCATCCGAGACGCCATCAACACGTCTCTTTGGAACAAACCCATCGGAACGGTTCTCGTCGAGCCGAAAGAAACAAAGACCAAGAGCCTTAACAAAAAACAGCCGCAACAAAAAACCAAAGCCCGTCGCGACCTGGATATCTCCACTGCTGAAAAACGCCTCGCTTACAGAATCAATAAAGCGGCAGGCAAAAAGAATACGGTTTCTCAGGTGCTGCTATTGAAAGGCAAGGTTGAGCCAATCGGGCAGGAAGGCGAGTTCAAACACCGGCGGCTCAAATCGGCCATTACCTGCGACCGAATCAATTTCCGCGAAAAGGGAATCGATTAGGCCCCGCCGACAAACTCACCCCTCCAGCCCCCTCGTTCCCCACATTCGTCTTTTGCAATAACGGGTGCCCAACTCGACACGTTCACCCCCAACAATTTACTACAAAATCGTTGCCGTTTTGCTGCAAATATGTGACGAAACATATTGGGGCGAACATTGAACGAGCATGAGCCGACAGGGGTGGGATAAGCCGTTTTGCACCGATGCGCACCGACAATGGAGCGCACAAGGCTAACCGGCTCTCCAACTTCCTAACGCCGATAGGAAGAGCAGCGTGGAACTTAAAAACATCCATCAAATCGAAGAAGCGGCGCAATCCAGCAGCAGCGAGGTCCTCCGCCTGGGCGTCGCCGCCGTATTCATCACCGTTATTATGATCTATGCGGGCTTCCTCACAGAAGGTGTACAGAACAGTCATCTCTTGATCGCCGCAGCCGTGATCGGCGCTTATATGGCGATGAATATCGGCGCAAACGATGTCGCCAACAATGTGGGGCCGGCCGTAGGGTCGCGCACCATGACCCTGTTCGGAGCCATCTGCATCGCCGCCATCTTCGAGGCGGCCGGAGCGCTGGTTGCCGGCGGCGACGTGGTCAGCACCATCAAGAAAGGGATCATCGATCCCAGCATGATCACGGACGAACAAACCTTCATCTGGTTGATGATGGCGGCCTTATTGGCCGGCGCGCTCTGGCTCAACCTTGCGACCTATTTCGGCATGCCCGTTTCGACGACCCACTCCATCGTCGGCGGGGTCCTCGGGGCAGGCTTGGCCGCTGGCGGACTAGACATCGCCAACTGGCCGAAAATGGGTGCTATCGCCGCTAGTTGGGTAATCTCCCCTCTCCTCGGCGGGCTTATCGCCGCAGCTTTTCTCTACCTGATCAAACGGACGATTACCTACCAAAAGGACATGAAGAATGCGGCCAAGAAAATGGTGCCCGTTCTCATCAGCATCATGGCCTGGGCGTTCAGCACCTACCTCATCTTAAAGGGCCTGAAAAAGCTCTGGAAAGTGGATATCCTGACAGCCGGGGGCATCGGCCTTGCCATCGCCATCGCCATCTATCTGGTTATCAGACCGCTGATCGCTAAAAAAGCCGATGCCTTGCCATCCGAAAAAGACAGCGTCAACAAGCTCTTCGTTATTCCTTTGATCTGCGCCGCCGCTCTTTTGAGTTTCGCTCACGGCGCCAACGATGTAGCCAATGCAGTCGGCCCCCTGGCGGCGATTAACGATTCGATTATGAGCGGCGGCATCGCCACAAAAGCCTCCATTCCGCTCTGGGTCATGCTAGTCGGGGCCATCGGCATCGCCATCGGGCTCGCCCTTTACGGGCCGAAGCTCATCCGCACGGTCGGTTCGGAAATTACCGAACTGGACCAGACCCGGGCCTTCTGCATCGCCATGGCCGCCGCCATCACCGTAATCATCGCCAGCCAGTTAGGGCTGCCGGTCAGCTCGACCCACATCGCCATCGGCGCCGTTTTCGGGGTCGGTTTTTTACGTGAAACCATCAAGGCCAACTACGGTGAGGTCATCGGCGAAATCAAGCTTCACCACCAGGGCAAGGATGAAGCCGAGCTCCGCAGCTATCTGGACGCCTTTAAAGTGGCTTCGCTCGACGAAAAAGGGCGCATGCTGCAAGACTTGAAAAAACGTAGCGGCGCATCCGTTTCGAAGAAAGAACGCAAAGAACTGCGGCGTGAATACCGTAAGGAACTGGTAAAACGTTCGGCCGCTCTGAAAATCGCCTCGGCCTGGATCATTACAGTACCGCTTTCCGGAATCATGGCCGCGTTGATATATTTCACCATTCGGGGCATGCTGATGCCGTAAACGCTAGGGTCAGGACCCATTAATTTGAACGGTAGGCTCTTAAGGGAAATATCCGCTAGATACGGTCGGCATGAATAAAACCATCGCAGCACTGGTCATCCGCATTGAGGGTCGTCAACGTCTTTCCGAGATTTTTGGCATCGAGGTCATGGACAGGGCCTTTGGCGATCTCAACGACAAGATGGACGAATTGATCGCCAAATTGTTGTCGCAGCACGAAATCGTTGATCGATGCCAGTCCGTCGAAACCGGCCGCTGGATGGCTTCCTTTCGCATTATGTCCAGCGGTCTGCATCGAGATTTACCGGAAACCCGAAAAGCCATCCAGGCCGCGGCGAACAAACTAATTCACGACCGTTTTATTGAGGTCTTTGGCAGTGGCACCACCCTTCGAATATCTTCAACTGTCGCCGTGTTGGGGCTTCCCGAATCCCATAGCGGACGGGTGCGCGACGTTTCCCTCGACTGGCTGGAAACGGAATTGGGAAAGTTGCCCCAATCCCCCCTACTGGATTCCGGCGAAACGGAAGAGGCTTTTAAGGACATTGTCGAACACCAAGCGGTTCGCACGTTCCTCCAGCCTCTCGTTACGATGCACAATCGCCAAACGGTCGGATACGAGGCTCTGACAAGAGGCCCGGAAGGGTCGATTCTTGAATATCCCGACAAGCTATTTGATGCTGGCGACACCCTGCGCAGAACGGTTGAGCTTGAGTTGCTCTGCGCCCGGTTGGCTCTCGAACGGACGGCAGGACTATTACCGCCGGGGCAGTTTCTCACCATCAATCTGGGTCCCGAAGCCCTCATTTTTGCCGCCGGCGAACTGCCGTTGGCCGGACGGGAAAACATCCTGTTTGAATTGACCGAGCATATGCCCATCGACGCCGCCGAAGGTCTGGCCCATGCGGTTGAAAAGCTTCGTCGGCAGGGAGTCGGCCTCGCACTCGACGATACGGGCTGCGGATTTGCCGATCTCGACACAGCCAGAATACTGCACCCGGAAATCGTCAAGCTCTGTATCACCGTTATTCGCAACTCGGATAAAGGCAGCCCCTATCTACCGGCCATACGCCAGACGACTCAAGCCCTGCAGGAGCTTAGCTGCAAAGTACTGGCGGAAGGGGTTGAAACGGAAAAACAACACGACGCGCTTTTAGGCTGCGACATCGAATATGCTCAAGGGTGGCTCTATGCAAAACCATCACCAATTGAACTCGCGATAAAACATCCCCAGGCCTAATCGGCGTTCTTCATCTCGATGAGCATGCCTTCCAGCTCCTTAATCGCCTTTTCCCGCTCCTTGCCCTTGAGCTTGTTGAGGTTGGCCATAAACATCAACCCCTCCCGCTCGGTGCGCAAATACCGGCGCTCGCCTTCTAAATTATCGGCGATGCCTTTGACGGCATAAGGGCGGACCTCGCGGCGAATACCCTTGACCTGGATCGGCTCTTTTTCTTCGGCCTCGATCAAATCGCGGACCAGGGCATAGGTTTCATAAGACATCAAAATTCCACCTGGCTCAGCCTGGGCTTCAAGCCTCGCAGCCAGGTTCACCTCACCGCCGATGATCGTGTAGTCCATACGGTCGTCGGAACCGAAATTTCCGACGTTGCAAAACCCCGTATTGATGCCGATACGCATTTCAAACGGCTTCTCATATCCCTTACCCCACCATTCGTTGCGCAGGTCCTGCATCCGGCGCTGCATGGCGATAGCCATTTTCACGCAAGCCCGCGCATCCTGCTGAACGCCCAGGGTCTTGGGATCGCCGAAAAACAGCAGCATGGCGTCGCCGATGAACTTGTCGATGGTCGCGCCATGCTCAAGTGCGATCTTCGACATCTCGGTAAGATATTTGTTGATCAGGTAGGTCAGGTCTTCCGGTTGAAGGTCTTCGGTGGTCTGGGTGAAATCTTTAATATCGCTGAAAAACACCGTCAGTTTCTTGCGTGACGTTTTCAGCGAAGCGTCCTGATCGCCGGAAAAAATCGAATCGTAAACCTGAGGGGAGAGGTATTTGGCGAGCTTGGAGGACAACGCCTCCAGCATGGAGCTTTTCTCGTCGAGCGACTTGGCGACCCGGTTCAACTCTTCTTCGTTACGGTCGCTCATTTTGACCAACCGCTTGGTCGACTTGAAAAGCTTTTTATAGTCTTTCAGAAGCTTGGCGAACGGCTCGGCGCCATTGCCTTCAATGACGTTATTTTCGACCAACGTCTCGGCAGCGGCGATAATCGCCTCTTCGTTCTTGTATATTTCAAATCCCATTAAGCAGAGACCGGCTTCATATTGAACTTGGCGTATTCCAGGTCTTCGCCGAATTCTTCGCCCAACTCTTCCATGTTGTCATCGTCGTCTTCAAAAAACCAGTTGATGGTCACCCCGACCCCGGCTTCGGCGGTTTCATCCAGGCTGTCGAAAAGACCCATCATCACTTTAGCGCTGGAGCTGTTGAAATAGATCAGTTTGAAATTGAATTCGACGGTTCCGCCGGAATCTTTCAAGCCCTCCAAATAGCCGCTTAAAGCCTCAATGACCGGACCGTAAAACTCGGAAACGTTTTCCGGATAGGATTCGCCTTCCAACAGAAAAGCGCCTTTTTCAAAATCGAAATCAACTTTTGGCGACCGGTCCGTCGCCTCAATCGAGATGTTGTCCATTCTTAATCTTCCCGCCTCCTTAGGGTCCATACCCATTCAAATGATCATTTGAATGGGTATGGACCCTAAATATACGCCTTCATGGTGAAGAAGGCCCGCGCTCCTTCGGTCTCGATGAAATCGAAATCGAACCCCTGACGGGCACGGCGGGCAATATCGATAAACCCGACACCCGCCCCTTTGCTTCCTTCCGGCGTTTCCCCCCGAAGGGTTTCTTTATAAAGAATTTTCAGGCCTTCCCTATCAAGGCTCTGAATCATTTCCAGCTGTTCTTTCAAACGATTGGCATCTTTGCTTTCAACCGCATTGCCACAGGAAACGAAAAAATGATCTCCCGTTTTACCCACGGTGAGCACCCCATAACTCAACTCGGTGCGTTCATCATGGGTTTCGCGCTCCGCCGAATAGCGGATGACGTTTTGAACCTGTTCGACAAAAATTGAAAATACCCCCCGCACGGTGGCCTTGTCGGCAGAGTCCATAGAGAGCTTTTTTTTGATCGCATCGCCAATGCCCGAGAGGATGTCTTCGGTCATATATCCGCTATAGCAGAACATGATCCCTTCATCCTGAAGGTAGTTCCGAAACTCGAACATCTGCTTGGCCAACATACCGTCGCTCCCCGTGACCGTTCTTTTCCCATCGCTAGACTCGATCTAAAAACATCATACTGAAGCCAAGCCGCAACAACCAGCGGAGTTTATTTAAAGAAACTCCGATAGTCTTCGCTGCAAATTTCAAATGTCGGAAAGCATTGCAGGGCGAGACGGTCCGTCAAGCCCTGCAACCAATTGTTATTTTCCGTCGTCAGCCCAAATTTTCACCACGGGCCCCAAAGACACAACTTAGGTTTGCGGTTTCCGCCAGAAGGCAAACATGGAAGCAACACCCTCCTGACCCACGATCTGGTGCAG